>Ga0172373_10004628_pt1 | contig 19258 bp, 18 predicted proteins | sample Lak10m_2_FD_114546 | JGI IMG/M metagenome (GOLD analysis project Ga0172373, IMG submission 114546) | Freshwater microbial communities from Kabuno Bay, South-Kivu, Congo - kab_092012_10m | ecosystem: Environmental > Aquatic > Freshwater > Lake | place: Democratic Republic of the Congo...
AGTCCGAAGAGTCCGAGGAGTCTGAGGAGTCTGAGGATCAGTTCGCTTCCAATTCTTCCAGCCTTGCCCTGGCCGCAGCGATTTGCGCATCAAGCTGTTCCACCAGTTCCTGCAGCAAATCGCGATCGTTCTGACGGGCCAGGTTGGCGGCGGCAAACAGCTCATACAGCCGCGAGGCGATCAGATGGTTGAGTTCGGCTTCGATTTCCGCCAGGCGTTTTTGCATCCTGGCGATCTGGCGTGCCGGGCCTGGCGGCGCAATCGTCTCGGCGCGACTTCGGGCTTGCTCGGGTCGGCCGGTTTGCCACTGATTCAATATCTCAAGCAGCACCATCTCGTCGCCAGCGCGATAGGCGCGGTTGGCCTCGCTCATCAGCTCGCTGCGCCAGGCCCGGTCGGTTTCGTCGCTGGCGCGATCGGGGTGGATTTTCTGAGCCAACTGTCGAAACAGACGCTTGAGGTCGGTCGATGGTGCAAACGGTTTTTCGGTTTCCCGATCGAGCTCGGTAAAGCGCCGGTACTCCTTTCGGGATTGATCGGCTTTGGCTTCGGCTTGCTGCGCCTGGTCTTGTGCAAGTTCGTCGGTGGCGAGCCGGTCCGCATAGCAGCGGGCGATTCTGGCCTGCAATGCGTCGAGTTCGATCATGCGGGAGCCGATCCGCGCATGGTATTCACGGGAGAATTCCGCCAGTTCGGCTTGCAGCGTGGCGAATTCGAGTTCCATGTCGCCAAGTTCCTGGGCCAGTATCTCGAGTTCGGCCTTGAGACGCGCATCCTCGTCGAGCATGACCAAGCCGCCGCCACCTGGCAACGGGTCTTGCAACAGCAATGCGCAACTGGCGCAGGCAATTATTTGCGGTAGCCGTTCCGACAAGCGTTGAGCCTGGAGAACCAGCAGGATGTCACGCTTTGTGGCCGAAAGAAATTCCGTTTGCGCTGCGTGCAGGATGCATACCGGAAACAACTCGCCGATCTGCGCCGGCCGCTGAGTTCTGCCGCTGCTGCTTGGGCTCCAGGCAAGTGCTGCGTGCCACAGCTCGGCCGCTTGCGTGAGACGCCGGCGTTGGGAATCCCATACCGCCGAGAAGCTGCCTTCATCGCCTCGGGCGAGACGGCTGTTAAGCAAGGACAGTGTCGCCCGCAAGGTAATTTCGGCTGCAAACCCCGGTCCGGGAAGTACTAGGCAAAGCGGTCGCAGCGCCAGGTCGAGTGCATTGGAAAGCTCGGGCAGGCACTCGTCGTCGGGAACCACGATCAACAAGGATTGCCCGGCTACAAGAGTGGCAGCTACGAATTCCGCAAGTGAATCGGTGACGCGCGGCAGGTCCGCTTGCGCTATCTGGACGCGCAGGGGTGTTGCAGTCGTTTGCGCCAGCCGTGCACGCCAATCCGCGGCCAGGGTGTATGCGTCGGGTGCTGGAACTGTCGTCGGCATGGCAGCGATTCTAACGGAAGGCGTGTGGCCGGCGATTTGCGCTCCGCTGACCGAGCGGTCTGCTGCCTTGCTGAAATTTGCGCCTCAGGCTAAAGTGCGCGCTGTTCAGACGTTGCAAGGAGCTGCGCGTGTTTTCCATCATCCAGGCCGCCGGTTGGCCGATTTACCCGTTGTTGCTGGCTTCAATCATCGCCGTCGCGCTGATCATAGAGCGTGCCACGGCCTTGCGCAGGAGCAAGATAGTTCCCGCCGGTCTGCTGGCCAGTGTGGCCGGGGATTATCGTCAAGGCGGCGTGAACGAGCAGATGCTGCTGCGCCTGGAGCGGCATTCACCTTTGGGCCGGGTGTTTGCGGCAGCCTTGCGCAATCTCAAGAGCAGTCGCGAAGTGATGCGCGAAGCAGTTGAGGAAGCCGGGCGCAGTGCTGTGCACGAAATGTCGCGCTTCCTCACCAGCCTCGGCACGATTGCCTCGATCAGCCCGCTGATGGGACTGTTCGGTACCGTGGTGGGCATGATTGAGATCTTCGGTTCGCCGACCGCCTCGGGCAACAATCCGCAGGCACTCGCCCACGGTATTTCCGTGGCGCTCTACAACACCGGTTTTGGCCTGATCATCGCGATTCCCAGCATGATCTTCTACCGCCATTTTCGCGCCTTGGTCGACGACCTCGCAATCGAAATGGAGCAACAGGCGGTCAAACTGGTTGAGCTGGTCCAGGGCGAACGCAGGTAGGATGTTGTCATGAACTTTCAGCGCGGCCGTCTGCATGAAGATCCGGAAATCAATCTGATTCCGATGATAGACGTGCTGCTGGTGATCCTGATATTCCTGATGATCACCACGACCTATTCCAAGTATGCCGGCCTGGAAATCAACCTGCCCACCGCCGATGCGCAGCAGGCGCAGGAACAACCCAACGAGATCAACGTCGTCGTCAGCGATCAGGGTGAGGTGATGATCAATCGCAGCGCCGTCGGCGCCCGCGATGTCGCGGCCATCAGCCTGGCGTTGCGGCGTGCGGTGACCGGCAACAACAATGCGCGCGAGGCGGTGGTCATCATCAGCGCCGATGCCAAGACCTCGCACCAGAGCGTGGTCGATGTGATGCAGGCGGCACAGCAGGCGGGCCTGTCGCATATTTCCTTCGCCACCCAGAACCCCAGTCGTTGAGCTTCACGGTGCGCTAGCCGCCAGCATGGTGGAACTCGGCGACATACTGCAGCGAACATGGCGAGGTCGTGGCGCACTGGCGCGGCTGTTGCTGCTGCCCGGCTGTTTTTTCCTGCTGCTGGCGGTATTGCGCCGGGGACTTTACCGTCTGGGTATCCTGCGCAGCGTCGGCTTGCCGGTGCCGGTGGTGGTCGTTGGCAACATCACGGTCGGCGGCAGCGGCAAGACACCGCTTGCCTTGTGGCTGGCACAGCAGATGTCAGTGCGCGGCTGGCATCCGGGCATCGTCAGTCGCGGCTATGCCGGTGCATTGCCGGCCGGCGCCGTCCGTGAAGTGTTTGCCGACAGCGCTGCAAGCGAGATCGGCGATGAACCCCTGCTGCTCAAACAACGCAGCGGCCTGCCGGTCTTCGTCGGCAGCAACCGGGTGGCGGCCGGGCGCGCATTGCTTTCTGCTTATCCCGCATGCAACCTGATCATCAGCGACGACGGCATGCAGCATTATCGTTTGCAGCGCGATGTCGAAATCGCGCTGCTCGATGAGCGGGGCGCGATGAATGGCTGGCCTTTGCCCGCCGGGCCGTTGCGTGAACCGGTATCCCGCCTTGACTGCGTCGACGCTCTGGTATGCCATGGCGAGGCGCAGCCGCCGTTCTGTCCTGTGCCGCTGTTTCGGATGAATCTGACGGGCAACGTGTTCTATTTGCTGTCCGACCCAAAGAAGGTATGCGCGGGCGACGCATTGAGTCACCTGCATCTTGCGGCGCTTGCCGGCATGGCCATGCCGCAACGCTTCTTCAAGCATCTCCGCGCGCTCGGGTTGAGTTTTTCCGAGCACGCCTTCCCGGATCATCATCGCTATGTTGCGGCCGATCTTGCGGTCATCGGAGCGGATGCACTGCTGGTGACCGAGAAGGATGCAGTAAAATGCAAAGGCCTCACCGCGCGCCCGATTTGGGTTTTGCCGGTCACCGCGCAAGTTGTTCCCGCGGCAACGGGAATCGATCTTGCCGCTCTTGTCGAACAGCGCATCACGGAGAAAATGCATGGACGCCCGCCTGCTTGAGATCCTCGTTTGTCCGATCTGCAAAGGTCCGCTCGATTACCGCAAGGCGCAGTCCGAACTGGTCTGCAAACCCTGCCGGCTGGCCTACCGGATTCAGGACGATATTCCCGTCATGCTTGAGGAGGAGGCTCGCGCCCTGGGTGCTGAAGAGTCCTGATGAAGCCACGCATCGTCATTCCGGCGCGCTTTGCATCCAGCCGGTTGCCCGGCAAGCCGCTCGCGGATGTAGCCGGCAAACCGCTCATCGTACGCGTTGTCGAGGCGGCGCAAGCCTGCTCCAACGATGGTATCTGGGTCGCGACAGACCATGCCGGCATTCAAGCTGCAGTAACCGCAGCTGGCTTCAAGGCCGTGCTCACGCGCGCGGACCATCCCAGCGGCACCGACCGGATCGCGGAGGTCGCCGAACGCATGGGTTGGAGCGACGACGAGATCGTGGTGAACCTGCAGGGCGACGAGCCTTTGCTGGAACCGGCGCTGGTGGATTCCGTCGCCGCGGCGCTGCGCGACGATGCAGCGGCGGCGATCGCCACGGCCTGCCATCCCATCGAGAATCCCGCTGAATTTTTCAATCCGAATGTGGTCAAGGTGGTCTGCGACATGCGCGGCCGTGCGCTGTACTTCTCGCGTGCGCCGATTCCCTGGGATCGCGATGCCTTTGCGCTCAGCCGCGCTGCACTGCCGCACGACCTGCCAGCGCAGCGCCACATCGGGCTGTATGCCTACCGCGTCGGTTTCCTGCGCAAGTACAAACAGCTCACACCGACCCAACTCGAGCGCAGCGAGGCGCTCGAGCAATTGCGGGCGCTTGGCCATGGTTATCCCATTTGCGTGGTGCCGTGCAGCCAGGCACCGGCGCCTGGGGTGGACACGCCGGCGGATCTGGAGCGGGTGCGACGCGAATTCGAGCGACGCGGCTGATACGTCCGCCGGTTCCGGATGACTGTGAGAAAATAGCATCACGTTCAGCGCCGCTGTCCAGTGCGGCTTTAGAAGATTTATTCCTACATAGTGGAGTTGTCATGCGTTTGATTCTTCTCGGACCCCCGGGCGCGGGTAAAGGCACCCAGGCCACTTTTATTTGCCAGCGCTTCGGCGTTCCCCAGATATCCACCGGCGACATGTTGCGTGCCGCCATCCGCGCCGGTACCCCGTTGGGACTGGAAGCAAAGAAAGTCATGGATGCCGGCAAACTGGTCTCGGATGAAATTATCCTGGGTCTGATTGTCGAACGGCTTAAGCAGCCGGACTGCGCCAAGGGCTTCCTGTTCGACGGTTTTCCGCGCACCATCCCCCAGGCCGAGGCGATGAAAACCGCCGCCGTGGCGATCGATTACGTGCTCGAGATCGACGTGCCGGACAGCGACATCGTGACCCGCATGAGCGGTCGCCGTGTGCACCTGGCTTCCGGGCGCACCTACCACATCAAGTTCAATCCGCCGAAGGTCGACGGCAAGGACAACGAGACCGGCGAACCGCTGATTCAGCGCGACGACGACCAGGAAGCGACCGTGCTCAAGCGCCTCGAGGTCTACCATTCCCAGACTAAGCCTCTGGTCGACTTCTACAGCAAATGGGCTGCGACCGGAGACGCCAAGGCACCGAAATACCGCAAAATCTCCGGACAGGGCAAAGTCGAGGAAATTCGCGACCGCGCTTTCGCCGCGTTGTCGAACTGATTCATCCCAGGAGGCTTCTCATGAGCAGCCCAATTCGCCGCATCGCCATCTGCACGGGGGGCGGAGACGCCCCAGGTCTCAACGCCGTGATCCGCTCGGTTGTTATTGCGGCGGCCAACCGGGGCTGGGAAGCCTATGGCATTCATGACGGGTTCAATGGCATCCTGTTTCCCGAGCGCTATCCGGAGGGCGGGGTTTATCGTCTGACGCGCGACAAGGTGCGCGGCATCGGGCATTTGGGCGGCACCATCTTGGGGACGACCAACAAGGGCAATCCGTTGCATTTCCCGATGAAAATGCCGGACGGTTCGACCAAGGATCTCGATCGCACCAGCGAGATTCTCGAATACTTTGCCAAGAAGGAGCTCGACGCCCTGGTTTCGGTTGGCGGCGACGGTTCGCTGACCATTGCCAATGCCCTGCACGAAAAGGGCTTGCGCGTCGTCGGCGTGCCCAAGACGATCGACAACGACCTCGACAAGACCTTCACGACGTTCGGTTTCGATACCGCCGTTGCCTTCGCCACGGATTGCATCGACCGCCTGCACAGCACGGCGCAAAGCCACCAGCGGGTGATGGTGGTCGAAGTGATGGGGCGTTACGCCGGCTGGATTGCGTTGCACGCGGGCATCGCTGGCAGCGCGCACGCGATCCTGATTCCGGAAATTCCCTATGACATCGACAAGGTTGCCGCCAAGATCCGCGCTCGTGACAACGAGGGGCGCATGTATTCGATCGTCGTGGTCGCCGAGGGCGCGGAGCCTGTGCATGGCCGCCGCGCGGTTGTCGAAGCTGCCGAAATCGGCCATGCCGAGCGTCTCGGCGGGGTCGGTGAACAAGCCGCCCGAGCGCTCCAGGATCAAACCGGCAAGGATGCGCGCGTGGTCGTTTTGGGCCATCTCCTGCGCGGCGGCAGCCCGACCTCGTTTGATCGTATTGCCGCCATGCGTTTTGGCACGGCGGCGGTGCGGGCGCTCGAAGAGGGATATTCCGGAGTGATGGTGGCGCTGGCTTTTCCGAATGTGAATTACGTCCCCTTGGCCGATGTCGCGGGCCGCATGAAAGGCGTGCCGCTCGATTGCGACACCCTGCAGACTGGCCGCGACATGGGAATTTGCTTCGGCGATTGAAGAGCCGCCTGCTTAACTTCCCTGCTTGAGGATCTTGTCCACCTTGTGCAGCCGCAACCGGTAGGCGTCCGGCATTCCCGATCCGAGCAGCGGCCGCAGGTACAGGCGGAAAGCGTCGGTGACATCGGTGCCGCTCGGAGCAATGAATTCGTCCTCCATCACCCGGGTCTTGCCGGCGATCACTGCCAGAGGCATCAGCTGGTAATCGACCGAGTAGAAGCCGGTGCGCTTGATTGTGACCGAACCGTCACGGTCTCCCCACATGGCGTATTGCACGGCCTTTTCGCCGACTTCCCGGGCTTCGCGCTGGTCGACATCCGAAACACAACCCATGAAGCAACGCTGCAGATAACCGAAAGTGTCGCCGCGCACGCGCTTGATGCCGAGTTTCTCCTTGATCTCGTTGCAGAGCAGATCGGCCAGTGCACCCGTCCCGGAAAGCTGGACGTTACCGTGTGCATCGCGCTCAATTTGAGAAGATAGTTTGGTGATGATCGGGACGCCTTGTTCGTCGTGGATGCCTTCGGAGGCAGCGATCACGCAGCGGCCATATTGCTCGTAAGTCGCCTTGACGTCGGCGACAAACTTGGGAACGCTGAAAGTGCGCTCGGGCAGGTAAATCAGGTGCGGGCCATCGTCGGGGAATTTCTTGCCGAGGGCGGAGGCCGCCGTGAGGAACCCGGCATGCCGCCCCATGACGACAGCGAGGTACACCCCGGGCAAGGCGGCGTTGTCCAGGTTGGCGCCCATGAAGGCTTGCGCCACGAAGCGCGCTGCCGAAGGAAAGCCGGGCGTATGGTCGTTGCCGACCAGATCGTTGTCGATGGTCTTGGGGATGTGGATGCAGCGCAGCGGATAGTTTGCTCGTGCGGCTTCCTCGCTGACGATGCGCACGGTATCCGAGGAATCGTTGCCGCCGATGTAGAAGAAGTAGCCGATGCCGTGCGCCTTGAGCACCTTGAAGATTTCCTGGCAGTAGCGCAGGTCGGGCTTGTCGCGCGTCGAGCCAAGTGCCGAGGACGGTGTGCTCGCCACCATCTCGATGTTGTGGCTGGTTTCCTGGGTGAGGTCGAGAAAGTCTTCGGCAAGAATGCCGGTCACCCCGTGATAAGCGCCATAGACCAGTTCGACGTTGCGAAACTTGCGCGCCTCAAGCACGACACCGGCCATCGACTGGTTGATAACGGCGGTCGGTCCGCCGCCCTGGGCGACGAGCACTTTTCCTTGCTGCATGATCGAATCTCTCCTTTGGGTCGGTCCGCGGCATTTTGCCACCGGAAGCCGGATTTTAGACGCAGCTTGGCACCCTGGCGGGCGTTTCGGTGTTTTCAGCAACTACAAAATCTCCGGTCCGCCATGTTAAAATGCCAAGCCGTTGTTGATCATTTAAAAACCACAGGGAGAAACGCATGTCCGCACTTACGTTCGCTTTGATCTGCGCCGTTGTGGCGATCGCCTTCGGGGCCATCGCTACCAAGTGGATCCTGGCGCAGCCTACCGGCAATACACGCATGCAGGAGATTGCCAGCGCCATTCAACAGGGCGCCCAAGCTTATCTCAACCGCCAGTATCGGACCATTTCGATCGTCGGCATCGTGCTGTTCCTCGTCATCGGCTTCGTGCCTGCGTTGGGCTGGCCGACCGCCATCGGCTTCCTGATCGGCGCAGTGCTCTCCGGCGCGACGGGATATATTGGCATGAATGTTTCGGTGCGTGCCAATGTGCGCACGGCAGAAGCCGCCCGTCACGGAATTGCCCCCGCCTTGAATGTCGCTTTCAAGGGCGGTGCGATCACCGGCATGCTGGTGGTTGGCCTGGGTCTGCTGGGTGTCGCCGGCTACTACGCCTACTTGAAGAGCGTGGCCGGTGCCGGCGTCAGCATTGCCCACATCATTCATCCCCTGGTTGGCCTGGGCTTTGGCTCTTCACTGATTTCGATCTTCGCCCGACTCGGCGGCGGCATTTTCACCAAGGGTGCCGACGTCGGCGCGGACCTGGTCGGCAAGGTCGAAGCCGGCATTCCCGAGGATGATCCACGCAATCCGGCGGTGATCGCCGACAACGTCGGCGACAACGTCGGCGACTGCGCCGGCATGGCTGCCGACCTGTTCGAGACCTATGCCGTGACCATCGTCGCCACCATGCTGCTGGGTTCGCTGCTGATGGCCCAAGGCAGCGCCGAGGCCGCAGTAATTTATCCGTTGGCGCTGGGCGGCTTCTCGATCATCGCTTCCATCATCGGCACCCTGTTCGTCAAGGCGCAGGAAGGCGGCAAGATCATGAACGCGCTGTATCGCGGCCTGATCGTCGCTGGCGTGCTGGCCCTGATCGCCTTCTATTTCCTGACGCCTGCCGTGGTCGGCGCCGGGCTGACCACCACCGACGGCAAACTGCTTTCCGCCAACGCGCTCTACGGCTCCGCGCTGATCGGCCTGGTGCTCACCGGCTTGATGGTGTTCATCACCGAGTACTACACCGGTACGGATTTTGTGCCGGTCAAGCATATCGCCCAGGCTTCGACCACGGGCCATGGCACCAACATCATCGCCGGTCTTGGCGTGTCGATGCGCGCCACGGCCTGGCCGGTTCTGGCGATCTGTCTGTCGATCTGGGCCGCCTATGCGCTGGCCGGTCTCTACGGCATCGCCATCGCTGCGGTGTCGATGCTGTCCATGTCGGGCATCATCGTTGCACTCGACGCCTATGGTCCGATTACCGACAATGCCGGCGGCATTGCTGAAATGTCGGAGTTGCCGGCCTCGGTGCGTGCCGTGACCGATCCGCTGGATGCCGTCGGCAATACCACCAAGGCGGTGACCAAGGGCTATGCCATCGGTTCTGCCGCGCTGGCTGCGCTGGTGCTGTTCGCCGATTACACCCATGCTCTGGATGCGGCAGGCAAGACCGGCCTGACTTTCGACCTGTCCAATCACTACGTCATCATCGGCCTGTTTATCGGCGGCCTGATTCCCTATCTCTTCGGCGCCATGGCCATGGAAGCCGTCGGTCGCGCCGCCGGTTCGGTGGTGATCGAAGTGCGCCGCCAGTTCAAGGAAATCAAGGGCATCATGGAAGGCACCGCCAAGCCCGATTATTCGCGTGCAGTGGATATGCTGACCAAGGCCGCCATCGGCGAAATGATGATCCCGTCCTTGCTGCCGGTGCTGGTGCCGGTCGTCGTCGGCTTCGCCCTCGGCCCGCAGGCGCTGGGCGGCGTGCTGGTCGGCACCATCGTCACCGGCCTGTTTGTCGCGATCTCGATGACGACGGGCGGCGGCGCCTGGGACAATGCCAAGAAATACATCGAGGACGGCAACTTCGGCGGCAAGGGTTCCGAAGCGCACAAAGCGGCCGTGACCGGCGACACCGTGGGCGATCCTTACAAGGATACGGCTGGCCCGGCGGTGAACCCGCTGATCAAGATCATCAACATCGTGGCATTGCTGATTGTTCCGCTGATCGCCTGATCAAGTCAGCCAACAATTCGAATAGGGCGGCTCAGATTCCGGGCCGCCCTTTTTTCATCCAAGCTCAGTTTGCGCCGCGCTGCTTGAAATCGGCGAGCCGAAATCCCAGCAGCGCCAGGCTGCCAAAGTAGGCGATTGCGCCGCACACCACCAGACCGGACAATCGGGCAATTTTTGCGCCGCTGCCCATCGCCAGCCAGGCGGCTTCGTTGCCCATGAGGAACCACAGCAACAATCCCATCACGGCCAGCGCCAGGCAGAGCTTGCGAATGAATTTCAGCCACCCGGCGAGCGGCTGGTAGGTCCCGCTACGGCGCAGACCGCGATACAGCATTCCGGCATTGATGCAGGACGCGAGACCGATGGATAGCGCCAGGCCGGCATGGCGCAGCCAGCCAATGAATGCAAGATTCATGAGCTGGGTCAGGGCCAGGGTGATCAGCGCGATTTTCACCGGGGTACGAATGTTCTGACGGGCGTAGAAGCCGGGCGCCAGCACCTTCACCAGGATCAGCCCGGTCAGGCCGACGCTGTAAGCGACCAGCGCCCTGCGGGTTTGCAAAACGTCGGCAATGCCGAACGCGCCATGCTGGAACAAGGTGGCCAACAGCGGCACTGCCAGCAGTGCCAGCGCCAGTGCCGCGGGCAAGGTCAGCAGCAGCGTCAGGCGCAAACCCCAGTCGAGCAAGGCGGAAAACTCCCTGGGCTGGGCATCGGCGTGAAACTTGGACAGGCTGGGCAACAGAATGGTGCCGAGCGCCGCACCGAGCAAGCCCGCCGGAAATTCCATCAGACGGTCCGCGTAGTAGAGCCAGGACACGCTGCCGTGGGGCAGGAAGGAGGCGAAGATGGTGTTGATGATCAGGGAGATCTGCGCCACGGACACACCAAGCACCGCCGGCAGCATCAGCTTGAGGATGCGATTTACGCCGGGGTCCTTGAGGCTGAAGGCAAAGCGCGGCAGCATGCCGATCCTGGCCAGTGCCGGCAGCTGGATGGCAAGCTGCAGCAGCCCGCCGAGTAGAACGGCCCAGGCCAGGGCCAGCACAGGCGGATCGAAGTAGGGTGCTGCGAGCAGAGCCATGCCGATGAAGGAGAGGTTCAGCAGAACCGGCGTGAAGGCCGGCAGGGCGAAGCGGCTCCAGGTATTGAGCACGCCGGCCGCGAGCGCGACCAGCGACATGAACAGGATGTAGGGAAAGGTGATGCGGGTGAGTTCGACCGTGAGCGCAAACTTGTCGGCATCGGCCGAGAAGCCCGGGGCGGTGAAATAGATCAGCAGCGGCGTCAGTACCATGCCGAGGGCTGTGACTACCAGCAAGGCCAGCATTAGCAAAGTCGCGACATGATCGACGAGGCGTTTCGCTTCGTCTGGCCCGCGCTGGTTCTTGTATTCCGCCAGGATCGGGACGAAGGCCTGGGAAAAGGCGCCTTCGGCAAACAGCCGGCGCAATAGATTGGGCAGGCGGAAAGCAACGAAGAACGCATCGGTCGCCAGGCCGGCGCCAAAGCTGCGGGCAATCACGAAATCGCGCACAAACCCGAGGATGCGCGAAAGCAGCGTCATGACACTGACGGTAGCAAGGGCTTTAAGCAGATTCATGCAACGGTCGTTATAGTTTTCAAGGCGTCCGGCTTGAACCGGATTCTATCGGAACGGCCCCGAATCCCCGTTTATAATTCTGCCTGGTTCAAATTCTTTGAGCACCTTCCCAACCATGTCAGATCACCGATCGAGTCCGCGGTATAGCAAGCGACTGCGCGCGGTATTTGTGGTTGACGAGAATGGCAAGCGCAACTCGATTCAGGGCAAGACGCTGGATATCAGCAGTGACGGCACCTCATTTGTTTCCAGTCTGAATATTCAGCTTGCCCAGGAGGGAACCCTCTACCTCATGCTTAATCCGGGCGATGCCAAGAATCCGCCGGTGGTATTCGAAACCCAGTGCAAAGTCATCAGTTGCGTGCTTGCGCCGCAGCAGGGCGGTTTTCGCCTGGGCCTGCACTTTACCAAGATGCCCGGAGAGAACAAGCAGGTGCTGCAGAAATTCCTTGCACCGCTGATGGCACACGCCAGGGAAGCCGCGCACCAGGGGATATGATCGCCCAGGCTGGCGCACGACTTTTTCGTTGGTGCTGATGCTGCGGTTTCTCAAGGAACTCTGATTCTGCCGGGCAGTCGAAGACCGCGACTCAATAACCCTTTCGAAAATTCATGCGCAACATTCCATTTTTCGCAGGTGCCATCATCCTTTGCGCCGCTGCCCTTGCCAAAGCGGACGATTATTACGAATGCATCAGCTCAGAGGGTTTCGCTGAATACTCGATTTATCCCTGTGAGGACGGGCAACTGCAGACGCACGTCGGCAGTAAGGAAACCCCCAAGGCTGTAGCCAGGAAGAAACTGCATCCGGCCCAGCCGGCCGTCTCCCGTCCGGACCCGAAACCGGCTGGCGAAGGCAAAAGCGCCAATGACTACAATTTGGCCAACTACAAGTGTGTCGGCAAGTCGGGCAATATCCTGTACACGGACGCCAGGGACTACCTGGCGTTCGAGACTCACCGCTGCAAGCAGATCAGCCTGAGCGACGCTTGCGGCGAGATGCTGATTCTCAAGGCCAAGGATCCTCTGGCCGTCGTCGCGAACAAGCTGAACTGTCCGTAACCTTGGAGGCATTTCCCGGTTGCCGGGCATGCCAGCCGCAATCCGGCAAACAATTTCAGACAGAAAATATTTCTTCATGAATGGAATAATCCGCGCTCCTGACTGTTTACCCCGGTACCACCCACCACCAGGAGCCACAACGATGCTTTCCAAACTGCACAAGCAACCCCTGGTCGCCCTGCTGGCGGCCTGCCTTTCCACTGCGGCAATGTCCGACACCCCTCCGGCGCGCATGGAAGGCAGCATGCTGGTCGGGCCCAATGGCATGACCCTGTATATTTTCGACAAGGATCCCGAAGGCGGCGGCAAGAGCGTCTGTAACGGTCCTTGCGCGACCAACTGGCCGCCCCTGGCAGCAACCGATGGCGACAAGGGAAGCGGCGATTTCAGCGTGATCGGTCGAGACGATGGCGCCAAGCAATGGGCCTACAAGGGCCGGCCGTTGTACTATTGGAGCAAGGATCAGAAGCCGGGCGACACCACCGGCGACGGGTTCAACAAGGTCTGGCGCCTGGCGCGCTGAGAGCGCCTACCTGTAGTCACAATTCATATTTCTGCGACATTGCGATGACAGATCTCGCTTCCTATATTCCCCGTCTGCGCCGTTACGCTCGCGCGCTGACGGGAAACCGGGAGTTCGCCGACGACCTGGTTCAGGACACGCTTGAGCGTGCCTTGCGCAAATGGGTGTTGTGGCGCGCGGGATCGAAAATCGACAGTTGGCTGTTTTCCATCATGCACAACCTGTTCGTCAATCAGGTGCGCAGCGCCCCTGCGCGTCAACTCAGCGTTTCCCTCGATGACCTGGAGTTTGAACCGGCGGGACAGGGAAGCGCTGAAGGCGTGCTGCAACTGCGCGATCTGCTCTCATCCCTGAACAAGCTGTCCCACGATCAGCGCGAGATTCTCCTGCTGGTCGGGCTGGAGGACATGTCTTATCAGGAAGTCGCCCGTATCTTGGAGCTTCCGCTGGGTACTGTGATGTCGCGCCTTTCACGCGCACGTGAGCAGTTGCGCAGCCTCCTCGACGGTTCGCCGAAAGCCGATGCCGAGACGCCCGCACTGCGTCTGATCCGGACAAGCTCGCCATGAGAAATCAAACTGTCCAGGTGAGTACCGACGAATTGCAGCATTTCGTCGATGGTCGTGTCGATGACGCCGGACGTCGGCGCATCGAGATATGGTTGCATGAGCATCCGCAGGAAAAGCAGAAAGCAGAAGCCTGGCGGCGGCAGCGGCAGCTGCTGCATGACAGCTTCGATGACGTATTGAGCGAGCCTGTGCCGAGCCGGCTTGCCGAGTTGGCATCCGCGCGGCCGCGAATCAAGACCTGGGCGCTGGCCGCCGGGTTGGCCTGGCTGTCGGTGGGCGTGCTGATCGGCTACTTCATGCGTGGCCCGACAGTTGCAACGGTCGAACCTGGCGAGATCCTCGCGCGCCGGGCGGCGATAGCACATGCCATCTACACGCCGGAAGTCAGACACCCGGTCGAGGTCGGTGCGGAGCAGGAAGCGCATCTGGTTTCCTGGCTTTCCAAACGCCTGGAACAGCGCGTGCGTGCGCCCCACTTCAACAGTCAAGGATACAACCTGATCGGCGGCCGTCTATTGCCCGGCGATGACGGGCCGGTCGCGCAGTTCATGTACCAGGACAGCAGCGGCAAGCGCCTGACGCTCTATGTGCGGGGCACGCCGGAAGAAACAACCGTGACGGCTTTCCGGTTCGCCCAGGAAGACAAGGTCAGCGTTTTTTACTGGATCGATGGCTCCCTCGCTTACGCCCTGAGCGGGGAGATACCTCGCGAGCGGCTGCTGGCCCTGTCCGAGGCCGTGTATCACGAGCTGAATCCCTGAAACCGGAGCCAGCGAACCCAATCCAGGTTCGATGTAGTACCATCGGCAGCGTTGAAACGAAGCCAGCCAGCCCAAACCCCGCCAGCTGCTAGTGTCTTCCGGCTAAGCGCGGCCTGAAATTCCAAACTGCCGCGACACGGTCGACGATATCGTCTCGATTGATGCACTGAGACACCCGTATGCCGGAGCCCAGCGTTGCTGCTTTCCCTGAACATTCCAACGACGCTGACAGGTCGCTTGGTATTTGCCGGTGACTTGTAAGGATTATCTTGTCATCTCGGAAGAGAGGAGAAATAGCGTGAAACTGAATTCAATTGTCTCGGTTGTTCTGCTGTGCCTGGCTGGTCAGACCGTCCGTGCTGCCGACTATGCCAGCGACCTGGACTACTATCAGGAGCTGCCCACGGTGCTAAGCGCATCGCGACTTCGCCAGCCCTTGTCCGAAGCACCCAACGCCATGACGGTGATCGACCGCAAGATGATCGTGGCGTCCGGATTGCGCACCATTCCGGATTTGTTCAAGCTGGTTCCGGGCATGTATGTCAGCTACTACAAGGGAAGCAGCCAGGCGATCGTTTCCTATCTGGGTTCGGCCGACCAGTTCGCACGGCGCATGCAGGTGATGATCGACGGTCGCAGCGTCTATCTGCCGCCGATCAGCACTGTGGATTGGGGAAACCTGCCGCTCACCATCGACGACATCGAGCGCATCGAAGTGATTCGCGGTCCGGCCGCTGCTTCACACGGCGCAAATTCCACCCAGGGCGTGATCAGCATCGTCACCCGGAATCCACGCGGCGCAGAAGGGAACCGGATGTCGCTCACCCATGGCGGCAAGGGGATCAGCGACCTGACTGCGCATTTTGACCGGCATGGCGAAACCTTCGATTACCGGCTGACATTGGCGCACATCGCCGACCACGGCTACGACGATCTGCATGTGGCACCCAGCACCATCATTCAAAAAACCGAAGGTCCCAAGCTGCTCAACAACAGCAACGACAGCCACCGTGCGCAATTGTTCAATTTCCGGGCCGATTACCACCCGAATGGCGTCGATCGTTTCGATGTCCAGTTCGGCTTCAACCACAACCTGCAAGGTGCCGGGTTCAGCGACAGGACGCCCACCCCGGCCAACCCCAGAAGCACCAATGGCAACCCCTATCATGACCTGTTTGCCAATGCCGGTTTCGTGCAACTGGCATGGATACGTCAAGTGGAAAATGCTGGCGAACTGAGCCTGACTTACTACCATGTGAGACAAGATCAGCACGAAACATTTCCGGTATACCTCGGTGGCGTTTTCTTCGGTAATCCCAAGTTCTCCCAGTCGATCGAAGTCGATCGCGATAACCTCGAAGTTCAGCATACCCTGCAGTTGGCCCCATCCAACCGCCTGGTCTATGGCGCAGCCTACCGCGCGGATCGCAGCCGCGGACATGGCAGCACGCCAGTGCTGCCGCCGGCCTATACGGCGCTTCTGCCGCCGTTTTATGCTTCGTCTATCGACACCAACGAATTCAGGTTGTTCGCCCATGACGAGTGGCGCATTACACCGCAGTGGGTGCTGAACACCGGCGCAATGATCGAACGCGACAGCATCGGTGAGCACAATACTTCGCCGCGCGTGGCGCTGAATTATCACCTGACGCCGCAGCATACTTTGCGGACGGGCGTTTCCGTCGCTTATCGGACGCCCTCGGTGATCGAACAACGTTTCCCGGCACTGCAGCCCGGCGCATTGTTAGTGCCCAGTGCCGCAATAAGCTCACCCGGGCTGCAACCGGAGAAACTGGTTTCGCAGGAGATCGGATACCTGGGCGAATTGCGTGAATGGGCAACCTCGGTCGATCTGCGTCTGTTCAACGATCAGGTCAGTGACGGCATCTACATCACCAACAAGAAAACCTTTGCCAACGGCATGGACGCCCACTACCGGGGACTTGAGGCAACCGTCAAGCATGCCTTCGCCGCGGGCAGCGATCTGACGATAAACCTCGCCCATTTGCTGAGCAGCAGCAATTCGCCTTTCATGGCGGCGGCGGGAGTGAAATATTTCGTCCCGGCCGTTCCGGGCTGGATCGGCGACAAGCTCGCCGGCAGCATCCCGCGCAACAGTATCAGCATGCTGTATTCGCAGAAGCTGGCGCATGATTTTTCCTTCAGCGTCGCTTATTACCGCCAGGATCCCATGCAGCCCTTCGATCGTGGTCCGGTGGATTACCAGTCCATCCAGCGGCGCACCGATCTGCGCGTTGCCAAGGGCTTCCGCCAGGGCGACTGGCTGAAGGGCGAGTTGGCGCTGGTCCTGCAAAATGCGTTTGACCGCGGCTATACGGAGTACATCGCCAGCAATGTCTTCAACCGGCGCGGCTACGCCACGCTGACCCTGAACTGGTGATATGAGCGCAGCCGGAAGTCTTTTCAAGAATCTTCCGGGATTCATACTGCTGGCGCTGCTGTACTGGATCGGCCACGTTCCGGCGGCATACGCCGCAGACGATTTACGCCTGCTGCTGGTGCTCAGCGACGGCCAGAAGCTCTACCAGACTTTTGCAAGATCTTTCCAGCAAGCTCTGCCGGCAAACATTCAGGTCGCGGTTGTGGAGCGCGCCGAGGATTTTTCTGCTGAAACCCACAAGGCCGACCTGATCCTGAGCGTGGGTGTCAAGGCGGCCGAATCGGTCGCCGGGAGAACCAGAGTGCCGTTGCTGGCGGCGATGATTCCCCGCAGCAGATATCCGGAACTCGCGGCAAAACAGCAGCCCACGCAGATTTCAGCCGTCTATGTTGACCAGCCCTGGTCCAGGCAGGCCGAACTGATTCGTGCGGCGTTGCCGGCGCGCAACAAGGTCGGTGTGTTGCACTCGCCGGCGACGCGCTTGGATCTCAACGAGCTGCGCAAGCAGCTTGAGATGCGCGGCGCGACTCTGATTGCCAAGCAAGTCAGCTCCGGCACCAGCCTGTTCGAAGATCTTGAGGAAGTCCTAACGCACAGCGAGGTGCTGCTCGTCCTGCCCGACAGTGAAATCTACAACAGCAACAATATCCGCAACATTCTGCTGACCAGCTACCGCCATGGGATTCCCCTGGTTGGAATCTCGCAGGCCTACGTGAATGCCGGAGCCCTGTGCGCCCTGTTCTCCACGCCGGAACAACTTGCTGCACAGGCCGGAATCATGACTAACGCATACATCCGTAACCGCAGTCTGCCTGAGGCACAGTATGCGGCGACATACAGCATCGCCGTCAATCAGGAGGTCGCCAGAACTCTGGGCGAAGCCATCAGACCCACCGAATTGCTGCTCAAGGAAATCGACAAGTCGAAAAGGACCGCTCAATGAAGTTCGGACCCTATGGCATCCGCCGATACAGCGCCTGGTTGACGCTGGTGCCTTTGCTGATCATGGCGATCGGCCTGGAATCATTTTTCCTGCATGCCCAGGTTTCTGAGATGGATCGAGACCTGCTCGAACGAGGTCAATTGATCGCACGTCAATTGGCCGCGAGCAGCGAATACGGTGTGTTTTCCAATAATCGGGTGTTTCTGTCCACGGTCGCCAGAAATGCGTTGCGGGAACCGGATGTGAAGGCCGTGATGATATTGAATGCGAAAAACGAAGTTATGGTGGTCGAGAAAATCGCCAGCACTCGCCCGGAAAACTTATCCAGCCCTCCAGGACGAGAGCGCCAGGTACGCGATGACGGATCCTCGATCCTGCTGTATCAGCCGATCCTGGCCACTCAGATTGAGTTGGATGAGGTGGATACGACAAATATTCAGCAGCAGGTTGGCACCGTCATCATTGATATGACCTGGCAGCGTGTGCTCGCCATGAAATTGCGCCTTTTCTGGATCACCTTCGCGGCGTCCGCGGTGTTCCTGTTGACTACGCTGCTGTTGGTATTCAGGGTCAACCGCCCCATCGTTGAGTCCATTAAGGAAATCAGCGAGGTTGTCGCGGTCCTTGGCAAGGGAAACTTCGGCGCCCAGGTAAGGTCGTCGAGCGCCATCAAGGAGCTAAAGACATTGGGCGAGGGCATCAATCGCATGGCGGCTGAACTCCAATACAAACACACAACTCTGGAAGAAGCCCGCAAGCAATTGAGTCAGATGAACCGCAATCTTGAAGAAACGGTGGCTGAAAGAACCCGTCAATTATCGGCAAGTCTGGATCAGCTCCAGACGCAACAACTGGCGCTCCAGGAAAGCGAGTCCCGCTTCCGGCGAGCGGTGGAGGCGGCTCCCTTTCCCGTCATGCTGCATGTCGATGATGGTCAGGTGCTGATTGCCAATCGCGCTTTTCTGGATATCTCCGGCTACCGAATGCGGGAAATATCGACCATCCGGGATTGGACTGACAGGGCGTATGGCGAGCAAAGCGAGATTGCCCAGCAAAATATTCAGGAGATGTTCCGAACCGGAGCAAGCCGGGGCGAATATCGCGTTCGCTGCAGCGATGGCACCCATCGCGTGTGGGATATCGGCTCAGTCAAACTGGGACAGATCGAAGGCGGCAAATCGATTGCGATCTCCATGGCAGTGGATACCACTGAGCGCAGGCGGAGTGAGCAGCGAAGGATCCAAAGGGAAAGGGAGCATCGGGATACGCTGGTGCGCGAGGTTCATCATCGCATCAAGAACAATCTGCAAAGCGTGGCCGGCCTGCTGCAGCTCGAACTGGGCAAGTTCCTGGAACTGGACCCGCGCCTGGAAGCCGCAATCAGCCAGATCAATGTAATTGCCGTTGTGCATGGACTGCAGGGACTGGATCCCGGTGAAATCATCCG
>Ga0172373_10004631_pt1 | contig 19255 bp, 12 predicted proteins | sample Lak10m_2_FD_114546 | JGI IMG/M metagenome (GOLD analysis project Ga0172373, IMG submission 114546) | Freshwater microbial communities from Kabuno Bay, South-Kivu, Congo - kab_092012_10m | ecosystem: Environmental > Aquatic > Freshwater > Lake | place: Democratic Republic of the Congo...
AAATCGCGATAGGAATTTCCTAAAAGCGCATCCACCGTGTGCCCTTGAACCATTTGAAGAACCGCAAAAGTGCGCAATAAATCAATAAATATTATTCGATGTTTTTTTTCGGTATGCGTCATTTACATTAATTAAACTTTGCCGTTTGAACGATTGAAATTACTCAATTTGTTTTAATTATTAAAAAAAGAAATCTCTGAAAAATTGATTTCGATTTTCTGAGGTTCTAAAAATAATTACTATCACCCCATTAGAACTCACTATCAAATTAATATTAGAAAAATAAAGTGATAACTTCTTTAAATAATTAAGTGGAAAAGAAAAATCATCTGATATTTTATAAAAATTAAAAGTTTGGAGGCAAAAACAATAAATTGTTGATGAGGGAATTTCGATAGTGTAGAGAAAGCGGTTGGAATTAGTCAAATAAAAAATGACCCCGGGAATAACCGAGGTCACTTAAAAGATAAGCTAAAAGAATAATGGATTATTTATCTTTATTTTCATCATCAACAACTTCGTAAGAAGCGTCTTGAACATTTTCCTTTTCTTCCTTTTTAGAAGTTTCTTTCTGCGGCTCAGCCTGCGGACTGCCTTGAGGCGGCGGGCCAGCTTGAGAATACAACTGCGAAGCAATTTCGTTCCAAACCTTATTAAGAGATTCAGTAGCAGCTTTAATTTGTTCGGAATTATTAGAAGCTAAAGATTCCTCAACTTTTTTAATTTCAGTTTCGAGTTTTGATTTATTATCAGGAGAAATTTTATCTTTCATTTCTTCAATCTGTTTTTTGGTTTGAAATACCAAACTATCCGCCTGATTTCGAATTTCAACTGCCTCCTTTTTAGATTTATCTTCAGCAGCATGCTCTTTAGCATCGTTTTTCATTTTCTCAATTTCCTCTTTATTCAAACCACTAGAAGAAGTAATTCTAATGCTTTGCTCTTTGCCTGTTGCCTTGTCCTTTGCGGCAACATGCAGAATCCCGTTTGCATCAATATCAAACGTAACTTCTATTTGAGGCACCCCCCTTGGAGCAGGCGGAATTCCATCGAGGTGAAATCTTCCAAGAGTTCTGTTATCGGCAGCCATAGCGCGCTCTCCTTGAAGCACATTTATTTCCACAGATGGCTGGCTATCAGAAGCCGTTGAGAATATTTCGCTTTTCTTGGTTGGGATAGTTGTGTTTGCCTCGATTAACTTAGTCATCATTCCACCTAAAGTTTCGATTCCTAATGCGAGTGGAGTAACATCAAGCAGAAGCACATCTTTTATATCGCCTGCCAACACCCCACCCTGGATTGCAGCCCCAACGGCAACCACTTCATCAGGGTTAACACCTTTGTGAGGTTCTCTTCCAAAAAGATTTTTAACTAGATCCTGAACCATAGGAATCCTTGTTGAACCACCGACAAGAATAACTTCGCTGATCTGATCTCTGCTTACGCCTGAATCTTTAATAGCCTGTTCACAAGGGATTTTAGTCCTTTGAACTAATGCATCAATCAATTGCTCAAATTTAGAACGAGAGATATTAAGATTTAAATGCTTAGGTCCGTCTTGTGTAGCGGTGATAAACGGCAGATTGACATCAGTGGACATAGAAGAAGATAATTCAATCTTTGCTTTCTCGGCAGCCTCCTTTAATCTTTGAAGTGCCATAGGATCTTTTTTAAGATCAATCCCTTCCTGCTTTCGGAATTCTTCTGCAAGATAATCAATAAGCTGTTGATCAAAATCATCACCACCGAGATGCGTATCGCCATTAGTTGATTTTACTTCGAACACGCCTTCGCCAAGTTGTAGGATTGAAATATCGAATGTACCACCGCCTAAATCATAAACTGCTACAATTTCATCTTTATTTTTTTTATCTAATCCATAAGCTAAAGCAGCAGCGGTTGGTTCGTTAATAATCCTTCTAACTTTTAGACCGGCAATTTCTCCCGCATCCTTTGTAGCTTGTCTTTGCGAATCATTAAAGTAAGCCGGAACAGTGATCACAGCTTCAGTAACTTCCTGCCCAAGATAATCTTCTGCCGTCTTCTTCATTTTCTGAAGAATCATTGAACTGATCTCGGGGGGGGAATAAACTCTATCTAAAATTCTAACCCGTGCAGAATTATTATCTCCCGCAACAACTACATAAGGTATTTCGCTTTTTTCCCTGCCTACTTCCTGAATCACCCTGCCCATAAATCTTTTAATAGAAAAGATTGTATTCTTTGGATTAGTTATCGCTTGTCTTTTTGCAGGTTGCCCAACCAATCTTTCACCTGATTTTGTGAAAGCAACTACCGAAGGAGTGGTTCTGCCTCCTTCTGAATTAGGTATTACAACCGGATCGTTGCCTTCCATTACTGCTACGCAGGAATTGGTTGTTCCTAAATCAATTCCAATTATTTTTCCCATTAGTTATTTCTCCTTTTTCTCTAATTTATTTTTTAGTGTTAATTTATTTACCGTTCAATCATTTATTTGAATGAGAAAGATTTCAATTTAAACCTACCAAATTTCTATTTTTGGGCGAATAAAATTCTAAGGCTTTATTTTTGAATTCTTTGCAGACAAAAATTGATATAATTTTATTAAATACTTTTTTCTATGTTTAGCAAGTACAATCAGTGTGCCATACAAGAAGTCGTAAAATCTGCAAATTTTTAACATTTGTAAATTTTAATCTGAATTGCAGTCGGCAATTATGGCAGGCTTAGTTTTAATCTGACAGAGTGAAACGAAATTGGCAGTAAATTAATACCCTAAATTAAAATTAAATATAGAGGCTCCATTGTTTGTAATAGAAGAGTTTGATATCAAATTAGAGACCGAAAAGATCGGCAGGAATTTTATCTATACAGAAGAGATTGATTCCACAAATTCATACCTAATGAATCGGGAATTTAATCCACCCGATGGCACGGTTGTGCTTGCCGAAAAGCAGTCGAAAGGAAGGGGTCGCAAAGACCGCACATGGAACAGCTTAAAAGATGTTAATTTGACTTTTTCAATTTTACTGAAGGACAATAGACACTTTAAAACTAATTTCAATCTGATAAACTTTAGTGCTGCGTTGTCTGTTGCAATTTCAATTGAAAATTTATATCAACTTAGACCTGAATTAAAATGGCCTAATGATGTTTTGATAAATACTAAAAAGGTTTCTGGCATCTTGCTCGAGTCGGCGAGCAAAGGCGAAAAAATTGAGCGGGTAGTAATCGGCATAGGGCTAAATGTTAATCAAAATATTTTTCAAGGGACATATAACATTCCACCAACGTCTCTGAAATTAGAATTGGAAAGACATCTTGATCGGGAAATTCTGCTTGCTGAATTACTCAATAATTTTGAAAATCTGCTCCATAAAACTAGACTTAAACCCGACTGGATTTTAAACGAATGGAGGAACAGATGTAGAATGATCGGGGAAAGAATCTCTATCACTGATGGTGAAAAAACCATAACGGGAATATTTGATGATATTGATGATGATGGATTTCTGATCCTGCGTCAGGGAACTCAAACTCAAAAAATACTTAACGGAGATGTATCATCAGCGTGATTTTAACTTGTGATATTGGAAATAGTAGAATTAAATTTGGATCATTTATTGGTGACGAGCTAATTGATTTTCGAGCATATAGCAAAATTGAAGATTCAATTAAATTTCTTCTTGAGGTTCAGCCTGAAGCTATTGCAATTTCATCAGTCGCATCATTTAAATTAGATCAGCTTATAACTTCTCTTAAGTCTAAATTTTTACCAAATATCTTTTTGGTTGATAGATATCATAAATTAAATTTAATTTTAAACTACAATTCTGCTGCTACACTTGGATTGGATAGAATATGTTCTGCGGAAGGAGCACTCTATCTACTTAAAAGAGACCCCAAATTAAATAGGATAAATGAGAATGATTTTATAATGACAATTGATTTAGGTACAGCGACTACTATTAATCTTATAAAATCCCCGAATGTATTTGAAGGCGGCTTAATTATACCCGGTTTGAAATTGATGAGTGATTCGCTTTACAAGCAAACGGAGCAATTACCTGAGATAACAATTACATCAAGCAGCTCGATAATCGGCAAAACGACAGAAGAAAATATAAATAATGGAATAATAAATTCTACGATTGGATTAATTGAAAGAGTAATTCGCAAAATTAAAAATGACTTTAAGTCTGATGTTAAAAAAATATTTATTACCGGTGGAAACGCAAAATTGATTCGGGACAGTTTAGATTTCGAATATGAATATTCTGAGTGTTTGGTACTTTATGGAATAAAATCAATTTACGATTTGAATATAAGAAAAAATTAGAGCTTCAAAATTAAATTATCTATTAAGCGGGTTTGTCCAATTTTACAGGCAATAAGAATTAAATATTCAGTCCCCTCATAAAGGTATTCAGCATCAACAAATGTTTTCGCTTCTACAATTTTTACATAATTTAATTGAGTAGTTGAGACAGAAGAAATTAATTTTTTCATTTCCTCAATTAATTTAAGCGGATTGCATTCACCATTACTAACTTTGCTCTTCGCAAGATTCAAGGCTTCCGACAGCACAACAGCATCTTTTCTTTCATCAGAAGATAAATAAACATTTCTCGAACTCATTGCCAATCCATCAGGCTCGCGAACTATTGGGCAAATAACAATTTGCAAATCAAATTTTAAATCTCTGATCATTTTTTTTATTACTGCAGCTTGCTGTGCGTCTTTCTGCCCGAAGAATGCATAATCAGGCTGCATAATATGAAATAGAATTGAAACTATGGTTGTGACGCCTCGAAAATGTGTTGGGCGAAACTCCCCCTCTAAAATCTGTGTCAATGGTCCAATTTCGATAAAGGAAGAAAAATCCGAAGGATAAATTTCATTTACATCCGGATAAAAAAGATAGTCAGCTTTCTCCTTCTCGAGTAGTGTAAAATCTCTGTTAATGTTGCGTGGATATTTCGATAAATCTTCTGTGGGTGAAAACTGAGTTGGATTAACAAAGATAGAGACGAAAGTTACATCGCATTTTTTTTTTGATTCTCGAATTAAAGATAGATGACCTTCGTGCAGGAAGCCCATGGTAGGAACAAAACCGATGCTTTTGTTCGCAGCCCTTAGTGATCTAATTATATTTCTGATATCTGAGACAGTAGAAAGAGTTTCGATTAGAACCTCAAGTCATATTTTCAAGAAGCGAATAAATTTTTTCTTTTAGATCTTTTCTATGACAGATTAAATCCACAAATCCCTTTTCGAGGAGAAACTCGGATCGTTGAAAACCTTCAGGCAAATCTTTGCCAATGGTTTGCTTTATTACTCGAGGTCCGGCAAAACCGATTAGAGCTTTAGGTTCAGCAATATTAATATCTCCAAGCATGGCATAACTTGCCGTTGTACCGCCTGTTGTTGGATCTGTCAAAACTGAGATATAAGGAATACCTTTAGCAGCCAATCTTGTTAATCGCGCACTTGTTTTGGCTAATTGCATAAGAGAATATGCCCCCTCCATCATACGTGCACCGCCGCTTGCTGAAACAAGTATAAGCGGGATTTCACTTTTATAAGATTTATCTATTAACCGTGCAATTTTTTCGCCAACTACAGATCCCATACTACCCCCGATAAATGCAAAATCCATTACAGCCAAACAAACTTCCATATTATTTAATTTGCCAACGCCAGTCCTTATCGCATCAAACATCCCCGTTTTCTTTATGGTTGCAGCAACTCTTTCATTATATTTTTTAGTATCAACAAAATTTAATGGATCGGCTGACCGCATTTTTTTATCCATTTCCTTAAAGCTGGATTTGTCAAGAAGAATATTTATGTATTCAGCGCTGCCGATTCTAAAATGATAATCGCACTTTGTGCAAGTCCAAAGATTCAATTCTAATTGTTTCTTATGAATAATTTCGCCGCAGCCGCCGCATTTTTCCCACATCCCATCAGGGACATCTTTTTTGTGAGAGTCCGGCGAAATATTTTGTTTTGATCTTTTGAACCAGGGCATGCTTAGCTGCCTTTCTGCACATCGGCATAAATCGTCAAAATTTTCTGCGGTTCTGTCGGGTCATTAGTTGTAATAGTAATTGTTCTGTTCATTTTACCTAAGCGGTCTGTTGTATCAAGTTCAACTTTCAGGCTTCCCTTTTCACCTGGGGCTAATTTTTCACTGCTAACTAAAGCGGCGGTGCAGCCGCAAGAAGTTTTGATATTCTGAATTAACAAATCACCTGTTCCAAAGTTTGCAATCTTAAAAGTGTACTCAACTTTTTTCCCCTCCTGCACAATCCCAAAATCATGTTCGGTTTCTGGAACAACAAATTTTGCCTGCAGTTCGGATTTTGAGTCCGCTGTTTTTACGGTACCAACAAATGTTATTTTCATTTCAGGTATATCAAGGTCATTGCTTTGAATGTACACAAACTTGGTTTGTTTTCCGATTCTTCCCTTCGAATTAAAGCTTACCAAAAGATTTGTTGATTCACCCGGAGCTAATAAGTTTTTTTCAGGGCTCGCGGCTGTGCATCCGCAGGAGGCTCTTACATGAGCTATATTCAATGTATCCCATCCGGAATTTGTAATTGTAAATGTATGAGAAACTGTTTCGCCCTGAATTATATCTCCAAAATCATATTCGATGGGTGTAACTGTAATTTTAGGACCTATCGATTGCGCATTTAAAAAAGAAATTGAAAGAATAACAAACAGTAAAATATTTCTTAACATTTTTAATTTCCTTTTATTATAAAATTTCTAAAATAATTAGGCTCTAGATTATCTATATCAAGAGTCATAAATTTTTCGCCAAAAACCTCGCACCATTTTGCGATATAAAGAGCGTCCGGTGCGCAAATATTTTTTTTATTATCAGAAGAATTATTCTGGATATTTCCAAAAATCAATTCTTTCTTAAAATCCTCAAGCATAGTTGAAGGTAGAATTTTTAATTCGTGTGTAAATATAAACCTCCTGTCTTTAATTTGAAACTGTGCAAAATAGACTTCGTCTTTATTTACTTTATTTGCGATAGAAAATTGAGTTCCTTCAGAAAGATATTCTGATAATTGAAGTGCAAGAGCTTCAAAAGTCGGAACAGGTACGATCGGAATTGAAAGAGCAGTTGAAATTCCTTTTGCAGCCGCCATACCAATTCTCAATCCTGTGAATGAACCCGGACCGGAAGAGACTGCTAAGGATACTATATCCTTTAATTCGAGTGATGCCTGCTTCACCACAAAATCAATCAGGGCGAATAATTTTTCTGAATGAGAATGAATGAGTTCTATTTTTGCTTCAAAATATTTTGAAGACGAAAAATAAACACATACACTGCAAATTTTATCTGAAGTTTCTATCGCTAATATTGGTTGTGAATTTATCATAGCTTGCTAAACTCAAATACTCTTGAAAAATTTTCATTGACCTTAATTGAAATTTCAGTTCTTCTCCTGGGAAGGAGGTTCGGGAATAAACTACCCCATTCAATCAGCACAACTGAATTTTCTGCAACGAGATAATCATTAAAACCAATTTCTATCAATTCGCTCTCTTTATTTATTCTATAAAAATCAAAGTGATAGAAATTAAGTTTTGCGTTATATTCATTTACAATCGCAAAGGTGGGGCTGTTAACATTTTGAATACCATAACATTTTAGCAGATGCTTGATAAAAAAAGTTTTTCCACTTCCAAGTTCGCCAATTAAGACTACCACATCGGAAGCTGAAATATTTTCAGAAAAACTTTTTGCTAACTCAATAGTTTCCATTTCTGACAGACAAACATGTTTAGAGGGAAACTCAACCACTTATTTCGGCTCCATTGTTATTACGGGAAGAATCATTTCCTCCATCGATATCCCCCCGTGCTGAAAAGTATCTTTGTACATTCCAAGATATTTATGATAATCAGTTGGATAAACAAAATAAAAATCTTCCTTTGCAATAATATAATTTAAAGTAACACCCCTGTCAGGCAGCCTATATTCAGCAGCATTTTTAATAAACATTGCATGCTTCTCATCAACCTTCAGGTTTCTGCCATACTTGAATCTTAAATTAGCAAGCGCTTCTCTATCCCCCAATACTTTAGCGCCGCGCAATGAACGAATACTTCCGTGATCGGTGGTTATAACAATTCTGCAATTTTTTATTTTCGCCAGCGATTTGAAAATTCCAAGCAGCGAAGAATGCATAAACCAACTATTGGTCAAAGAACGATAAGCCGGTTCATCCGGAGCAATTTCTTTTAAAAGATCAGAATCAGATCTTCCATGCGCAATCATATCAAGAAAATTTACAACTACTGCTGTAAGATGAGTATTCTGATACGAAAGAATATCCTGTTCAAAATTTCTTCCGACTTCAGGATCAATAATTTTAATATACTTCAAATCGTTTTTTAATTTAATTCTTTTTCTATCTATCAATCTTTGAAGCAGTTCACGCTCATGTTGATTCATGCTTCGCTCGTCATCGGTGGAGGCATGATAAATATCGGGATAATATTTATCAATATCAGATGGAAACATACCTGCAAAAAGCGCATTGCGAGAGTAGGGTGTTGCAGTTGGAAGAATTGAATAGTAATAATCTTTTTCGATTTTAAATAGGTCAATAAGATGTTTTTCCATTACTAACCACTGGTCAAGACGTAAACAATCGAGCACAAAATAAAAAACGGAGTAATCCTGCTTCTGCACAAAATTTAGGACATGGTTTGAAGTTATATCTGTTGTAAGCATAGGTCTTTCAGAACTATCTGTGTTATTGACCCACCCTTTGTAATTCCTCTCCACATATTTTGAAAACTCTTTGTTCGCCTCCTTCTTTTGGTCAAACAATGTCTGTTTCAATCCAATATCCGGATGAAGATCCAATTCAATATCCCAATCAACCATTTTTAGATAAAGATCACTCCATTCAGCAAAATCCATTGGATTAGTTAACGCCTGCGAAATCTCATTAAAATCCTGCAAGTAATCTTTGGTAACATATTCACCGGTTATCTTTTTCCCTTCAAGAATCTTTTTGCACACAAGCAAAACCTGACTCGGGTTTACAGGCTTTGTAAGATAATCAGTAATCTTACCGCCGATAGCTTCGTTCATCAAAGATTCTTCTTCGCTTTTGGTAACCATTACAACTGGAATATTTCCGTTGATTTCTTTTATTCGGCTTAGCGTTTCGAGTCCCCCCATCCCGGACATCATTTCATCAAGGAAAATAAGAGAATAATCATTTTTTTTTACTGAATTGATCGCATCTTCACCATTGCTGACTGTATCAACTTGGTAACCTTTTTCGGAGAGGAAAATAATATGTGAACGTAAAAGTTCAATTTCATCATCAACCCAAAGCAATTTTTTTCGCAGCATTTATTTATCCATTCTGTTTCTAATTAAAAAATAAGGACTACTGAATTGAAATCGTCACATCCAAACCGGCTTCGTTTGTAGTGGTGGGTGGAATTCTGGCTGCCCCTTCAGGTTCAACTGTCGAGCGCTTGTAAAAGATTGAAAGTGTAACTTTAGAACTGATTGTGTATTTAATGCGCGGTTCAATAGTTACCCTTGTTGTTCCGTCTTGTGGAATTCCTTCTTCTGAAAAATTATCCATCTCATAGCGAACAGTTGAATTAACTGCGCTTGTATATGAGAAACTAAATTCAATATCGTTCTTTAAAGCCACGCCAAACAATGGAAGCTCAAATCCTGATTTGGTGTAGCCTGCCGTTATTCCAATATCTTTCGTGAACGTTTCGGTTATATTTCTTGTTGTTACGCCAAGATCATAAATGGCTTTTGTTGAAAATTTTATACTGCTTGTTAGATTCCCCCCCCATAACTGCCCGAAAGTAAAATTAAGTCCAACTAAAGGTGAAAATCCATAATCGATTTTTTGAGACTGGATTTCTTGAATTCCATCGGGATTTATTTTCCATCCTTCCGAATAACCGGAGGTGTAAGCATGTGTCAGCGAAACTTTAGTAGCAAAATTTTTAAAAACACTTAGCTTTTCTAGTCCATCCCAAGTTAACGACCAGTTCGGGCGCGGGACATATTTTGCTACCTCCTTCAGGAAGCCAAGATTTGAGAAAATAGGAAGACTTTCCATTCCTTTTAAAAAAGCAACGGATAGATTTTCGCTCTGGTTCGAAGACAAGGGGTTATAATTTTCCGCAACTTTCTTTATACCACTTTTGAATACCGAGAACACAAGCACAGGCGGGAATGATAAAAATGAGCGGCTGATAGAACCTGTTGATGTTATATTATTGATTGATGCATTGCCGAAATCATCGGTCGAAAGCGAAGTATTTTTATTCAGGGACCAGCCAACCTGCCAGTTTAAATCAATTTTTGCGCCTTCCCATAACGGGCGGGAAGTTTTGAATGTAAAATTATTTTTCTGTGAAAATACATCGCTCAGGTTACCGTTCGATGCACGCGGTCCAACATCACTGCTAAGCCCGAGCATAAATAAACGAGCCGGTCCGCGATCATATTTATAACTGAATCCCCAGAAATTTCCAAAACCACTTCCTGCAGATTTTATCCCCGATTTTGAAAGACTGTTATCTGAAGAAAAATTCATAGTAAAAGTTTCATAATCAAATAATAAAAACTTGGCAACGCTACGAAGAAACAATATGGCATTTGTTAAAGATGACTTCTTAGGCAGTTCTATTGTACCGGTAGTGTCAATTTCCGCGAGCTCTTCATCGAATTCTAATTCAGAATCCTCCAGATCAATTTCGGTAGAATCTTGTTCCAGTGTCTTACCTTCATTTTCCAGACTTCTCATTATTGCTTCTTCCAGATTTCTGTTTCTGCCTCTTTTATTGCCTTGCTGTGTTTGAGTTTTAGTTTGAGTTTTAGTTTGAGTTTTAATTTGTTCCTGCTGCTTTAAAATCGTTTGCTGCTCTTCAAGCGATTCCTGGAATAATGGTTCAGTTAAAGCTTTCCACCTAAGTGTAACTCCAACTGAAGTGCGGCTCGAATTACCTGCGCTTCGTCCCAAATCAATCTGACGGAAATCATTATTCCACCTGTAAGTCGCGTTGTAAGTAGCAGAAGAAATCGTAAAGTATTTATTAATATCCCACAGCGACGGTATTTTGGGAGTTGATTTTAAGTCGAAGGATTGAGTATATGAATAGTCGTTACCAAAACCTGTCTGACCAAAAATATCTTTCCATATTTCTTTTTCAGGTCTATCATTGCCAAGTAGATCTGATTCTAAAAATGCCAGTGAAGAATTTATCGTAACATTGTACGAAGTTGAAAGATTCAATATTCCGGCTTCGGTAAACTTCCAATTGAATTGGAACCCCCTCGTAGCCGTAAAATCTCTTGACACAATTGGATCAGTAACAGCAGTGCCTTGCGGTCTTGTTACGTTTACACTTCGGTTTCTTTTGGCTGTTAAACTTGCTGTAAATGATTGAGGAGTGTAATAAACTTTTGCACCTTTGTAATCAGTCAGTAACGAAACTATACTTCCAATAAATGGAATATTTGCCGGTTGAAAGAAATAATCAGAACTGAAAGTAATTCCATAATTCATACTAGCATTCCAGATCCAATTTTTGCTTGAAAGCACAGTTGGACTTCTCGAAAAACTCTTATTAAAATTAAATCCAAAAGTCAAAGCATTGAATGAATCTCTGATATACCATGCTTTCGTTGGAAATTTAATTTTAATATTTGATAACGACCAGCTATCAGAAATATTTAGTGTTTGTGTTTCTGAGATTAAATCTTCCGGCTTTTTTGTAGTTAGCAGAGTTGTATCTCCCTGACTTTCCTGAAGGCGTTTGGCTGCCTCATCAACCCGAACATCAGTGCCGGGAATAAATAAAGGTTTTCCAAGTGATTCGGTATGTGAGTAGTTTAATTTCAAATTACTTTCCGGCAAACTGATGGGAAGTAATTTCAGAATATTCAATTCGGTTGATACACCCCAGTTTTTCTGCTCCACCCTGCTTCCAAATCTATCAGCCAGCTTGTGAAAGTAGGCGTTGGTCTGACTCATATTCGCATTTACAGAAAGCAGATCAGCGAATTTTATTCCTGTGTTAAAACTGTATGCCCAGCCGGGAGAATCATCTGCGCCGATGACTCTCAATTCGTTCACCCAGACCTCGCCACTCACGTTTCCGGTATTATTCAGGTTGTTAGTATTAAATATTCCAACCGTTAAAAACTTTACAGAAGTAAGTGATGGATTCCCTTTAACAGAATAAATATGTCCGATCTTTCCATCAACCGGGACGCTATAAATAAAGTTTATAGAATCTCCCCGCGCCTGCTTAATGGCTGTCAGCTCGCTGAATTTTATACTTATTTCATTCCAATCAGGGCGAACAGGCTGACGATATTCATAGTAGTTGTTCGTATCGCCTCCAAATCTAAAATAAACTTCGGAAGAATAATTTAGTGAATCTGTAGAGGACACAGAACCCTGGGCAGTATTCATATCGCCGTGAATGAATAACTTCATTTCGGAATAATTAAATACATCTAAAGGTTTAAATAAATATTTAACCCCTTCCCTTTTCTCTCCATCTGCAAGATTATTTAAAATTAAATTTAACGATTGTTCATTCGCAAGAATATTTTCGTCGGGTCTTGTTCTATCCCGCTCACGGCTTATTCCGGGAGGAATTGTGTAATTAGGATTATCTTCAAAGCTTATTGTGGAAATAGAAAGTACTGTATCTTCGGGAATTACTTTCTGCCATTGACTTCCAACGAGGTTAAATTCTGCAAGCCGAAAATGAACCATATCGTTTACACCGGATACAAACATTCTTATCGTTTCCACATTCGATAAACTTGGACTTCCAACGATTAAAGAAGTGTCTTTTAACGGAACTCTGAAAAGATACCAGCCTTTATCAGTGAGACCACCACCTTGAAGGAATGGATTGGCTGCTGCATTTGTATCAAGCGGAATTTCGTATCTGAAATAACTGTTAGCCAGATCTATACTTCCGTTTTTATTTAAATCTTCTGTGTCCGGTATCCTTCCAATATCTGTAAGCTGGGCATTCCCTTGCGTTCCATTAATATTGAAATAATCAAATAATGTTTTTGTCCCTGAGTTCACGAAAACGAAATTATCTCCGGCGGGGTCTGATTTATCACTGCCATAAGTGGTTCTTTCAGCATCGTCAAATAGACCATCCAATCCTCGGTCTTCATCCTGATAATTTATAAAGATGTCATTAATATTTTCAGTGTTCAATGTGTTGTTTGGAATTACATCCTCGCTTATCAAACCAAGATCAATGTAAAGTTTAGCATCCGGCGGAGCGTTTTCAATGTTCATCCAGAATTCAATAAACTCCACATTTTCTTCAACAAGGTTATTTGCGGTTGAAGATAAAATCCTTTGCATACCCCCCCAGCTATTCGTTGGAGTTGATAGATCAGGGTTGTAGTTATATGTTCCGGGAGTATCAGGCATAAAAACATAATCCATCACTGTAACTTGCTGATCAGATGTAGCAACTTGCTTTCTATCTCCGTAAATATCTGTAACAGTTACGTCGGATGGAGTCACAGTAAACCAAAAACTTTTACCTTTGTGAGTCATTTTATCTGCTCTGCTGAATCCAATCAGGTTTGAAAGAGAATCAGGAGCACTTAAATCTTTCCAGCCAGTGTAGCCAACTCCAATTGGAATTGTTCGCTTGGCACCTTCGAAGTCATCTATATAAGCAATGCTTTGACCGTTGTCGGAAGTGATGGTGCTTTTCTTTGTATTAGGATCAGGATTGATGTAAGCATATTCTCCGGCGAGAGTAAATGTTGACATCTCCCGTGTTGAAATTATTTTATCAAGCAGTCTGGTTATAATTGGTAAATCACCCGAAGTAGAAAAATCTACTCCGTAAATTGTATTACTCAGCGGCTCTTCACCAATTCTAACTTTATCGCTTAAAGTCTGCTGATTCAAATTTAAAATAGAAAAGCCAAGTTTTGTCTTTTGAGAAAAATCAAAAATACCCCGAGCGCCAAGTAAAGTTTTAGAAGCAAGCTGAAACAAATCATTCTGTTCATAAGTGACTTTTAAGTTTGCGCCCGGCACTAATGCTGCCTCATTTTTTATTGTAAGCTGTCCAATATTATAATCTACCGAGTAGTCAACATTTGGAGTAAGTTCTCTTCCATCTAAAAGTACACGGACGGAGTTTTCAACAATATTAAATCCAAGCTGATAAATTGAAGTAGCATCGCCGGTACTTTTCCCTGTCATTACCCATTTGTCTTTTATCTTTTCCTGCTGGGCAAAAGTTTTAGTTGTATCATAAATCTGCTGGAAATTTAGTGAGTCGGGAATGTTTGCAGGCAAGTCTCTTCCAAACGGCTGCAGCACCGGGAAAATTATTTCCCCTGTTGTTGGAAGAATTGTAATTCCTGGTAAATAATCAAAAACGTTATCGCCAATATTACCAGGCGTTGGCTGTTTGCTCTTATCAAGAATATCTAAACCAAAAGCATTTAGTAACCGGACTGCCCCATCCGAAGTTGGAAGATCTGTTACGGGATCTTGTCCTTCAAGTTCATATTTAATATTAAATTCAAAACCATCTTCCTTAATATTTCTAACGCCGAGAGGATAAATATTTCTTAATTGAAGTTTCCAAGCAGTTTTAAATTGCGGTTGAAGATTTTTTGGTTTTATAAGTTTCAGAACGATTTTCTGAGAAGTGTCTGCAGCGGAGGTTGTGATAAAATCACCATAGAAAAAGTCATCACCGCTGCTCGGGGAAGGACCATCATAACGATAGGCAACTGCAATAATATCCTGTTCATTTATTGTCGAATTAAAAGTGATATAACCTGTTTCACGATGCAAAGTATAATCAACTCCTTCAGTCAATAAAAGAAACCTCCCTGTCTCCTCCTGTCCGGGAATTGGGTTTGAAAGATCTTCTCTTAAATTATCAGGATATGAGCCTGATGTATCAATTGGGCTCAGGTCAATGTATGCATTGGCAAATCTTTCTTTCGAACGATCAATTGTTGGAACGTTAATAGATTTCCAAACCTGTATATCTTTTACATAAAAATCCTGCGTATAAATAGGGGTAGCGCTTCCATAATATTGATTAAAAATATTTAGCACCGGATCGGCATAAACCGTATCAAGAAAGTAATGATTGGTTGAATACTCGTAAGGTCGAATAGCAAATTCCGTTGCTGTACTTCCACCGCTAACTTCAACTTCTTTAATTTCACCTTTCTTTTGTGAAGCGATGGTAGTTAATGAAAGAGGTCCCATTTTAAATTGTGCTTTAATACCAAACAAAGCCTCACCACCTCCAACCAATGGAGATGTTTGCAATGAAACGTTTCCAGCTTCTATACTTTGAATTATTTCATCTTCATAGCCGGTGTATTTTATCTTTAACTGGTTTTCATATTCGAAAGTTCGCTCGGTGTTCCAATCAGCGCTGATATTAAGTTTATCACCAATGGTACCATTGACACTGATCTGCACTTGCTGTTTAAAATCAGGTTCATTGCGCGTGTTGCCAAGGCTCGAAGCAGTAACCCCCTCCGTTGTTTCATTTCGCCACGCTCCATGTATCTGTACACTGCCTCCAATCTTCAAACTGATTTTTGGAGGTCCAAAAATACTTAACACACCAACGCTCGGAAGCGGGATCTCAAAATCTGTAATATCCTTTATTACATCACTAAGACTTTTTGTCCCTTCTTTAAGTTGATATTCATACCCTATCGTTTCCCACATTTCACGCTCACGAGTATCGAGCCGAAGTTTGATGTATTCTTGGATTGGAAGAGTTAATAATATTTTGGAGGGCTTACCAGCAATTTCTTCTTTTATCGTTACCAACTTTCCGGTAGAATCTATCTCAATTTTTCTAACACGCTGATTTGCCTTTGCAAAAAAACCGGACTGCTTTTTTATTTTCAATTGTGTATAGGGAGCGTCTTCACGAACATAGTGAAAATATTTTAACCGGTTTGTGGAATCAAGCGCCATCGAATCAACTTTAACTGTGTCAAGATTTGCTTTCAGGGAATCACCTAAATTAATAGTTGAATCTGTTTTGGATAAGAGTGAATCAGGTGTGATTTTATCTGTCGAATCAGGCGGATATAAAAAATCCCCCGTCTTAAAAGTAATAGAAGGCGGATTCACCTCTTTAGATAGAAGACTTCCAGTCTGATTTGAATCCGAAATGTTCAAACCAGATGGAGATTCGGAAACAGATTTGTTTTGAGTTAAGAATTGAAAACAAGCCTGAAACCAATAATATTCATCTACTTGAGAAATATGAGGAGAATTAAAACCTAAATTAATACCCGCAAAAAACAGAATTATTGAAACCCCTGTGATGCGGAAAATCTCCCATAATAATTTTTTCATTCTATCGCTGATGAAGAATACCTTAGAATTAATTAACAAATATCGTAGAAACTATCTATAACTACTCCTATAATAATTATTAAAAATATTGGCTGAAAAAGTAGAGAAATTACTTTTGAATATCAACTTTAATTTATTCTAAATTTCCTGCAAAACTTATTTGTTTATTTCCAATAAATGAAGGTAATTTTTTTTCGCTCATTTCTTACCGTATAATACTTCAAATAGATTTCTTTGAGAAATTTTTAATATCCGGTTTGCCAATCTTCCTGGAAAGTTTATTTTTCAATGGACATAATAAAATAAAATTACTCCCAGTATTAATATGATCGAAAGAATCTGAAATGAAATTATCAAATACCTTGCTGCTGACCATCGCTTTATCTATTAACTTATTGTATCCTCAATCTGATAATGACGAAAGAACAAAAAAATACTTCGACGTTGCAGATAAAATTATCAGAACAACCTTAAATGAACAAGCAGGTTATCAATGGCTTGCAGAGCTTTGCCAGATTGGTCCACGCTTGAGCGGCTCAAATAATTCTTTAACAGCGATTCATTGGGCGGATGGAAAAATGCAATCTCTCGGCTTCGACAAAGTATGGCTGCAGCCTGTTATGGTGCCTCATTGGGAGCGAGGTGACACAGAGAAAGCTATAATAACTGAATCAGAATATTTTTTAGGCAGAGAACTAAATGTGATTGCTCTCGGCGGAAGTGTTGGTACCGATGGACAAGGTATAACCGCCGAAGTGCTGGAAGTAAAAAACTTTGATGAATTGAAAGAAAAGAAAGATTTAGCCAAAGGTAAAATTATTTTTTTCAGTCGCCCGCTTGATATGGGTTTGATAAATACATTTGCCGGTTATGGCGGTGCAGTTGATCAGCGCAGCAGAGGCGCCATCGAAGCTGCAAAGTATGGTGCGGTTGGAATTATCATTCGTTCTGTTACAACAAAGCACGATAACGTTCCCCACACCGGAGTGATGCACTACGTCGATAGTCTTCCTAAAATCCCTTCAGTTGCGGCGGGATATCTTGATGCAGATTTCCTCAGCGATGCTCTGAAAAAAGATCCTCACTTAAAAATTAATATCAAACTGAATTGTAAAACTTTACCTGATGCTCAATCCTATAATGTGATTGGCGAAATAACCGGAACTGAATTTCCAAATGAAGTAATTGTTATCGGCGGGCATTTGGATAGCTGGGATCAAGGCACCGGTGCGCACGATGACGGCGCCGGGTGTGTGCAGTCAATGGAGGTGGTTTATCTTATGAAAAAATTAAACATACAACCGAAGAGAACTATTCGCTGTGTACTTTTTATTAACGAAGAAAACGGTTCTCGCGGGGGAATTGAGTATGGTGCCTATTCGGATACATCAAAAGAGAAACACATTGCAGCTATTGAGTCTGACAGAGGAGGATTTACTCCTGTTGGATTAGATATTGATTCAGATTCACTGTCACTAATAAAAATTCAAAGCTGGCTTCCTGTTTTGAAGAAGGCATCAATTGAATGGATTGATGAAGGAGGAAGCGGAGTTGATGTATCGCATATTAAAAATGCTCAAGCATTAATCGGATATGTCCCTGATGATCAGCGCTATTTTGATTTTCATCATTCGGCAAATGATGTATATGAAGGTGTGCATCCGCGTGAGCTTGAACTTGGTTCAGCGGCGATTACAATATTAGCTTATCTGCTTAGTGAAGAAGGGTTGTAGCGAAGTAGAACGCAGTAGCTAATTTGAAACTATCGCTTGTTATTACCTAAGACAGGATGAATCAAATTTGATAAACTTTTTATTGTAAATGGTTTGCTCAAATAATTTGTCGAATCGTTGTTAAAATATCATTATTAGTTTAGAAATAACACTTCCACACTGCGACATTCACTAACTCGGAGGTATTATTTTTTAAGCGTTTTAATTTGATTAAATAACATGTTAGCGATTTTTTTATGACCGATTTCATTTACTCTAATATTATCATCACAGAACAAAGATTGCAAATTTTCGTTTGTTCCTAAAAAATTTTGATAAGTCTTGTTAAGTTTATTCACTATTAGTTTTTTCATATAAAAGTGTAATATCATTGAGGTAAGATTCTCAATGAAACTGACTGGTCTTGAAACAGGACCAGTGAATATAAGCTCGATAGATTTAGAATTGCATAACTTTACAATACTTTTAATCAGTTTCTTATAGCTCCAAAAGGAAATAACTTGATTAAAAACTAAATAACCTAAAATATAATTTATGTTTTGAAGAAAACGATTTGACGACTTCTTTTTGTTTTGACGATTATTCTCTGATGTACGTTGCAGGTTAAATTCTTTTCTTTCAGGGATACAATTACCAAATATTGCAAAGTTTAGTCCTTTATGATAAACCTCATTTGTATCGTGGTATCTTAGATAAAATTTTATCATTCTCAGAATTTGTTCTATTCTAATATGAAAAATTATCAAATCTATTTTTTTTTGGTTAACGATTTCTTCAATTCTTTTAAGTGTCGGATTTAATTTTTCATACTGAAGAATATTGGTTTCAATTAAAATTGATTGTTCTTTTTCAAGCTTTTCTTTTAAAATAGAGTGATATAGTCTTTCTATTGGAATATTTCTTTGGACTGGAAAACAACCTCCTACAATTAGCAGATTAATTTTTGATTTAATCATTTTTCCAAATTATTCTTTTAGCTTTAGCATATTCCTGAGGTGAAATCAATTTTTTTATGTTCGGTATAATTGCAAAATTTTTTCCATCTACTTTATATTGTTCAAAGCTGTGAATTAAATTCATAGCAAATTGATTGATATCCACTTC
>Ga0172373_10004636_pt1 | contig 19246 bp, 8 predicted proteins | sample Lak10m_2_FD_114546 | JGI IMG/M metagenome (GOLD analysis project Ga0172373, IMG submission 114546) | Freshwater microbial communities from Kabuno Bay, South-Kivu, Congo - kab_092012_10m | ecosystem: Environmental > Aquatic > Freshwater > Lake | place: Democratic Republic of the Congo: South-Kivu...
GGGCGACGAGGACGTCGCCGCCCCGTCCAGGAGGTCCTCTTGAAACTCGAATCTTGAAACTCCCCCTCACCTCACCTGCCCAACACGATCTCCTTGGCCCCCTCCTTCACCTCCACCGATTGCTCGCGGCCGCCGGGCCAGCGCACCTTCAATGCACCGCCACCCACCGGTCGTTGCAGCACCAGCACGGCGCTTTCCTGCGTCCAATATCCGCCCCCGGCCCGGATCTCCTTCACTGGCCCCGTTCCCCAGCGCACCTGCGTTCCTATGCCCCATCGGTTCCCCGCGTTACCCTTCACGCGGACGCGCACGCCGGGCGCTCCAGACCTATTGGAGTACACCACGGTCGGGCCTCCGTTCTGCGTCACCACCAGATCCAATCGGCCATCGCGGTCCGCATCCACCAGGGCCGTCGCACGCTGTTCGCCGTCGAGCTTCACGCCGCTCTCGGCACCGCTCAGGGCCGTAAACCCGCCCTTTCCGTCCCCCTTCAACCACAAGCCCCGCCCCGCGTCGTAGCGTCCGATCTCCAGATCGTTGCCATGGAAATTCTGGCCGAGGAACACATCCTCCCGGCCGTCGCCGTCGACGTCGCCCACCGAGATTCCGAACACCGGCGACCACTGCGCCTCGCCCGGCAGTGGCCGCGCCTCGAACCGTTCCCCGCGATTCAGGAGCACCACTGAATCCAGCGTGTTCGCCTCCGACACCTTCATACCCGCCATCGCGTCGCCGAGGATCGTGGCCACGTCCGATTCCGCGTAGGCCCGGTAACTCCCGAAGCGGGTGACGCGCTCGCCCAACGCTTTCCCCATCGTCCGGAAGTCCCGTCGTGGCACATCGCGTCCGCCCTCCTTATAGGCCTCCACGACGGTCCAGATCCCATCCACCTCGCCGTGAACCATCCGCACCCCGCCCCGCTCCTGATACACGGTGTTGCGGCCGGCGTTCCCGACGACCAGATCCATCCGGCCGTCCCCGTCCAGGTCCCCGGCGGCCACGCTGCTCCACAAACCCTTCAAGCCGGACAAACCCAGTGGCTCCGTCCGTTCCTCCAACTGTCCGCCGCGATTGCGGTACACGCGCACCGGACCCAACTCCACGGCCACCACCAACTCCGCGAACCCGTCACCGTCGAGATCCGTCCACACGGCGCCGCTGACCATGCCAGCGTTCGACAGCACCTTGGCTGCGGCGACGTCCTCCACCCACGTGCCCCCCTCGTTGCGGTAGAGCCGGGACCCCACGCTTTCCGGATATCGACCGCTCCGCAGGCGACCGCCCACGAACAGGTCCACGTCGCCGTCGCCGTCGACATCCGCGGCGGCGAGTGGTCCGGTGCTGACGCCGTTGCCGGGAATCGCTTCCGTGGGTCGCACCTCGCCGAACCCGATCTCGAATCCGTCCACGGCCGCACCATTGCCCTCCGATTCATGCGCGGCGCGACCGACCATCAATACGCTACGGCCCTCCTCCAATCCCCAGCAAACGATCCCGGTGAGATCATCGGAGGCCACGGCCTCGAGGGGGCCGAGACGCACCCGACGGAACCCGCCCTTGCCATCGCCGGCGTGCAATTCGAGTCGGCCACCGCGGCCGCTGCCGAGGATCAGGTCCTCGTTGCCGTCGCCGTTCAGGTCGCCCACGGCGAGGCCGGGGCCAAGCCGGCTCAGGCGTTTGGGCAACAAGGGCTGCCGGGAAGCGTCATCGAACTCCTCGTCGACGTGGACGTGTTTCAGCGCGTTGGTGCGTTCCTCGAAAAGGGAAGGCCGCGCGATGGACGGAGGCTCTGGGGGTGCGGGTTCGGACGGTTCCTCGACGGCATAGACACGCCCGGGCTTCACCCCTTCGATCACGCTACGTGCGCCGCTGCGCCAGCGGACTTCAAGAAGCATGTCCTTGCCGCCGGTGGCAGCGAACACGCGCAGGGCTTCCGAGCCCGAGAGGTATTGGCCGCCGGCCATCATCTCCTGCGATTGTTCGACGGGACCTCCGATCAGCTTCAGGCGCGCCCCGATTCCCTGGCGGTTTCCACCGCGACCGACGAGCCGCACGGCGACGCGTTCGTTGGTTCCCTCGTTGCGCAGGAGCGTGGGAGCGTTGTTGAGGTTGTTCAGGACGACATCGAGATCGCCGTCGTTGTCGAGGTCGCCCATGGCCATGCCTTGGGACACGCCGACGGTGTCGAAGCCCCACGCCTTCCCGACGTCCTCGAACCGTTCCCCGGCGACATTGCGGAAGGCGGCGTTAGGCAGCGGCAACGGGGCAAAGAGGGAGAGCAACGCCTCCCGTTCGGCGGCATTGCGGGCGGGCGGTCGACGATCGATGGCGGCGAGGGAATCCGAGTTGGCGAGGTCGCGCGAGTGACCGTTCGCCACGAGCAGATCCTCGTATCCGTCGAGGTCCACATCAAGGAACAGGCAGCCCCAGCTCCAGTCGGTGGCATGGACGCCCGCCTGCAATCCGATCTCGGCAAAGGTGCCGTCGCCGCGATTCCGGAGCAGCGCATTGCGCATGACCTGGATCCGCGGTCCGGGACGTTCCGGTCCCCAGCCCCAGCCCCAGATGGGGAGCGGATCGATCTCCTGAAGGCTGTGCTGGACGTGGCGACGCACGTGAGTGGCCCCGAGCATCTCGGTGATGAAAAGGTCATCGAAGCCATCGCGGTTGATGTCGGCGGCATCGACGGCCATGGAGGCCCAGCTCGTCTTTCGCAAGGCCAGTTCGGGGGCAAGGCGGAGCCGGCCGCTGCCGTCGTTGAACCAAAGTCGGTCCGGAGAATAGTAATCGTTGCAGACGTAGAGGTCGGGATGGCCATCGCCGTTGAGATCGCGGAACAGCGCGGACACGCCCCAATCCATGAGCGGCGCGGTCAGGGGCTGGCCTTCGGAATCGAGGAAGCGGCCTTCGGTCCACGATTCGGCCCGGAACCTTCCCTTCCCGTCGTTCAGATAGAGGACGTCGGGTTCACCCAACTCGAGGAGGGCGACAGCCCCAAGGCCATTGGTGTCCACGCGGAACTGGTGCTGGTGCTCCGGCGGCACGGTCCAGCGTCCACCGACCTGCTTCACGCGGACCTTCACCGGCGCGTCCTTGGCCGTGGTGGCGCGGTAATGGGTCACGTAGAGGTCGAGGTCCCCGTCGCCGTCGAGGTCAGCAAAGGCCAACGACCGGGCACCACCGGTTGGAATGAGCCCGGAGTCCGGATCAGGAGTGAAGCGGCCAGCGCCCTGATTGCGGAACAGGCGCGTTCCGCCGCCGAGGGCGTTGACGAAGAGGTCGGGGTCCCCGTCGGCGTCGACATCGGCAAAGGTCGCGCCGGTGCCTGTCAGGCCGCGGCAACCCACGCCGGCGGTCGAAGTGATGTCCTCGAACTTCCACCCGCCCAGATTCCGGAAGAGGCGTGAATCACCGGAAAGGCTGACGAAGAACACATCGCAGAGCCCGTCTCCATCCACGTCGGCCAAGGCAAGACCTGCACCGTCCTCGGTGAGCCGGTTGGCGGCGATCTGGGAAGGGGTGAGAATATTGGTGAACTGGATCCCGGTGACCGAAGGAGGCACCCGGGAGAATCCGACTCGCGGCACCTGCGACGCCACGCGTGACAATTCCCGGAACTGCGTCGCTGCCCGGGCGGAAAGCAGGCTCAGAAGGAGACAGTGAAGGAGGAACGCGGGCTTCATGCCGGGTGGTCCACCGATTTCACAGAGGATGGCAGTCGGTGGTCCACAGATTTCACCTTAAAAGCAGCAGTTGGGTTATCCACCGATTTCACAGATTTCACAGATGAGCCGGGACGAGGGGGCCAACCGCATCTCTATTTCCATGTTCCCCGTGGGGTGAAAAGACAGACTCTCTCAACCGACTTCCAATCTGTGCAATCCGTGCAATCTGTGGACCGAACCTCCTGAGGATCCGTGCAATCTGTGGAATCTGTGAACCAAACAACCCGAGAATCCGTGCAATCTGTGGAATCTGTGGACCGAGGCACCCAAGAATCCGGGCAATCTGTGGACAAAAAAGAGGCCGGGGCGTGAGCCCCGGCCTCTTGTGACAGATCAGTTCAGCGCGATCAGCGGCGAGCGCGGTAGAACTTGCCGGCGCCGTCGGTCACGACGGTGCGGGGGCTGGTGGCGCCCGAGACGTCGGTGAACGGTCCGTTGATGGAGTCGGCGGACTGGAGGACGCCGATGTACTCGAGGACGAGGTTACCGGCAGCGTTGCGGCTGGCGGTCACGGTCGGGTTCACGAGGACTTCGCGCGGGGCAACCGACGTACCGATACGGATGCGCTGCACGGAGTAGTTGGACTCGTTCTGGTTGCCTTCGAGGAGGTCGGAACCGTCCTCGGTGTGGTGACCGTTGCCGGCATAGGCGTTGCCCGGAGGCACATTGGCACCGGTGTCGCTCATGGTCGAGAAGCCGAACAGCAGGCTGTTCGACAGGGGCAGTTCCTGGGTGCCGATTTCGTTCCAGGTACGGCCATCATGCGAGTTCAGGAAGGTGAACGTGTTCGCAGCGCGCTTGATGCGGAGCCAGCGGCCGGACAAGGGCGAGGACTCGGGGTCCACGTTACCAGCGGCGTCAACGCCGTTCAGGCCGGGGTAGTAGCCCTTCACGCCACCGATGACCGTGCCGCGACCCACGGGAGCGCCGTTGCCGTAACCGGTTTCGGGTTCAGCGCGGAACAACGGGATCGCAGAGCGGCCCGGAGCGTCCGCTTCGATGTAGGTGGTCACGGCGACCATGGCGACCTTGGTACCGTCGTTGGAGTACTGCTTGCCATCGATGTAGGTGGCCTCGCGCAGCATCAGACCGGAGTTGGCCCAACCGGCGGTGTTCGCCGGACGATCGTTACGGGAAACTTCAACCATCACGTCGAAGTTACCGGAGATCTTGGCGTTCTTGTGGGTGTACTGGATATAGTCACCGGGGTTCCAGGCGTTGGAACCGCCGCCGACGATTTCGAGTTCGGTCTCGGTGTCGCCAGAGGAGACAGCCACGACCTGGCCCTTGCGGTACGGATCATCACCCGGGGTGCGGATCGCAGGATCGCCGCTCTGGATCAGACCGATGTCGGTCGCATTCCAGTCGGACACCTTGCCGGTGATGGTGGAGTTCGAGGCGATGACGTTGCCGGCGGAGTCGGTCAGGCCACCGAGGATGGTGAGCGTGAACGTGTCCGCGGTGAGGCCTTCAACCGTGAGGTAGAGGGAGTCGCCACCGACGCCGAGGCGGGCGTTCGTCACGCGGCCCTGGCTGAGCTTGTAGTTGACCGGGCCGGTGCCGGGCCAGACGGAGGCCGAGTTCAACGTCTCGGAGAACTTCACGCCGATGGTGGTCTTGTCGGTCGTACCGGCAGAGACGATCGTCGGGCGGGTCGTGTCAGAGACCACGGTGTTGCCGTAGTTGGCGAAGCCAACCGTGGTCTGGGTCAGGTTACCGCTGGCGACGCCTTCGGTGATCTTGTAGCCGGCAGACTGGGCGTAGGTGCCGACGAGGAGCGTCGAGGGCCACTCATTGTAGCGCTCAGCGATCAAGGTCCAGGTGGTGCCATTGGTTCCGACGTACGCAGCGAGGTAGTTGCCGACGCGGCGCAAGCGGATCCACTGGTTGGGGAGGACGTCACCGACGCCGGCGTAGTCACGGCTGAAGGTGGTCAGGTTCTGGCCCTGGATGACGCGGCCGCGGGCGTTGATGTTGTTGGCACCGCCGGGGCTGGTCACGTTCACGAAGAACGAGGGGCTCAGGGCGTCCATGCTCACGCGGGCAGCGAGACCGCCGGAGTTGTTGGCGGTGTCACCGGCAACATTGCTGGTGATCGAGGTGATCTTCACCGACTTGTCGAAGTCGCCGGTGATGGCCTCGTAGTTGAACTGCTGGAGGTCGCCCGGCTGTCCGACCGTGTTGCGGTTGGCGAAGCCGTAGAGGCCGCCAGCAACAATGTTGAACGTGCCAGCGCCCGTGGCGTTCACGGAACCAGCGGCGATGGGGATCTCAGCGCCACTCTCGTCGATGAGGCCGGAGGTCGGCGGGGTGCTGGGATCGTTGTCGGAATCGATGAGCGGGGTGACGAGGGCCGCGGTCAGCAGGTTGGCGTTGCCATTGACGACGAGGTTGGCCTCGACGGTCTGGCCGGCGCCGCTGATCGGGTTCGTCCAACGGAGCTGGTAGGCACCGGCATCCGCGAGGTCGACGCCCTTGATCTTGAGGACAGCGTGACGGGTGGAGCCCATGTACTTCGGAACGTTCTGGAGAGCGACCCCATTGCGATACCATTGGAAGCTGTTGGGGCTGCCGGTGACGTTCGCGGTGAAGGTAACCTCAGTGTTGACACCGGCCGTGACCGTCTGGGACGCGGGGCTGGAAACCAACTGGGCGGCGACGTTCTGGATCGTGAACGCACCGAAACCGGTGGAACCGAACGAGACGAGGACCTCCGCCTTACCCGGAACCGCGGGGTCGGGATAGATGTTGATCCAAGGGTCGTACAGGAAGTCATGACCAGCGGCACCGTTGGATGCGATGACTTCGTCCACTTCGGTGAACGGAAGCTTCACGGAGCTGTTGCCGCTGGCGATGGAACCATCGAGGCGGTGAACGGCGAGCCATGCCGGCTTCTTGATGTCACCGAACTGGTTGTTCCAGCTCGGGCCGGAGTAGGCGACGATGTAGTCGAGCGAGGGATGGGTCTGGAGACCGAAGGTCCAATTGCCGTCATACTTCTCCACGCCGTCCACGGCATGGTTGAGAGGGCGGTTGTACTGGCCGGCCGCTTCCCACGCAAACGCCGGAAGACCGCCGTACGGCGTCTCGTTCCGGAGATACAGCTTCGAGTTGGGCTGCTCGTTGTAGGGGTGGGTCGGGGTCGGATTGTTCGGATTCAACGTGTACCGGTTCGGGCGGGCAGGCCATCCGGTGCCGGGGAAGTGGCTCGCGAACACCACGGAGATCTTGGAGCCGTCGCCGTACGTGCTGGTCTGCTCGAGGGGGAACGCGCTCAGACCGCCGAGGGCGTAGTCGTTGCGGCGGGCACCGTTGTCACGGTTGTCGACGCGGCCGACAGGGGCGAAGGTGAGACCATTCGAGGTCTTGAGGACCTGGGGATGGTGACCCGCGCGCCAGGTACCGCCGCCCGCGAAGATGGTGGTGTTGACGCCGGACCCACGGACATGGAAGTCACGGAAGCGCCAGCTGGCGAAACCGTCGCCGTTGGAGAGACCATCACCCACGCCGCGCACTTCTTCCTGATAGGCGATCGTCGGGGTGGTTTCCCAGCCACCGCCGGCCTTGGGGGCGTAGCGGAAGATGATGTGGCGGAACGCGGAGTAGAGGGCGCGCTGGCCTTCCGGTCCGTCGTCGATGCCGACGCGCCACCAGGCGTAAGCCGCTGCACCCTGGGAGCCGCCACCTTCAGCGGTGACGTCGATGCCCAACTGGGCAGCGGGGTTCAGGGATTCCTTCCAGGCCACGCCAAGGGGCTTGCCCGTGGTGGCGTCGAGCCACACCAACGAGCGGTCGGGATAGGCTTCGGCGAGGGCGCGGTCCGCGGCGGACAGGCTGGCATCGCCCTCGTTGAATCCGTTTTCACGAATGCCGAGGAGGAGGCGATTCGCATCGTAGCGGATCAGCTGCGAGTAGGCGTCGACCGTGTCCGACCCGTTCAGGGCGATGGAGGGAGCGCCGGCCTTCTTGAGGATTGGGAGGAGGTCCGCGGTCGCGATCCCGGAGTTCCCGTTGATGTGCTGGACCCACTTGACGGACACCTCTTGGGCGAACGCCGATTGGCCAGCCAGTCCGAGGGCCAAGGCCGAAGCCACGGCCAAACGTCTGGCGATGATGTTGTGGTTTGTCATGGAGCTGTGAATTGCAATTCAGCTGTCTGCTGCTGACCCCATTGCCGGCCTCTCAAATGCATTTTGAATGCACCCGGGACCATGCCATGCGATGGGAAAGACAGCCCACGCAAGTGGATTCAGCGGCTCAACCCCAGAACCAACTCCACTACACGCAACTTGTCGAGGGCAAAGCCGGGATCCGCTCAAGAATTGTTGTGGATCGCGGGTATGGAGGGGTGGGTCCCCCAAGCCAACCACCCGACTTGGGGGAGACGCCAACCTTCGGCCCCTACTTCTTGCGGGTGGATCGTTCCTGCATCCAGACGACATCCGGGTTGTTCGGCTGGGACTGGTTCAGGGCGAGGTCCTTCTTGATGGGAGGCGTGGTCCGCCCGTCCACCCACTTGCGGATCTCGGCATGGCCGTCGCCGAACGAGAAGCCGCCGGCGCGGTTATGGTACGAGGCCGGGAAATCCACCATCTTGGTCTGGGCAGCGTTCGGATACCCGTCCATCGAAACCACGAAGAAGCCATCGTTGATGCTGTCTTCACGCTCATCGAGCAGGACGTACGTACCGGAAGGGCTGGGATCCGTGAAATCAGACATCTTCGTGTTCACGCGCCACTGAGGCCCCCATCCGCCATCCGTTCCGCTGTTGCCACCGGTCCAGATGCTCATGGACATGCTGCGCACACGAGGAACCTTGGCACGGGCTGTGTTGAGCCCAGTGCTGTTGTCCGCGGGACACTTCCAGACAAGCAGCGATTGACCGGTGTATTTGAACAGCGGGCTTTGCTGGAGGTGCTTGGGATCCCAGTTGTCCCGATTGGACGGATTGGCGTAGTCAAGGATGCCTTGCACCCAGGCGCCATCGGAAGTGTTGGGGTTGACCTCGGCGGCATACGCGAAGGGTAGCCGGTCGTTGTTGTCGCCGACGTACATCGCCCAGCCGAGCAGGAGCTGGCGATGGTTGTTCATGCATTTAATGCCTTGGGCCTTTGTCTTGGCCTTCCCCAAGGCAGGCAAAAGCATGCCGGCGAGGATGGCGATGATGGCGATGACCACCAGCAACTCAATCAGGGTGAAACCGCGGCTTGCCGCCGCGCGGACGGAACGAGATGGATTCATAAGCATGCGGTGCATGGAGAACCGTGCCACCGAATGCCGGACAAGGCACCCGAAACCACCCTCGGATTCAAGACTTACTTCGGAGCGATGACGCCGTCCGCAGAAACCTCAATCATGGTTCTCCCCGATGGAATGGGGAATTGGATGGCTTGACGACCGGGCCATCGGACTTCGAGCGCCGTGGGCAGTTGTTCCCCGGCAAAGACCAGCACCGCACTGTCCTGCGACAGGTAGCCTGATCCAGCGCGGATCTCCCGCACGGGGCCGGCGTTTCCAGCGGCATCCATGGCCCGGACGCGAACCCCGATTCCAGAGGGATTCCCAGCCGGACCCCGGAACCGGACCTCCACGCCAGGCCGGGCTCCCACATTCCGGAACAGCCGCGTGGAATCCCCGTTTTGGGTGACCACCAGATCCACCCGTCCATCGGCGTCATAGTCCGCAGCCGCTGCTCCGCGCTGTTCCCCATGAACACGGATGCCGGACGCCTGGACGGAAAGCGGCGTCCACCCACCCCGTCCGTCACCGATCAGGACCAAACCCACACCGGCGTCCGCACGATCATTGCTGCCGTGGGCTCCGGCCGAGTTCTGCGCCAGGAAGAGATCCTCCTTCCCGTCCCCGTTGAAGTCCGCGGCAACCACCCCGAAGACCGGAGCTTCCTGGGCCCTCGCCGGGAGCGGTTGCACCACCCAATGATCCCCCCGATTCCACAGGGCCACCGAATCCAGTGTCGTGACCCGGAGCGGCTGGGGTTTCGGCACAACCTCCTTCAGGATCTCGGGAACGGAGGCGGCACCGAACGAAGCCCGCGTTGGATACCGTTCGAGCAAGGCGGGCCATACGGCCCCGAGGACATCCCGAGGCACCCAGGGCAGATCGCGTTCCGGAGTACCATGGCTGAATGTCTCGAGGGCAATCGGAGCCCCCAGCCCGGCGAAGTCCCCGTGGTAGAGTGCCGCCGTCCGACCGGGCTCGACCTGCTGACGGGTATTCCGTCCCCAGTTTCCAGCGATCAGGTCCATGCGACCGTCGCCATCAAAGTCCACCGGCGTCACGCTGTTCCACCATCCGGTGAGAACGTCGAGCACCCGAGGCCTTGGGCGTGGATCGCCTTCGGCCCAGCGCAGGGGAACGTTGGTCCGCTCCGTCAGGATCCCACCCTGGTTGTCCAGGATCCGGATCGGGCCCCAATCCGTGGCCACCACGAGGTCGACATCCCCGTCCACGTCCAGATCGGAGAACGCCGCCGCCGTCACCATGCCCAACTGCTGGAGAACCGCGGCGTTGTTCGAGGACGGCACCCACCCACTTTCCTGACCGAGAAACAACGCGGAGGGGACGCTTTCCGGATAGCGCCCGCCACTGGCCCGCCCCGCGGCAAAGAGATCCAGTCGGCCATCCCCATCCACATCCGCGAATGCCATCGCCCCAATGGCTCCGGACACCCGGATTCCGCCCGGACGATAGTTCCCTTGCGCCAGATCCAGGGTTCGGATCGCGCTCGCCGAACGCGGGGTCTCATAATTGGTCAGCGGGATGAGAACATTGGGGCCCTGGCCCGGCATGGGATGCACCAGGACACCGGTCTGATCGACGGTCGAAGGCGTTCCAAGGGGGCCGGAAGTGACCGCGCGGAATCCACCGGTTCCATCGTTCAACAGGACCCCAAGCAATCCACGGCGTCCGGCGGAGATCACGAGATCCTCGCGTCCGTCGAGGTTGAGATCCCCCCACGCCACGCCAGGTCCTTGGGTCGAAAGGGTTCGAGCGATGATCGGCTGGAGTTGTCCTTCGTCGAAAGGCTCTTCCGAGTGGCGATGCCGGAGGCGACTGCTGGCGTCCGCGAACAACGGAGCAACTCCCGGGGATGACGAAGGCGGGGGAGTGGCCGGATCGCGCGGCGGCTGTTCAAGGACCACCGGACTTCCCGGACGGACCCCCTCGTGCGTCGACCGCATCCCGTCCGGCCACATCACACGGACCGTCAGCGGATCCGTGGCCGACCTTGCCGCGAACATCCGGGTCGGGGCATCGCCGGACAGGAAGCGGCCGCCGGAAGTGATGACCTGCTGTTGCGGCAGCGGACCGCCCTCGACCTCGATGCGGGCGCCGACGGCATCCGTGTTGGGTCCCCTGCCCCGCAACCGAACGAGGATCCGCGGCGCGGTGGCGTCGTTGCGCAGCAGCGTGGCGGGTGCGTTCTGGTTGTTGAGGACGACGTCGAGGTCGCCGTCGTTGTCGAGGTCCGCCAAGGCGATGCCCTGGCTGATGCCGTGCAGGTTGAAACCCCAGTTCGTTCCGCTTTCCTCGAAGCGCATTCCACCCAGATTCCGCCACGCCTGGTTTGGCAAGGCGTGCGAGGGAAACCGACGCCGCAATTGCAGCGCGGCGGCATCGGAGAGCTTCTGCGCCTGACGGATCCGTTCGATTTCTTCGGCGATGTCCGCGTCCTGGACGTTCCGTTCGAAGCCGGTGGTGATGAGGACGTCCTCGTAGCCATCGAGATCCACGTCGAGAAAGACGGGAGACCAGGACCATTCGGTGGCCGCGATGCCGGACATCCACGCCACCTCCGCATACGAACCATCACCCCGACCGCGCTGGAGGGTGTTCCGTGGGACCTGTGGGCGGGCGTCCAAGCCCGTGAACGGCTCGAAATCAGGCGTCAGGTTCTGGAAGTCCGCCTGACGCCGCACCGGATCCCGGCTGAGCATGTCGGTGACCAGGAAGTCATCGTGGCCGTCGCGATCCAGGTCCCCGAAATCCACGCCCATCGAGAACCAGCTGGTCTTGCGGATCGCCGTGCGGGCGATCGCGCGGAAGCCACCCTTGCCATCGCCAATCCAGATCCGGTCCGGCGAACCGAGATCATTGCAGACGTAGAGGTCGAGGATTCCGTCGCCGTCCACGTCGCGGAACATGGCCGCGAGGCCCCAGTCATAGGGAATGCGGGTCAACGGTTGGCCGGATTCATCGCGGAACGCGCCGCCAACGAACGGCACGGACTGGAACGTCCCTTTTCCGTCGTTCGTGTAAAGGCCGTCGGCCTCGCCGTGTTCGGTGATCCGCCCCTGCGCATCGACCGAGAACCGCCCGACGAGGTCCGGTTCGGTGACAGGTCGGCCATTGACCGACTCGAGCACGGGCTTTCCATCCACGGTGCGGATGCCAAAGCGCTGCTGGAACTCGTCCCGCACGGTGGAACTGCGATAGCGCACGACGCACAGGTCGAGGTCTCCGTCACGGTCGATGTCGGCCAGTGCAAAGGAACTCGGACCACCCCGCCCGGCGAGTCCTGACTGGGCGGTGGTTTCCTCGAACCGCCCCGTGCCCCGATTCAGGAAGCAGCGCGTTCCGGTGCCGATGCCGTTGACGAGGAGATCGGGCAATCGGTCGCCGTTGAGGTCGGCGAGGACCGCTCCGGTGGCATCCATGCCATCGAAGGTTTTCGCGGCAAAGCTCAGATGGGTGATGTTGGTGAAGCGCCATTGGCCCAGGTTGCGGAACAACGCGCTCCCGCCCTGCAACGCCGGCAGGAACAGGTCCTGCAGGCCATCGCCGTCGATGTCCCCAAACGCCACTCCTGAACCGTTCAGGAGGATGTGGTTCGCGAGTGCGCGATCCGGCGAGAGGAGATTCGTGAAGGCCACCCCGGTCTCGGCGGGGGGCATCGGGGTGAACCCAGCGGCCCGGGAGACAACGGCCGTGCCGATCGAGACTCCCGCGCCGAGGGCCAGGGCGAGCCCACGGATCCAACGGCCGGCCGTCGTCGTGCGGGACTTCGTGGAGATTTCGCCGGGAGTGGATGACACAGGGTGAGGCTAGGACTCCCCCGGCGCAGGCATCAAACGCGAAACTGAACCTGAAAGCAGCATTTGGGTTATCCACCGATTTCACAGATTTCACAGATGGACTGGAACAGGACGCCCCACCGCTTCGCTGTTTCCATGTCACCCGCGGAGCGAAACCAAAGCCTCACACTGCCCTCGCTCCAGAACGGGGAGGCGACGTCCTCATCGCCGTTGCCCGGTCGTTTCCCTTGGCGATGAGGACATCGCCACCCCGAAACCATTCCCACCGAGGGCGGCGCCCAGGTGGCCTACCCCTTGTATCCCTCCATCGCGGCGAGGATCTCGCGGATGGCGGTGGGCAGGCCGACGAAGACGGCGCGACTGATGATGCTGTGCCCGATGTTGAGTTCGATGAGGTGCGGGACGACATGGATCAGCGGCAGGTTGCGGACATTCAACCCGTGGCCGGCGTTGACGTGGAGCCCGAATCCGTGGGCCAGCTTGGAAGCCGCGACCAGACGTTCGATCTCCACGTTGCGCTCGCGTTTCTGGTCGAAGGCCTCCGCGTAGGCCCCCGTATGAAGCTCGATGAATTCCGCTCCCGTGCGTGCCGAAGCTTCCACCTGGCGCGGATCGGGATCGATGAACAGGCTGACCCGGATGCCGGCATCGCGCATGCGCGTGCAGGTGTCGCGGATCAGGGTTTCGCCTCCGATCACATCCAACCCACCCTCCGTCGTCACCTCGGTGCGCTTCTCCGGAACGAGGCACACGATGTACGGCTTCACCGCGAGGGCGATCTCGATGATCTCCGGAACGATCGCCATCTCGAGGTTGAGCGGCGTGCGGATGGAATCACGCAGCCGACGGATGTCGCGGTCGACGATGTGTCTACGGTCCTCCCGCAGGTGGGCGGTGATGCCGGTGGCACCCGCTTCCTCGGCGATGAACGCGGCCTCGACGGGATCCGGCTCGCCGTGGCTCATCCCGCGGTAGCGGGCCTCACGCAGCGTGGCAACGTGGTCGATGTTGACCCCAAGTTTCAGCATGTGATCAGGGATTGCGGACAGGCACCGGCGGGAGTTGGGTCGGACGCCCCGGGATCACCCCGAAGTCGGCGTCGAGCCAGCGCGTCAGGGCCACGAGTTCGAGACCGTTCAGCCCGATGTCCGATTTGCGGTTCAACTGGTAGCGCGTGGGCGTCACGCGCTCAACCTGCGTGATGGTGTTTCCGAGTTGGTTGGTGAGGGAGGACATCCAGCGATGGGCCCTGGCCATCGGCGGATTCGGGGCCTTGCCCAGAAGGATCTGGTTGTACTGCGCGAGGACGTTCCAGTTGGGCCACGACTCGCTGGTGATTTCCCACTCGAAGAAGGCGAGGTTGGGTTTCTGGATCTGGCTCAGGAGTTCGTCCGGCGCTTTCGTGCTGTTGGTCTTTCCCGCGAAGAAGCCGACCACGAGGAAGGAATCCGCTCCCTGGGTCGCCGCGACCACGCGGGGCGTACAGGCCATCTGCTTCCCGCCCACCACCACCGCCGTCTTGTTGGAGTTCATGGCCACCTGTCCCCGGTAGGGTCCCGGCTGGTCGGCTGTGCCAAAGAACGGCTTTACGTCCTGATGGATCTTCTCGATCCGGGATGGAATGTCCTTCACCGGAAATCCAAACCAACTGCGGAACGGAACCTCCGGTTGCGCCCAGGAGACCACCTGCCCCGGCCTCTCACCCCCAACGATGAACCGGGTCCACTCCAGTTTCTCCAGCAAGGGCGCCGCTCCACGCAACGCGCTGAACCGGACCAATGGGTCGCGGACGAACTCGTTGGGGACCTTCCACGCTTCCAGTTCGCCCAGCGGTGCCTTCGCAAAGTCCATGGTCGCCGCCGTCCTCACCGTGGCGTTGCTCACGGAAAGGGATAGGTCCACCGCCGGCCAATCCTCATGTCCCTTGCCCAGGATCCGCGGCAGGTCGAATTGTCCGACACCAAAACCACCCGGCACGAAACCGGGAATCGCGGAGGACCGGGCCAAGGCCGCCGGGGAAGACGCGACCACCCACCATCCGTTGGTGGTGAGGGTGGACGGCGCCGCGCTGCCGGTCGGACGCGGCAGGACGGCCGCAGCCTGACCCAGGGCCGCCACCGGGAGGTTGGCCCCACGAACCGCCAGGACCCACTCGGTGTCGGTGACCTCGCCGGCGCTTTCGTTTTCCAGCACGGCTTCCACGAGGGGATACAACTGGCCCTCCACCGCGCGCCCGGGCGAGCCCGGGATGCGATCAAGCAGGAAGCGCGTGAGATTGGTCCCCAGACGCGATCCAACACCCGCCGTGCTCGGAAGGGTGAGGACATTGCGCAGAGCGGGCGCATTGGAATGTCCACGGAGGGCCTGACCTCCGGCGAATCGCCAGCGGGCCATGGCGGTCGCGGCTTTCGACGCTTGGTCGCCAGTGGAGCTCTTGGGGTCACTACACCCGGCCCACAAAAGGGCCGCGGACATCGCCAACAGGACGGATCTCATGATCGGTTCGTACTTGGTGCCAAAAGCCGACGCCATCCAGAAGTGCAAAGTGGGGTTCGGGAGTTTCAAGTTGGAAGATTCAAGTTTCAAGGAGGCTCCCGTGGATTGAAGGCCGGGTGCCCTCACCCGGCGGGGCGCCTGACCCGGCGCATCCTTCCTCCGCCGCGTCGGGGCACGCGGCCGACCGCTGGCTTCGAGCTTCAAACCTTGGCCTTCCCCGGGCGGATCGCCTCGTGACCTCGTCGACTACGTCCGCGGATGGCTTCAGACTTGAAACTTCAAACTCGGCCCCCCTCGCCGGTCTTTTCCGTTGCGCTCCGCGAAACCCCCGCGTTCACTACGCGCCATCTTCCGCCTCCACGCACGGGTTGCATTGGGTCGCCAGCCTGACCCGTGGGGCGGTTTTGTGCAGGCATGTGCCAAGAATTGTTTACCGGCAGGACTGAGCCCTCGGGCACCACGGACGCTTCCGTGGTGCCCGGTGCACCCATTCCCGGCTGCTCGCAGCCGGGACGACGCAGGCGCTCGAGAACCCGGTGAAGGATCCCAGTACACCCACAGACCAAACCAACTCGTATCGCATCATGAGCAATGGAAACAACGATGCCGTAGCGCCAAACGCGCACCGGCTCTTATGGGCCGGATTCATGGCCATCCTGGCCGCCGGCGTCGGATTCGGCGTCCGCGGCGGCATCCTGGATGACTGGTCCGCGCAGTTCGGCTTCACCCAGCAGCAATCCGGCGAGATCACCGGCTTCGGCTTGGTGGGCTTCGGCCTCATCATCCTGTTCGGCGCACTGCTGGCGGATGTCGTGGGTTATGGAAAATTGATGATTGCGGCGTTCCTCTGCCATTTCGTGGGTGCCGCCCTCTGTCTGGGTGCCTCGCCGGCCTACGGTGAAGCCCACAATCAGGCCGCCGCCTACAACCTCCTGAAGTGGGGTCAGATCCTGTTCTCCATCGGCAACGGTCTCGCGGAAGCTGTCGTCAATCCGCTCGTCGCCACCTGCTTCCCCCGCAACCGCACGCATTACCTGAACATCCTGCACGCCGGATGGCCTGCCGGTCTGGTCCTTGGCTCCCTCGCCAACTATTTCTTCGATGCCAAGAGCGGCGTCGCCGGTCATGCCAGCTGGGAAGTCCAATGGGCGCTGTTCCTGGTTCCCGTCGTCCTGTACGGCGTGATGTGCCTCGGCCAGCACTTCCCGAAGTCCGAAGCCAGCACCAAGGGTGTCGGCATAGGCTCGATGCTCTCCGAATTCGCCGCGCCGCTGCTGTTGTTCCTCTTGTTCATCCACGCCCTCGTCGGCTACGTCGAGCTCGGCACGGACTCCTGGATCGGCCAGATCACCGGCGCCATCATGGCCAGCCCCGCGAACGGCATCCTGCTGTTCGTCTACACCTCGGCGCTCATGTTCGCCCTGCGTTTCGTTGCCGGCCCGATCGTTCACCGCATCTCCCCGCTGGGCCTGCTGGTGGTCAGCTCCATCCTGGGCTGCATCGGTCTCAACCTCCTGAGCACCGCCAACGGCATCGCTGCGTGCGTGGTTGCCGCCACTGTCTATGCGTGCGGCAAGACCTTCCTCTGGCCCACGATGCTCGGCGTTGTCTCCGACCGCTTCCCGAAGGGCGGCGCCATCACCATCGGCGCCATCGGCGGCGTCGGCATGCTCTCGGCCGGTCTCCTCGGCGGCCCCGGCATCGGGTACAAGCAGGATCGCTTCGCGGCCGAGCATCTCGAGTCGAAGAACCCTGCAACCTACGCGGCCTATAAGGCGGACAAGCCCAGCAAGTTCCTGTTCTTCAAGCCAATCACTGGTCTCGACGGCTCCAAGAAGGCCGCCGTCCTCGAAGGCGAGGCTGCCAAGCTCACGCCCGAACAGACCAAGGACAAGCCCATCCTCGCCGAGGCCAACCTCGTCGGCGGTCGCATGGCCCTGAAGTGGACCTCCGCGGTGCCGGCCCTCATGGCCATCTGCTACGTCCTCATCCTGCTCTACTTCAAGGCCAAGGGTGGGTATAAGGCAGTCCACATCGACGAAGGCTCCAAGGCCTGAGTCTCCCCAGGACGGACGCCGGACAGGTATCCGACGTCCGGCTTCAAGGCGGTCCCCTCACCCGGGACCGCCTTTTTTGTTCCCCTGACGGACTAGGACCTCGGCCGGATCCGAATACGAACGGTGCACCCATCCATCTGCGAAATCCGTGAACCTGAAAACGGCAGTTGGGTATCCACCGATCAAAGAAGGATGGGAAAGAGAGACCCCTCTGATTCGCTGCTTCCAGTTCACCCACGGGGTGAAACGACTGCCTTTTCCAACCGGCTGCCAATCTGGGGAATCGGTGTAATCTGTGGATCCAACCGCCGATTCAAGGGTGAAATCTGCGGACCAGATTTCCTGATCCGCAGATCCATCGCCGGATTACTTCGCGCCGCCTTCGATGCCGAGCAGTTCGACATCAAAGATCAACGCGGAGTTCGGCCCGATCTTGGGAGCGGATCCCCGTTCGCCGTAGGCCAGCTTCGACGGGATGTAGATCTGCCACTTGTCTCCGACCTTCATCAGCTGCAAGGCCTCGACCCAGCCCGGAATCACGCCCGTCACGGGGAACGAGATCGGCTCGTTGCGCTCGACGGAACTGTCGAACACCGTGCCGTCGATCAGCGTGCCGTGGTAGTGGACCTTGACCTCGTCGGAGGGCTTCGGGCTCGCGCCGGTGCCGGACTTGATCACCTTGTACTGCAGGCCGGAGGCGGTGGTCTTGACGCCATCCTTCTTGCCGTTGGTGGCAAGGAATTCCTCGCCATCCTTGAGGTTCTTGGCTCCAGCCAGCTTGGCCTTCGATTCCATCGAGGACATGACCTGCTTGCGCAGCTCGTCCAGCGTCGCGCGGACCTCTTCGGGCGTCAGCGCCGCCTTGCCGGTCATGGCATCGTTGATGCCCGCCGCCAGCGCCTTGGGATCGAGATCGATCTCCTGCCGCTTGAGATTGGTTCCAATATCCGTTCCCAGGGCATAGCTGGACCGGACCTTGGGATCCTTGAGGTCGGGCTTGTCCTGGGCACACACGGCACCCGCGATCATCGCCGCGGCCGCCACCGAAGTAACACGTTGCAGACTCATGTATGATTTGTCGGCGATCCGGAGTTTTTCGGAGCGCCGCCGGTACTTCGGCGATTCAGCGGCCAAGTTTCAAGCCCGCCGTCAGCCCCCCTCGCTGCGACGGACGCATGGTGACATGGCCCCACCCGACACGGAGTGGTGACGTCCTCGTCGCCGTTCCAAGATGCTTTCCATGGCGATGAGGACATCGCCGCCCCGGATCGGGATCGGGATCGAACCGCATCTTCCACTTCGTTTCCGATTCCGATGGCGATGCCGATCCCGATGCCGACGGGGGCGGCGAGGGCCAGTGGCCCTATTCGCGCTTCTCCACCCACCGATACCAGGAGATCCCGCGCGCCTCGTCCATCAGGGTTACCACTGCCGTTCCATCGGGCAGCGAAACCTCGGACACGTCGCTCCACACTTTCAGATCCTCACTCCGCTGCAGGGTGCCGGTCACCCCTGCGCGTCCTGTCAACCGCAGCTCCCAACCGCCGCCCCCCGACCGCTCCACCGCCAGCCGTACCTCCGGATCAGGAACGGTACCGAACAACTCCAACTCCAGACCGGAGAGATATCCGGACTGCTCCGGCACGAAATCAACCAATCGCACCTTCCACTCCCCGGCTGCCGGCTCGCCCCAATGGAACACCGAGAGGAACCGGTGCCGGAGATCATCGTTGGAATCAGAGTGTGGCGACCACAGCCGGCTCACGGTTCCCGACGGCGACACGAGTTCCACCTGCAGTTCCCCACGCGCAGGATGCGTGATGTCGACCTTCAACCGCGCCTGTTCGACACGAAACCCTCCGTCGAAAGAAAAAGCGTGCTCCCCCCCCGTTGGGTCCCCGTCCGGAATCAC
>Ga0172373_10004637_pt1 | contig 19243 bp, 20 predicted proteins | sample Lak10m_2_FD_114546 | JGI IMG/M metagenome (GOLD analysis project Ga0172373, IMG submission 114546) | Freshwater microbial communities from Kabuno Bay, South-Kivu, Congo - kab_092012_10m | ecosystem: Environmental > Aquatic > Freshwater > Lake | place: Democratic Republic of the Congo...
GGAAAAAGCCTTCAGGTTGCTTGGAGTCCCCCTCCCGCGTACCCAGTAGCTACCCCACCGCAAGCAAGCAACCTCATGAAGACAATAAAATTCTTCGGGCCGGCAGACCAAAGTTCGGTCTAGCCGCTCCGCCGAGACGATGCCATGGGTATTGCGCCAGTGCCGTCAGTCCCGGCGCCGCGCGGCACCGATGGCGACCTGGGCGGGCGCCTCCCAGGCACCGCCGGCAAACCATGGATCGCCCTGCAGCCATGCACGCAGCATGGGCAGGGCGTCGAAGCCCCAGAACTGGCGTCCGTCGACCACGCAGCAGGGCACACCAAAGATGCCCTGGCGGATCGCTTCGTCGGTGTTGCGGCCCAGGGCGACCTTGACGTCGCCGCCGGCTGGATCGCGCCGCAGCGTCAGGCCTTGCCCAAGTGCGGCAATGCGTGCCGGGTCGGCGGCATCGCCAGCGCCGCGCCAGACGTGGTCGAAAATCGCGGCACAGGCGTCGCGCCCCGGATCGCCATCGGCCACGGTCGCCAGCGCCAGGCGCAGCAGCGCCAGCGGGTTGAAGGGGTGGCTTGCCGGCAGGTCGAGGGCGATGCCATGACTGTGGGCCAGCCACTGCACCTGGCGGTAGGTCCAGTCACGTTTGGCCGCTATCTCGGCCGGGCCGAGCTGGCCATGGTGCTTGAGCAGGGCGGCGAACAGCACCGGCTTGTAATTGACGCGGATGTCGCAGCCGGCCAGGGTCTCTGGGAGCTTGCAGAATGCCAGATAGGCATAGGGCGAGATGAAGTCGAAATGGAAGTCAAGCGTCTTCATGGCGGGCTCCGGCAGGGCAGTCGGGCGATCATAGCGATTGCGTGCCCGTCGCGCCGATCCTGACGGCTGCATGCCGGCGCACTGATTCGTATATCATGCGGCCGGGGCCGCGGGGGGCGGTGCGGGGAGATGACATGGAGATGGATCACTACGCGGTACTGAACCTGCCGGGCAACGCCGGCGCGGACGAGATTGCGCGCGCTTACCGGCAGGCACTGGATGAACTGCGCCACGCCGCCGAGAACGGGGCGACCGGCGACTGGGAGCGGCTCGATGCCCTGCGCACGGCCTGGAAAGTGCTGGGCGATCCGCGGCGGCGCGCCGAATACGATGAGTTGCGCGGCATGGCGACAGGCCCTGTCGCGACGTCGGACATCGACCAGCCGGCGATCGCCATGGCGGACGGGCAAGCCGCGACGAAGGCGACGCCGCGCACGGCCAGGACTGCCGCCCGTGAATCCGGGCCGCGCCGGCTGGGTTTCGAATTCACCGGCGACGGCGGTGAATATTTCCGCATCTGGATCGTCAACCTGGTGCTGTCGATCCTGACGCTGGGCATCTACTCGGCCTGGGCCAAGGTGCGGCGCGAACAGTATTTCCACCGCAACCTGCGTCTGGACGGCACGAGTTTCGATTACCACGGCGATCCGAAAGCCATACTGAAGGGGCGCGTGATTGCCGTGATCCTGCTGGCGGCCCTGTCGGTGGCGGAAAAGCTGGGGCCGGTGGCCTACGGACTGGCAGTGCTGGCGCTGGTGCCGGTAATGCCCTGGCTGATGGTGCGTGCGCTGCGCTTTCGCGCCCACAACACCAGTTACTCCGGGCTGCGCTTCCGGTTCGTCGGTACCACCGCCGATGCGGCGAAGACCCTGATCGGTTACTGGCTGGCGGTGATCGTGAGTTTCGGCCTGGCCTTGCCCCTGTTCCTGCAGCGCATCCAGCGCTTTGTTCTCGACAACCTGCGCTTCGGCAACGCCGCCTTTGTCTGCGAGGTCACGGCAGGGCGCTATTACCGCATCTTCATCATGCCGGTGCTGGCCTTCCTGGTACTGGTGGTGGCCCTGGGCGTGCTGGCGGCGATGAAGGTCGGGCCGGGCATCATCGTCGCCCTGGCCGTCGGCATCTTCGCCCTTTCGCTGCTGGTCAGGCCCTACCTTGCTGTGGCCGTCGGCAATGCCGTGTGGAACGCAACGACCGTCTCGGGCAACCGCTTCGAGAGCCACATGACGCTGCGCGGCTATTTCGCCATCGCCATCGTCAACGCCCTGCTGCTGGTGCTGACCCTCGGCTTTTTCTGGCCCTGGGCAAAGGTGCGCATGGCGCGCTACCGTGCCGAATGCATGGCGCTGAACCTGGATTGCGCGCGCGAGGATTTCCTTGCCGGCGAGGCGGGCGATGTCACCGCCGCCGGCGAGGAAGTGGCCGACCTGTTCGATATCGACATCGGCGCCTGATGCACGCCGCCTACTACGACGGCCGCAGCGCGCGTCGCCATGAGGTCGCGCTCGACATTGTCGGCGGTGAGCTGGTGATCTCCGGCGACTTCGGCGAGCGCCGCATTCCGCTGGCCGACGTGGCCGTCGGCGAGCGCTTTGGCGGCGCCGGGCGACGGCTCGGCTTTGCCGACGGCGCTACCTGCGATCCTGCCGATGCCGCGGAGTTCGAGTTGCTGCTGGCCTCCTCCGGCTGGCAGGATGGCACGGTGGCGCGTGTCCAGCACCGCTGGCCGCTGGTCGGCGCCTCGCTGGCGGGCTTCATCGGCTTCGTCGCGCTGGTGTATTTCGCCTTCCTGCCCTGGTTCGCGGCCTTTCTCGCGCCGCGCCTGCCGGAGGCATTTGCCGCCACCCTGGCCACCCATGCCCTCAAGCAGCTCGATGAATCCGGAACCCTCCGGGCCAGCGGCCTGCCGGCCGAGCGACAGCAGGCCATCGCGGCGCGCATGGCCGCCTTGCAGGTGCCGCAGATGCCGGCCTACCGCCTGCACTTCCGCGCTGCGCCGCGCATCGGCGCGAATGCCTTCGCCCTGCCCGACGGCCAGGTGGTCCTGCTCGACGAACTGGTCGCCGCCGCCGAAAACGACGAGCAGGTGGTCGCCGTACTGGCCCACGAACTGGCCCATGTGCATTTCCACCACGGCCTGCGCCAGATGATTCAGGGGGCGGTGGTGTCCTTCGTCGCGGCGGCCTGGTTTGGCGATGTTTCTTCGCTGGCGGCCGGCTTTGGCGCGGCGGTACTGGAGTCGCGCTACTCGCGCGGCTTCGAACGCGAAGCCGATGCCTGGGCGGCCGGCGTGCTCAGGGCCGGGGGCAGCAGCGCCGAGCCGCTGGCGCGCATGCTCGAACGCCTCGAAGCGGCACATCGGGGCAAGGGGCAGGGCGAGGCGGCCGACTGGCTGTCATCGCATCCGGATGTGGCCGAGCGGGTAGCGGCACTGCGCGCCGGCTAGGGCCGGCCGGGTTCAGGCAATGCTCGGGGTACCACGTGCCCTGGCGCTGCGCGCATGGGTCGAGAGATACTCGACGATGGCGGCGCCGTTGCTTCCGGGCAGGAAGATCTTGTGCACCCCCTTGGCCAGCAATTGCGCCGCCGGTTCGCGCGGAATGTTGCCCCCCACCACGATCAGCATGTCGTCCAGTTCATTGGCCTTGGCCAAATCCACCAGTTCCTCGATCTGCCCGTAGTTGGAGGCGTGCGAGCTGATGCCGATCACATCGACATCCTCCTGGATCGCGGCGTCGATGATCATCCGCGGCGTCTGGTTCACGCCGAGATAGACGACCTCGAAGCCGGCGTCGCGCAGGATCATAGCGACGACTTCGCCACCCGTAGTGTGGCCGTCGAGCCCGATCATGGTGACGATGACCTTGATTCCGTTTCCAGCTTGCATGGCTATCTCCTTCAGTGCAGCGCGAACGGGCACTCGATAACGTTGAACGGGTCGTAGTTCAGCCCGCGTGCCTTGCGGATGGTGCCGATCACCTCGCCGGAGGTGGCATAGGCTTCGACCGCCTCGACGATGGAGGGCATCAGGTTGAAGCGGTCGCCTTTCTGCGCATCTGTGTAGAGCTGCTGGATCGTTGCCTTCAGAAGGTCCTGATTGCGCGTCGGCTTCCACTGCGCCATGCGCTCGGCGATGGCTTCCGAGTCGCCCGGGTGCAGCTTCTGGATCGGAATTTCGAAGTCCTCCTCTGGCGGGATTTCAAGGTGGTTCACGCCGACGATCAGGCGTTCCTTCCTGTCCATCTCGATGAATTTCTTGTTGGCCTCGTCGCGCAGCATCTCCTGGATGTAGCCCTTGTCGATCGCGGCGATGAGGCCGCCGAGCTCGTCAATCCTGTTCAGGATCTTCGCCGCCTCCTGCTCGACCTCGTTGGTCAGCGCTTCGACGAAGTAGGAACCGGCCAGCGGGTCGACCACGTCGGCGACGCCGGTTTCGTGGGCCACGATGTGCTGGGTATTGAGCGACATCCGCGCCGCCAGCGCCGAGGGTTCGGCGTAGGCGTTGTCCATGGTGGCGTTGTCCATCGCCGTGCAGCCGACCATGGCGCCGGCCAGCGACTGGATGGCGCAGCGGGCAATGTTGTTGAGCGGCTGCTGGTAGGTCATGGTGCGGCCCGAGGTATGCACCGCGATCAGCATCTGGCAGGCCTTCTCGGTTCTGGCCTTGAACTCGTCCCTGGCGATGCGCGCCCACATGCGGCGCAGCGCGCGCACCTTGGCGATCTCTTCGAAGAAGCGGGTGCCGATGCTGACCAGCTCGTAGGGCACCAGAGCGACGTCGTCGAAATCCAGGCCGCGCTCATGGACCAGCTTGCCGCAGAGTTCCTTGTACATCGACAGCACCACGGCGATGGCCTGGGCGTTGTTGCCGCCGGATTCCTGGAAATGCTGGCTGATCACGCTGGAGCGCATGCGGATCTTGTTGCGCACCACGTACTCGGAGGCGTCGAGCCAGAGTTTGAGGTTGAGGTCGAAGGGTTGGACGTCGGTCTGGCCGAAGTAGTTCTCGAAAGGCGACTCCATGACGCTGCCATGGACTTCGCTGGGATCGATGCCACGCTTGTGCGCCAGCGCCACCACGTAGGCCAGGCGCATCACGGTCGGCGCCGAGGAGCCGAGCAGGGTGATCGACTGGCCGGTGAGCGGGATGTCCTCCATCAGCTCCTCGAACTCCAGCAGCGAGCAGCCCGGCCAGCCGAGGAGGCCGGCTTCCTTGCGACCCAGTGGGTGGTCGGGGTCGATGCAGTGCGAGAAGACGCGGTCGCTGATCACGCACATGCCGCCACGCTGGCCCATTTCGCGGTATTTCTTGAGCACGCCGTTGGCCTGTTTCGAACTGCCGAGGCCCGCCGTCATGCGCTGGGTCCACATCCGCGTGCGGTAGCCGCTCTCGTGGTAACCGCGGGTGTAGGGGAAGACGCCGGGATGGCCGATGTCCTTTTCGTAGTTCATGCCCTCGACGTCGGCGGGCGTGTAGACCGGCTTGATCGCGTATCCGTAGTCCGTTTCGCGCTTCATTGTCTCTCCTGAGGGTGCGGGCAGTGCCTTCCCGGCATCGCACAATGCTAGCCTAGCAAACACCGACCAAGCGGTCAACATTAGTTGCGCGTCGGGAAGAAAAGCGCTAAAGCACCTTAGGCACGTGGCAAACGGTTCCGGTGGTCGCGCGGGATGGTAAGATCGACCAATTGGACGGATAAACGTCCGTGCGGGAGAACGATTTGGAGGAAGCCGATCGCAAACTGCTGGATGCCGTGGCCGCCGGCCATATCCGCAGCGCCGCGCGCCTGATCACGCGCATCGAGCGCGACGACCCGGAGATGGTGCCGCTGCTGCAAGCGCTTTACCGCCAGGGCGGGCGCAGCAAGGTGATCGGCGTCACCGGCCCCCCTGGCGCCGGCAAGAGCACGCTGATCAATGCCCTGGTGCGCCACTGGCGCCAGCGCGGCCTCAGTGTCGCGGTGCTGGCGATCGATCCTTCCAGCCCGTTCTCCGGCGGCGCCGTGCTTGGCGACCGCCTGCGCATGATGGACCACAGCGGCGATGCCGGTGTCTTCATCCGCAGCATGGCCTCGCGCGGCCACCTCGGCGGCCTCGCGCGCGCCACGGGCGATGCGCTCACCGTGCTCGATGCCATGCCCTGGGACATCGTGTTGGTCGAGACCGTCGGCGTCGGCCAGAACGAGATCGACATCATGCGCCATGCCGCCGTCGTGGTGCTGCTGCAAACCCCCATGGGCGGCGACGACGTACAGGCCGCCAAGGCCGGCATCAACGAGATCGGCGACGTTTTCGTGGTGAACAAGGCCGACCACAAGGAAGCCGACCGCACGGTGCAGATGCTGGCCGAGATGATCGCGCTGGGTCAGCGCCTGCAAAGCGAGCGCCGCTGGCGCCCGCCGGTGGTGAAGACCCGGGCGACGACCGGGGAGGGCGTGGCCGAGCTCGCCGACCATATCGACCGCTGTTTTGCCGACCATGCCGACGGCTCTGAGGCCGCCCGCCAGCGCGCCCGCACCCGCATGCGCTTTCGGGTCGGCGAGATCCTGCGCGACATGCTCGACCGCCGCATGCGCGCCGAAGACGGCCAATGGCTGGACGAACTGCTCGACCCGATCCTGGCCCGCGAGAGCGACCCCTACGCCCTCGCCACCCGCATGCTGGAGCGCGCCGGCAGCTGAGTTGGCGTCCCGTCAGCGCCGACTGTTTGCTCACGGGCTGCGGGCCTCAGGCCTTCTTTTCGCGGCGGTGTACCTGCGCCGCCTTGGCCTCACGGATTAAAGGGGCCTTTATAAGATCTTGGGCGATGCTATCATTAGCACTCGTAACCGGTCTTGGAGAATGCCATGTCGCACCAGATTTTGGCGGAAACCACCGCCAGCGTTTCAGAGCTCAAGAAGAATCCGATGGGAACGGTGGCGGCGGGTGAAGGCTTCCCCGTGGCCATACTGAATCGCAACGCGCCTGCCTTTTACTGCGTACCCGCCAAGGCCTATGAAGCCTTGATGGATAAGCTCGAGGACCTGGAGCTCAATGCCATCGCCAATGCCCGCGCCGGTCAGCGCGTCATCAAGGTCAAACTCGATGAGCTATGAGCTTGCCTTTCTGGAGGAAGCCCTCAAGGAATGGCAAAAGCTCGATGCGACGGTTCGTGTGCAATTCAAGAGCAAGCTCGCTGAGCGTCTCGAAAGTCCGCGGGTGCCGGCATCTCGACTCAGCGGGCATCCGGATCGCTACAAAATCAAGCTGCGCAGCGCAGGCTTTCGCCTGGTCTATGAGGTGCGCGACAAGCGATTGGTGGTACTGGTGGTCGCTGTCGGCAAGCGTGGGTGCAACGCGGTCTACAAGGCAGCCGCAAAGCGATAGTACAAATCATCCCGGCGGTAAGAGCCCAGAGGCTGGCCGTATTTCCCTTGCGCTTCCGACCGCACGGCAAATGCAGTTACAAGTGCTCAGGCCTTCTTTTCGCGGCGGTGCACCCGCACCGCCTTGGCCTCGTAGCGTGGCAGCGACCCCTCCGCCAGGCATTCGACCTTGACCCGCACGCCAAGGCGGGAATGGATGGCGTGGCCGAGGTCATGTTCGATGTCCTGCGTGGTGCGGCCGCTTGCACGGGTTTTCTCGACGGCCACCGTGATTTCTTCCATCAGCATCGGGTCGCTGTCGATATAGATGTGCCAGGCCTCCTTCACCGTGCCCTCGGTGTCGGCGATGATGTCCTCGACCTGGCTGGGGAAGACCATCACGCCGCGGATCTTCAGCATGTCGTCGCTGCGGCCGATGATGCGGCCGATCTTGGGCAGGCCGTGGCGGCCGCAGGGGCAGTCGTAGGGCTTTTCGGAAAGCTTCACCAGGTCGCGGGTGCGCCAGCGCACCACCGGGCTGCCTTCGCGGTCGAGCGAAGTGATCACCACTTCGCCGACTTCGCCGGGGCCGACCGGGCGCAGCGTCGCCGGGTCGACAATCTCGGTGATGATGGTGTCCTCGTTGATCAGGTGCATCTCGTCGCTGTCGTGCGAATACGGGCAGGAGATGCTGACGATGGGCCCGCCGGCCTCGGTGGTGCCGTAGATGTTCTGCGCGCGGAATCCGGGTGGCATCTCGGCTTCGAGCTGGTCGCGGAAGGCGGCCGAGATCGACTGCCCGCCGAAGACGCCGACGCGCAGCTTCCATGCCGTGCGCGGGTCGATGCCCTGGGCCTTGGCCTGGTTGATCAGGGTCATCAGCCACAAGGGCGAGAGCGAGCAGGCGGTGAATTCGTGGTCGCCCAGCCATTTGAGCATCAGGTCGCTGCGCCCCGGGCCGATCGGGAAATTCACCGCGCCATAGGCGGCCAGGCCGATGTCCATGGCCAGGCCCCCGATCCACAGGCCGTAGCCGTAGCCCTGGTACACCTTGTCACCGGGCAGGATGCCGGCAGCGCGCAGCAGGCGGCGCATCTGCCAGGGGATCAGGTGCGTGAGGTCGCGTTCGGTGAGGCCGAACGTCACCGGCAGCCCGGTGGTGCCCGAGGTGGCGACAAAGCGGCGCACCTGCGAGATGTCGACGGTCAGCATCGGGTAGGGATAGAGCGCGCGCAGGTCGGCCTTTTCCAGCGTCGGCATGGCGTGCAGCTGGTCGTAATCGGCGAGGTCGCGCGGCTCCATGCCGGCAGCCTTGAAACGCCGGACCCAGTCGGGCGAGCCCTGCAGGCGCTCGGCCAGCGTTTTCAGCTTGGCCTTCTGGATGGCGACGATGCCGTCGCGATCAAGGCGCTCGATTTCCGGGTGCTCGAACTGGATCGGGTACATGGCGGTCTCCTCCGCGTTACACGGGTCTTGTCGCCGGGTGGTCGGGCACCCGGTCAGCAAAACTTAGCATAGCCCGACCGAGCGGTCAACTAATGGCCTGGTCGGGAGGCGGGCGCGACGGGCTTAAGCGTCCCTGGCGTGCAGGCTGGCGAAATCGGTATGGGCGATGCCATTGAGTGTCAGCTCGGTGACCAGGGCCGCGAGCTCACGGGGCGACAGGCGCCCCTTGTCGGAAAACCAGGTATCGGTCCAGTTGATCATGCCGAAGTACAGCATGGTGATCGGCTGCAGGAGGGGTTCGCGTTCGGCAAGTTCGGGAAACAGGCTCTGCAGCAGGCGTTCGGTGGCGCGGATGATGCGACGTTCGGCGGAAACCACGTACTCGCGGTCACCGGCCGGAAGACTGGCTATGTCATTGACCAGCACGATGTGCTGGTTGCGCGTGCCCGGCCGGGTGTAGTTCTCGATCAGCGCTTCGGTCAGCTGGCGAAACTTGACCCGTGGCGGTTCCGACGTGTTGAGCGCGGCATCGACGATCCCGCCCACGGCTTCGAGGTGCTCGATCAGCATGGTGCGCAGGATGTCGGTCTTGGAGTCGAAGTAGTGGTAGATCCCGGCCTTGGACAAGCCGGCTGCCGCGGCGATGTCGTTGATCGAGCTGGCATCGAAGCGGCGCTCGGCGAAGAGCCCGGCCGCCGATGTCAGGATTGCCTGCTTGATCGAGTCGTAGTCCTGGGAGCGTGTCCTGGCCATGGGCCGTACCTCGGCGGGTTGCTGGAGTCGCGGTCGATCTTAGCATGCGAGCAAAAAAGCGTCCGCACGGTCGGTGAAATGGCCGGTGCCTGGTGACGGCGCGGCGCCGGCCGGGGGCGCTCAGCGATGCTCGGGGAAGACCTTCTGCAGCAGGCGGATGAAGCTGTCGCGTTCCTCGGCGCTGAAGTTCTGCATCAGGCGCTTTTCGTGGGCGGTGACCTGGCGCTTGAGTTTCTTCAACAGCGCGGTGCCGGCGTCGGTAAGGCGGATGGCATTGGAGCGGCGATCGTGCAGGGCGATGCGACGCTCCACCAGACCACGTTTTTCTAGGTTGTCGATCACGGTGACGACTGTCGAGCGGTCGAGGTGGGTGGCGCGTGCCAGGTCGCTTTGCTTGAGGTCCGGGTTCGCCTCGATCACCACCAGCACCCCGAACAGGCCCGGTGTGACGTCTTCGGTGCCCGGGCCCTGGGCGAAGTCGCGGAACAGGGCGATCTGCGCCATGCGCAGCTGGTAGCCGATGAGGCCGGGCAGCAGGCCGTAGTTGAGCGGGGGCTTGGGCCGGGGAGATTTGACGGGCATGGGGCGTAAGGAGCGGCGTGACGGGGAGGGCGGACAGCCTGCGACCGCCCCCCGATTATCGCCGCCACGGTCCCCCGAGGTCAAATCATCGCGGCATGACAAATCGCCGTGCCGCCAGCGCCGACTTTCGTCGCCATGGCTCAGGAATCAAGCTGGACGTGAAAGCGCTTGGCCTTCATTTCGAAGCGCGGCAGCGTGTTGCGTGCCACCACCTGCACCCGCGGCCGGAAGGAGAGCATGCTGTCGAGCTTCATCGCCAGCTGGTGCGCCATCGCCGGATCTGCGCCTTCAGCCAGTTCGACTTCGATCTCCATTTCGTCCATCTGTTTGTACTTCTTCACGGTGATGCGGAACTCGTCGACTTCATTGAACCTGCGGATGATGTTCTCGACGCCGGCCGGGAAGACATTCACGCCGCGCACCGTCACCATATCGTCGGCACGGCCGAGGATGCCGCCTTCGAAGCGGGCAAAGCTGCGCCCGCAGGAGCAGCGCTCCAGGTTCATCTTGACCAGGTCTCCGGTGCGGTAGCGGATCACCGGGAAGCCCCAGCGGCCGAGGTTGGTCAGCACCAGTTCGCCGCGCTCGCCGTCGGCGACACGTTCGCCGGTCTTCGGGTTGATGACTTCGGCGATGTACTCGCTCTCGATCAGATGGGTGCCGCCCGGTTGCTCCTGGCATTCGAAGGAATGGGCGCCGACTTCCGAGGCGCCGGCATGGTCGAAACACTTGGCATGCCAGCTGGACTGGATGCGGTTCTTGGTCGAGGGGATGTTGGCGCCGGGTTCGCCCGCGTGAACCGTCGCTTTCATGGGAATGCCAGCGAGGTCGAAGCCGAGCTCGGTGGCGACTTCGGCGAGGCGCAGCGCGTAGGTGGGCGTGCAGCACAGCACGGTGGCGCCGACTTCGCGCATCAGTTCGAGGCGCTGTTGCGAGTCGCGTCCGCCGCCCGGGATCATTACCGCGCCGATCTTGCGGGCGCCTTCGACGGCGGCCCAGAAGCCGATGAAGGGGCCGAAGGCGAAGGCCATGAACAGGCGGTCCTGCGAGGTGACACCGGCGCCTGCCAGCACATGGCCCCAGCAGCGGCCCCACCAGTCCCAGGACTCATGGGTGTCGAGCACCTTGAGCGGCACGCCGGTGGTGCCCGAGGTCTGGTGCATGCGGACGTAGTGATTGAGCGGATAGGTCAGATTGGTGCCGAAGGGGGCATGGCCGGCCTGGTCGTCCATCAGTTCGCCCTTCCTGGTGAAGGGCAGGCGTGCCAGGTCGTCGAGGCTGCGGATGTCGTCCGGCGAAACGCCGGCAGCCTTCCATTTGCCTGTGTAAAAGGCATTGCGTTCCCACAGCTCGCGGCTCATTGCCTGCAGCTTGCCCAACTGCAGGGCGGCCAGCCTGTCGCGTGGCAGGGTTTCGGTGGCGGCGTCGAAGTAGGCCATGTGTCAGCCTCCCGCGATGATCGGCACCAGGGCGACACGGTCGCCGCTGGTGATGCGTTTCGCCGCTTCGCCGGATAGCACCATCTCGCCATTGACGGCGACGTTCCACGACTTGTCGGCGAGGTCCTCGGCGGCTTCAGGCAGCTTGTGCTGGAGGGCGCGGCGCAGCCCCGTGACGTCGGCTACCGGCTCGTCGATCACCACTTCCTTGTCGGGCGCGCCCGGAAGGGGTTTGGGCAGCTCGACGCGGATCGCGAAGCCGGTGATCAGGCGCGAAAGCTTTTCATGCCACTCCGCGGCGGGCAGGCCCTCGGCATTGAGGCCGGTCAGCTGGTAGAAGCGCAGCTTCATCGCCTCGAACTGTTCGCGGTCGATCTTCTCGCCCTTGAACGGGCCCTCGGTCAGCGGCTCCTCGAACCAGCGGCGGGGCAAGGTATCGTCCTTCGCCCGCAGGCCGCGACGGAAGTTGAGCATGTGCTCCAGGCCCGAGATGTTGCGACCGATGTCGTCCATCTCGGCTTCCGCGAACTTCTGGCCGGTGAGCGAGGTGAGCTGCACGGCGAAATCGCCGGGATCGGGCAGGGTGGGGGAGTTGAACAGCTTGGTGTTGAAGCGGCACATGCCAACCGAATCGCCCACCGCGTAGTTGTTCTCGCACTTGCGCACCGCGTATTCCTTGCCCTCGTAGCTGTTAGGCGCGGCGGAAACGACGCCGTTGTAGAGCGCCGTCTTGAAGGCCGGGTCGTCGTTGATGCGGGCATTGATTTCCAGCGTCACGCGGTTGCGCAAGTGGTCCATGCCGCGCGTGGCGACCGAGAGGCCCAGCGCGAAGGCCTTGAGAATGCGCGCATCGTGCGGGTCGGACTGGAACAGGCCCTTGACCGTCAGGCGGTAGTCGAGGGCGGCGGCCGGATACTTGCCGCGTTCGACGGCACGCGCCGAATCGGCGATGGTGTCGCCGAAGCCTTCGCGCTTCGCCGTCATGAACAGCAGCTTCTCGACCGACTCGTAGTTGCCCCAGGAGAGGTCGAGGCCGCCGGTGTGACCGGCGTCGATGATGCCGTGCTGCCAGAGTTCCATCGCCCAGGCGATGGCCGAGCCGGTCGATGAGGAATCGAGGCCCAGGTCGTTGAGGATGTTGTTGAGGCGCAGCACCTGCTCGGGCTCGGCAATGCCGATCAGCGGGCCGAACTTGCCCAGCGTCACGTACTCGGGGCCGTCGCCCTTGTCGTACTTGTCGAATTTGCCGTCGCCCTTGATGCCCTTGTAGTCTCGCGCCGAGGCATGCTCGACTTCGGCCTGTGCCTTGTCGTAGCTGGCGTTGCCGGTAAGGCCCTTGAGCGCCGCCGCACCCCAGCCGCCGGTGCCTTCGGGCAGCATGTCATTCTGGTTGCGGCAATGCACCGGGCAGAGGTAGCAGCCGTCCATGCCGGGGCGGTAGGGATCGAAGTTGTCGGCGTCGAGGCTTTCCTTCCAGCTGGTTTCCTGGTGGTTCTTGGTGCCCAGCGCGCAGAGCACGCGGCTGGGCTTGTAGAGGAAGGGCGTACCCACCATCTTCAGCGCGTTCTTGATCACGCTGGTGGTGATGATCTTCTTGCCGATCACCTTGTTGTACTTGGCCATGGGTTCGACCGGCTGCAGTTCGCGCGGCGCGCCGTGGACCATGATCGCCTTGAGCTTGAGCGAACCCATCTTGGCGCCGCCGCCGCCGCGCGCCCAGATCGCCTTGATACCGCCCATGATGCCGGCGGACAGCACCTGGTTTTCGCCGGCCGTGGTGATGCGGGCCATGGCCATGGTCTCGCGCTCGACGCAGTCGAAATCGTGCTCGATGGCGGCGGCGAGTTCCAGGTTGTCCATGCCGACATAGGGCGCGGCATCGACGAACTCGACGTTTTCGTAGGCGATCTTCAGCAGCGTCCAGGACGGCGCGCGGCCGTACATGACGATGTGGTCGTAGCCATGGGTACGCAGGAAGGATGGGAAGTAATCGCCGCCGTTGGCATCGAGGATGGCATCGGACTCGGGCGAGATGCTGCTGAAATTGCCGCGCGTGGCCGAGGGCATGCTGCTGGTAAGGATGCCGGCGCCGAAAATCAGCGGGATCTCCGGGTCGAGGGCCGCACGCTCGTCTTCCAGCAGGTTGTAGAGCAGCCACATGTTGGCACCGCGGCCGCCGAGAAAATTCCGCATCACGTCCAGCGGCAGGTATTTCTTCAGCGTCTTGCGCTGTTCAAGATCGACGAACAGCACGGCGCCCTGCGAGTTGTATTGCGGTGCATCGTGCAGGCGCGCGGCCAGCCGGTCCAGCTTGTCCCTGATACCCATTCGAGTCTCCTCGTTGCCGTCGCCTCGGGGCGACTGTCGTTCTGGATCGGTGCGCGCGTGTCGGGGGCCGCGCGTGTCGGTGACGCGGCGGGTCAGGCCGCCTTTTGCGCCTTCAGGCGTTCGTACTTGGCTTGCAGTTCGTCCTTGCTCTCCTTGTGCGCCGGATCGGGCACGATGGCGCGCACCGGGCAAACCTTGACGCACTGGCTGACGGCGTGATGGCCGACACATTCGGTGCATTTGTCCGGATCGATGGTGTAGATCTCGTCGCCGGCAGTGATCGCCTTGTTCGGGCAGGGCGCGAGGCAGACGTCGCAGGTGATGCAAAGATCGTTGATGATGAGTGCCATGTGGTTTCCTTTTCGGGGCTGAGTCGGTTCTATTCCTGCGAGAGCGGAGGGTCGGGGTCGTCGAGCGGCTTTTCGTCATCCGGCCCGCATTTGTCGCGCCATTCCTCAAGCCAGGCGACATGCTGCAGCTCTTCGTCGGCGAACTGCCGGGCGAGCCGCCTCACTTCGCCGTCGCCGGTCTGTGCGGCGACACGGCTGTAGAAGCCATACGCCAGCTTTTCATGATGCAGGGCCAGCAGCACGGCGCCCTTGACGCTCATCTGGTAGCTGACGCGGTCGACGGCGATGGCTTCAGGGCTTTCGCCACCCCATTTGAAATCCCACGGGGCGATGTGCGGCAGGTCCATCTCGGCGCACATTTCCTCAAGCTCGTCGAGGTGCTTCTGTTCGGCTTTTGCCAGGCGACGGAAGATGTTGGCGACATCGGCCTTGCGGTGCATCTCCATCTGGTCGGCCAACTCGCCATAGCGGTCGGCGGCATCGGTTTCCATGGCCAGCGCATGGGCCAGCAACACCCCCAGGCTGTTGATCGGCTGATCCTGCGTGCTTCCTTCGCTCATAGCGCGAACCTCGCTTCGAGCTCGGCGATCGAGCCATCGGTGTTTTCGAATTCGGGACGGTAGGGCGGGCGCGAGCCCTTGTAGAGCACCTTGCCGACGTTGAAGCCATCGTCGGTCATCAGGCGGCGCGCGGCACGGGCGGCGTCGTCGGTGTAGTCCACCACCGCGGTACGCACGATATCGCGCCATTCCTGTTGCTCGGGGCGGAAGGTGACGCAGGGGCTGAGCACCTGCACCAGCGAGAAGCCGGGATGGCGCACCGCCTCGACGATGATCTGCGCCATATTGACCGGGTCGCTGGCCGAGACGCGGGCGATGAAGTTGGCGCCCGAAGCGAGGCCGACGACGAGCGGCTGGAAGGGATTGATGCCGGTGCCTTCGGGCGTCAGTTTGCTGCCTTCCCAGTCCGGCGCCGTGGTCGGCGAGGCCTGGCCCTTGGTCATGCCATAAACCTGGTTGTCCATCACGATATAGGTCAGGTCAACATTGCGCCGGCAGGCGTGGAGGAAGTGATTGCCGCCGATCGAGAAGCCGTCGCCGTCGCCGCCGGTGACCAGCACCGTCAGGTCGGGGCGCGCCAGTTTCAAGCCGGTGGCCACGGGCAGGGCGCGGCCATGCACGCCGTGGAAGCCGTACACGCTGGTGTAGGCGGGAATCCGCGAGGAGCAACCGATGCCGGAGACCACCGCAACGTCTTCCGGCGCCAGGGCCATCTCGGCCAGCGCCCGGGTGATGGCATTGAGCACCGTGTAGTCACCGCAGCCCGGGCACCAGATCGGCTTCAGCTCGGACTTGTAGTCCTTGGCGAGGAACTTCTTCTTCTGCGCGCAGCTTTCCATCAGGCGCTCCCGGCGGTGAGTTGCTTCAGTTGATCGAGGATCTGCTGCGGGCCGAAGGGCAGCGGACCGCCCTGGTGCAGCGATACGGTCTTTGCCGGCAGGTCGTAGAAGGCGCGCAGCATGCGATAGAACTGGCCGCTGTGCGACTGCTCGACGACCACGGCGCGCGTGATGCCGCGCAAAGCTTCGGTCATTTTTTCCGGTTGTACCGGGGCAATCAGGCGCAGCGAGATCAGGCGCGCCTTGCCGCCGGCATCGGCATGGCGCTGCAGGGCCTCGCGCGCCGGGCCGGTGGCCGAGCCCCAGGTGATGATCGCCGTGTCGCCAGCGCCGACTTCCGAGTCGGTGATCTCGGCCCAGTGGTCGCCATAGTTGAAGCCGCTGATCTTGCGCTGGCGCTTGTCCATCTGCGCCTGGTGGTCCGAGGCCTGCGAGGAAGGCGTGCCGAACTCGTTGTGTTCGAGGCCGTCGGCGGTATGGGTCAGGCCCGGCGTGCCGGGGATGGCCATCGGCGAGACGCCGGAACCGGTCATGGCGTAGCGCTTGTAGCGCTGGCCTTCGACGGCTTGTCTGGCCACTTCGCGCTGGCCGATGAAGGCCAGTTCGGCGGGCTTGGGCAGGATGGCGCGGGATTGGCCCATGGCCTGGTCGGTCAGCACCAGGGTCGGCACCTGCATGGCTTCGGCCAGATGCACGGCCCACTGCGTGGTGAACAGGCAGTCGGCGACCGAGTTGGCGGCGACCACCACATGCGGCGCGTCGCCGTGCAGGCCATACACCGCGATGTTGAGGTCGCTCTGTTCCGACTTGGTGGCGATGCCGGTGGAGGGGCCGACGCGCATCACGTCAACCACCACCAGCGGCACTTCGGCGGCAACGGCGAGGCCCAGCGATTCAATCATCAGCGACAGGCCGGGGCCGGAGGTCGCGGTCATCGATGGGGTGCCGCCGTAGGAGGCGCCGATGATCTGGTTGATCGAGGCCAGTTCGTCTTCGGCCTGCACCAGCATGCCGCCGACCTTGGCCAGCGAGGGGGCGAGCCATTCAAGGACTTCGGTGGCCGGGGTGATCGGGTAGGCGGCGACGAAGCGCACGCCGCCGCGGATGGCGCCGAGGCCCGTGGCCTCGTTGCCGGTGATGCTCCAGCGCGGCTTGGTATCGGCATCGACAGCCGGGAGTTTCGGAATGGCGGGCAGGTTTTTGGCGGCATCGATGCCGGCAAAGAAGGCGGCCATGCTGGCCTCGATCGCGGCGGCGCCCTTTTTCTTCAGCGCGCTTTCGACGACGACGCGCATGGCGGCGGGCGGCAGGCCGATCATGGCCGCAATGGCGCCCAGGGCGACCATGTTGGGGCGGCCGTTTTCGATCGTTCCGGCGATCTCCGACATCGGCAGCGCGGCCTGGCGCGGCGTGTTCTTCAGCAGGCCGGCCGGGGCGTCGCCGTGGGCCGGATCGCCGACGATCAGGCTGGCCGCGGTGAGCGGGATCTCGGCCGAGAAGCGCGTGATGTTGTCCCAGTCGATCGCCATCAGCAGATGGAAGCTGTCGTCGTGGGACATGATCGGCTCGGTGGCGAAGCGCAGCATGGCGGCGGCTTCACCGCCACGGATCTGCGGCCCCGAGGAGCGGCTCATCAGCGCATACCAGCCGGCGCGGGCGGCGGCGTCGAGCAGCAGCGAGCCGGCGGTGACCACCCCGGCGCCGCCGCTGCCGGCGATGGTCAGTGAAACACTTTGCACAGTCATGCGTTTCCTCCCTTGCTGCGCGCGGCGTTCAGCTTGCCCGGCGCCTGGTGTTGGTCCCTGGTCGGGGCGCGGAATTCAACCCTGACAGGAACGCAGGATATACGCTGAAATGCTGGAAGTCAAATGATTTGTGGTCCATCATAAATTGCTGATGCAGGCCCTGTGGGCGGGCCTCGGCGCCAAATTGCTACAGGATTAAAGCATTCCGGTTTGCAAAAAAACGCGCCCTTCGTCCTCCAGCGCCAGGCAGGTCAGGACGCCGCTGTGATAGGCGCCGGTGTCGATGCCGATGCGGTTGCCGGGGGCATCCGGCTCGCGGCTGATGCTGTGCCCGTGGACCACGATGGCGCCGTGATCGGCGGACGAGTTGAGGAAGGTCTTGCGGATCCAGATCAGGTCGCGCGGACTCTGCCGGTCGAGCGGGATGCCGGGGCGGACACCGCCATGCACGAAAAAATAGCTGCCGGCGCGGTGGCTGGTGGGAAATCCCTCAAGAAAGTCCAGGTGTTCGGCCGGAAAGGCCGCCGCGAAACGCCGGCACAGCCCAGCCATGGCGGAATCGTCGCGCTCCATGTCCGCGCGTACATCGACGCCGTAGCTCGCCAAAGCTTCGATGCCGCCGTAATCCAGCCAGTGGCGGATCGCGGTGATCTCGCCGGCATGGCTGCGCAGCAGCAGTTCCTCGTGGTTGCCGCGCAGCACCACGCGCTCGAAACCGGCGGGCAGCCAGTTGTGCACGCGCTCGACCACGCCGCGCGAATCGGGGCCGCGGCTGACCAGATCGCCAAGGTAGATCAGCAGGCGCCGGCCGGCGGTGCGTCGCGCCGCGTCGTCGACAATGCGCTGCTGGAGGGCGAGCAGCAGGTCGAGCCGACCGTGGATGTCGCCGATCGCGTAGATGGCGGTATCCGGCGGCGTGCGACCGATCATGCGGGGCAGTCGCGCATCTCGGCGTAAACCGCTTGTTCCATGCGCAACATGGCTTCGCGCTGCTCGGCCGGCCATTCGTACATCAGTGCGGTGGTGGAGACGCCGGTCCAGGACTGGTCCTTCGCCCCCATCACCTCCATCTCCCAGATCATGATCGAGTAGGGGGCGGCGGATTCGATGCGTTCCTTGATCAGGTGTGACTTGCCCTTGACCAGAAAGCTGACGCTGCCGGGGCCGATCACCTGGATCGAAGCCAGACCGCTGCGCTGCAGGTTGCCCATCGAAGAGCCGCCGACATCGACGGCAAAGCGGATGCGTTTGTCGTCGATGGCGATGGCCCAGGTATAGGCCGAGGTGGCATAGCCGTCGGCGCCGCTGCTCAGCATCAGGGCCGGTGCGCCGGGACGCAGGTAGCCGAGCAGTTTTGCCGGCAGGGTGGGGGTGATGTTGCCGATCATGGCGGGCTCCTTCCTTAGTGGGTTTGGTTCCACTGGCGCCATTGATCCAGCGTGGCGTCGATCACGGCATGGAACCAGAGATCCGTGGCGCTTCCATCCACGGGTGGCGGTTGCCGCGGCAATTCATCCGCGGCGTACAGATGCAAGTCGCTGGCGTCGTCGCCGGCGCGCGGCTCGCCGCCGATCGAGCGGGCGGCATAGGCAATGATCAGCACATCGACATCGGCCTGTGAATACACGCCGATCAGGCCGTCGAGCTGGATGCGCAGCCCGCATTCTTCCTCGGCTTCGCGCACCACCGCCTCGGGCACCGACTCGCCGCATTCGACATAGCCGGCCGGCGGTGCCCAGTAGTTGGCCAGCGGCGGTTCGCTGCGACGGATCATGACCAGCCGGCCCTGGTGCGCGATCAGGGCCATGCCGACCGGTGCCGGGTTGCGCCACAGCACAAAGCCGCAGGCGGGGCATTGCGCTCGCTGCTTGCCGCCGAGCATGGCGGACTCCATCGGCGCTGCACAGCGTTGGCAGTAGCCATGTCATACGATCAGCAGATGGAGCGTGATGCAATCGCCGTCCGAAACGCGCAGGGCGTCGCGCACCGCCACCGGGGCCACGATTTCCAGCTTGTCGCACGGGTAGTCGGGCACCTCGGGAAGTAC
>Ga0172373_10004640_pt1 | contig 19241 bp, 13 predicted proteins | sample Lak10m_2_FD_114546 | JGI IMG/M metagenome (GOLD analysis project Ga0172373, IMG submission 114546) | Freshwater microbial communities from Kabuno Bay, South-Kivu, Congo - kab_092012_10m | ecosystem: Environmental > Aquatic > Freshwater > Lake | place: Democratic Republic of the Congo...
CCACGCCGTCATGATCGCTGTCCAATGTCTCGCTCGGGTCATTCGGGAAGGCGTCGGCGTTGTCACCCACACCATCGCGGTCGCTATCCTTGGTTTCGCTGGGGTTGTTCGGGAAGGCATCACTGTTGTTGCCCACGCCGTCATGATCGCTGTCCAATGTCTCGCTCGGGTCATTCGGGAAGGCGTCAAGAGTATCAGATACTCCATCACCATCCGTATCAGGGTCGGAAACTTGGGTCAGGTTCTGATAAACAAATCCACCGTAGTAACCAGAACCAAGCAGATCCAGCTTACCGTCGCCGTCGAGATCGCTCAGGTAAGACGAATCGGCCATGTTGGGGGTCGTGGAATACTGGCCATTACCCGGATTGTAGGCCGGACGACTCGCCGACGAGGTCCACGCCTTTTCAAAATTTCCCTGACCATCATTTACGAAAATGCTGGGAACTCTGCTTCCCCAAAAGGCGTCCGATTCAGCCGTAACGATGTCCTGATTGCCATCGCCATTCAGATCGCCAACCGCGAACTTAGCCGACGATTCAACCGCCAGGACTTCATGGAACACAAAGTGGTCGAGGTTTCCGGTGTTCTCATACCAGCCTAGCGCTGCACGCCAGAACGGTGCCACGCCCGTATTGAGCTCTCCGCTGGCCACGATATCGACTCGACCGTCACCGTTGATGTCGGCCAACTCCATGTGATACCACCCGCCTGCCCACCCACCAACTCCTGCTGCCGATCCGATGGGGATCTCGAAGCGACCAGTGAAGGTGCCATCACCATTGTTTTTCCACACGGCAATCTCGGTTCGACTAGGCGTCACGACAAACTCGGGAAGGCCGTCGCCATCGAGGTCCGAGAAGGCCAACTTGCTTTTTTCGTAGTAATCCGAGTCCGCACTCCAGCCGGGCGTGAAGTTTCCATTGCCGTCATTGCGCAACAGATGAAATTTGGAGTTATTCCGGGAACTGCTGACCATGAGCGATGGTTTTTCTCCGGGAATAATCACCGCCGCCGCAACGTTGTGGACATTGTAGCCGGCCGGATCAATTTGGAGGTTGCTGATAGTCTGCGAGACAACGAACCCCGCATGCACCCCGTTCGGGTGGCTATTCTTGTAGATTTCCACCCCTCGCTGCCCTACCAGGATGACATCATCCCAACCATCGCCATCCACATCGGCCACAGTGCCTTGGCTGACGAATGAAGAAAATCGTTCGACACTCAAGCTGCTGTAGGTTGGCAGAACCGAAGCGGGGTTCACCACGCGGTTGTAGCTGAGGTATACGTTTCCATTATACGGATGACCGCTGACGATATCGCGGCGCCCATCGTGATCGAAGTCTGCGGAGCTTGCAAAGACGGGGCCAATCGCACTGGCGGTTAAGGGGGTAGCGATGTCCAGGTCGGCACCGAGAGCTAGGGTGGAACTTGCGTTGCCAAGCAACGCGAGTAACCCGCCCACGAGCAGGGAGTGTTTACAGGATTGGGGTGAGTAGAACGATTTCATGAATGTAGTTGTGATTAAAGAATGGTGATGGGGCACGTATGAGACAGCAGACATCCCTGTCCTCCGGCCGTCGATGGCCGCTCGGCTACTGGCGTCAGGTCCGACTCCTCATTGCCGTTAAAGATCGAGTATCCGCTCGAATTCATGCGCTGTTGTCCTTCTGTCATTGGGTTAGGTTACGATGTGCAACTTGTTCAATCGCTCCTACGCAGTCCGTGTGCCAACTCTCCAACGCTTCCTGGTCGTGCGTTAAACCCGGAGGCGCGAATTTGGCATTGTGAAGATTCACACCGGCCCGGAGCAGAGGGCGGGACGGAGAACGAGGCAAATCCTACAGGCCTCCACATAATTGTTCGCAATGGATTACACACCAGGATGTTGCGATGGATTTCAGCAGGCCATTGCCATCTTAGAATGTCACGTAAAACTTCTCCCTCATATCGTCATGACGGAGGTAGAAAATGATGTTCGACCGGCGTGGCTACCGGGGTCGCAGCCGGATCCTTGTCCTTGTTTCCTACCCTCTACGCGCTTCAAATTCAGCTCCTAGTCGAGCCGCGTTGCGGTTCAACGCTCTCCAACTCAGAATCCATTCGGAAAAGCCGCAATTTGTTCGTAATCCATTCGTATTCACCAAGCCGAGTCAGACGCCGGATGAGGCCACCCGGCCCTTTTCCTTGGGGCGACCTTCGGTTCTCACCGCAGACCACACGGATCACGAGGAAGAAGACCGCTTCAATACCGAAGACCTGGTGAGTGGACGCTTTTACTCTCCGCGTCACTGCGTCTCAGCGGGAAAATCCCTTCCATCTCGGCGTGCTCCGCGTGCTCCGCGGTGCAAATTGTGCGGCCGGGGGTGTTAACGTGTAGGGTGGGAGTTGGGGGGCGAGTCCGAGTGGCGGAGAGAGGAGCTTCTCCGGTGGTGACCCCATCGCCAAGGCCGCAGCATTCACGCCGCTTCGAAGCCTGGGACCGCCGGCATCTCTGTCGGCCTTCGAAAGCCCGACGGCGCGCAGCATTCACGCCGCTTCAACGCACGCAGTTCCATCGCCCCCACATGCCGGACGCGCAGGATTAGCGAACACTGAAGAGAGGCAACGGGGGCTAACCACACCCAAACTGTGATTGATAGCCGCCGTCGCCCGTTGTAGTGTCGGCTTTGGTTTCATGCTTACCAGACGAACATCCTTCAATTCTAAGCGTTTGATCGCCAGCGCTCCCACTGAAGAGGATCTGAAACGTTGGCGCAAGGCAGTCACCTACGGCGGAAGCCCGGAGCATAAAAGGAACCCGGGGGACTTTGGGCTCACTCCTCCCACCAGTCCGCGCCGTGACAAAACGCTATGTGACGGGGTGCTGATCTTTCAAAAGGCGGCGGCGTTGAAACTACTGAAAGAGGGCGTCCGCCGTGGCTTGGTCAGTCAGCAAATTCGCAATGGTTTTCCGCAGAACATTTGGGCGGTGAGCGCTGAGGGTGTGCCGCTGGAAGCCCAGTTGGAGAATGCTGGGATTGGAACCTACCACGGCTACCCGATGCCGGAGGACGACGCCTTCCGGGACAAGGTGACCCAGAAATGGGAGACCTTTTCATGAGCGAAGAATTGAAGATCGAGTGCAAATGGCTGGGCCGTGAGGTAGGCAGTGAAGTGGACCGCAGGTTTTATGCAGACATCGGGTTGGCTGTCGGGGAAGACTGGATGACCCTTCTGGAGGACTTGGAGGCGAGCACGGTGCGGAGTCATGTGCGAGGCTGCGGCTATCATCTGGCCCAATGGTTCGCTGCAAATTGGTGGCGGCTGCGCTGGGAGCCGGAAGCAAGGTCCTGGTGGAAGGATGCGGACTGGCGCGTTGCCCATAGCATTGCAGCGGCAGGCGGCGGCGATGTGTGGCCCAACGTGCTCTTTGTCAGTGATGGGGATTCCCTCGGGGTAGCTTCGGTTCCAAGGCCGAAAGGGGCAGACTTTGAACCGGTCCGGTATCTGAACCGAGTTCTTGCGCGCATTACGGCAGCGGAATTTGAACAGAAGGTTGATTCTTTCATGGAAGGTCTGCTGTCGCGGATGCACACCTTCGCAATAGCAGGCGATAACCTGCCGAATCTTTGGGCAGAGGTGCTGTCGGAACGGCAGAACCCTGAAGCGGCTCAGTGGCGCAAACTGGAGGCGCTGTGTGGCTATGATCCGGAGGAGGCACCAGTCGCAACTATCGAAATGCTGCTTGAGGACAAGGCGCATCTCGGAGGAAAGGCACTGGAAGAAATGGCGGCGCAGGGGCGACACTCGATCGCCGCAGTGCTCAACCCCATTCTTGAGCTGGCCAGCCCCAAGGCAAAGCCGACAGTTGGTGGATTTCGTGGCAAAATGCCGAATTTGCCTGTTGGAAAGAAACACGATACCAAAGCGCGCCCGTGGGAGCAGGCAGCCTCACTCGCCCAACTGGCCCGAAAAGAATGGGGTCTGGGTAACCAACCGGTCAGCAATAAACAACTCGCCGACCTTTTGGGAACCAAGCCGTCGGTCTTTAGCGACCGAACCAAGGCATCCACGCCTATACCGATTGCGCTGCGCACAGGGACCAACGGCCGCTTCGACCTCTACTTTGACAGCGCGTGGGCAAACAGCCGCCGCTTTGCAAGCACCAGACTGTTGGGTGACCACCTCTATCAACCCGACACCGAACGGTTGATTCCCGCGACGCATGCCAAGACATCAAGGCAACAGTTCCAGAGAGCCTTTGCCCAGGAGTTTTTATGTCCATTCGATGCGTTATTGGATAAACTCCAGACAGACCAACCGAATGAGGAAGATATTGCAGAAGCCGCAGCTCATTTTGACGTTTCGCCTCTCATGGTGCGGACGACCTTGGTCAACAAAGGAGAGCTAGATCGCGAAACCTTGAACTGGGCGGCGTGACTCCGTTGACTCGCGGTTTCGGTAACTGCTCGTTCGCATGCGATCTGAAACATGAGAAAGCACGCCGAAGCCAACCTTGAAGATACCATCAGTGAGCATCTCACCACACAGGACGGCCATGTCTTCGTGGGTTACCGCGAGGGCACGGCGAAGAATCGATGAGGAAGGCCCAAAACGACCACGGAACCGCGCAAGGCTTCGCATTGGGAGATCGTCCATTGCTAAGAGCTACCAAGCAGTTGCTGGAGTCGAGGTAGGGCGGCGGTGAGGGTCTGGGAGGAGGGGGACTCCAGGAAGGCTCGGAGGGCGGCAATATGTTCGCCGAACACGGATGCGGTAGGAGGGCGGATCGTGTCGGCGTTTGTAGTGGGCTCCGGCACACGTCGCTCGATCGCAAGCGCGCGGGCGGCGGGCAAGACTGAGTCGAGGGCGCATTGAACAGCCTCTTCCTCTAAACCGCCTTCATGTAAAAGGGCTGCCATCTTGAGCTTGCGGGTTGCTGCGGTGCGGTGGGCGCTGGCTTGGGCGAGTTGCTCGGCGGAGAGCGCGGGCGCAGATGCACTCGCGACGGCAGGAAACAAGGGTCGAGCGGCGCGCACGTTGCGGGTGACGACTCCGAGTTGGATCAGACGTTCGAGTGCCTCGTGTGTTGCTCGGTCCAAGACTTCGAGCCGAGTCGGCGCGAGTGGATCCGCGTCTTTGAAAAGCTCTTCATGGAACCGTTGCACACAGGGCGAATAGGTGGCAACGTCTCGGTCGACAACCACAACGATCACGGAATGCTCGGCGTTTTCAGGAAATTGTTCCTCGCACCGAACCATCGATCGGCCCAGTTCTGTGGCGATTTTTTCGGCGAAGTAAGCTGCGCGATCGGAAGGAAGTTGGGGTTTAGGAGGCGGAACGGGTACGGTTACGGGGGCCGGTGCACTAACGAACTGCGAAAGCTTCTCCAGGAAGGCCTGCCGACCGCCGCTGAGCTTGAGTTGATCGAGGTCACCCTTGAGGTCGAGAACACCGTCGGCAAGAGCCCGTTTGACCGCGAGCGTGGTGAGCATGCGTTGCTCGATGGTTTCCTCACTGATGAGGTTCACGACGGTGACGGGACGGGTTTGGTTTTTGCGCCACGCACGGGCGATGCGTTGTTCGAGTTTCGCCGGGTTCCAGGGTAGGTCACAATTCACTACAACACTGGCGTTTTGCAGGTTGAGTCCGGTGCTGCCAGCGTCGGTGGTGAGGAAGACCCTGCATGACGGGTCGGTTTTGAAGAGAGTGATCTCCGTGCGGCGTTTTCGTTGTGGGACGGAGCCCGTGTGCCAGGCAAAACCAAGCCCGAGACTTTGGCACAGATCACGCACGAGATGGAGCATACGTTCCCACTCCGAAAAGATGATCATCTTGGAGTCAGGCGAGGACATGTGCTCTTCCAGGATTGTTTTGAGTTCGTCGAGTTTTGGGCAGGTCCGATCTTCGGAGTCGAGGATATACGGCGTGTCGCACAACATTCGCATCATCGCCAGCTCCCGCATCAGTTTGTCCAGCTCCGCCTTGAGCAACGTACGCCGGGTCGTAAGTCTCATGAGCCGAGCAACTTGGTCGGAGTGTTCTTGGTACGGAGCCAGCTGCGCCGGGCTCATCTTGACGAAATAGTTGAGGTCTGTGCGCTCGGGAAGTTCGGTTTCAACCTCGGATTTCAGCCGACGGAGCATCAGCGGTTTAACGCGCTCGTGGAGGGCACGAAGATTCTTCAGGCCGCAGGGTTTCCCGGAGCCGTCAAGTTGGTAGAACTCGCGGTTGAAGCGAAAAAGTGGGCCAAGCAAGCCGGGTTGGAGGAAATCAACAATCGAATAGAGTTCATCGATTCGATTTTCGATCGGGGTGCCGGTGAGCACGAAGGCGTAGCGGCTTTCGAGCCGCTTAATGGCCTGCGCGGTTTTGGTGTCCCAGTTCTTGATGCGCTGGGCTTCGTCGAGAACCACGATGTCGGGTTTAAGGAGTCGGTTGACCTCCAGGGCATCCCCGAGCATCTGCTCGTAATTGACGACGGTGAAGAACGGAGCGGAGGAATAAGCTGCGAGCCGCAGTCGGCGTGCGCCGAAGACGAGTTGCAGCGGCAGCTGGGTAAAACGACGAATCTGTTCTTCCCACTCGGTTTTGAGGGAGGCCGGGGTGACGACGAGCACGCGTTTTGCCTTACCGAGGCGGTGAAGGAGGGCACACGCGGCAATAGCCTGGATGGTTTTGCCGAGGCCCATTTCGTCGGCAAGCAGGGCGCGTTCGGTGAAGGCGAGGTGAATCATCCCCTCGCGCTGGTAAGGAAAGAGCGGGACGTTGGTTTCCTGGGCCGGCCATTCCCCGGACTGTACCCGTTGTTCGTAGTGGCGCCGAAGGATTTTTCGTTCCTCCGCATGCTGTTGTTCCAGCTGCCAGCGGGCTACCTCCCGAGCGATGCGGACCTTGGTGCCTTTCAGTTTTCCGAGCGAATCGATGGCCTCGGCAAGGTTAGAGGCGATGAGTGCACCGTCGGGGGCAACGGTGCCGCCCTCGAATGAAGACAGCGTGCGCCAGGGGCCTTCAAAGCGCAGACGAGCCTGAGTAGGATCAATGAGGAGGCTGACGCGTTGGGTACCGTTCTTACGTGCCTCACCAAAGGGTTTCTTGAACCGCCGCTCCACCTGCAGCAGCACGGCTTCAATGTGCTTGCAGGTGCCAAGGCCGTTCTTGCGGAAGTCGGCGCACTCGCAGGCGTAAATCTGACGCGCAAGATCGTGCAACTCCACGACGTAGGTCATGGAACTCGGGGATCTGACCTCGAAGTCGGAGTGAACTGGGTGCGAGGCATCAAGGTTCCGTACCGAGAAGCCTTCCGTGCGGGCTCGTTCGCGTCGACGCTCAACTTCCTCTTGGTCGGTGCTTCGCCAATCCGAGGCGGCTGGCTGGCTGGCTTTCTTCGAACGGACGGACTCCTTAGATCGTGGTTGGATCGTTTTTTTCGAGGGACCTGAGGTTTGAGGGGGCATATCGTGCAGTTGGGGTGTTCTGTGTTGCCTACCGAAAACGAGCAAACCGGCTGGAAGTCGACAAAGCCCAACCCGTTTAGAGTTCGCGGTTGATCAGGTCGGTGAGGTCTGCATAGCGATCGACGGCGGGGAAGTGTGGAAACTGAGCTTTGATTGTTTCGGGGGCGTGGAAGAGAAACCCAGCGTCGGCGGCTCCCAGCATAGCGGTGTCATTAAAGGAATCGCCGGCAGCGATGACTTTGTAGTGCAGGTTGCGCAGAGCTTCGACGGCCTTTTGCTTCTGATTGGGCTGGCGGAGCTTGTAGTCGACGATTCGCCCATCGACGACTTCAAGCTTATGGCAGAACAGCGTAGGCCATTCGAGTTGCCGCATGAGCGGTTGAGCGAACTCCTCGAAGGTGTCGGAGAGAATAATAAGCTGCGTGCGGGAGCGGATGTCGCGGAGGAACTCAAGGGCTCCATCGAGCGGGCGCAATGTACCGATGACGGCTTGGATGTCGGCCAGCTTCAGGTTGTGCTGATCGAGGATCTTGAGCCGACCGCGCATCAGTACGTCGTAATCCGGGATGTCGCGAGTGGTCAGTTCGAGCTCTTTGATCCCGGTCTTGTGCGCGAACGCGATCCAGATTTCGGGAACCAGAACGCCTTCGAGATCGAGGGTGACAATGGACTGTTTCATGAGGGCGGAAAGGGTGTCATGAGCGGCACAAGATCCAAGCGAAAAAGGAAATCAGCCGCGTGATGTGCATGCGTATCCTGTTGCGGTTGTGTTATGGGGTTACTTCTTTTGATCGGAGAGGCTTTGGAGGAAGTCGAGCAAGGAAGCGAACTCCGAGAGCGACAGCGCCGCGACGAGTCCGTCGGGCATGAGCGATTTTTCGAGTTTCTCGCGTCGCACGATTTGGTTCGTGGGGATCTTCTGTTCTTGAGCGGCTACGGTTCGGATGGTGACGGCGTCCGCCGCTTCCTGGACCACAAAGCCATCCACCTCAGAACCGTCCTTGAGTTCAAAGTGATTCGCGACGAAGCCTTGAGCCAGCGATTTATTGGGAAGCAAGATGGCTTCGGCAAGTTCGTTTCGCTTGTAAGTAGCAGCGATCGTTCCGAGGTAAGGGCCCTTGAGCGGTTCGTCAGATCGGGTGGTATGGCAACCGACGCATCCGACCTTGGTAAACAACTGTTCACCGGTGGCGACATCGCCTCGTAGTTTGATCACTCCTGCGATGGCTGTGGTGATCGGGAGGTCACCGACGTGTTGAATCTTGGCGTCGGCTTCCATTTTGGCGGGGTCGATCTTGAGGCGTTTGACGGTTTGAGCGGCCTGCTGGGCGACCTCGGAATCGCCATCCGACAAGGCCGCGACGAACCACGCGGCATGGGTGGAGTCGTTGGCAGTTCCGGCGGCTTTCATGATTTGGATTTTTCGTTTGGCATCCCGCCAACCGGAGATGATGGCGTTGTTCGCCGAAGCGCGGGCCTCAGGGGATCCAACCTTCTTCGCGGCGAGCTTGAGCAGCAAAACATCGGCAAGCGTGGACGCCTCGCCTTCAAGTCGTTCCGCCTCCCCCTCAAGGGTGGCGTGCTGGGTTTCGATACGTGAGGAGTTGAAGACGGCATTACGGGCCTTTTCGGCGAGGTTGTTCTCGCTCTTGGTCGCTTGAATGCGAGGCAGAGCGCGCAGCAAGGCCTTCCAGGCTTCCGCGTCGTCACACTTGGCGAGTGCGATAGCGGCTTGGGCGCGCGTCGCGTCAGAACTGTCGTCAGCGCGCGCCACTTGGATGAGCAGCGGAATTGCGCTCGGGGGGATCGATTCCGATTCGGCGAGCTGGATCGCGATCGCCGGCAGAAGGGAAGGCTCGGAAGCGGCTCGACGGATGAGGTGCTCAATCGCTTCGCCAGCGGGGATGCGGTGACGAGACATTTCGCGGCCGATCAACGCCGCTTCTTTGGGCGTGGCTTTGTCGAGCGCCGTCTTGAGCGTTTGGAGAATGCGAGGGGTTTCAGACCATGCCTCCGGCTGGTAGTAAGGCCCGCGGGTATCAGGGCGAGTGCCCCAGGAGTCCCCTTTCCAGGTGCCGTCGATGGAGTGGAGCCGGCAGAGCGCTGTGATGAGGCCTTCGCGCCGGTTCTCGTAAGTTTCGTTGGCGAGGCGGTCGATCAGCCCGCTGGACACCGCCGGATCATGCATGAGTTGCAAGGCACGGAGCGCACCGTTGCGCGCCTGGGCTGATGCGTCCTTACGATCGATGACTGCGAAGCACGCTTCGTGCGCTTTATTACGGATCAAGCCTTGGACGACGGTGTGAACGATCACGGGTTCCGGATCGTCGAGCAAGGCAGTAAGGCCGCCGGAGGCCTTCGCTTTGCCGAGTCGGGCGAGCGCGACGGCGGTTTCACGCCGGGTTCGGGCATCCAGAGATTTGAGGCCTTTGAGCAGTGTGCTCTCGGACACATTCGCAAGCTGATCCCAACGGTCCGTAAGCGCACGGAGAGCCCAGGCAGCGATCGTTGAGTCCTGGGTCAACTTGGCGAGCGCATCGACAGATTTCGGACCAAGGCCCTGTTTGAGCGCGAACACCGCCGCCACCCGCGTGGCGGTGGGTTTGGAAGAATCAGAGGCCACATTGACCAGAGCCCGGGTGGTGGCGGGCGTGAAGGGACGTCGCAGCAGGGTTCGTTGGGCTTCGAGACGTCGACGATGGCTCGCGTCGCTGAGGCCTTGGATGAGGTCGGTATCGGAGGCTTTGTTGTAATCGAGCAGCGGTGGAGGGGTATAACCTTTCGGGGTGGCACGGACCAGGAAGCCCACATCAGGGCCAACCCAGGTAAAGGACGCTCCTTTCCAGCTAGCCGCGTAGATGCGGCTGGAGCCATCGACATCGAGGTCGGTCACGCGGGGCAGTTTGCAAAACTCTTCTTGCGTTGCCGTGAAGGTGGCCCCAGAGGCCGTAAGCCCATGGTGGAACACGCGCTCGCGGCCCCAGTCGGCGGTGAACGGTGCATTGTTCCACGGAGCAGGAATGCCGGGTTCATCTATCCACGCAGCACCGCACCCAGATCCGCCTCCGTAGTCAGCAAGTGGAGCGACGATTTCCTGCGCGAAGTTCTTGTAAAGACTCGGGTAGCCATGCTCGCCGAGTGGCGCAATGTGGTGGAATCGAACGTCCCAACCTCCGCCGTCATTGGTGTTGTCGCGTGCAAACAGGTCGAGCAAAGGGCTCACAGCGGCCTCAAGGATGTTGCGAGTTCCTCGGGCGTAAAGTTCGAGGCCAGTGCCATCGGGCCGAACGCGAATGACACCACCCCCGCGCAATTGTAGCTTCCGGCCATCCGTCCCTTCAGCCTCCATAAACCCAAAATCACCGATGGCGGCGTAGAGCCATCCGTCGATGCCCAGTTCAAGGCCATTCGAGGAGTGATCGGCAGGGCGATCCTTGAACGTGAAGGCAACATTTTTGACGAGGATCTTTTGCTCATCGGCAACCCCGTCGCCATCCTTGTCGATGAACGCGCTAATGTGAGGCGGATGGAGGAGATACAAGCGGTCGTGATCCCAGACCAAGCCTCGCGGGGAGTCGATGTCCGGAACGAACGCTTTGACCTCGTCGGCTTTGCCGTCGTTATTGGTGTCACGCACACGGAGCACACGACCCAGGTGCGGTTTGCGGTCCAGGGAGCCATTGCCGTCGCTGGACACATAGACCGTGCCGTCTGTGGCTGCTGCCACGAACACAGGATAGTTCACCGCAGGGGGAGTGGCGAAAATGGAGACATCGAATCCGTCGGGGAATGAGACCTCTTTTTGCAGCGCGGCAGCCTTCTCTGGGGTCGCGACGGGAGGGATGTGACTCAGTTCGGCCGGGGTCGGCTGCCGATCCTTGGCGGTGTAAGGCGCGGGGGCTTGAGCGAAGAGGTTGACGCAGGCCGCAGTCACGCTCAGACCACGCACGAACGGGCGGAAGACTTGATAGAATCGGGGTGTGAGCGAGGCGTGCTGCTGCGCGAGTCCAACCAAGGGTCGGCTACGAACGTTTGGAATCTGGTGCATGGGGACATCTTGGGCCGTCGCCCGCAAGTTGTGAAGCTCCTAAACCTAGAAAGCGCAACCGACCCACATCTCTTGTCTCCGACAGGGTAGAGACAGCCCGCTCGACAAGGTAGGGACAGCCCGCTGGGCTGTCCCCGTCCGGCCCCCGGCCGGACGGATCGGGGCCTCATGTCATTGCGCGTGCTGGCGGCGGAAACGTTGCCACCTAACCAAGAGCCGACGGCAAATCGACTGGCATGTAGTCCGGGAGATTGAGGGCCACTTCCTCCGCAGAGCGGTAGCGTTGAAGAGTGGAAACCACGATAGGCAACGCATCCGTGAATCGTTCAACGATATCCAACTCGCCCGGCCATCTGGGTGCAAAGGCCAACCTTTCGACGGGCGGACAAAAGTCCGTAGTGATGTCGCCTCGGTTCCCGCGCGGATCAACCCGATACCATCCATGGCGCTTGAGATGAACCGCAACCAATCCGTGCAGGCAGAATGCCGAGCGTGCGCTGTCCAGGGCCAGACGCTGATAACACAGAGCAGCCGGGATCCCTCGGGCTCGAAGCAAGGCGGCCAGCAAGTGGGATTTGGCGTAGCAAAACCCCGAACGATGCCGCAGCACGTCGGAGGCGACGCACGTAACCACCGAAAGCGAGTGATCAGAACTGTGTCGAACGTGATCGCGCACCCAAAGAAAGCAGCGCCGGGCGATTTCCTCATCCAAAACCGCGTCCCCGACCACGCTCAACGCTGCGGCCTGGATCTCGGCCGAGGCGCTGTCGACGACGGCGGTAGACCGAAGAAATTCGTTCACGATAACAGACTTCGGTAGGCTCGCGCCCCCCCAGCCCCAATGCCTTTCTAGCCCCCAATCAACTCCGTTGTCACCAAGTCGTCCGGGTTCAACCCCACCTTCCGACACCAGTCGCGATAGGCAAACGGAGAGATCTCCGATGGCTTGATCTCACTACGCCCTCCCCAGAACACGTTCGTGTAATGCACCGGAATGCCTGCCTCGACCAAATGACGGTCAATCGCCGCCTTGTGCGCCAAGACCATGGCCTTCTCGGTCCCATGCGCGACACCCATCACGTTCACATTGTGAAACTCAGGACCGCCCTCCCGCCAGTAGGCATGGGTCATGATATGATGACGCCCCACCTCGCGCCCGGCCAAAACCTCCTGCCCCGCAGGAACGGCCCAGTGAAAGAGTGCATTGAACCGAGTGACCCGCTCTCCTGTCGTCAACGGCTTCACGTGCTCCAAAAACGTTGAAAACCGCCCAATAATCTTTCGCTCGTTCAAGTCCGCCGCAATCCGAAAGAATTCCTCCAACGAAACCCCAGCCTCAGCAGCTCGTGGTCGCCACAGATCCTCACACAGCTCGGTGGATTCAAATTCCCGCTTGAGTGCCACCAGAATGCGCCACTCCAATTCGTTCAAGGTCGCCAAGGTCACTGTCGACGCGTCCGCAGGCGCGTCCGCACGGCTCCCAGGCTCCATGCCCTTCCGACGCATATGGCCCACTCCTAGCACGAACAACATCTTCGCCGGCATCAAACGATAGTGCGAAGCCCCCACTTGCTTCTGCAAAAATTCACAGTGCTTCCGCATCGAATAACCCTGCGGCACCTTCAGGGTCGTCCACAGTTTGTAAGTCGATCCCGCAGATACTGCGTCCGTCGAACGGGTCACCACGTGTCCAGAAAACGGATCTTCATGGAACATGTAGTCGAACGCCGCATCCAACTTATCCTGTGTCACCTCCCACGCCACCAACGAGCCCTGTGCCAGGTTGGTCGCCAACAAGGTCTGCCGCACACGTCGGATGATCCCACCATCCAACATCGCCCGGATCCGCTCCAAAACCACGCTGCCCTCCAACCCGCTCTGCCGGGCAATCTCCCCAATCGGGTTCGGCTGAAAGCCCTGTAACCGATCCTCAGAAACCTCCAGGATTCGCGCGTTGATCGGGTCTTGTATGTCTATCGGAACAGAGCTTGTGGTCATGTTATTTGTGACTATTGAATACCGTCCTCCCATTCTGACTTCACGGCCTTCGATGCCAATCTTTTTCCATTTGTTGTCCTCCGCAGACAAAGGAATGACCAGCCACTCACGCCCTTCCTGCGCGAGATCCATGCCCCCACTCTCCCCATCGGCCTCCCAGAACCCCGCTCAACCGCTACCGTTACCGAGCTTTAACTCGATACCGCACCGACACCATCCCCTGAACCCCGCCCACAATCAGGTCCTCAATCTCCGGACTCAACGGTGCTGGTCGGTCATAATACCACAACGAATCCAAGGCCTCATACCCACCTTCCGCAAGCACGCGCTTCGAGGGAATGTAACACGGCACATCATTTGCATAAGCCGTAATCCAGAGCCTCTCCGGCTTCAGCTCTCGCTTGAGCCGCAAAGCGTAATCTACCACCACCTCACCTCCCAAAAACACCACAGCCAATCGATCTCCAAATTGCCAAGTCTGAACCGGGTATTTTAGCGTCCTCGGTAAACTCTCTCCGCGCTCCAAGCGCCCAAGGTTGCGCCGCGCGTGGTAGCCCACAATTCCAGGCTGCGTCGATCGCGTCTCCCATTGCTCGCGTGTGAAGTGCGGTTGGAACGGCAGGTCAAGGGTTCGAAACTCACAACGAGGGGGCCCGCTCAATTCCACGCCGTTGCCGCCCACCAATCGTTCCACCTCCGCAGCCAACGTCTGCCCGTAACGCATCGAGTATCCCAATCCGTGATCCGCCCCGCCTCTCGGGTTCGGATTGCTGTCGGCGCCGCATCCCACGCTCACCATCGCGACGGCTCCGGCGTAACGAGCCTCCAATGCCTCCTGTGCAAACCCAGCCCAATCCCCACAGGTTTGATTAAACCCCGCTCCCAGAGTCGTGCAATGGCACGCATAATTCGCTAACACAGCCCTCACAGCCCCCGAACGTTCACGCGCAACCAAGACCGGCACGCTGTGATCCACCGGGCCGCCCGCCGTTCTTCGGTTCGCCGCAAATCCCACCGCACCTTGCATCCAGGACAGACGCAGCGGCCGACGGTCCTCCAAGGCACCCAAAGCCACGCGTTCCACCGCATCCGTCACCTCCCGAGTGTAACGTTCCACCGACGCAATCTGGCTCGCCGGGAGGTCCTCCGCAAAAATGTTCGGCGCAAATCCAACGATCCAAGGAGCCGAGTGCGTGTGGGTCGAGCTGATCACCACTCGAGCCCGCGCCAACCCACGCTTTCGTTCCAGACGCCGCGCCACCTCCTCCGTCACGTTCGAACAAACCCCACAGTTGTCCACCGTCACCCACACCACCGACTTCGATCCACTCCCAATCGCAAGTGCCTTTGCCCAGAGTTTACCATGTGCGCCCGTCGACTCCGTCTTGCGGGCGACATAACCCGCCAGCCGGATCGGCGTGCTAGGGGTAATGTCCACACGCGCCGCCCCAACCATGACCTCGCCCGCAACCAAACCGGGCCCGATAACGACGCACGCCCACACCCATATCAAGCCCCACACGGAACGCATCGAAAACCAAGTGGGCTCTTGTGGAATCCCATCGTTATAGGGGTGGCGGGCAGGCATCACAAAACCCTGCCCCCCAAACGCCCAATGTCAATCCACCACTCGCATCTGCGTCGCGTCGACAACGTGATTTCCTGACGACAGCGAGCTAATAATCACGACGGTGTCCCCTTTCTTCACCACGCCCCGGGACACCAGCAGCTCGATCGCCGGATCAATCGTGTCCTCGGGTGCATCATGATGGAACGGCATCACCAACGGAGTCACCCCACGCGACAAGGTGAGGGAGTTTGCTACGGACCACGATTCACAGATCGCATACACCGGAGAATGCCGCGGCCGCATCCACGCGGTATGTCGAGCCATGTTGCCGCGCAACGTAAAGACCATGATGGCGTGCGCTCGCAGGTCGTCGGCCATCACCACCGCGCTCTTTGCGATCTTTTGTCGCGGGCTCGTGAACTGCGCCTGCAATTGGTAGTTCGCCCCACCGCTGCGCTCAATCCGCGCCGCCACCTTGTCGAGAACCTCCACACATTTCACCGGATACTTCCCAACCGTCGTCTCCCCACTCAACATGATCGCATCCGCTTGCTCATACACCGCGTTCGCCACATCCGTGATCTCGGCCCGCGTCGGCATCGGGCTCTGGATCATGCTCTCCAACATGTGCGTCGCCACAATCACCGGCCGCCCCACCCGCAAACAGGTCTTCACGATCTTACGTTGAATGATCGGCAACTCTTCATATGGACATTCAATTCCCAAATCCCCTCGCGCGACCATGATCGCATCAGACACCGCGATGATGCTGTCCAGATTGCGCACCGCCAGCTGGTCCTCAATTTTCGCCACGATCTGAGGCGCCGGCTTGGCCGCAGAAACAATGCTCCGCAACAGCTCCACATCCGCAGCCTCTCGCACAAACGATAGCGCAATAAAATCAACCCCCACTTCCAACCCCAAATCCACATCCGCCAAATCCTTCTGCGTCAACGCAGGCAACGACACCTTCACCCCGGGAAGATTGATATGCCGCCGACTCCCCAGCTTGCCCGGTGTCAGCACCTCGCATTCTACATGGTTCTTTTTCTTCGCCAACACCTTCATGTGGATCTGGCCGTTGTCCAGCAACACCACGTCCCCGATGCTGATGTCGTTGATGAAATTCTCGTAGTTCACATCAACCGAGTACAGCTCCTCGCTGCGCTCCCCTCGCACGGTCAGCGTGAACTTCTGACCCGGCTTCAAGTCCAATGCCACAGGCAAGTCCCCAGTCCGAATCGCCGGCCCTTGCGTGTCCATCAAAATCCCCACCGCCGCCGACCGCCGCTTCGCAATCTCCCGAATGTCCTTCACCAATCGCCGCACCCAGTCGTGCGGAGCATGCGACATGTTCAGTCGAAACACATTCACCCCCGCCTGAATCAACTGCTCCAACATCTCAGGTGAATCCGTGGCAGGTCCCAGTGTGGCAATTATTTTAGTTCTCCGTGTCATGGCAGGACCAGACTACCCGCCAGACAAAAAATGAAAAGCTTCCTCCCACTAAATCAGAGGGAATTAACTTCAGTTATCCATCCCCCCACCAAATAAAGAGAAAATGAAAACCTCAGATGAAACTTGATCTTTACCCCCCCTCTCAGCATAGTCGTTTCGACTTTAAAACTGAATCTATGGCTGACATCGCAAACAGATACGCCGAAAACATCACAGGAAAATTCTACGTCGACAATCAGTGCATCGACTGCGACCTGTGCCGCGAAACCGCGCCTGAAAATTTCACGCGCAATGACGACGGAGGCTACTCCTACGTCTACAAGCAGCCCTCATCCCCCGAGGAAGAAGCTCAATGCAAAGAAGCCAAGGAAGGTTGCCCAGTCGAGGCCATCGGTGACGATGCCTCCTAGGCCCCCCGCCTCCTTCACCCGCATTTTCAACACAACCCGGCAGGCTCAAACCTCGCCGGGTTTCTTTTTTCTCCACCCCACCCGCTCAATCCAAAACGCGCCTCAGCAAATCCAGAGCCATGGTCGCGCTAACCTCTTTAAAAGTCACCCGCTCATAGGCGTTCAACCGTCCTATGACCCGCGTGCCAGCGGGTCCAGCCACCGCGATGAAAACCGTGCCCACCGGTTTTTCCGCCGTTCCACCTGAAGGCCCAGCAATCCCCGTCAAGGCCACCCCATAGTCCGCCCCACTCAGCCGCCGCACCCCCTCTGCCATCGCCGCAGCCACCGCCTCACTCACCGCTCCCTCCGCCAAAACCAGCTCAGGTGCAACCCCAAGCACGCTGGATTTCATCGCATTGCTATACGCCACCACCCCTCCCAAAAACACCTCGGATGCCCCCGGCACGTTGGTCAACCGATGCGACAACAACCCACCCGTGCACGATTCCGCCGTCGCCACTCTCGCCCCACGGCTCTTCAGCAACCGAATGACCGCGCCCTCAAGCAACTCATCGCCCTCCCCAAAGACCGCAACACCCAAATGCTCCCTCACCACCGCGCAAGCCGCATCCACTTGCTCGGTCGACCCCACCCCCGTGGCCGACAGCCGCACATCCACCTGCCCCACATGCGCACAATAGCCAATTTCCCCACCCTTCGTGAAGAAGTCGGCAAGCTCCGGGGCAACCTTGTCCTCAACCATCGACTCCCCAATCCCCACCGTCCTCAACGTTCGGCAGGCCCACGCCTCCTTGCGCCCCATCACGCCTTCCAACCACGGGAGAAGCTGCTGGTCAAACATCGGACGCAGCTCACGTGGCGGCCCAGGCAGCATCGCCAACACCGATCGCCCCGCGTTTGCTCGGTAAGGATTGCTTTCCAATACGAATCCCAAACCGGGTGCCGTCCCGAAGTCATTACGTAAGATAGTCGCGCCCTCGGGCACCATCGCCTGAACTCGGGTGCTTGCTGGCATCACCCGCTTGCGTTGCTCGAAGAATCGCGCAATACGAGCCAACGTCTCCGCATCCTCCGTCAGCTTGCGGCCCAGCAGGTCCGCCACACGATCACGTGTTAAATCGTCCGAGGTCGGCCCTAGCCCACCCGTCGTCAACACCACATCCACCCGCGCTAACGCCTCTCGAACCGCTGCCGTGATCGCTTCCCCCGTGTCCGCAACCGTCGTCTGACGACTCACCGAATACCCCGCATCACTCAGTCGTCGCGCCAACCACTGCGCATGGGTGTTCAATGTCCTCCCCAAAAGCAGCTCACTCCCTGTATTGATGAGTTCCACAGTAATCATAGCCCGATTCTTGACCAGTTCCCGCGTTCCGCAAGCCCCAACCTCCCCCGATCCACATCATCGCGGTGCTTGAAAACCTCCATTCCCTGCCTATAGTGCCGCCCATGCCGCCTGTAGACAGGCAATCCCTAAAAGCTAAGTTCGTCGAATTCCTCGGAGCGAAAGATCTCCGCATGACGTGCCAGCGCGAGGCCATCCTCGACGCCATCTTCGCCACCGAGGAGCACTTCACCGCCGAACAGTTGCTCGATTGGTCGCGTCGGATCGATCCCTCCGTCTCTCGCGCCACCGTCTACCGCACCCTCCCGCTCCTCACCGAGTGCGGCCTGCTGCGCGAGATGGACTTTGGCAAGGATCATAAGTTCTACGACCCCAACTACGCCACCCACCCCAATCATAGCCACATCATCTGCCAGGACTGCGAGCGGATCGTCGAATTCGAAAGCGACAAAATCGTAAAACTTGAGGACGAAATCTCCTCTCGATTAGGATTTAAGGTCCGCTCCCAGAAACTCCAGATCACCGCCTCCTGCCAGGAGCTGCACAGCCGAGGCGCGTGCGCCAATAAACGTCGCTAGCTCACCCCAGAGCCGCAGCACCCGACCCGTCATCCCTCGCCCCTACCCCTTTCATGTCAAATAAATCCAAAAAAGTCGTCTCCCGCAGCGGTCGCTTCACCCAAGGCCCCAGCGCCGATGTCGCACGGTTCACCGAATCGATCTCCTTCGATTGGCGGTTATGGAAGCACGACATCATGGGCTCCATGGCCCACGCCTCCATGCTCCACAAAATCGGGATCCTGACCAAATCCGAGACCCAGGCCATCCTCGATGGCCTCCAAGTCATCGGCGAAGAAATCGAGCAGGGGAAATTCAAATGGAAACCGGAACTCGAAGATGTTCACATGAACATCGAAGCCGAACTGACCCGCCGCGTGCCCGCCGGTGCCAAACTCCACACATCCCGCTCC
>Ga0172373_10004645_pt1 | contig 19225 bp, 20 predicted proteins | sample Lak10m_2_FD_114546 | JGI IMG/M metagenome (GOLD analysis project Ga0172373, IMG submission 114546) | Freshwater microbial communities from Kabuno Bay, South-Kivu, Congo - kab_092012_10m | ecosystem: Environmental > Aquatic > Freshwater > Lake | place: Democratic Republic of the Congo...
CCGATGCTCTAACACTAGGCGTACTGCGCGTTCTTTGACTTCCGGGGAAAATTTGCTTGTTTTGTTCATAGTGGCTCCATCTTCTCATGATTTAGAGCCTCCTCAAAACCCGGAGCGATTCATTAACGCCAGGCGATGCGGACGACGAGTGGGACTTAGAGGCTTTAGCTAAAGCACTGCTTGGTGAAAGCTTAGGATTTATGATGGGGCAAATGGTTGTTGTCAGAGAGTTTGCAGAAGGCGCTAAGACGGCACTAGGTTTAGCTGAAGGCGGATTCGGCTACCAAGGGCCCGCAGGTGTTCGCGTTGTAGCAGATACAACCAAGTTTGCGCAGCAAGCCCAGCAAGGCGAATTTGACGACGCATTCCGCAAAGCTTCTATCAATCTACTCGGCTCGTTATTTGGATTGCCAGCTGCGCAGGTTAACCGTTCGATCACTGGCGCGAAAGCTTTGGCTGAAGGTGAAACCGACAACCCAGCGGCCGCACTATTCGGCTATCAGGAGCCGCGCTAGGATGGCTGAGACAGTCGGCCACACAAAGAAGTGGGCTCCAATCAGAGGAGAGGCGCATTATCGAGCCAGGCTTACCGATCATGAGGTAGAGCTTATCAGACAGCTTCGTGAACAAGGCATGTCGCTCAATAAGTTGGCAGAAAAGTTTGACTCCTACAGGTCAACAATCAAAGGTATTTGCGACTACAAAAGGCGGTGTTGATTCCGGTCTTACAGGTAACGCTTTTGTAACATACTGCTGCCCATTTTCTTATACCTGTTACTCTCCCGTTACTCCTGAAAAAATCCTTAAGGGTAACGGGGTAAAAAACTATAAGTGTTTACTAGTGCTACGGTGAGAAAAATGCAGCGTTATGACATACAATGACGCCATGAAAGACGCAATCACACTTAAATATTCAGGTAAAGCAGTTGACGACGGGCGCATGGATGCTTACGAAGTCGCTGGAAATATCATCGCTTTTACTGATTACTTAGTAGCAGTTTCAAAGGTTGCCTACGGCAACGAAGCTAAATTGAAAACAGAGATCAATGCCTTTTCTCACGGTTCTTTTAGGGTTGAATTTATCCTAGATTACGCGGGAATTTTAGCGACTTTGTTTGCTGGTGTATCGTCCCCTAAAGATATTTATGATTTAATCAGAGACAGTTTTTCAGCTTGGAAGCACCTAGACGGGGAGCCTGCAAAAGAAATAACCAGGCAAGAAGACGGACAGGTGAAGATTGTAAACAACAAAGGCGAGGTGAACATTTACCGTGCCGAAGTGATTAACATTGTTAGTTCGCCTGAAGCTTCTGCTGCCGTAGGTCGGTTTGTTAAAAAGGCGGTAGACAAAGATATAGACGCGGTTCATATTGAGCACAATGGCACTGAGATAGCCAATGCTAACGTATCGGAAGCGCGCAGCTTCGGGTACTTAATGGCGCAAGAGAAGTTGACTGAGAATGTCGTAGAGCAGTGGCTAATGTTGGAGTCGCCAACTTTCAAAAAAGGTAATAAGTGGTTTTTCTCTGATGGTGCGAACTCGTTCTATGCAGCCATTGAGGACGCAGGCTTTCTATTAAAGGTAGTTAATCGTGAAGTGTTGTTTGGTCAAGATGACGCATTTCTTGTTGACCTTAAAATACAGCAAAGTGGGCAACCGAATGCCTTGAAAGTTGAGCGAACTATCGTCACAGTTAAAGAGCATAGGCACGCCCCTAAGCAAAGTAACATTCGCTTTGATTAACCTTGCCGCGTTCATTGCGTGGCCTTAATGCCCAACATTCTGCGGTATTTTATCGTGCCGAGGTAACTCCAATTGAACAAGGGCATAAACAGTAAAGGAGCATACTCTTAATGCTTGGTTGGCAAATTTACATAGCAACAAAGTCACCTGAAGAATTACCTGCGGGGCCTTATCAGACGGATTATCTTTTAGCGTCCTGGACGACAGGGATTGAGGGCATAGACTGGCTTACTGCGCTTGTCAAAGACGGGAAGGCTATAGATCCTTCAAATGGCGGATACCCATGGCAGTTTGCTGCCAAAGCGTCCGTAATCCTCCCCCTTATAGTGAACGGCCCACCTAAATATGCTGGCAAAGATGTTGTCGGGGATGATTACTACACTCCGGCCGGCTGGATAGGAGAGGGGCGCTTTAATGTTGAGTTGGCTGCTAAATGCTTACCTGACGATATGTTGTATATTGATGCCTGGGATCAGAGCTAAGTAGGTAGCTATTTACTTATGGTATCTAGGTAAAGCGCTTCTACCTTGTCGCGCGCCCATTGCGTCTTACGCAGAAACTTCAAACTTGATTTAATGCTAGGATCATTGCTAAAGCAATTAACCGGTATTAGCTCCGCTAATCCATTCCAGCCATAGTGATTCACCAGCGATGCCAGCAAGGCCTCTAGCGTAATGCCGTGCAAAGGATTATTGTGTTGTTTAGGTGCAGTGGTCATAGGTTATAGATAAGCATAAAAAAGAATAGGCTTTTACTAAATTTTCCTACACAGCGCCTACATGATGGAATTTATAGCACAAATGAAAACGGCTTGCATTTCTGCAAGCCGCTTTGTATTTGGCTCCTCGACCTGGGCTCGAACCAGGGACACACGGATTAACAGTCCGTTGCTCTACCGACTGAGCTATCGAGGAATCGGTGAAGGCGCAATAATACTGGCTTACAGAGCATCGGTCAATCACTAAAAGACAAAAAATGGATAATTTTGATGAAAAAAAGTAAAAAAATTTTAATCTGGTTTCTCGCTTTTATTACATTGTTGATTCTTCTACCTTTTTTTATTTCCATGGAAACTTACATTAAAGAGGCAGAAAAGTTAGCCGGTGAGAAACTGGGGGTGCCTGTCAGCATCGCTTCCGGACGGTTGATGTTATTGCCCAGCCCGCGAGTGGTTGTGAATAACATTAGTGTGGGTAAGCATGATGAGCTCAAGGTAGATAATTTGATCGTCATTCCATCACTAGGCTCGTTATTTTCTGCCACAAAGGTGATTGATGTGGAAATTGGCAGGCCGCAGGTCAAGCAATCTGCCTTGGAGCTGGTTTCTTCATTGGCAGGAAAACAGTCTGATGCTGGTGCTGATTCTGCTATGGTAAGTGTTAGGCATGTTTCTGTTGATGAATTGCAGTTGGATTGGCCAAATATCAAGTTGCCTGTGTTTAATGTAGAGGTGAATCTGGCAGATGGTAATGCATTGAATTCTGCATATATTGAGACTGTAGATGTAGAGGTGAATGCCAATATAACACCTGATGCTAAAGGGCATTTGATTATGCTAAAGGCTAAAGGATGGAAGTTGCCACTAGCGACGCCTGTGTTAATCGACCGCGCTGACATTGAAATGCATTTGAAGGGTAGTCGTTTAGATGTTCCCAAGTTGGCTGTTGGGTTGTATGGGGGTGAAATAAACGGCAATCTGGCGCTATCATGGGCAAAAAACTGGCAGATGGACGGTAAGTTAAAGGCCGCTGATATTTCAGTAAAAGAACCTAGTAGTTTGGTAAGTAAATCAGTTTATTTGAGCGGTAATCTGGCAGGAGATGTACGTTTTTCCGCACAAGCCCAAACTGCCGGAAAATTGATGGAGCATCTGCAAGCAAGCTTTAAATTCAATGTAAACAATGGCGTATTACATGGGCTGGATCTGGTGAAAGTTGCCAGCCTGTTAGTGAAGCAAGGTGAAAATGGTGGAGAGACTCACTTTGATGAGTTTTCTGGGTTGTTGAATGTGACAGGTAAGCAATATCATCTAAAAGATATAAAACTCAGCTCAGGGCTGTTGGCAGCCTCTGGGCAGGTGAAAGTCAAACCTGATAAAAAACTGGATGGTGCGGTTGAGGTTGAGCTGAAACGTAGTGTAAGTCTGGTGGCCATTCCGCTTGATGTGTCAGGAACGGTGAGCGATCCAGTGGTATTGCCTTCTAAAGCAGCGTTAGCTGGGGCTGTTGCCGGTACTGCAATTTTAGGCCCTGGAGTGGGCACCAGTCTGGGCGTTAAAGCAGGTGGGGCTGTAGATAAAATTAAAGGCTTATTTCAAAGCGATTGAACAATTGAAATAAGCCTTTAAGTTTGGAAACAAATTGCGCTCGTTACAGTTAGCTTAGCGCTTTCTCGATGCGGTCCAAGGCTTTTTGCAGGTTGCTCATAGAGGTGGCGAATGAAATGCGGAAATAACCTTCTGCGCCGAACGCCGAGCCTGGTACTACGGCCACATCGAACTCTTCAAGCAGATATTCAGCCAATGCCATGTCTGTGGCAGCTTTAATCTTGCCTGCTTTGAACAGGTTATCAATCGCACCGCGTGCGTCAGGGAATGCATAAAACGCACCGCCAGCCATCAGGCAGCTCAAGCCTGGCATGGCGTTGAAACGATTAACCACGTAGCTGTGGCGCTCTTTAAATGCGGTTACCATCGGTACGATGCAATCTTGCGAGCCTTCTAAAGCGGCTTGTGCCGCGACTTGCGAGATTGAAGTAGGGTTGCTGGTAGATTGAGACTGTAAAATCTCCATGGCTTTGATGATATAGGCAGGGCCTGCGGCGTAGCCGATGCGCCAGCCAGTCATGGAGTAAGCTTTTGACACGCCGTTAAGTACGATACAGCGGTCTTTTAGTGCAGGTGTCGCGTTAAGTATATTGTAGAACTTATCGCCAGTAAGGTTCACGTGCTCGTACATGTCATCAGTTGCAACCAGAACATGTGGATGTTTGAGCAGCACTTCACCAAGTGCCTTGAGTTCACTCAGTGTATATACCGAACCCGTTGGGTTGGACGGTGAGTTGATCATAAACAGCTTTGTTTTTGGCGTAATTGCAGCTTCCAACTGTGCTGGTGTCAGTTTAAAACCTTGCTCGATACCACACTGCACGATGACCGGTGTTGCCTCGGCAACCAGTGCGATATCTGCATACGAAACCCAGTAAGGGGCAGGTACGATTACCTCATCGCCTTTGTTCAAGACAGCCAGGCATAGATTGAAGATAGTCTGTTTGCCACCAACGCCAACAATTACTTCGTTTACGTTGTAGTCAAAGTCATTTTCGTTCTTGAATTTATTAACAATCGCTTTTTTGAGACCAGGAATACCTGAAACAGGTGTGTATTTTGTAAACCCCGCATCAATGGCGGCTTTTGCTGCATCTTTAATGTGTTGTGGCGTATCAAAGTCAGGTTCTCCGGCAGCTAGGCCAATAATATCGCGGCCTTCAGCTTTGTATTTACCAGCTTTAGCAGTGATGGCTAATGTAGGAGACTCTTTGATTGATAAGACACGGTTCGATAATACGGAGTGTGACAAAATCTGTTCCTTAAAACAATTTGTGTGTAAATGGTTGAATAATCGCCATTTTACGCATAAATGCAGTCGTTAGGAATAACTCAATGTGAGTAATGTAGTGATTTAGTCAACAAAAAGGCTTCAAGTTATGGCCAGAAGCCTTTTAAGTGAAATGTGATGCTGAATTAGCATTCGAAATTGCAGCCCACCATTTTAGTAAATTCATTTGCCAATTCCTGGTTCACCTTTGCAATCGCAATATTCGCGTTTTTTAGCGCTTCGCCATCACCTTCGGCCTGGGCAATTGCGCCTAGCCTGAAATATGCATCGGTATTGCCGGAATCCAAAGTGACTGCCTGCAGATAAGCCTTTTTTGCCTCATCGATTTTTTTCAGATTTTCACTGGCAAGACCTAATTCATACCAGGCTTCAGTGTTTTTTGAGTCTATTTTCAACCATCTTTCCGCAACCTCGGCAAGCTTTAGCCAGTCTTTGCTCAATTCCGGAATCGCAACCTGCATAAAGAACGGTTTTTTGATGTCCTCTTCCTCCCAAAAAGCCTTGCCTGTAATCGGGAATTTGGTCTCAACAGGCAGTTTTTCCAGTTCTGACAACCATTGTATTGGCAGTGAGTAGAAGTAAGCAGGGCGGCCGGGTGTCTTGAAAGTGTTTACGCCCAGTAAGTTGCCTTCAAGATCGAAAATGCCGCTGCCACTTGCCCCCATCATGAATTTTGCATTGCTTTTAATGACCGTACCGCCTTCAAACGCATAAGTGGATTTGATTTGCCCCGCAGATGTCAGGGGGTTGGGAACACCGTTGGAGTGCCCAATTGACAGCACTTCCTGGCCTCGTTTGACGTTTTCTATATTGCCGATTGGAGCTGGTTGAAATGGCAGATTCGCGCCCTGTACCAAACACAGGTCGTGCCATCTGTCCGCTTGTACCGAGATTACTTCATAACTGTCTTCACCCCGTGCGATCCATGGTTGTTTTGTCGTTCTGAATATATGGCAGTTGGTGATGACTTTGTTTTTGTCCACAACCACGCCGGAGCCATAAGCCAAGCCACCGTTTTGATTGTAGCCACGTATCATCACGACTGACTGCAGCGACTTGAGTATCTTGGCCTGATCCAACGCCAAGGCAGATTGTGCAACGCTTAACAGGGTGGCGAGCAAGATAAGTCCACGCATAACACTCTCCATGCGAATTTTGTATTGTTATTGCCTCTGGCAGCGAGATCGACGTATCAATTACTGCCGAGATACATCATCTAATGACTTGTGATCTGTTACAAAGTTCTGGTTGTTGGCACGATATATCCACTTATTGCGATAAGTGCAAAGTTATATCTAATTTGCTGTTAAAATTTAACGTTAATATTTTCAAAAAAGTGCAGCGTGTTCGTAAACTTTCCAAATAGTAAGTACCAGTTGTTTCAGCCTTTTCCGCCAGCGGGCGATCAGCCGCAGGCCATAGAAAAGCTGACGCAGGGTGTGGATGACGGTTTAAGGTTCCAAACTTTACTGGGTGTAACTGGCTCTGGCAAAACCTACACCATGGCAAATGTAATTGCACGTACTGGCCGCCCGGCGATTGTCATGGCGCCCAACAAAACCTTGGCAGCCCAGTTATATAGCGAGTTCAAGGAGTTTTTTCCCAACAACGCGGTAGAGTACTTTGTCAGCTACTATGACTACTACCAGCCGGAAGCTTACGTGCCATCTCGCGACCTGTTCATTGAAAAAGACTCCAGCATCAATGACCATATCGAGCAGATGCGACTGTCTGCCACCAAGGCGATGCTGGAGCGGGAAGACTGCATTATTGTTGCAACGGTTTCAGCCATTTACGGCATTGGTGACCCGAGTGAATATCATGGCATGGTACTGCATATTCACCTGGGCAAAAAAATGAGTCAGCGTGACATTGTGGATCATCTCATTCGCATGCAGTATGACCGCAATGACTTTGATTTTGGTCGTGGTACGTTCCGTGTGCGTGGTGACGTGATTGATGTATTTCCATCTGAAAATAGCGAAACTGCCGTGCGCATTAGCCTGTTTGATGACGAGATCGATGGCATACAGTTGTTTGACCCGTTGACCGGACAAATCTTCAACAAGATCCATAACTTCAGGATATTCCCTTCCAGCCATTATGTGACCGCACGTGAAGCCACAATACGCGCGATGGAGACCATCAAGGAAGAGTTGCGTGACCGCGTTAATTTCTATATCAAGGAAAATAAGCTGGTTGAAGCGCAGCGCATCGAGCAGCGCACACGCTTTGATTTAGAAATGCTCAATGAGATTGGCTTCTGCAAAGGCATTGAGAACTACAGCCGCCATTTGACCGGCGCAAGGCCTGGCGATCCGCCGCCAACCCTCATGGACTATCTGCCCGATAATGCGTTGCTGATCATCGATGAGAGTCACGTCACGGTGCCGCAAATTGGTGGCATGTATAAAGGTGACCGTGCGCGAAAAGAGAATCTGGTTGATTACGGCTTCAGGCTGCCATCTGCCATGGATAACCGTCCGCTCAAGTTTGAAGAGTTTGAACGCGTCATGCGCCAGTGCGTGTTTATTTCAGCCACACCGGCAGAATACGAAAAAGAGCATCAGCAGCAGGTCGTAGAGATGATTGCGCGACCAACCGGCTTGATTGACCCTGAAATCATCGTCAAGCCTGCCGATACGCAAGTGGATGATTTACTGGGTGAAATCAAAAAACGTGTGGAAGTGGGCGAACGTGTGCTGGCAACGACACTCACCAAGCGTATGGCAGAAGATTTAACCGACTACCTGAGCGAGCATGGCGTAAAAACGCGTTACCTACACAGTGATATTGATACGGTGGAGCGGGTTGAGATCATTCGCGATCTGCGTTTAGGCGAGTTCGACGTGCTGGTGGGCATCAACCTGCTGCGCGAAGGGTTGGATATTCCCGAGGTGTCACTGGTTGCCGTACTGGATGCAGATAAAGAAGGCTTTTTGCGTTCTGAGCGCAGCCTGATTCAAACCGCGGGCAGGGCGGCACGTAATTTAAATGGGCAGGTGATTTTTTACGCCAATAAAATTACACGCAGCATGAAACTGGCGATGGATGAAACCGAGCGCAGGCGTAGCGTGCAAATGGCATTTAATACCGCGCACGGCATTACACCTAAAGGCGTGAGCAAGCGCATTAAAGACATTATTGATGGCGTTTACGATAAAGATGAAGCGCAGCGTGAGCGTAAGGCAATGCAGGAGCAGTCTAAGTACTCAGCCTTGAGTGAAAAACAAATCACCAAAGAAATGAAGCGCCTTGAAAAAGCCATGCACGATGCGGCTAAAAATCTGGAGTTTGAAAAAGCGGCAGATTATCGGGATCAGCTTAAAAAGCTACGCGTGCAGTTTTACGGCGCGGAGATGCCTGATTTGGTTTAGAACGTTTGTAGGGTAGGCAATAAGTTGCCCACGAAAAATGTATGCAAATAATCTTTGCGTGGACAGCGAATGCCCCTCTAAGGGGCTACAGGGCTTCTGTGATTATTAGATTTGAGAACTAATTGCTAGAAAATTCATTACTTTTTATTGGTGCGTATGTAGCCGCTGTCATTTCAGGTGCTGCGGGTTTTGGTGGCGCACTTTTGCTTCTTCCTCTTTTGGTTGCAAAGGTGGGAGTGACGCAGGCTGTTCCATTGCTGACTATCGCTCAGTTTATCGGCAACCTATCGCGTGCTGGGTTCGGTTTAAGTGAAATTCAATGGAAGCCCGTCGGTTTGTTCCTGCTAGGTGCACTACCTTTATCCGTATTGGGTGCTTTGTCTTTCGTTGAGATGCCTAAAGGGCTGGTTACACGCTTAATCGGATTAGCCATTCTGTTGTTTGTGGTGTTGAAATATTTCGACCTTCTGCGGGCTACTAGCACGCGAATGGTTCTTTTTTTTGGAGGCTGCGCGGTTGGATTTTTGTCTGGGCTGGTAGGCAGTGCTGGGCCAATTGGGGCCGCCATTTTTTTGTCTCTCGGATTGCCCCCTGTGGCTTATGTGGCCAGTGAAGCTACAACTGCTCTTGTGATGCATGGAGTAAAGGCAATTGTCTACCAGTACTACATCGCTTTAGATCGCCAGTTCTGGGTCCTGGCTGCATTAATGGGGTTGGCGATGGTTCTTGGGACATGGTCGGCTAGACGTGTCATTGGGCGCATGCCTCGTGTAAAGTTTGAGCGTTTTGTGACCGTCTTGTTGGTAACAATTTCTGGTTACATGGTGGTCCATGGGTGAGTCGTGTAATCGTGCAGGGTGGGCAATAAGTTGTCCACGGAAAATACATGCAAATAATCTTCGCGTGGGCAGTGACCGCCTGCCCTACAGGGGCTGATTGTTAAAAGTTATGATATTTTTCAGGTTTTATCCATGTTTATCAGTGCTCATCTGTGGCTGATCAATTTTTTTAGAATAAAACTACTACAAAACGATTGATTTTATTAAATATTGTTTGATTAATACGGTGCTTTTGACTATAATCGCGCCCTTGCTAACTATCAGGTTCTAAGAATCCAACGGTTTTAGCATGTTATTTTTACCTTGCCACACCATATTTGTGGGTGGCTTTAATCCAAAAGGAGTGTCAATGAGACATTATGAAGTAGTGTTTATCGTCCATCCGGACCAAAGCGAGCAAGTGCCAGCGATGATTGAGCGTTATCGTGCGCTTATCACCAGCAACGGCGGTGCTATTCACCGTTTAGAAGACTGGGGTCGTCGTCAATTAGCTTATCCAATCCAAAAAATTCACAAAGCACACTATGTGTTAATGAACATTGAATGTAACCAAACCGTGTTGGAAGAGCTTGAGCATGGCTTCAAGTTCAATGATGCAGTATTGCGTCATCTGACTATGGCTACTAAAACAGCTGTGACTGCACCATCACCAATGATGAAAGAAGAGAAATCTAAATCAGTGTTGAGCAAAGATGCAGCGCCAGCAGCTCCAGAGGCTGCCGCAGCTTAATTGAATCAACTGGTGTTACAGGCTGAAGTGGTGCAAATTGAACCGCTTCGTTATACACCAGCAGGCATACCGTTGTTAAGTGTTGTACTGCGACATGTTTCAGACCAAATAGAGGCTGGCATGAAGCGTAAGGTGGAATGTGAAGTGAATGCGGTCATTTTAGGTGACTTGGCATTAAAAAGTTTGAAGCAGGGCGAGCAAATTACCGCCCGTGGATTTCTAGCTAAACGCAGCCTTAAAAGCACACAATTGGTAATGCACATTAACCATATAGAATAATTGAGAGTTTAGGAGTTTCAAATGGCAAGAGATATGTACAAACGCCGCCGTTACTGCCGTTTTTCAGCAGAAGGCATTAAAGAAGTAGATTACAAAGATGTAGATCTGTTAAAAGATTTCATCTCTGAAAATGCAAAAATCATCCCAGCACGTATGACGGGTACAAAAGCACGTTATCAACGTCAATTGACAGCAGCTGTTAAGCGCGCTCGTTTCTTGGCATTGTTACCATACACTGACAAACACCCAGGCTAAGGAGATTTAAGATGCAAGTAATTTTATTAGAAAAAGTAGCTAACCTAGGTGTATTGGGTGATGTGGTTAAAGTTAAAGACGGTTTTGGCCGTAACTTCTTGATTCCACAAGGTAAAGCAAAGCGCGCGACAGAAGCTAACAAAGCTGAATTCGCTGCACGCCGTGCTGAGTTGGAAAAACAACAAGCAGCTATCTTGGCAGGTGCACAAGCACGTGGCGAGAAATTGGCTGGTTTTGTATTAACAGTGGCACAAAAAGCGGGTGTTGATGGCCGCTTGTTCGGTTCTGTAACCAACGGTGACATCGCTGAAGGTTTGAAAGCTGCTGGTCACGAAGTGGTTAAAGCTGAAGTGCGTTTGCCAAATGGCCCATTGAAAACCGTGGGTGACCATCCTGTTTCAGTGGCATTGCACCATGATGTGGTTGTGGATATCACAGTTTCAGTGGCTGCTGAGGCGTAATATATAAAATATCTTCTGATATTTTATAAGTTAAGAAAAGGCTACTTCGGTAGCCTTTTTTTATTGCCTGAGCTTTTTCATTGGTATAATCAAAACTATGGCTGACGAACAATTAGACGCATTAAAAACTCCCCCCCATTCTGTAGAAGCAGAGCAGTCCGTTATCGGTGGTTTGCTGCTGGAAAACGAAGCGCTGGATAAGATTGCTGACATCTTGAGTGCTAAGGATTTCTACCGCTATGATCACAAGCTGATCTTTGAGCATATATCCAGGCTGATTGAACATAACAGGCCGGCAGATATCGTGACGGTGGCTGAATCACTGGAAAACTCAGCCGAGCTTTCCGGTGTGGGCGGCATCGCCTATCTGGGGATGTTGGCGCAGAACACGCCGACAGCGGCCAACATTCGCCGCTATGCTGAAATCGTGCATGAGCGGGCAGTGATGCGCCAGTTAGTGGTGGTGGGTTCGGGCATTGCAGAAAGCGCCTATATGCCCAATGGCCGCGATGCGCAGCAGTTGCTGGATGAGGCGGAGGCCAAGATATTCCAGATTGCAGAAGGTGGCAAGAAAAGTTCAGAAGGCTTTACTGATATCAAAGTGTTGTTACCGCAGGTAGCTGACCGTATTGACCAACTGTTTTCACGTGATAATCAGTCTGATGTTACGGGAATCCCGTCAGGTTTTGCTGACTTGGACTCAATGACCTCAGGTTTGCAGCCAGGCGACTTGGTTATTGTTGCTGGTCGTCCTTCTATGGGTAAAACTGCATTCTCTTTAAATATCGCCGAGAACGTCGCTTTAGATAGCGGTTTGCCTGTGGCGGTGTTCTCGATGGAGATGGCGGGTACGCAGTTAGCCATGCGTATGATTGGTTCTGTAGGCCGTCTGGATCAGCATCGTATGCGTACTGGTCGGCTGGAAGATGAGGATTGGGAAAAACTGACCACTGCACTTGGTAAGCTGAACGAAGCCCCGATCTTTATTGATGAGGGCGCAGGTCTGAGCAGTTTTGACGTGCGCGCCAGAGCGCGTCGGTTGCATCGCCAGACGGGTAAGTTAGGCTTGATTGTGGTTGACTACCTGCAATTGATGGCAGCACCTGCGGGTAAGCAGGGCGAAAACCGCGCAACAGAGATTTCCGAGATATCACGCTCATTAAAAGCACTGGCAAAAGAGCTGGATGTGCCCGTCATTGCGTTATCGCAGCTTAATCGAAGCGTGGAGCAGCGGCCGGACAAGCGTCCCGTAATGAGTGACTTGCGTGAATCTGGCGCGATTGAGCAGGATGCGGACGTGATTCTGTTTATCTACCGTGATGAAGTTTACAACCCTGATACCCCTGATAAGGGAACGGCAGAGATTATTATCGGTAAGCAGCGTAATGGCCCGATTGGCCGTGTGCGCTTAACTTTCTTGGGACAGCATACCCGCTTTGAGAATTTTGCGGGCAGTGGCCATATGGCGGATGAATACTAATCCGATATGCGTCCTGTTTTAGCTACCGTTTCACATAGTGCCTTGCAGCATAATCTTGCTGTTGTAAAGCAACGTGCACCACAGTCAAAAGTCATGGCGGTGGTTAAAGCGAATGGTTATGGGCATGGCCTCATTAATGTTGCCTGTGGACTTGGCGGTGCAGATGCGTTTGCGGTGCTGGGTTTGAATGAGGCAGTCGATTTGCGTGAAGCAGGGTTTGAGCACCGGATTCTGTTACTTGAAGGTGTTTTTCGTGCGCAGGAATTAAGCATTGTTGCCAGTTTTGGCGTTGATGTCGTGGTGCATTCATTTCAGCAGGTAGAGATGCTGGAAAGCACCAAACTGTCCAGACCAATTCGCATCCATCTTAAAATGAATTCAGGTATGAACCGATTAGGGTTCACACCGGATGAGTTTATGACTGCATTCAACCGCCTGAATGGTTGTGAAAACGTCGCAGAGATAGTTTTGATGACGCATTTTGCTACTGCGGATGATGATGCCGGTGTGGATGCGCCTTTTATTCTGTTTAATGCAACCACCAAGGGATTGCAGTTGCCTGTTTCGTTGGCCAATTCCGCAGCCATTTTACGATACCCTGAAACTCATGCGGACTGGGTGCGCCCAGGCATTATGCTTTATGGGGCGACGCCGGTAAGCAATATGTCGGTAGAGGCTTATGGGTTAAAACCTGTGATGCGGTTCACCACTGAAATTATCGCGGTACAGACGATAGTCGCTGGTGAAAGTGTCGGTTATGGTAATCGTTTTACCGCTACGCAAACAACACGGGTAGGCGTTGTCGCCTGCGGTTATGCAGATGGCTACCCAAGGCATGCAGGGTTATTGAGCCATGCTGATTCAAATCAGTATGGCGCTCCAATCAGTGTGGCAGGAAAAATGACTAGAACATTAGGTCGCGTTTCGATGGATATGCTGTTCTGCGATTTGACCAATATCCCAGAGGCCAATATTGGTGCACCTGTGGAGTTGTGGGGTGATCAGGTGCCGGTGGATGCTGTAGCGCATGCTTCCGGCACGGTAGGGTATGAATTGTTGTGCGCTATATCGCAACGTGTACCTTTAAAATCAGTTGAATAATGGCAAAAGCTAAAACGATTTATACCTGTACTGAATGCGGTGCAACCGAGCCAAAATGGCAAGGGCAGTGCCCCAGTTGCCATGCCTGGAATACATTAGTCGAAACCATTGCCGAAACAGTGAGTGCCAGCCGCTTTGCCCCGTTAGCTGAAACGGCAGGCTTGCAAAAACTCGCCGAGGTTGAAGCTGCAGAGGTGCCTCGGCAGCCTACCGGAGTAAGTGAGTTTGACCGAGTGTTGGGCGGCGGCCTTGTTTCTGGCGGCGTGGTGCTGATAGGAGGTGACCCGGGCATTGGAAAATCTACGCTGTTATTGCAAACTTTGTGTCATATTGGCAGTGCGCGTAAAGCCATTTATGTAAGCGGCGAAGAGTCTCCGCAACAGATTGCCATGCGTGCCAAACGTCTTGGTTTGGATGTCAGTCCGATTTCCTTGTTGGCTGAAATCAACCTTGAAAAAATCATCAGCACACTGCAAAAACATAAGCCTGATATTGCAGTGATTGATTCCATACAAACCGTGTATTCAGAGGCACTGCAATCAGCACCAGGTTCGGTGGCGCAAGTACGCGAGTGTTCAGCACAGCTTACACGTTTGGCCAAACAGGCCGGTATTACGGTTATTTTGGTCGGGCACGTCACTAAAGAAGGCTCGCTGGCAGGGCCGCGCGTACTTGAACATATCGTGGATACGGTGCTTTACTTTGAAGGTGACCAAAGTTCTTCATTCAGGCTGATACGGGCGTTTAAGAATCGCTTTGGGGCCGTCAACGAGCTAGGTGTGTTTGCCATGACGGAAAAAGGCCTGCGTGAGGTCACCAACCCATCAGCTTTGTTCCTGTCACATCATAGTGAGCAGGTGGCTGGCTCCTGCATCACGGTAACAATGGAGGGCACGCGCCCATTGTTGATTGAGATTCAGGCGCTGGTTGATGAGGCGCACGCACCCAACCCTAAGCGACTATGTGTGGGGCTGGAGCAGAACCGTTTGGCGATGCTGTTGGCGGTATTGCATCGACACGCTGGCGTGGCGTGTTTTGATCAGGATGTGTTTATTAATGCGGTCGGGGGTGTGAAGATTTCAGAGCCAGCAGTTGATTTAGCCGTGCTTGTCTCCATTGTTTCTTCATTAAAAAACAAATCATTAGATAATAAACTTATAGTATTTGGTGAGGTAGGCTTGGCTGGTGAGGTGCGCCCTGTGCAGCGTGGACAGGAACGGTTGAAAGAAGCTGCAAAGCTTGGATTCACTAAAGCAATCGTACCGAAAGCCAATGCACCTAAACAAAAAATAGCGGGTATTGAAGTAATTGCAGTAGAGCGTCTGGAACAGGCGCTATCGAAAGTGCGTGATATCTAGCGTGCACGATATCCAGCTTATTTGTTCTGTTATTTGGGATTAATGGATTTGCTGATTAATTCAGCACACTTCACGCCGCTTCTGATTGCGCCTTCAATCGTGGCAGGATAGTCAGGATATGTATAGTCACCCGCTAAAAACAAGTTGGGCAGTGATGTTTTATTACCTGGCCGAGTCAGATTTGGGCTGCTGGCAAAAGTAGCCCGCTTTTCTGCAATCACTTTATGCCACAGGGGTTTGGTAAGTTGAGGAAATGCGCGATTGAGCTCTTTTGCAATTTGCAGTGCAAGCTCATCCTGAGACAGTTTCTGATGCTTACCTTCAGCGCTAATGATGACGGCTAGCAAGCCTCTTTGGCCGCAGAGCTGGCCTCTATCAAATACCCATTGACCAATCGTGCCTGTTAAGCCGTTCATCGCACTTGGAAGCCTGGTATCAGGCGCGTATTGCAAATAGACGGTATAGATAGGTTGGTAGTGAAAATTCTGTGTAAGCTCTAGTGCGCTCCTTGGCATTGGCAGCGGTGCCAATAGTCTGTCAATCCTCGCTGGCGAGGATGCAATCACGACATGGCTGTAGTGTGATGTTACCTCTTTAGTTTCTACACCAAACCCTTCATCTTCGATACGCAGGTGACGCACGCGTTGATTCAGTTTGATTGCGCCGCCTTTTGTCTGGATATATTGCGCCAGAGGGTGTGAAATGATCTGCGACAAATCGAGCTTTGGTAGCAGGAAGTCGCTATTTGTTTTGGCGCCTGTAAATGCATCTCTCAGCACATTCAAAAACGTACGTGTGCTTGCATTGTCAATCGGCGTATTCAGCGCAGCCAGACATATCGGCTCCCATAATAACTCGATCAGTTTTATCGATTGTTGCTGGCTAATCAGAAACCGGTATAAGGGCCTGTCGCTGATAATTTCGAAATGCGACCGTTGTAGATAATGCATCAACTTGATCGCGGTATAGCGTTCGGAGACACTTAACCCTTTGCAGGTCAATAAACCGAGTAGCAGATTAAGAGGGGCTGGTAAGTAGCGCGCGGATTTTAGCGTGAACAGCGATTTGGCACCACTGGACTGCATATTGATTTGTAATGGCAGCCTTTCAAATACCTGATGCTGATCAACCCCGATTTTCTTTAACAGCGCCAGTGTCTCATGATAAGCGCCCAGTAAGATGTGCTGTCCGTTATCCAGCAGTTGTATCAGGTCTTTATTTTCGACTACAACGGTTCTGGCTCTTCCACCCAGTTGGGAACTTGCTTCCAATACCGTGACTTTGTATCCACGCTCAACCAGATTGGCCGCAGTAGCCAAGCCCGCGCAGCCGCCTCCAATGACAGCAATATGTGCCTTGTTCATCTTGAGTAGACCATGCATTCAGGATTTGTCATCAGTATATGTGCCTTACAGATTTTTGAGCCAAACATGAAAAGCTAAACGAAGTTTGCGTAATGTACCTAACGATGTACGACTATTCAAGACTTTTTCAGCACCATCCGCTTTGATTTCACGTAGCAGCGTGCGGTAAATTGCTGTCATGATCAAACCTACACGCTGATTTTTACGATCTTCTTCTGGCAGTTCCTGTAGTGCGCGGTCGTAATGATTTTCAGCGCGTTCTATTTGATAATTCAGCAGTTTTTTGATGGCGTCTGATTCTCGGCTGTGCAGGATATCTTCCTCAGTGACGTTGAATGTAGTCAGGTCATCTAGTGGAATATAGATTCGATTGCGCCTCGCATCTTCACCGACATCACGGATGATATTGGTCAGCTGAAAAGCCATGCCCAGATCATGTGCGAACTTGAGCGTCCTGCGATTGCTGAAGCCAAATATCTGCGCTGACAATATCCCTACGACACTGGCAACACGGTAGCAATAGAGCTGTAACTGCTTGAAATCCTGATAGCGATTGAAATTAAGATCCATTTCCATGCCATCAATGATTTCCTGAAAATGTTCTTCGCTAAGATGGTAGGTCTGAATCACAGGCTGCAATGCTCTTGTGACCGGGTGAATAGGTTTTCCCTGATACAGGTTTTTGATTTCCTCTTTCCACCAGGCAAGCTTGACCTGAGCCACTTTAAGCTCGGTAAATTCATCCACCACATCATCGACCTCACGACAAAAGGCATAAAGTGCTGTGATGGCTTCGCGTTTGCGTTTTGGCAGGAACATGAAGCTGTAATAAAAGCTGGAGCCGCTTGCAGCGGTTTTCTGTTTGCAATATTGCTGGGGTGTCATGTTTTTTTGTTACCTTATTGGCGCGATGGTTGGCGCTTAAATTCTAAATAATGCCTTTAAAAAGATATTCAGCCAATCCCAATAGTTCAGCGTGGGTCTGTGGTTGAAGATGTCGCCATCGACCTTGCTGATTTTATGGATGATGCGCTCGCCACCGGCGATAATCATGCGCATCTCAAATCCGATACGCCCCTTCAGGATGCGACCTAATGATTTACCGGAGTAAAGCAGGGCACCCACGCGGCTAAGGTTGAATTGCATAAACTGCTGCCAGTTTTCATCTACCTGTTTTTCGCCTTCAACAAATTGCTGAATCTGCTGTTCGGTGAGTGCAAATGCGGTGAGTTCATCCTTGCACATATAAATGCGCTGTTTACCATCGTTTTTCTTGAAATCGATGGCCACGTCCTGCAAAAAGTTGATGATTTGCAATGCCGTACATATGTTGTCAGATAATTGGATATTTTCTGGCGTCGCTTGCCTATATAAATGCAACATCAGCCGTCCAATCGGGTTGGCTGATCTTGTGCAATAATCAAGGACTTCATCATAATTGTTATAGCGCGTTTTTGTGACATCCTGACTAAACGCATCCAGAAGTGCATAAAAAGGCTCGTAAGGCAGCTTTCTGTCTTTAATCATGTTACCTAAAGCGGCAAAGAAAGCTGTTTGGGGTTTAATGTAAGCATGTAACAGGTCTAGCTCATCGCGAAACTGGTTGAGCCGGTTCAATCGCTCCTCAATCGTTAAGTCACCTTCGTCGGCAAAGTCATCGGCCTGTCTTGCAAAACTATAAATAAGTGCGACTGGCTGGCGCAGGTCTTCCGGCAAAAAAACAGACGCAACCGGGAAGTTTTCGTAATGATTGCTGGCAAGATGAATGCTTTGCGTCAGGATGTTTTTTGAGCGGTTTAATGGGGCTATGTTGTTTTGCGTCATGGTGTGAGTATGCCATAAAATAGAGATAACTTTGATAGTCTGGCTGTGCGTTGGGGATGAACGACAGATAAAACGGACAAACTCAGATTTAAGTGCAAATCGGTCGTCATTGCCTGATTATGCGTTAGAATAAATTGAGATTTAATTTTTGAAAGTGTTTTATGTTAGCAATTATTGGCGGCACCGGTTTAACACAGTTAGATAACCTGAATATCACGAAACGATTAATTGTCCGCACATCCTATGGCGAGCCGTCTCAGCCACTGATATTCGGTGAGATTTGTGGGCGGGAAGTGATTTTTCTTGCACGTCATGGTAACGGGCATACCATTCCGCCACATGAAGTGAATTATCGTGCCAATATGGCCGCGTTGCAGATGCAAGGCGTAACCGAAATTGCGGCCGTGGCCACGGTTGGCGGTATTCATCCCGATCTGGCAGCAGGGGTGATTGCGATTCCACATCAAATTATTGATTACACCTATGGTAGAAAAAGCACTTTCCACGATGGGATCAGTCACCCAGTCAAGCATATTGATTTTACAAACCCATACTGCCCGAAAATGCGTGCAAAATGGGCACAGGCTGCGCAGGATATAGGTGAACACGTAGTCAACCAGGGCGTTTATGCTGCGACCCAAGGGCCGCGTTTGGAGACGGCGGCTGAAATCAACCGACTAGAGAGCGATGGCGCAACCATGGTTGGCATGACCGGTATGCCTGAAGCTGCACTGGCACGTGAGCTTGGTATCAGCTATGCGGCTATTTGCCCCGTGGCCAACTATGCAGCGGGGCG
>Ga0172373_10004649_pt1 | contig 19212 bp, 11 predicted proteins | sample Lak10m_2_FD_114546 | JGI IMG/M metagenome (GOLD analysis project Ga0172373, IMG submission 114546) | Freshwater microbial communities from Kabuno Bay, South-Kivu, Congo - kab_092012_10m | ecosystem: Environmental > Aquatic > Freshwater > Lake | place: Democratic Republic of the Congo...
GCACGACGTGGGAAGAGGGTGGTGGCGGAGCGAACGTGGAATGGTTCACGGTCAAGGCCGACGGTACGAAGGTGTTGGTCAACGACGCAGCCAACGGCGGCGTGAAAGCCTATCGCGCGGCGTCCACTGGGCCGAAGCCTCCGACGGTGGTTTCGGTGGTTCCTGGACCGGCTCCGCGTCAATTGAACGGGGTGAGCCCGAACGTGGTGGTGGTGTTGGCCGATGGCGACTCGACGACGATCACGGATTCGTCCATCAGCTTCAAGGTCGATGGCACGGCAGTGACGGACATCAAGCGCAGCGGCAAGCAGGTCACGTTGACCTACACGCCGACGGGCATCCAGTTCCCTGACGAGAGCCACACGGCCGAGTTGAGCTTTGCCGGCAGCGGCGGGTTTACGCGGACGGAAAAGTGGACCTTCAAGAACCTTAAGAACGTGATCCTGCCGGCGACGGCGGTCGCGACGGAGAATTTTGATTCCACGGCCGAAGGCACACAGCCTGCCGGTTGGGTGGCGACGAACTTCACCCCTGAATGTAATCCCGGCGAAGATCCTACGGACCAGAAGTCGGACACGTATCGCAACTGGGTCACAGTGACCACGGAGAACATGCCCTTGATCGATGATGCTGGCATCACCGAAGTCAATGCGACCGAGACCGTTAACGGGAAGCCATTGACGTTAGAAATGTTCCGTTCCGGCAAAGTGCTCTATGCGGAATCCGATGGCCGTTGCAATGGCACGGCTCGTGCGGAGGTGTTGGCGAGCAAGGACGGCCAGTTCGGGCAAACCCAGTTTATCGTCAGCAAGGCATTCAACCTCTCGACGGCGAAGAACCCCGTGTTGGCGTTTAGCAGTGGTTACATGCAGAACCAAGACAGCTACGGCGGCGTGGAATACTCCGTCGACGGCGGCAAGACTTGGATGCCTGTGGTTTACTTTTTGGACGGCCCCGTGATCGTGGCGGCGGCTGACGGCTCCATCGACGGAGTCGAGACGCTGAACAGGGTGCGTGGCGACACATCGCTCTGGGTGGTGAACGGTGAAGTCAAAGGCGAGCGTTATGGTGACGCTGTGGCGGCCCCGATCAACGCGTCCATCGGCAACTACATTGTTGAGCGCGTCAACGACAACGGTGCGGAAGGCAAGCGCACGGAAATCTTCCGTCTGCCAGCCGCCGCGAACCAGGCCGATGTCCGGCTCCGCCTCTCGGCGACCGGTTCGGACAGCTGGTACTTCTTCATCGATAACATCGCGTTCTACGACATCGCTCCTGCGGGCGGAACCACCACTCCTTCCACCGGTTTGGCTGGCAAGGATATCGGCGCTGGCACGGGTTCGACCACAGTGGTCAGCGACGGTGCTTACAAGATAGTCGGTGGCGGTTTGACTGCGCGTAACGCTGCGGGTGATGACATCCACTTCGCCGGTGAATCGGTGACGGGTGACTTCGATAAGAAGGTCAAGATCAAGAGCATCAGCGCGGTGGCGAGTGACAACAACCGTGGTGGTATCATGGTCCGCGAGACAGCGGATCCGACGAGTCCTTCCCTCGAAATCGTTGCGACGGGTCTGAGCAGCGAAGTGGACGACAATGGGAATCCTCGTGGTGGCAACAACGTGGTGTTCTACACCCGTCCTGATGCTTCTACGGGTTACACCCAGATCGGCCGTGGCCTCGGTGGTTTGGACAAGGTTCTCCCGAACCAATGGCTCCGCCTCCGCCGTGTGGGTAATTACTTCTCCGCTTATGTCAGCAAGGACGGCCAAGCATGGTCATTGGTGGCTGAGCGTTTCGCCAACAACTTCGCCAGCACGGCGATGGTCGGTCTCTATGCAGCCTCCGCGAGCGCAGACGGCTCGGTCAAGGCTACGGTCGAGTTCGAATCCTACGGCTCTGTGGTCAGCACCGAGAAGGTGGCTCCGACCTTGGTTAGCGCAGGTACCCTCGACAAGAAGGTCATCGGCGTGAAGTTCTCTGAGACCGTCAATTCCTCCAGCGTGAGCAAGGAGAAGTTTACCGTCAGTGGCGCGACCGTTACGGCCGCTTCCGTGGGTATCGGTGGTGACTCCGTATACCTGACCGTCAGCGGTCTGACTGCTGACTCTTTCACGGTGACTGCAACCGGTGTGACCGACAGCAACGGCAACGCGATTGCGGCCGGTGCTCAGGTCAGCGGCAAAGCCACCACGGGCTGGACGGCTGTTGATGTGGGCCGGTTTGCTGCGGATCCTTCCAAGCCTCGTGCGGCTACGGATGACCCCGTTCTGCCTGGTCAAAGCGTCGCGGTTTCCTCTGGGGATCGTGCTGAATTGGAAATCGTCGCTGGCGGTTCTAACATTTGGAATCCGGGTGACTTCCAACACTACGTCTACACCGACAAGACCGGTGACTTCGACGTTCAGGTTGAGGTGGTTCGTTTCGACCGCTCCGCCAACACCGGCAGCTTCGGTCACGCGGGTATCCAAGTCCGCGAGTCCCTCTACACCGAACCTTCCGCTCAATTCACTGCGAACGGCACCAAGGTTCGTGACGTCATGAACACGACCTACGCTGAAGGTAACGTCGACCGTACTGGCATCTTGCTCTGGCGCGATGAAGTCGGCGCGGGCTACGGCAACGGTGCTGTGATCGGTGCCAACACCCCTGACTCTCGGGGCGTCATTGGTCGTTGGGGTCGTTTGCGCGCTGGTGATGCCAGTGGTGCACCGATTGAGAACACCTCTGAGACCGCGTCTCGTTGGCTGCGCCTCAAGCGCTCCGGCAATGACTTCTCGGCTTACTGGTCTTACGACGGTGTCGAGTGGACCGAAAACCCGGGCAGCCCGCACACCTTGGCGTTGCCTGCGAAGGTCGTCGTTGGTTTCGCTGAGATGGCCGACACCGCTGGTGTCACTTCGAACGGTGCTGATGACTCCACCGACAACAAGCCTTGGTACTACAACGTGCTGCACATCCGTAACTTCGGCGACGTGACCCTCGCGGTTGCTCCGAAGCTCTCGGCGTCCATCGTTGCGGGGCAACTCACAGTGACCTGGACGGGTAGTGGCACATTGGAATCCGCCAGCGCTGTGAATGGTCCTTGGACCGCCGTCGCGGGTGCGACGTCCGGCGTCAAGATCGCTCCGAGCGCGGCCGCCGCGTTCTACCGCGTGCGCCGTTAATTGTTCTGATCGATTCCTTCAGCGTCTAACCTGAAGGATCTGCAAAGCGGGCTTTGTGGAGCCGAGCGAAAGCTCCTCCCAAAGCCCGCTCTCCTTTTTAGTCCCAAGACACGTGAGACAACGCCTCGTTCGCGGTTCCGACTTCAGCTGGTTCGGGAAAACTTGAGAGCCGAGCACTGGGCTCTCGGAGGGATAGCGTGCCCGGGGGCTTTCGGTTGGCGGATAGATTCGAGAGTTGGCTGGCGTTGCCGAACCGCGTAAACGCGGAACTCCATACGAAGCTCGGAGACGTGAAACTTCTTATGCAATCACGGCTTCGCTCCACACCGGTGGCGGGGGCGTCGCTTTGCAAGCCAGCGATAGACTTCCCCGGTTGCACAAACCCCTCAGCTTCAGCTTGCGACCTTCTGCGGTCTAGGTTGTAGTCACCCCGTCGCGGATGCTAACGGGCTTTCCATTTTCGGCTCTTCTCCTTTTCCCATCGGGCACTGGGCCTCGATTACTGCATGGGCTGCTTGCTGTGGTAGCAGGTCTAGTCGCTTCGTTGGCGCTGTCCGCAGAGCCTCTCATCAGCCACCAAGCGCTTTCTGTTACCGGCCCGGGGCGCGTTGGGTTCAGTCGTGTGCAGGGTTCGGCTTCCGGGGTGCTTTTCACGAACGAAATCCCCGCTCAATGGGTGGCGCGAAATCGCTTGCTCGAAGATGGTGCGGGGGTTGCCGCAGGGGATGTTGATGGCGATGGTCGATGCGATCTCTATTTCTGTCGCACGGTAGGGTCGAACGCGTTGTTCCGAAATCTAGGGGACTGGCAGTTTGAGGAAATTACGCCGCGCGCCGGAGTGGCGTGCGCGGGAAATCAGTCGACAGGCGCCGTCTTGGTGGATGTCGATGGCGACACCGATCTGGATCTACTGGTCGCCGGCTTAGGCACGGGGGTTCGGCTTTTCCTGAATGACGGTCGAGGCCAATTCACCGAGTCCAAAAACTCGGGGTTGCGCGGCGGCATGGGAAGTCGGTCGCTCACGCTTGGGGACTTTGACGGGGACAGACAATTGGACCTGTATGTTGCGAACTACCGGGCGTCGACGATCAAAGATTCCCCCGTGAGATTCAAACTCACTCAGGTGGGCGGCAAGATGGAGGTCCCGGTGGAGTATCGCGACCGATTCACAGTTGAAACCACGGATGGTGGGAGCCCCGTTTTGATAGAACTCGGGGAGCCCGACGTGTTGTATCGCAATAGGGGTCAAGGCCGGTTTGAGGAGGTTTCGTGGACCAATGGAGTCTTCCGTGATCACCGTGGGGTTGTGCTTTCCGAAGTGCCAAGGGACTGGGGGCTCTCGGCTCTCTTCCGCGATGTCAACGCCGATGGACTTCCTGATCTCTACGTCTGTAACGACTTTTATTCCGTGGATCGCGTCTGGATCAACGATGGCCATGGCGGCTTTCGTGCAGTCGAACCGACAACCTTTAGGAAGCTACCTTGGGCGTCGATGGCGGTCGATTTTGCCGACATCAACCGCGACGGGTTGGAGGATCTCTTTGTCGCGGACATGCTTGGGGTGAGCCGACATGAACGGCAGTCCCAGCGGAGCAATCTGGAGACGGGTGCGGTGCCGACGTTTGGCTGGGGGTGGCGGACTGGAGAAGGTCTTCGGCCGACGCAAGTGATGCGAAACACGTTGTTCTTGAATCAAGGCAACGGGGATTATGCTGAGGTCGCTCAGCTCAGCGGCGTGCAGGCGACGGGCTGGACCTGGGGTGCGTTGTTTCTGGATCTGGACTTGGACGGGTATGAGGATCTGCTCATCGCGAACGGCCATTTGCATGATCACTTGAATTCGGATTTGCAGCGTCGCGCTGGCGCTTTAGGGTTGGCGAGTACCCCGGTTGCGCGATCGAATCTATTTGGTCTGTTCCCGGAATTGGCCCTGCCGAACATGGTATTGCGCAATCAACATGATCTCACTTTTGCGGATCGAAGTCAGGCGTGGGGCTTTGATCGTAAGGGTGTGACCCATGGAATGATCTTAGCGGACCTGGATGGGGATGGGGATATGGATGTGGTGACGAACGACGGCAATGCCGAAGCTGGGCTTTATCGCAACGAAACCGCCGCACCGCGGATTGCCGTCCGACTGCAAGGGCGCGAGGGTAACAGTCATGGTGTGGGTGCCACGATTTTGGTCAAGAGCCCGCAACTGACTCAGAGCCAGCAGATCATTAGCGGTGGACGTTATCTTTCTGGCGACGAGATGGTCAGAGTCTTCGCGGCGCAACCCGTGCCCACATCCATTGAAGTGCGATGGCGGTCTGGACAGCGCAGCGTGGTGACGAACCTCACCGCAAACACACGCTACATCCTCCAGGAACCTGCTTTAGGCCGCTAGCCGGGAGTTTGAACGCAGAGAGAGTGAGTCGGGGGAGGAGGCGCAGAGGGTGGGACGGCGTGTTCGGGTTGTTCACCGCGGAGCACGCGGATTGCGCGGAATGGGAGTTCCGCCCTGGCAGGTGGTAACAAGCAGGGTTTTTCTCCTTCGCGGCTTTATGTTGCCAGAGGCTCCAAGGTGCGCGCTGCGAAATGCGGGCACGTGTCCAAGAAACGTGGGCTTTGGGGAGTGCGGGTGAAGCGTTGTGAAGTGGCGGAGAGAGAGGGATTCGAACCCTCGGTACTTTTTACATACGCACGCTTTCCAGGCGTGTGCCTTAAACCACTCAGCCATCTCTCCACCGAGGAATCCAGCTTGCTAGAAACCCAATCCAGTCGCAACGACTTTTTACATCGGAAATATCCCTTGCAAAACCCGGTCTAGATGAGTTGAATATCCGCCCTGTCCGATTTGTGGCTAGATAGCTCAGTTGGTAGAGCAGAGGACTGAAAATCCTCGTGTCCTCGGTTCGATTCCGAGTCTAGCCACCACTTTTAAAACCACCTACAGTCACCCGCGTTCGCCCCCCCCTTTAAGAGATTCCTTCCCTGGGGTGGGGTGCAGAGGCCGTTCAGGAACACGAAGCAAGATGTGCGGTCCTTCGGTAGCGCTTCTAATGGAATCGCGCCCCAAGACGAATCCAGTGCCAACGAGCAGACCCAGCTCGCACCAAGCGACGATGAAACCAACAGACCTCGTCGACCTGTTCTTTCAAGCTCGGTTTAGGGTAAACCGTGCTTTGCCAATTCGTGCAAAGCCGCACTTGCCGTTTTCATATTGACCCCCTCCGCGTCTGAAACCTATTGTCGTTGAACACTAAGCCAAGGAACTCGACTTCAGCATGCCGCCTTTAACTGCATCACTTAGGTCGTCGAATACAACTTCGACGAACCTTCCATGAGGCGCGACAAAAAGTTCGTATGCGTCGGCGTCGGCGTGCTCGCGAGCTACGTCGGTTCCTTTTACGTCCTCATGGTTCCAAATCTTCCTTCCTATGACGCCGACGGTCGACCAGTTTTCGGCAATTGCCCGCGGTTCTCCGAGTCAGTGAGAGTTCCAGGTCCGTTCAGCATTTATTCGGGGCGTGCCAGTTTCCTGAACTATTTCTACTATCCATTTGAGTGGGTTCACACTCGTGGAAGACCACGGACGTCGCCAACATGAAAGGGTATCCTGCTGCGTATCCGGCCCCACCCGGAAGAGCCAGAATGGATGCCCTTGGTTGAATCCGGCTTCGCAGCGCTGCGCCGGGAGGCGCGGGGCAGTTTGGCTTGAGTGAGCGAGGTCTCAAGTTCAGGGGTGGTTGGTTTCCAAGTGAGGATTCGGAGGATTGAATCAGAAGTCCTGAGGCGGGCTGATTTCCCGACGAATGGTTCGAAACGACTCATATAACCGCTTCACGAATAGCAGCTTCGAGTTCTGGAACCGGGATTGGTGACGTTCATTTTTGTACATTTTTGTACATTGCCAAACCGAGGTTGGCTGGCTAATCGTAACACCCGTTTACCGCGAAGATGTCAGAAACGAAACGAACTCCTGAGGCCGAAGGCCTGGAAGTGGTGTTGGTAGGGTCGTTCAACCCTGCCATTTTCCACCCGGAGTGGTTTCTTAATCACGGTCTGATTGGGGAGCAAGACGCAAACGAAGCCGAGGTTGTAGACGTGAGCGGGCAAATCACATTGGTGCGCTTTTGCGGGATGGAGCTTCAATGTTTGGTTGACCGATTCAGCCTTGGGACAAATAACATGTCTCTTGCGGAGCGGTTGCAGGATTTGATAATTCGAACATTCACGTTATTGTCGCACACTCCGATTACTGCTTGCGGTATCAACCACCGCGTTCACTACTCAGTCATAAGCTCGGATTACTGGCATCAGATTGGACATACCCTCGCGCCGAAGCAGTTGCTATGGAACGATTTGTTGGAAGAACCAGGGATGCAGTCCTTGACTATCAAGGCACCCCGTCGAGGGGGGTTTCCAGGTGAAATCAACTTGACGGTAGAGCCGTCGGCCAGGTTTCCGCCTGGAATTTTTGTGACAGCGAACTATCATTATGGCTTGCCAAAAGAAGTGGCCCATAGCCGGTCTGCTGGGTTGGCGTTGAAGTTCATCAACTCCGAATGGAAGCGTGCCAGTGGCATGGCACGGAAGGTGGGGGAACAGATTTTCTCGAAAATCAAACCGGACAATGTCTGAACCATCATCAACTTTGAGCTTCCCACTGAAGTGGGCCTCGAAAGAGTATCGGAAAGACGAGCCGCTCGAAACTCGCTTCTTTCTTTTCCACAATGGGGAAGGATGTGTCGTGGTACGTGAACCGGCTGAAAATCGAGACAAGGACCACGAAGCACGAATCCCAGGGACCGGTTCGTCTGCATCGACCGTTGGAGTCGAGAATAATTCTGCTCCCCTCACTATGTCGGGAGTTCCGCGGACGCGAGTCCTGCGTAGGCAATCAGAGCAGCGTTACATCCTTCTGAAGAAATACGAAGGGTATTTGACGGCTCGCGATGAAGACAGTTTTTCGGCAAGGTTGTTTGAGAACGACAGTGACTACCCGGTGCTCGATGCGGTGTTCGATTTGGAGGAGCTTTCCGAAACCGACCGAGAACTGGCTGTTGAAGGAGCGCCCATGGTCTGGACAATTGGCTACGCCTACGAGGGCAGTACCCGCAAACGTGAGTCGTCGATCTACCTGCGCCGACTTCCCGCATGGGACAGCGAAGAGCTTGAACGTGGCAGGAAAGCAGCGAAAGACCTCACCAGTGCCATTCGATGGGAATAGCGTGACAGTTGCCCCCGGTTCGAGAGAACTGGAGGTGTCGGTATTTGGTCCGGGTTTTGGCGAGTGTGTCGCACTACACCTCGGCGATGGGAATTGGGCCATCGTTGACTCTTGTCTGGACGCCAGATCCAAACTACCAGCTTCGCTGCACTACCTTAACTGCATTGGCGCAGATCCGGCGACATCCATCCAACTCGTCGTGGGCACTCACTGGCATGACGACCACATGGACGGCCTAAGCACAGTTTTTCAAACGGCTGTTGGTGCAATCTTCGCCTGCACGGGTGCTGTTCAACAGAAGGACTTCGAAGAGGTCTTGGCATCGTGGACTGGAGCACGATTTCTGCCGGGAGGTTCCGGTGTCGATGAGCTATCCAGCATCTTGGCTGAATTGAAAAAGCGGAGTAATGACTCTCGATATGTGGCACCCAAGCTCGCGATTGTGGGTAGAGCACTGTGGCCCGTTGCCAGCAAACCGAATCCATTGGAGATGTCCATCAAATGTTTATCGCCATCGGATGCGGCAGTGCTGGTAACCATTGGTCGGTTGAAGGGTGTGGCACCGGCATCCACCATGATGCGTCGTCGACTTCCCAACCTACTGGAAAACGACACATCGGTTGTGTTGAGCGTCGAAGCGGGGGGGCACCGGATCCTGTTAGGCGGGGATTTGCACGTCAAGGCTGACCGGTCGCTCGGATGGCTCGCCATCGTTGATGACCACGCTGGAGCGGACGCCAGGCATCATGCTTTTAAAGTACCGCACCACGGCTCACCGACAGGTGACCATGACGAGGTTTGGAGTAAAATGGCCGTGGGGCAAACGTGCGCAGTGACAACCCCGTTCGTGCGCGGGAACGTGTGCCTGCCGTCCGTCGCAGATTGTAAGAGAATTCTCTCCAAGACGCAGAACGCCTACCTCTCTGCACCGCCGATCGCAGCGAAGTTCCAGGATTCAAGCAAGGCGGTAGAAAGAACCGTGATGGAGGCGACCCGACTAGTCCAGTTGGTGCCGGGCAAGTATGGGCACGTCCGCATGCGAAAACACCTGAAGGAGAAACCGGGCACGCCGTGGCGAGTTGAGTTGTTCGGCTCAGCGGTGAGTATGGCCGATTACGTGCGCACCACAAGCTGAACGGATTATTGTCTTAAGACCGGACCGGGGCGATCAGGACTTCGGAGATCACGTGGGGCTATCAGGGGGCACGGATGGAATTAACCGGCTATCTCGTCATCGACTACCGCGAAGTACGTTACCGTGTATGCGCGTGGGCCAGATCCCTTTGTGCGATTTGGTTGACCCGCCATGAGGCAGCATTAGTGGCGGGGACATCCTTGTTCTGTCGGTCAGCGGCTATTCGCGTTTGACTGGCTCCGGTTCTTCATTCGGCGGTTCCTGCATCATTTTGGAGACTGCGAGGGAGGCGGGCTGCTTTTTGTCGAGGTAGCAGTCGCGGGTGCGTGTGATGCTGCTGTGACGCAGGGCCACACTCGCAGCGTAGATTCTTGCCTGGGCGCAAATCTGGGAACCGAACTCTTTTCGCAGGGAATGCAGGGCTTTGCGCGCCGTGACACCTATGCCGTGTAGCCAATTCACCGTTTCTTTGAACAAACGATTGCAGCGGTAATGGTGGTCGCGGGTGGACCCTGACCGGGACTGGATGGGCTATTCAACCACGAAGGGCGAAGCGTGACCCGGCTTGGGAAGATAGGTTTTCAGGATTTCCAGAAGGCCGAGGAGACACAACTCAGCGCGGAATACAGGGAACGGCGTGTATCGCGCAGAGCCGCTGTGATCACTGAGAGAAGAACATTCCTTTTCCACCCCGCCCCGCTGCCTCTCTGCGCGAGAATAATCGGGAGGGCCTAATGTCTCGGCATTTGCTCGGAGCGCTTGACGTGGGGCGGATGAAAGGACAGCGTTAGGCTAGTGAAGGTCCGGGAGATTATGAGATTGATAGAGGGAGACGGTTGGTATCTTGATCGGACGAGAGGCAGTCATCGGCAGTACAAGCATGCCACGAAGCGCGGTGTAGTGACGATTCCGGTAAAGCTTGGCGACGATCTCGCTCCAGGCACGCATCACAGCATCTTAAAACAGGCAGGACTCAGATGAGCCGTTACTTGATTGTCATTGAGGAGACTCAGACTGGATTTTCGGCGTACTCACCCGATCTGCCTGGTTGCGCTGCCACCGGTCAAACCCGTGAGGAGGTTGAGCAAGAGATGCATGAGGCGATTGCGTTCCATATCGAAGGCCTCCGTTTGGCAGATTGCCCAGTGCCTCAGGCGCGCTCGCGAGCCGCTTATTGCGAAGTCGTAGCCTAACGAGAGCAAAACAACTTATATGAGCACGACGAAACGAATCTGGACCCGAATCGCACTAACAGGCGCATTTCTTTCTCTAGCCTTCTGCGCCCTCGCAATCTGGAACAAGCGCGACTTTTGCCGAGGGTGGGCGGACCACTACGTATCCCGCGCAAAGCAACTGCGAGCGGACGCCGCGAATCCGAGTCTTACGCCAGCTGACCGACGCGAGCATTTGATTGCAGCTGAGTGGCACGAGGTCATCTCGCACAAGTATTCCGTAGTAGCCCGTCAGCCGTGGCGTTCATATCCACGCTCTCCACTCGTCACACCAGACGAGCAACGGATTGCGGCCGCCAAGTATTGACGACCGAATCCCAATGACCGAAGCGCCACCGAGGAACTCAGAGGGAAGGTGAAGCATGCTATGGAGGCGCTTGGGTCAGGACGGAGGCACTTTGGGACGATGAAGCATTGACCGGGTGATCGGGAGGATCTCCGACTCAAGTCAACGGAAGAACTATGGAAACTGCTGCCGCAACCCCTAGAGGGATTTCGCCAAATTCCTCGACGTGGGGGAGGAGAGTGTCAAACGGTGGGAGACCGGGTCGGTTCAGGAGGAAGCATTTGTGCTTCAAGCCGGGCAGAGGAATTTCTCCCGGATGGGCCAGAAACCTTGGTGTGTGCGAGCTTGGGGTGGCCGCTAGCGGCCGACGCCGTGGACTTCGAAGCCGATGGAGCGGAGGAGGGTGTGGTCGAGCAGGTTTCGGCCGTCGAAGACGCTCGCAGGTTTGAGCATTTCGGAGTGGATTCGGCTGAAGTCGTAGCTCTTGAATTCGTCCCATTCGGTCAGGACGGCGATGGCGTGGGAGGCTTTGGCGGCGTCGTAGGGGCTGTTGCAACACATCACGCGTGAGGCGAGGGCGTCGGTGGAGAGACCGGTGACTTTGGAGAGTTCGGCTAGGACGGTTGGAGCTTTGACGCGTGGGTCGTAGATCGCAAGTTCGGCTTGTTCGGCGAGGAGGTCGCGGCAGACGTAGATGGCTGCGGACTCGCGGGTGTCGTTGGTGTCCTTCTTGAAGGCGAACCCGAAGATGGCCACCCGTTTGCCGGCGACGGTGTTAAAGAGGGTTTTGATGATACGCTGAACGAAGCGGGTCTTTTGCCAGTCGTTCATGCGGACGACTTGCTCCCAGTAGGCTGCGACCTCGCGTAGTCCGTAGTGTTCACAGAGATAGACGAGGTTCAGGACGTCCTTTTGGAAGCAGGAGCCACCGAACCCGACCGAGGCTTTCAGGAATTTAGGACCGATTCGCGAATCTTTGCCCACGGCAAAGGCGACTTCGTCGACATTGGCTCCGGTGGCCTCGCACAGTGCGCTGATGGAATTGATGGAGGAGATCCGTTGGGCGAGCATGGCGTTAGCGACGAGCTTGCTCAGCTCTGAAGACCAGAGATTCGAGGTGAGAATCCGATCTTGCGGGACCCAATGCGCGTAGATTTCAGCGAGCGCCTTGACTGCGGCTTGGCCGGTGGGGGTGGGATCGCCGCCGATGAGCACGCGGTCGGGCTCTTCTAGATCGCGCATCGCGGTGCCCTCGGCGAGGAATTCCGGATTGGAAAGGATTTCGAACCGATGCCCATTGCTGTTGGATTCCAGCACGCGCTTGAGTGATTCGGCCGTGCGGACAGGCAGCGTGGACTTTTCGACCACGATCTTATCGCCGTTGGCGACTTGGGCGATGCGACGGGCGCAGAGCTCTAGGTATTTGAGGTCGGCGGCTTTGCCCGCGCCGCTGCCATAGGTTTTGGTGGGTGTGTTGACGGAGACGAAGATGATATCGGCAGCGCGGATACCAGCGTCGACATCGGCGCTGAAAAAGAGGTTTCGTCCGCGGGAGGCGATCACCAGTTCCTCCAGGCCGGGTTCGTAAATGGGCAAGGAGTCGGAATTCCAGGCGTTGATACGATCGGCGTTGACGTCGACTACAGTGACCCGATGTTCCGGGCACTTGGAGGCGATCATGGCCATGGTGGGGCCACCGACGTATCCGGCACCGATACAACAAATGTTCATGCGAGACTTAGAGTGCGGAGGATGCGGGTTTTGTCAATCGACGTTGCCCGCTCGTTTGGAAAAGCCGAGGCCCATATAGACCAGGTTGGGGATCGAGGCGACATCGTCCGGGTTCTTCAAACGCCACGAGTCGTAGACGATTCCGGGTGCGATCATCTGAGTCGCAAGGCTCACAAGATCGAGTTTAGCGTAGAACGGATGATTGTTCAGAAGCAGCAGGGCATCGAACCGACGCCACTCTGCGAGTGGCGGGGCGGGGGTGAGGTCGAATTCGATCAGTTCGGCAGGGGTGGCGACTGGGTCGTGGCAGAGCACTTGGATCCCTTGGGCGCTGAGGCGGCGGACGATATCGACGGAGGTGGAGTTTCGCAGATCGCCGGTTTCGGGCCGGCCTTTGAAGGCCATGCCGCAGGCGATGACGGTGCATTGGGTCGGCGACTTCCCTAGGCGCGTGAGTTCAGCGACGAGCGAGTCCGCCACGAAATCGATCATGGAATCATTGGCGAGGCGGGCGTGCGCCGAGAGAGTGCCGTGGGGATTCAGGTGGGACATGGCGGCGAAAATCCAGGGGTCCTTCGTGAGACAAGGGCCTCCGACTCCGGGGCTCGGGAGTGGGATCGGATCACGAGGATAGCCTTGGTTCGCATTCTGGATACACCGAACCACATCGATATTGAACGGGCTGGAGAGTTGCGCGACTTGGTTGGCGAACGCGAACACGTAATCGCGAAACGAGTTGTTCAACAACTTGGCCAATTCGGCGGCTTCGATCGATTCCATGGGAACGATGGACGGCGACAACACACGGAAGACGGCGGCTGTCGACTCCACGGATGCGGGGTTCAGGCCTCCGATGATTTGGGGGAGCGTGCGCAGTTCGATGAGCGCTTTGCCTTCGACTGTACGTTCGGGAGCAAAGGCGAGGTGGAAATCGGTTCCCCCTTTCAATCCGGAGGCTCGTTCGAGTTCGGGCAGCACGGCGGAACGGCAGGCACCGACGGGAACGGTGGATCGAATCACAACGACGGCACCGGGCTTCAACCGGGCTCCGGTCGCGGCTGCGGCTTGGGTGAGATAGGAGAGATCGGGGGCTGGTGTGGCGTGGTTGGCGAGGGTTTTGACGGGGGTTCCCACGGCGATAATGAAGACATCGGCATCGGCTGGGATCTGGGTGGTCACGGACAGATTCTTGCCTAATTGCTCGCGGAGCAGTTCCAGGAGTCCGTTCTCGTGCACGTAGGATTGGCCGGAGGAAAGCAGGTCGACACGGGATTGGATGGCCTCGACTCCGGTGACTTTGAACCCGACCTCTGCGAGTTTGAGGGCGAGTGTGAGCCCGGCATAGCCAAGGCCAATAACGGCGATCGTTGGCGCGTGCGAGGGCGACGGTTGGGATGAATCGGGCGTCACGGGCTGTATTTGAGAGGAAAACAGCCGGGGATGGAAAGAGGATTTTAAGGATTCGGCCTCGCGGCGGGGCTTGGAGCCTTTCGAACAAACTCGGAGACGCGTTTTTTGACCTGTGCATCCTGTTCTTCGTTGAGGAGCTGAGAGATGAACTGGAGCAGGGAAGTGGCGTTGGTATTTCCGGCACGTTCTGCGAGAGTCAACCAGGTGCAGGCCTCGATTTGATCTTTGGCATCGGTGGGGTTTGCGGCGTAGAGCGCACCGAGTCCGAACTGGGCCTCGGAGTGACCGGCTTCAGCGGCCTTGCGGTACCAAGCGAGAGCTTCTTCCTGGTTTTGAGTCAGCCCTTGGCCACTGGCGTGCAGCTGTCCGAGGCGGAACTGGGCTTCGGTATCCCCTTTCTCGGCGGCCTTTTTGAGCCAGCGAGCGGCTTGTCCAAAGTCTTGAGTGACTCCGTGACCATGGATCAATGCGAGGCCAAGGCCGGATTGGGCGGTGGGATGACCTTGTTCGGCGGCCTTCTGATAATATTTGGCGGCTTCCTTGTAATCTGCTGTGACGCCGGTTCCGTGTTCGTAGAGTGAGGCAAGTTGGAATTGGGAGGAAACAATTCCGTGGTCGGCAGCGGGCCGAAGGAACTTGGCTGCCTCTTCGAGGTTGGCCTCGACCCCTTCGCCTCGGAGTAAGGCGGCACCCAGCTCGGCTTGGGCTTCAGGATGATTTTGGGTGGCGGCCTTGCGGAACCACGTCGCAGCTTCTGCGAGGTCGATGGGCAGGCCGTTCCCTGTTTTATAGAGTAACCCCATCTGGAACTGCGCCTGGGGGTTGTTGCCTTCGGCCCCTTTACGGAACCATTTGATCGCTTCGGGAACATCGAGGGCGACGCCGACCCCGCGCAGGTAGAGCGAGCCGAGGGCGTAGGCACCGGTGGCGTCTCCCTTTTCGGCGGCCACCCGATACCACCGCGCTGCCTCTTCAGGATTCGAGCCGGCGTCTCCGCCCTTTTCGAGCTGAGTCGCCAGATCAAGCACAGCGGGGATGTGTCCGCTTTCGGCGGAGCGTCGCAGCCATCGTTTTGATTCTTCGAGGCGATTGGTGACACTTTGCGCGGTGGCGACGGCGATGGAGAACTCGTATTGGGCGGCCGCGTCACCCTGTTCGGCCTTGGCCTTGAGCACCTGAAGCTTGACGGCGGCGGGGTCTGGCGCGATCGCTGCGTCCTTGGGTTTACAGCCGGCGATCACGAGACAGAAGGTCGACGCCAGCAAGGCGCGGGTGAACAGGTCCAGTCGTTTCATGGTATTGAGCACAACACAGATTGAACAACGTTCCTACCAAAAGGTTGCGAGAGGGGGAAAGGGGGGCTGGAGGGCTTACGAAGGCCGGCAGGGATGCCGGCGGTCCCAGGGGGCCTTGAGCAACGATCCATGGGGTCGCGGTGTTCGGGATCGGAGCGCGGCGGTTACGCCGCTTTAATATTCGATAAACTGGCGCGTTCGGTATGTGGAGGGCGGTCGAACTTACCTTTATCCTGGAAAAAAGGAGGTGAACCCCCATACATTCTCGGTCGCATGAATATTGGAATCGTTGGTTTGGGTTACGTTGGACTTCCGCTTTCGCTCCAGTTCGGGCGATCGGGGGCTTCGGTGGTTGGTTTGGACATTGATTCGTTCAAGGTGGACGCCATCAACGGTGGGCGCAGCTACATCAAGCATATCGAATCGGAGGACATCCAAGCCTTGGTGAAGCGTGGGACGGTCCGTGCGTCGACGGACTTTTCGGAGGTGAAGAAGCTGGATGCGGTCATCATCTGTGTACCGACGCCGCTCAACAAGAATCGTGAGCCTGACATCAGCTATATTTTGAAGACGGGGGAAGCCATTGCGCCGCACTTGCACAAGGGCATTTTGGTGGTGTTGGAATCCACGACCTATCCGGGTACGACCGACGAGGATCTGCGAGCGGTTCTTGAGAAAGGATCTGGTTTGGTTGCAGGTGTCGATTTTCATTTGGCATTTTCGCCGGAGCGCGAGGATCCGGGAAATCCGCAGAGCAAGGTGGCGGAGATTCCGAAGGTGGTCGGCGGATTGACCCCGGCGTGTTTGGAGCGAGCCCGGGCGCTTTATTGTTTGGCGATCAAGACGGTTGTGCCGGTTTCGTCATGTCGGGCCGCCGAGGCCACGAAGCTGTTGGAGAACATCTTTCGAGGAGTGAACATTGCGTTGGTGAACGAGCTGAAAGTGGTTTATTCAGCGATGGGCATTGATGTTTGGGAGGTCATCAACGCGGCCAAGACCAAGCCTTTTGGGTTCATGGCCTTTTACCCGGGTCCGGGGTTGGGTGGGCATTGTATTCCGATTGACCCGTTTTATCTGACGTGGAAGGCGCGTGAATACGGGCAGAACACGCGCTTTATCGAGTTGGCGGGAGAGATCAACACGGCGATGCCGGAGCATGTGGTTCAACGCGTCATGGAAGCGTTGAACAGCCGTCGGAAATCGCTGAACGGCAGCAAGGTCTTGCTTCTCGGTCTGGCTTACAAAGCCAACGTGGACGACGACCGTGAGTCGCCGAGCTATGTGCTGTTGGATCTGCTGAAGAAACGCGGGGCTGAGGTGGGCTACTATGATCCCCATGTGCCGATCATTCGTCCGACGCGCGAACATCCGCATTGGGCTGGGCTGAAGTCGGTGACCTGGGATCGAGCCACGCTCAGTTCGTTTGATTTGGTATTGATCTCAACGGCGCACGATGCGGTGAACTATCAGGAGCTGGCCGATTGGGCTCCGTGCATTGTGGATACGCGCAACGCGATGGTGAAGTATCACACCCAGCCGGGGCAGGTTTGGAAGGCTTGAGGCGCGTGCGATGCAGTTCATCGATCTCAAGACGCAGTATCAGCGCTATCAGGCCGAGATTGATGCCCGCATGCGGCGGGTCTTGGAGCATGGCCAGTATGTGATGGGGCCCGAGATTGCCGAACTCGAGGCTGCGTTGGCGCGGTATGTGGATCTGCCCCACTGCCTCACGGTGGCGAGCGGAACCGACAGCTTGGAAATCGCGCTGCGTGCGCTGGGCGTTGGTCCGGGTGATGAGGTGATCACGGTCCCGTTCACCTGGATCAGCACGGCAGAGGTGATTGGACAAGTTGGGGCGACACCTGTGTTCGTGGACATTGAACCCGATACATACAACCTCGACGCTACCCTGTTGGAGGCCGCGATCACGCCCCGCACACGGGCCATTATCCCCGTCAGCTTATTCGGTCAGATGCTGGATTACGATCGGGTGAACGCCATCGCTGCGGCCTATGGGGATCGAATTACAGTGATCGAGGATGGGGCGCAGAGCTTTGGTGCCGAACGATTGGGTCGGAAGAGCTGTGGGGTGACGCGCGTGTCGAGCACGAGTTTCTTTCCGGCCAAACCGTTGGGATGTTACGGGGATGGCGGGGCTTTATTTTCGAGCGACTCGACGTTAACCGAGCGGATGAGCGCGATTCGCAACCATGGAGGGTTGAAACGGCACCATCACACGTTGATCGGTATGAACGGGCGCTTCGACACCTTGCAGGCTGCGGTGTTGCTGGCGAAACTCCCTCACTTCGATTGGGAAACGAAAGAACGTTCGCGCTTGGGAGCTCGTTACTCGACGCTGTTGAGCTCTGCACCGGGATGCGTGGTGCCGGTCGTGGCCGAGGGGAACACGCATGTGTATGCCCAATACACCATCCGCGTCGCGTCGCAACTGCGTGATCCTTTGGGCGAGGCGCTCAAGGCGGAGGGGATTCCGACGGCGCAATACTATCCCAAATGCCTGCACGAACAGCCTGTTTTCGAATCCCTGGGTTATGCGTGGGGAACCTTTCCAGTCTCGGAGAAAGCATCCCGCGAGGTCATCAGCCTCCCCATGCATCCGTTTCTTTCCGAGCCGGATCAAGACCGTGTTGTGAGTGCCGTCACGCGGTTCCTCCAAGGCCACGCTGGCTAGTCCGGAAACTGGCTGCGGAGGGGGGCTGAGTCGACAGTGGGTTCAGGCTGTTTCCTCGTGGGGTTGCGTCGCTGATTTCACACGAAAAATTACCCGCTCACGTCGTCGACCGTTCAACAGAGATCCGACACACGTGGAGCGCACGAAGAGGTCGTAGGTTAACAGCGCGATTGCGATCGTGACGGCTGAGACAAGGGGAAGCTTGAGCGTCCAATGCATGGGGATATCGGCGACTGCCACCTGGAGCCAGACCACGACGGGCAAGTGCATTAAGTACATCCAGTATGAGGAGTCGGCGAGGTAGCGGATGACTGGGTTTGGTTTTTGGCAACCGTGTTTAAACACTCCGATTGTCAGGAAGATGAGGGACCACATCGTCAGGGCATATCCAAGCGAGTGGGCGACATGAGCTGTGACATAGTAGGGGTGGGCTGGATCCCGTTCTATATCGCCCAGGAGCAGGACGACACTGATTCCAACACCGGCTTCGATCCATCGAGAGACGGAAAGGCGTACGAACGGCATGATCAGTGCGCGCTGATGATTCAACAACCACCCGAGCAGGAAACAACCCCCATAGATGAGGAGCGCTGGAACGTGCGGGCGGAGGGATTTGTCGGGGGTATCCATACTCCAACCGCTCATGAACCAGAGCGTTGCAGCGGTTGGCACAGCGAGGAACAATCGGGCGAACGGGGAGCGGGCTAGCCCAGCGAGCGCAGCACGCGCGGTCGGGACCAACGCGGTGTGGAGAGCCGCGATTCGGATCAAGGCTTCTCGAATCGTGACCAAGCCCACGGTGATCAATCCGAGATAATACAGAAACCAGAGGTGCGACCCGGTGAACAGTCCTCCACGAAGTTGAGCGAGAGATTGGAGCCCTCCAACGAGTCCGCCCTGGATATCGACGGCTCCGCGTAGGCTCGCCGAGCCCATGATCCAACCGGACACGACGAGCGGGCGCAGTATGAACCAGCCGAAGACAAAGGGTAGGGCGATACGGAGCACGCGGGATCGGATGAAGTCGCCAAGACCGTAGCGATGAAAAC
>Ga0172373_10004652_pt1 | contig 19193 bp, 12 predicted proteins | sample Lak10m_2_FD_114546 | JGI IMG/M metagenome (GOLD analysis project Ga0172373, IMG submission 114546) | Freshwater microbial communities from Kabuno Bay, South-Kivu, Congo - kab_092012_10m | ecosystem: Environmental > Aquatic > Freshwater > Lake | place: Democratic Republic of the Congo...
ATCTGGGGATTCATCAAGGTGCTGATGCACCGGTCGACCCCGCCCGGCAGCAGCCGAGACGGAACCAACAACGGACCGAGTGACGGGGCAAAGCCGTGAGCGAGGCGACGACACAGAACCAGCGCGGACTCACGCTCGGGCAGGCCGTTGCGCTTGGTCTCCTCGTCTGGGGCGGCGCTCTCTGGGGCGCTCTCGCGGTGGCCGACAGCCGCTGGCGGGCCGGGCTGAGCTGCGGCGTCGTGACGGGGGGGCTTGGCGGTGCGGTCGGCTTCGGCCTCATGCATCCGACGCTCGGAAAGCCCAACAAGTCGGTGATCTCCGCGATGAGCTTGGCGTTTCTGGCGCGGATGGTGCTGGTCGCCGCCGGGCTGGTCGTGACCGGCCGGACGCTGCAGGGCGAGCCGCTCGGGTTCGCCCTGGCCTTCTTTCCGCTCTTTTTCATCTTCGCGGCGCTTGAACTGCTCATGGTAGTGCGCTACGCACCGCCTCCCGAATTGCAGCCGGCATCGCCCGTCCCGACCGAGGAGTCCTGAGCCATGGCATCGAACGAGCTTCACGGCGCCGCACATGCTGCCGGCCAAGCCGCGGACCATCTCACCGCCGATCATCTCGCCGCCAGCGCTCACGGAGCGGCCGAGGCTGCCGGCCACGCTGCGGGACACGGTGGACACGATCCGGCCGCTTACATCCTGCACCACGTCTCCGACGGCTACACCGTCGAGGTGCCGGGGAGCCACGGCTTCGCCACCGATATCGACCTCCAGAAGCTGTTCGGTCACTGGGAGTTCATGGGTGTCGACGTAACGCCGACCAAGCTGACGGTGATGCTGTGGATCGCCGCGCTCTTTGTGATGCTGGGGCTGTGGTGGACGACCCGCAACCGCAAGGCGGTGCCGCAGGGTCGCGGTCAGACGATCGTCGAGACACTGTTTCTCTTCGTGCGCGACGAGATCGCGGAGAAGGCGATCGGCCACGACGGCCACCGTTACACGCCGTATCTCGCCACCTGCTTCTTCTTCATCCTGGGGATCAACTTCCTCGGGCTGATCCCCTATGGCGCCACGGCCACCGGCAATGTCTTCGTGACGGTGGTCTTTGCGACGATGACGTTCCTCGTGACCCAGCTGGCCGGCATGCGGTCGCAGGGCGTGGTGGGCTACTGGTCGCATCTGGTGCCGGCGGGCGTGCCTGCGTGGCTCTACCCGCTGATGCTGCCGATCGAGATCATCGGTCTCTTCACCAAGCCTTTCGCCCTGACGATGCGTCTGTTCGCCAACATGGTGGCCGGTCACATCGTGCTGTTCTTCATCCTCGGGCTGGTCTTCTTCCTCAAGAGCGCGCTGATCGGCTTCGGCTCGGTGCCGCTGGGCTTCGCGATCTTCCTGCTCGAGATGTTCGTGGCGCTGGTGCAGGCCTATGTCTTCACGCTGCTGTCGGCGGTCTTCATCGGCATGGCATCGCACGCGCACTGACGCGTGACTTTGGTTACCCGGCCGCCTGACGGCCGGAGGCAAGGCTCGGCGATATCTCAGGCCGGGCACGCGGGCGGATAGGGTTCCCTCGCGCAGACGTCCACCTCGGAGCGGCGGACGACACAGCACACGGCGGCGCGCGCCGCCCCACACCCCGGGCAACCACCCGGCCGGGCCCACGCCCGGAGGCGCGCCGGAACGAAAGGTTGAGAGAGTCATGGAGCATCTGCATCAGTTCGGCGCCGCCATCGGCGCGGGTCTCGCTGTCATCGGTGGCGCCGCCGGCATCGGCCGCCTCGCCGCCGCCGCCATGGAGGGCACCGCCCGCCAGCCGGCCGCCGCCGGCGACATCCGCACCTCGATGCTGATCGCGGGCGCCTTCATCGAAGGCGTGACGCTGTTCGCCGAGGTTGTGTGCATCATCCTGGCCACCAAGTAAGACCGGTGTCCGCAGCGCCGGTGGCGACTCCTCGAGAGCCCGCCGCCGGCCGCTGATCGGTGGGCCCGGAGATCGGCATCCGAGCCTCGGACCTACCGATGAGCGAACCTTCTCCCGCTATGGAGCGACCATGACTTCCGTGATCCTGCTTGCCGAGGGCAGCCTCATCGACCCCCAGCCCGGTCTGGCCATCTGGACCCTCATCACCTTCCTGCTCGTGGCGCTGTTCCTGCGCTGGAAGGTCTGGGGCCCGCTGATGGAGGTGATCGACGAGCGCGAGAAGTCGATCCAGGACGCGCTGGACGGCGCCAAGGCCGAGCGCGAGGCGGCGGAGAGGCTGCTGGCGGAGCAGCAGGCGGCGATCGCCGAGGCCCGGCGCGACGCGGCCGATCTGGTGCGCAAGAACCGCGCCGAGGTCGAGGCCGTCAAGACGGAGCTGATGGCCAAGGCCAAGGCCGAGGCCGACCACCTGCTCGAGAACGCCCGCAAGCAGATCGACGACGAGAAGAAGAAGGCGATGGCCGAGCTGCGGGTTCACGCGGTCGACCTCGCGCTCGCCGCCGCCAGCCGGGTCGCCTCGGCCAGCCTCGACGACAACCACCACCGCGCTCTCGCCGACGAGTTCATCCGCTCGGTGGGCAGCCGTCCGTCGGCGTAGGCCACAGCGGCCGCGGTACGCCGTTCGAGACAGCGCACGCAGTGAGTACCGCCCGGCCAGCCGCCGGGCGGTGCCGTTTTCAGCAACGACGCCTGAGCATCAGCGTCCATCAGGAGCAGGGAATCATGGGTCTGGCCATCGGGATCGTCGGGCTGCCGAACGTGGGCAAGAGCACGCTGTTCAACGCCCTCTCCAACGCCGGCGCGCAGGCGGCCAACTATCCGTTCTGCACGATCGAGCCGAACGTGGGCATCGTGCCGGTGCCCGACACGCGGCTCGAAGAGCTGACGCGGGTGATCAAGCCGCAGAAGCAGGTGCCGACGAGCCTGGAGTTCGTGGACATCGCCGGCCTCGTCAAGGGAGCGAGCCAGGGAGAGGGGCTGGGCAACCAGTTCCTCAGCCATATCCGGCAGGTGGACGCTGTCTGCCACGTGCTGCGGTGCTTCGAGGATGGGGACGTCGTGCACGTGGACGGCTCTGTCGACCCGGCGCGCGACGCGGCGACCATCGACACCGAGCTGTGCCTCGCCGACCTGCAGACGGTGGAGAAGCGGCGCGACCGCACCCAGAAGCTGACCAAGGCGGGCGGCAAGGCAGGTGAGGATGCCAAGGCCGAGCTGGTGCTGCTGGAGCGGCTGATCGCGGCGCTCAACGAAGGCACGCCGGTGCGTCGGCAGGGACTGACGGACGACGAGAAGGCGCTGCTGCGTGAGCTGTTCGCTGACGGCCAAGCCGGTGCTGTACGTCGCCAACCTCTCCGAGGGGCAGCTGGGCGGCGAGGCGAACGACCCTCTGGTGGCCAAGGCGCGCGCCGTGGCCGACGCCGACGGCGCCCCGCTGGTGACGATCTGCTCCAAGGTGGAGAGCGAGGTTCAGGAGCTGCCGGCCGAGGAGCGCGCCGAGTTCCTCGGGAGCCTGGGCCTCTCCGAGCCGGGCCTGCACAAGCTGGTGCGCGCCGGGTACGACCTGCTGGGGCTGATCACCTACTTCACGGCGGGTGAGACGGAGTGCCGAGCGTGGACGATTCGCCGCGGCACCAAGGCGCCGGGCGCCGCCGGCGTCATCCATACCGACTTCGAGCGGGGGTTCATCAAGGCCGAGGTGATGGCCTACGAGGACCTGCTGCGGCTGGGGAGCGAGTCGGCCTGCCGCGAGAAGGGGCTGCTGCGGATCGAGGGCAAGGAGTACGTGGTCCACGACGGCGACGTGATGCACTTCCGCTTCAACGTGTAGACATCAACGCCCAGACACTCGCGTCCACGTCACGAACGTCTACCGCCCCGGACTCCGCGATGGAGCCGGGGCGGTCTGCTTCGACCAGGCGGTGCATGATCCGGACACCCACTCACCCACCGCGTTCGATCAGGCCTTGGCCACCGGCGTCTGCTGGGCGCCCTGCATGTCGGCTCGGAACTCGCTCACGGCCGCCTGAAGGATCGTCAGCGCCCGACCGAAGACCTGCGTGAAGGCGGTCGGGTCTCCGGAGAGGAACTCCACGACCACGAACACCGCCGGGCCGGGCACGACGAACGCCTTGGCCACCTTGAAGCGGCCGGAGATATCCGACGCGATCCGCAGCGCGACCTGCTCCTCGTCCGGATCCGAGAGGGGCCAGATGCCGACGGCGCCGAGACGAAACAGCTCCGGGTCGTCACTCGTGTTGAAGAGCACATAGGGTTTGGCCTCGGCCTTGAAGACGATGTCGCCGTCGTCGTCGATCACCGGCCGGAACCCCTCGTCGCGCAGGTACTCCAGCTGGAACGCCTGCAGATCGAACGGAGCCGCCTCGTCTGCTGCCGGAGCGAGGTGCGCCGCATCGTCGTCCGCGGGAGCGGTCTGGGGAGCGGGGGCCTCGCTTTTACGTCGCGCCATCGGTGAGATCCGGGGTGAGGAGGAGCAGCCAGAAGAACGGTGAGGTGGAACCATACAGCGAGGGTCGGACATCGGACAGAGGTCACCTGCAGTGCGTCATCAGACAGCCACATCGCCCTCGCTGATGCGGGCCGAGGCGTCGTTGCCCTCACTCCCCGTTTTGTCTATCCCACAGGGCCTCTGCGCGTCGCTGGTTGAAACGTCCGCGCTGACGGGGTGACCGATGACCAACAAGACCCTTGCTCTCATCGCGCTGTTGCTCGTCGGACATGCCGCCTGCGTGCTCCCGTCCGAGGGCGACCCGGCAACGGACACGGCGACACAGTCGTCTACGCAGAGTGAGACTGCATCCGGGACTGTCACCTCGTCCGACATCGCGACAGTGACAGAGACGGCCACCCGGTCGGAAACAGCCACCTCGTCGGAGACAGCCACCGCGTCAGAGACGGCCTCCGCGTCGGAGACGGCCACCGCGTCAGACACGTCGACGTCGTCGGATACGGCGGCGGCTTCCGACACTGCGACCGCGTCGGACACCGCTACCGCAACATCGCCGACCGACCACACCCTTTCCGTCATCACGTCCGGCACGGGTGGCGGCGTCGTCAGCGGCACCGGTATCGACTGCGGCGCCGACTGCAGCGAGACCCTCTCACATGGCTCGATGGTCACCCTCACGGCCACGCCTGCGACCGGATCGAGCTTCGCCGGCTGGTCGGGCGCCTGCAGCGGCACCGGCAGCTGCGTCGTGACGGTGGACGCTGCGAAGTCCGTCGGCGCCTCGTTCGAACTCAACACCTACGTCTTGTCGGTCACCCGGACGGGAGCGGGATCCGGCGGCGTGAGCGTCTCCGGGATGGACTGCAGTACGGGCTGCAGCGTCAGCGTCGCCCATGGCGCCGCCATCACGCTCACGGCCTCTGCGGAGGCAGGCTCCACCTTCGCCGGCTGGTCAGGCGCTTGCAGCGGCACCGGCAGCTGCGTCGTGACGATGGATGGCGCGAAGTCCGTCGGTGCCGCGTTCACACTCAACACGTACGTCTTGTCCGTCTCCAAGTCCGGAACCGGTACGGGCACCGTGACGGGGGCCGGCATCGACTGCGGCGCTGACTGCTCCGAGTCGGCGAACCACGGCACGGTCGTTTCGTTGTCCGCCATGCCCGCGGCGGGATCGACCTTCGCCGGCTGGTCGGGGGCCTGCAGCGGCACCGGCAGCTGCGTCGTGACGATGGATGCAGCGACATCCGTATCGGCCACGTTCAGCCCCATGACACCTCTGTTGAGCGTCACCAGCAGCGGCACCGGCGTAGGCACGATCGTCGCCAGCATCGGTGCGATCAGCTGCGGCGCGACCTGCAGCAGCACCTACGCCTACGGCACGGTCGTCACGCTCACGGCCGTACCTGCCACCAGCTCGCTGTTCGAGGGCTGGTCAGGTCCGTGCTCCGGCACGGGGAGCTGCGTCGTGACCGTCGACGAGGCGAAGACGGTAGGAGCGACCTTCACCATTCGGACCTATCCGCTCGTCGTCGTGAAATCGGGCTCGGGCAGCGGCACCGTGACCGTGACCGCCGCTGCCGGCGAGATCAACTGCGGCGAGACCTGCAGCGCGACGCTCACGCACGGGACACGTCGCACCCTGATGGCCACCCCGGCCGCAGGATCGCTCTTTGTCGGATGGACGGGTGACTGCGCCGGCCGCACCTTCCCCTCCTGCATCGTGACGATGAATGGCCCCAAATCGGTCGGCGTTGAGTTCGCCCCCAGCCACTACCCGTTGACAGTCACTCGCTCCGGAAACGGAAGTGGCACGATCACCGCGAGCGTCGGTGCCATCAACTGCGGCATGACCTGCGGCGCCACCTACGCGCCGGGGGCCAGTGTCACGCTCACGGCCACGCCAGCCGCCAACATGTCATTCACCGGGTGGACCGGTGCCTGCAGCGGTACCGGCCCGTGCGTCGTGACGATGGACACGGCGAAGTCGGTGAACGCAGACTTCACGTTGATCACGCATGTCGTCACGATCAACGTGGTTGGAGGTGGCAGCGGCAAGATCGGCGCCAGCAGCGGGACCTTCGGCGTCAGCGGCACCCTCCTCGACTGCGAGGGCAGTTGCAGCATCACCTACGCGGCGGGGCTTTCGGTCTTCCTGAGCGGCGAGCCCGCCCCCGGGTCGCGCTTCGCCGGCTGGTCGGGGCCATGCAGCGGGACGGGAAACTGCAATCTGACGATCGATGGGTCGAAGACCGTCACAGCAACCTTCCAAGTCCAAGAGTATCCGCTGGCAGCCACCCGCAGCGGCCCGGGCATGATCACCTCGCTGCCTGCGGGCATCGATTGCGGTGGCGACTGTGCGGAGAACGTGCCCCATGGCTCTCGCATCACGCTGATAGCGACGCCGCACGCGCATGCGACGTTTGTTCGGTGGACGGACGCCTGCTTCGGCACCATCGGGCCTGTCTGCGAACTGGAGATGCCTGCCAGCGCGACGTCTGTCGGCGCCGTTTTTGACTGGGAGACCTATGACGTAACGATCACAAAAACGGGGACGGGCGTCGGCACCATCACCGCCGACCGAGGGGATATCAACTGCGGTGCTGTCTGCCGTGACAGCTATGCACGCAACGACGACATCACCCTCACCGCCACGCCCGCGCCGGGATCGGCGTTCGTCGGCTGGTCGGGACCGTGTACGGGCGCCGGCACCTGTCTCGTACCGATGACCCAGGCGTGGGCGGTGGAGGCGCGGTTCGTACCGGAGACGCAGACGCTCAGCGTGGCGCGCACGGGCACCGGCACCGGCGTGGTGACAGCCGACGTGGGCGGCATCGATTGCGGGGCGCAGTGCAGCGGGAGCTATGCGTTCGGCAGCAGCGTGACGCTGACGGCGACGGCCGACACGGGCTCGTCGTTCGTCGGCTGGTCGAGGGCGTGCAGCGCAGAGACCGGCAGTACATGCACCCTCTCGATCGCCGAGGCGCCGGCGGTGACGGCGCGCTTTGACCAGATCGGACACGTGGTGATGGTGACGCGGACAGGCACTGGCAGCGGCGCCGTGAGCGGCTTCGGCGTCGACTGCGGCGTCAACTGCGGCGCGAGCTATGCGCACGGCTCGGTCGTGACGTTCACGGCGTCTCCCACGATCGGCTCGAGCTTCGCGGGGTGGTCGGGCGCGTGCCTCGGGACGGGCAGCTGCGTCGTGACGGTGGACGGGGCCAAGCTGGTGTCGGCGAGCTTCTCACTCAACACCTATGCCGTGTCGGTCTCCAAGACCGGCACGGGCAGCGGCGTCGTGACCGGTGCGGGGATCGACTGCGGATCGACCTGCAGCATCAACGCCGATCACGGCAGCAGCGTCACACTGACAGCCACCGCGTCGGCGGATTCGAGCTTCGCCGGCTGGTCCGGCCCGTGCTCGGGCACCGGCAGCTGCACCGTATCGGTCGCCTCGGCACTCTCCGTTGTGGCGCAGTTCGACCGCGGGCCGCACTTGGTCTCGGTGAGCAAGGCGGGGCTCGGCACCGGCACCGTCCTCGCCAACATCGGCGGCATCGACTGCGGCGACGATTGCAGCGAGAGCTATGCGCATGGCACGTCGCTGGTGATGGTGGCGGTGCCCGGGGACGGATCGACCTTCGCGGGCTGGTCGGGCTCCTGCAGCGGCACCTCCAACTGCCCGCTCACGATCGACGGCGCCAAGAGCGTTACGGCCACCTTCGGCCTCGCGAACCGGGTGCTGGCGGTGACGTTGGACGGCCCGGGCAAGGTGAGCTCCAGCCCCGCCGGCATCGATTGCGGCGGCGACTGCTCCGAGGTCCTGCCGCACGGCACCAGCGTCACCCTGACGGCGACGGCGATACCCGGAGGGTCGTTCGTCGGCTGGTCCGGCGCCTGTGAGGGGAACACGACGCCCGTCTGCACGATCGCCGTGACAGGCGCGCCGACGCTCGCCAACGCCATCTTTGCTTGGAACCGCTACGAGCTGACGGTCGTACGCACCGGCGCCGGCGCGGGGCGGGTCGCCGCTGACTGGGGAGAGGTCGATTGCGGTGCGCTCTGCAGCGACGACTACGGCCACGGCGACACCGTCACCCTCACGGCCAGCGCCGAGCCGGGGTCGGTCTTTGTCGGATGGTCGGGCGCCAGCTGCAGCGGCACCGATCCGTGCGACGTCGAGATGACGCAGGCGCAGGCCGTCGAGGCGCGGTTCGCCGCTGCGACCCAGACGCTCACGGTCGCCCGCGATGGCAGCGGCTCGGGCGTCGTGACGGCCGATGTCGGGGCGATCAGCTGCGGCAGCGGCTGCAGCGGCAGCTACAGCTACGGCACCCGCGTGACGCTCACGGCGACAGCCGACGCGGGCTCCACCTTTGCCGGCTGGTCGGGGGCCTGCAGCGGAGAGACGACGAGCAGCTGCACGGTGGGCGTCGACGAGACCAACGACGTGACAGCGACCTTCGCCCTCGCGCCCCACCTGCTGACGGTGAGCCTCGCCGGCGACGGTGCGGGCGATGTTTACTCGGCACCGGGCGGTATCGGCTGCGGGAGCGACTGCAGCGAGGCGCTGGCGCCGCTGACGATCGTCGAGCTGACGGCGGTCGCAGCCACCGACTCGAGCTTCGCCGGGTGGACGGGGGCCTGCTCGGGCACCGGCAGCTGCTTCGTGACGATGGACAGCGCCCGCAATGTCACGGCGACGTTCGACAAGACGCGCCACCTGCTCGAGGTGACCCGCGCCGGAGCGGGGGCCGCCCTGGGGACGATCAGCGCGACGATGGTCTCCGGCTCGGCGACCGCGACGATCGTCAGCTGCGGCGACGACTGCAGCGAGCTGGTCCCGCACGGCAGCAGCGTCACGCTGACCGCCTCGGGCGGCGTCGGAGCGTCGTTCGCCGGTTGGTCGGGGGGCGGCTGCAGCGGCACCGGGAGCTGCACCCTGAGCATCGCCGCGGCGGCGAACGTGACGGCGAGCTTTGTCGTCCGCACATACGCCGTCGACATCTCGCGCGTCGGCAACGCGTCGATGGGCCGGGTGGTCTCCGCACCGGCGGGGCTCGACTGCGGCAGCGCCTGCAGCGGGCCATTCGCGTACGGCACGACCGTGACGCTGACAGCGCAACCGGAGGCCGACGGCACGTTCGCGGGCTGGACCTCGGGACCGTGCTCCGGCACCGGCGCGTGCACCTTCACCGTGACGAAGGCCGAGTCGATCTCCGCGGACTTCCGCGCGATCACACACCCGATCACGATGACCCGGGTCGGCACCGGCAGCGGGAGCATCCAGACGACGACCGGGGTCAACGTCTGCGTGTTCTCCATTTGTACGGTGATGGCGGAGCAGGGGCGGAGCTACACCTACGTGGCGGCCCCGTCGAGCTCGATGGTGTTCGCCGGCTGGGAGGGGGGCGTTTGCAGCGGCACCGGCACCTGCGTCCTGACCGTGACAGGGCCTGCGACGCTGACGGCCCGGTTCAACCAGCCGGACCAGCAGCTCAGCCTCAGCAAGGCCGGGAGCGGCGCGGGGGTCGTCACCTCCCACCCGAGCGGCGTTGACTGCGGGTCAAACTGCATCAGCAGCTACGCCTACGGCACCACCGTCACGCTCACCGCGTCGCCGGACGCCACATCGGACTTTGGCGGCTGGTCGAGTGACTGCAGCGACATCAGCGTCGGGGTCTGTGCGGTGACCCTCACAGCGGCGCACACCATCGTGGCGACGTTCGTACCCAAGGCGTACACGCTGTCGGTGACGACCAGCGGCAGCGGCACCGTCGCCAAGAGCGGAGGCAGCTTCATTCACGGCAGCCTCTACTGCAGCGCCGCCGCCGGGAGCAGCACCAGCTGCAGCGCGACGGTACGGCACGGCGACGCCGTGACGCTCAGTGCCATCACGCCCGAGATCGGGACGTTCGTGGGCTGGGGGGGCGCCTGCAGCGGCAACGGCGGCTGCACGCTGACGATCGACGGATCGGCCAGCGTCTCGGCCACCTTCGCGACACGCACCCACACCGTTTCGGTGAGCGCCACCGGCGGCGGCCTGGGACAGTTCACGCTGATAGCGGACAACAACGCCAACACCATGCAGCGCTGCACCGCACGGAGCTGCAGCTACAGCTACAGCGCCGGGACGGTGCTCAACCTGTCGGCGGCCGCCAAGGCGGGAGTCACCTTCAGCGGCTGGTCGGGGGCCTGCAGCGGCACGGGCACGGCGTGCAGCTTCACGGTGATGAGCGACAGCGTCGCCACGGCGACCTTCGACGCGGCGCCCAACGTCGTCTTCGTCACCTCGACCACCCACTCGGGCAATCTGGGCGGGGTGTCGGGGGCGGACGCGATCTGCCAGGCGCGCGCGGCGGCGGCGGGGCTGGCAGGCACCTTCGTGGCGTATCTGACCAGCGGCTCGACAGGCGCCTACCAGCGCGTGAGCGGCGGCGCCGGCTGGGTGCGGACGGACGGACGCCCGGTCACGAGTGATCACACGTCGATGCTGAACGGGTTCATGTACCACCCGATCCGGCTGGACGAGTTCGGCAACGATATCGGCGCGCAGCCGGTGATGACGGGCGGCTCCGGCGACGGACTCGACTGGAGCAACGACTGCAACGGCTGGAGCAGCAACTCTGCGCTGGAGTCGCGTTATCTGGGGTACTCCGACGCGGTGGGGGACGACGCGTTCTCCAGCGCGGCCGAGATGGGCTGCGGCGGCCTCGCGCGGATCTATTGTTTCCAGTCTGATCGATATGCCTATGTGACGGCCGAGCCGGTGGAAACATATCGGCTGGCGTTCCGATCCAGCACGACGGTCGCGGCCGACGCAGGGCTGGTGGCTGCCGACGCGCTCTGCCAGAGCGATGCCGACGCCGCCGGGCTGAGCGGGTCGTTCCGCGCGCTGCTGGCGACGGACGGCGCCAGTGCCGCCTCGCGGTTTGACAGCACGGGGGCGCCCTGGGCGCGGCGGGACGGCACCGCGCTGGCGTCGACGGCGTCGGGGCTCTTGAGCGATGCGTTCTGGGACTCAGCCGTGATCGAGACGGCGGCCGCGAGTCAGACGTCGTTGTTTGGCTACAACATATGGACAGGCGCGGCCTCGCTGACGACGGCGGGGACGGCGGCCACCACCTGCAACAACTGGAGCAGCACGGCCGGCACCAGCACCTCGGGTCGCTTGAGCCGAACGCGTGTCGTGTCACTGCTGACGGACGCGACGTCGAGCTGCAGCGTTGCGCGCCACGTGTTGTGCCTGGAGGAGTAGTGGCCTGAAAGGCGTTACATCGGACTCGGGAGATCTCCAGCGAAAGGCGTGCTGAAGCACGCCTCCACGGCAGAAGGGAGAGCCACGCACGTCGCGACCGCCTCCTCTGCCGGTAAAGACGCTCCTTGGAGCGTCTCTTGCTCGGAGGCTTGGCAACGATCCTTGAACAGAGGGGACTGCGCTTGCCATCTCGAGACGTCGGACTCGGGAGATCTCCAGCGATAGGCGTGCTGAAGCACGCCTCCACGGCAGAAGGGAGAGCCACGCACGTCGCGGCCGCCCCGAGCCGCTACGCCCCGAGCCGCTACGCCGCTACGCCGCTACGCCGCTACGCCGCTACGCCGCTACGCCGCTACGCCGCTACGCCGCTGAGTCCGTCGCGGCCGGCGCGGATGCCTCCTGCAGCAGCGCCACCATGTCGCGCGCGTCCATGCGACCGGCAGCGTCGCCCTCCTGCAGCACGCTCGCCACCAGCGCCCGCTTGCGCGCATGCAGCGAGAGCACCCGCTCCTCCACGGTGCCCAGCGCCACCAGCCGGACGATGGTCACGGGCCGCGTCTGCCCCATGCGATGGGCGCGGTCGGCGGCCTGGTCCTCCACGGCCGGGTTCCACCACGGGTCGAGGATGAAGACGTAGTCCGCCGCGGTGAGGTTGAGCCCGGTGCCGCCCGCCTTGAGCGAGATGAGAAACACCTTGGCCTTGCCGGCTTGGAACGCGTCGACCCGCTTGCGCCGCTCGGCGAGGGAGGTCTCTCCGGTGAGCGTCAGGTGCTCCACGCCGGCCTCGTCCAGCTCCTCCGACACAACCTCCAGCAGCGACACGAACTGGCTGAAGACCAGCGCCGTGTGGCCCTCCTCCAGCACCTCGGAGAGGTCGTCGATGAGCGCGCGTACCTTGGCGCTGCGACGCGGCGCCGCGGGGCTCACCAGTGCCGAGCAGCAGGCCAGCTGCCGCAGCCGGGTGAGCTGCTGCAGGACCCGGAACCGCTTGTCCTGCGGGACATCGTCGTCCTCACCGACCAGATCCTCCAGCGCGGCCACCCGCGTGGCCTCGTAGAGCGCCCGCTCGGCCGCGCCCAGCTCGACGTCGCGGCGCACCTCGATCCGGTCCGGCAGCTCGCGCAGCACCTGGTCCTTGGTGCGACGGAGCACCAGTGGCCGCACCAGCCGCGAGAGACGGGCCGAGGCGTCGGCGTCGCCGTTCTGCTCGATCGGCGTGGCGAACTCGCGGGCGAACGATTCCCAGCTGCCCAGCACGCCGGGACAGACCGTCTGCATCAGCGCGTGCAGCTCGCCCAGGTGGTTCTCCACGGGTGTACCGGTGAGCGCCAGCCGCCAGCCGGCAGGGACGCGTCGGACGGCCTTGGAGGTCTCGGTGTTCCAGTTCTTGATCGCCTGCGCCTCATCCAGCACCAGCGTGCCCCAGTCGCGCGCGGCCACGGCGTCGATCTCGTGGCGCAGGAGGCCGTAGCTGGCCACCACCACGTCGCCGGCGCGCGCGCTGTCCAGCAGCGCCGCCCGATCGGCTGTGCGCAGCTCGTGGACCCGCAGCGAAGGCGCAAACCGCTCCAGCTCGCGCATCCAGTTGAAGGTGACGCTGGCGGGGCTGAGCACCAGCGCCGCACCTGAGGCCCGGCGCCGCAGCAGCGCGGCGATCGCCTGCACCGTCTTGCCCAGCCCCATGTCGTCGGCGAGCACGCCGCCCAGCGACAGCTCGGCCAACCGCGCCATCCACGCCACGCCCTCGGCCTGATACGGCCGCAGCTCGGCCTTGAGGGTGGACGGCGGCGATACGTTGATGCTCTGCGCGCGACGGGCCTTGTCGACCAGCGTCGACCACGCCGGGGGCGTCGTCACCTCGTCGTCCAGTGTGAGCCGGCCGTCGCCCGCGAGCGCCGCGGCGGAGCGCGACAGCACGCGGCGACCACGCTCGTCGTGCGAGAGGTCCGCCAGCGTCTCCAGCGACGCGGTCATGAGCCGGCTGAGCCGGACGAAACGGTTCTTGCGCACCTCGATGTAGCGGGCGCGCGACTTGCGGGCGGCCAGCAGCGCGGCGAGCGACACCTTGGCGCCGTCGACCTCCACCTCGCCCTCGACGCCGAACCAGTCGGCGGCGGTCGTAATGCGTACCCGCCGCATCACCTCGGGTGCCACCGCGACGCGCATCGGCACCGCGTCGGCCGGCCACTCCACCGGCACCCCGGCCAGCGCCGGGGTGTCGAGCCGCTCCAGCAGGTCGAACCAATCATCCGTGTCGAGCAGCCGCGCCCGCTCGTCGGCGCCCCACCCCAGCTGGACTGCCAGCGCCGCCGCCGCCGTGCGCTCGTCCTCCAGCCGGCGGCGGGCCCAGCAGCGCTCGCCGCCGATCGTCGTGCGCACCACTTCTTCGCCAGCACCCGGGGTGACGAGCGATCCACCCTCCGCCGCCCGCACTGCGAGCGAAACACGCGCTCCACCCGGCTCGGGCGCCACGATGAGGCGCGGCGCGCTCTCGGCGGCCACCTCGCGCCCCATCAGCTCCGGGGGCAGCTCCACCGCGAGGGTGCCGCGCACCGACTCGAGTCGCTCGGCCAGCGCGCCGCCCAGCTCCTCCGGCAGCGGGGGGATGGCCAGGAGCCCTTCGAAGACCGCCGCATGAGCGTCCTCGTACGGCACGGCGTGGATCGTCTGCTTCTGCCGGTTGAGCCAGACGCCGCCGCCCGGCATGGGGAACAGCTCGCGGCCCGGCTGATCGACCCCGGTCACACCGGGCAGCACCCGCAGCTGGCCGTCGACCGTCACCACCCGCACGGCGGGCCGGCCGACCTGGACGGCGAACGGCTCCGGCGAGCCGTCGCAGTAGATGCCGGGGTGGCCGGCGAGCGCCTGGAGGGCATCGAGCGGTGAGAGGCGGTCGATGATGTCGGCGACGGAGGCGTTGATGCGTCCGTAGTAGCTGGCCGCGCTCATCCGCTGCAGCTGCTTGGCGAGCGCCAGTATCGCGCGCTCCTGCGGGAGTTCGCTGCGGCTCAGGATCGCCTCGAGCTGGGCGGCGCCGGGGCGGCTGCCGGCGCTGGCGGCGCCGCTCTTGAGGCGACGGTGCATCCGCGGCCGCACCTTGAGTCCGCCCGGTGCCGGCTCGACGAACCAGCTGAGCCACTGGCCCTCGGTGCTCTCGGTCGGTGCGCGCGACTCGCCGCCGAGCGAACCCAGCAGGCCGGCGACGCGGCCCAGCAGAATCTCGGGCGTGGGAGGCAGCAGGGCCTTCTCCAGCCACCGGACCTCTTCGGTCGACTTCCCGCGGGAGGCCTGCTCGGCGATCGACGCGACGGCCACCAGTGCGTGCGCACAAGGGGCGTCGTCGCAGTGTTCGCAATCCACGCTGAGGTGACGATCATGGACGGATAACGCGACCTCGCATTCCCTCACGCGAAGCAGCAGGTGTTCGGGCTCCTCACCCTCGAGCTGCGCCCGCCGGCCCGCCATGGAGGGCGCCAGCCGCAGCCGCGCCGGTCCCGCCTGATCCAGCCACTCGGCCAGCCTGGCGACCAGCGCGTTGTTGCGGTCAAGGCTCGCGACCGTCGTGATGAGCCCCATGTCGGTGATGCTCACCCCCGTGATGCGCCGGTAATCACCATCGCCCTGCAACAGGAGCCGGAACGAGGCCGCCGACCAGACCATGTCGAATGGGCAGCTGATCCGTTCGCCGTCGCGGGCAACGCCGTTGAAGAGGCCGATCATCGCGGAGGAGGTCGACCGCCGGAGATCGATCCGCAGCGTACCGTTGAGGTCCGGCAGAGACAGGACCGCTGTGCCGTCGCCGCGAGAGCGCAGCCGTCCCTCGAAGTCGCCTGCGTCCGGGTATTCGGGGTCGAAGAACTCCGTCCAGGCGACAGCGACCCACTCCCCCTGCAACAACGCGTCGAGATTTCGGGCCATCGCCGTCTCCATCGAGCCAGCAGCGGAACGGCCGCGGCAAGCGCTCGATGGGAGCGTTCTACACCGAGGGTCGGACATCGTGGGCGCCTGCGCTGGCCAACGTTCGCCCGTTTCGCCATACCTTTCGCCCCGAACACGGCGCAATGGTCGTATCGTGCCGCCTTCGCCACTCACGGGAGATTCACATGAAACGCATGATGCCGCTCACTGCGATGCTGGTCCTCGGGTCGGTCGCCTGCACGCCGATGAGCGCCCCTGGAGACAGCACCACGTCAACCGAACACGCGACGTCAACCGAACACGCGACGTCCACCGATCACGCGACGTCCACCGATCACGCGACGTCCACCGATCACGCGACGTCCACCGATCACACCGCGTCCACCGACGAAGCGACCTCGACCGGTACGGACCATTCGGGCAGCGCCACCGTGCGCTTCCGCCTGCGAGGAGTGCGCTGATGCGTCACGTGATCATGACGGCGGCCTTGCTGGCCCTTGGCACCACACCGCAACTCGCGCGCGCCGGAACTGGTGAATCGAGCTTCACTCCAGACCACATCCATGTCCCGGTATGGCGCGTCACGCTCGCGCCGGCCGATGTCGACGGCGACGGCGTGCCGGAGGGCTCGCCGCAGAGCCTCTACGAATGCGCCGGCCCGACTGCGGCCGACTGCCGCGTCGACTTCGCCGACAACGAAGCCATCGCTGCGCTCTTTGATGCGGAGATCTCGATACAACCGGGTGTCTATGCCGCCATCGAAGTGATGACCTGCGAACCGGGGCACTCGTCAACCAACAGCAACGATCCCGACTACCACGCGCTGATCGAGGGCGCTGTGACGCTGTCCGGCACGCAGTACTTCACGCATCCGCAGGTCGATGGCGCGGGCGATCCATTGACGGCGGACCTCAACGAGGCAGGGCCGGTCGAGGTGGGCTTCTCCGGCTGTGGCAGCCGCTTTCCGCTTCTGCGGCCACTCCTCGTCCAGGAGGGCTCCACCGTCGACCTCAACGCCTTCTTCGCGCTGCGTGACATCGCATGGGCACGGCTCGGTGGCGCCTCGATCCCGGCTGGCTGCGTCGACAACCGCACCTCGGGGCCGATGCACGCCAGCGATGGCGCCACGCTCTCCATCTGCACGGCCTATCCGATCCTCGCGCCCTATGCCGGCGATACGCAGCCGACGCTCGAGACATTCCGGATCAGCGAAGAGCCCGCAGACGCCTCGACGGCCGGAGCACAGCTGCTGCTGATCGTGCCGCCGGAGGGTGACCCGGTGGGCGGCTTCACCCGCCGCTTCTTTTCCGAAGGCTCGGTCCAGCCGTCGGCCGGTTACGACACGCCGCTGCAGTCAATCGCCGCCAACGGCGACGGCACCTATGACATCCGCAACTACGGCGGATGGATCATGGGCAGCGATGGCCAGTGCGTCACGGACGACACCGGCCACTGCGCAATGTCGGAGTATTACGTCCGCCTGCCCGCCTTCTCCCGCGCCGACGACTCGACCGGCACACTGATGACGCTCAACAACGGAACCGCAGGCAGCGTCGGGTATCGGTCGATCCGAGCGCCGGAATGATGCACGACATCTACGTCCATACGGCAGCAAGGTCGTTGACGTTCTGAACGTCATGACGGTCGATGCGCTCTCTCGTGCGCTCAAGTCGATCGCAGATCGTGCTCGCCAAAGCAAGGCCCCGCCCGCCATGCAGCGCGAGCGGGGCCCCGGTCTTTCGCAGCGCCTACTTGATCGTCAGACGCTTGTACTCGCGATCCTCATCCAGCGCCTTGCGCGTCGTCGTGGCATTGCGGTTGACGACCGCCTGCGCGACCTTGCGGTCGTCGGCGCCGGTGCCGTCGCCCGAGGGGACGTTGTAGGCCGGCACACCGGCGTCGTCCTCGGTGGTCGTCGGCGCCTCGGCGTTGCTGCTCGCCTGGTAGTGGCGGCTGCGCGAGGGGATGTCGGTGCGGAACTTCCAGGCCGGGTCGGTCGGCAGCAGGTTGAACGCCGCCGTCGGGTGGTTGGAGACGAGCGAGAAGTACTCGATGAGCGAGCCGTCGAAGTGCGCCGTCGGGTAGCCGAGGATGACGCGCGAGGCAAAGCCGTTGACCTGCACCTCGAAGTTGGTGCGGCACTGCGACACGACGACCTTGGTGTCGCGATCGCTCGGCGCGTAGCCGGCCGCGGTGAAGAGCGTCTCCAGCTCGGCGCGGCTCTTGTACTTCCAGTTATTGCCACCGGCGTCGACCAGCAGGTTGGCCCAGGGGAACGTCACGGCGCCCTTCACGTGGCCTTCGTACAGCACGTAGCTCTTGGCGCGGCCGGCGGCGTCGTTGCTCGGAGCGCCGGAGGCGTTCCACGCGGTGGTGATGAACTGGCCCGGGTGCGTGTCGACGAAGGCGGCGTTGGCGGCGGTACGGCTGAACTGCGCGGTCGGCCGGGCGTCGATGATGAACTGGCGATCGAAACCCTCGACGACGCCGGTGGCCTGCAGGGCGCCGTCCACCACCGACTGGAACTCCTCCAGCGGCAGCGTCAGCGCGGTGTTGTCGGTGCGCAGGTCACGGACGGAGAAGCCGCCGTTGGAGATGTCGTTCTCTGACAGCTTGTTGCTCACGAGCGTGCCCGTGTAGTTCTGCGCGAGGGTGCCGTTGACGATGGCGACGCGCTTGAGATCGGCGCCCCAGTAGGAGAGCCAGTAGACGGCGCGCGCGAGGTCCTGGAAGAACGCGCCGGAGGTGCTGCTGTTGGTGCCGGCGGCGAAGACGACGTAATCACGCCGCAGGTCGATGCCGTAGCGCGAGAGCCAGTCGTCGGTGGTGGGGCCGCTGGCCTGGTAGCGCACCGAGTTGGAGATGAGCCCGGTATCGCGCGTCTCGTTGAACCGGAACCCGTCGAGCAGATAGGTGTGCACCTTGCGCGACGTGGAGGAGGGGACGTAGTCCTCGCCGGCGGCGCGCGCGGCGGCATTGAGCTGCAACACCACGAGCCGGGCGTCGGCGGCGACATGCGCCGGACGACCATCGGGCGCGGCATCGACGCCCGCGGTGTCGGCCGTCTCCCATGCGTTGACGAACGTCTCCAGCGTCGCGGCTTCGATCAGCCCCCAGCGGTTGTGCGCGTACTGCTCGGCCGAGCGGTTGGTGAGCGCATCGACGCGGGCCTTGGGCGGCAGCTCGGCCACCTCGGTGCCGGTGGCGTCGTCGGTCGACGCCTCGGTCGACGTCGCGGTCTCCGTCGTGGTCGCCGTCGAGGTCGCCGCGTCGGTCGACGTTCCGGTCTCCTCGGCCGTCGATGTAGATGTTTGTGTTGATGTCGTCTCGGAGGTCTCCGTGGTGACGTCGGTCGCCGTGGCGGTGCCGTCGGTCGTCTCGGCCGGGCGGCATCCGGTGGCCGACAACGCGAGTGACAGCACCATCAGCAGCGCCGTCGTCCAGCGCAGGCGACGCCGGGTACCGAGTGGGGTGAAAGAGTGGTTCGAACGCATCGGTCTTGCTCCTTGCAGAGAGCGCCGGGCTATCCAGCGCGGGTTGATGAGAGGGTGCAGGGCGTGGCGTGCCGCTCCGATCCGC
>Ga0172373_10004655_pt1 | contig 19190 bp, 17 predicted proteins | sample Lak10m_2_FD_114546 | JGI IMG/M metagenome (GOLD analysis project Ga0172373, IMG submission 114546) | Freshwater microbial communities from Kabuno Bay, South-Kivu, Congo - kab_092012_10m | ecosystem: Environmental > Aquatic > Freshwater > Lake | place: Democratic Republic of the Congo...
CCTGATAGACAAAGCCGTGTTTCCTGGACTTCAGGGAGGACCTCATCTCAATCAGATTGCCGCGGTGGCAGTGGCACTCAAGGAAGCCTCTACTCCCGCGTTTAAAAAATACGCACAGCAGGTCGTTAAAAACGCCAAAGTGCTTTCAGATGAGCTTTCTAAAAAAGGCTGGAGGATTATCTCTGGTGGGACCGATAGCCATCTCGTCCTTGTGGATACTTGGATGAATGGAAAAGGGGTGAGTGGTAAAGAGGCGAGCGACCGACTGGAGAAGGCGGGTATTATTGTAAATAAAAATACTATTCCCGGAGAGACTCGCACACCGGTAGACCCATCAGGTATTCGTCTCGGCTCTGCTGCGGAAACGACACGAGGTAAAAAGGAGAAGGATTTTAAAAAGATTGCGGAAAAAATAGATAAGGTTTTGAGAGATAAATAAAGTGTGGGATATGCACCTGTTATTGCAAAAATAACAAGTGTATGTTTCTATGTAAGTAGAAAGCACTGTCTATGACCACTACTATCGCTGTGTGGCAGCTGAAACTGCTCATTGCTTTTGCACTCCTCGGCCTCCTTGTTTTTGTCTGCCTCATTTTCCTCCTTGTCCTTTTGTTATTTTGGGGGATCAGTGAGAGGCGGCGAAACAAGGAGTCTCGGACGGATCCTCGTCCGCCGAATGCAAATACTTCCGAATCAGGCTGATTTCTGCTTCCCGGACTCTATTTTGATAGAGTTTTTTATTTTTCAGTAAAATCAATAAAATAACCTCGAGTAGAGCCATCATTTGGGAGAACGGCTCAACGGGCGCGCCCGTTGAGCCGTTCTGCTTTTATTCATAAATCATAAATCGTACTTCGTAAATCTTCCCCAAAATGCTATAGTACTATTCATGATTTCCGATAAGATACAAAAGGCAATACGAGAGGTAGTGACGGGACTCGGTATGGAAGTGGGCGAAGTGATCCTCGAGCATCCGGGTGAGCTTTCTTATGGTGATTATGCGACAAATGTAGCGATGGCTCTGGCTAAAAAAGCAGGCGTAAAACCAAAAGACCTGGCTGAGAAAATCGCAACCTCTATCCGCGACCAAAATATCTCCGAGATTGCAAAAGTCGAAGTTGCTGGTCCGGGTTTTATCAACTTCCACCTCTCCTCGCAATTTTTTGTTGATTCGCTGGCAGAAATACTTACATCTAGAGAAAAGTATGGCCTCAACACCAGTCTCGCGAATAAGATTGTGATGATTGAGTACACCAGCCCCAATCTGTTTAAACCGCTTCATATCGGAAACCTTGTCGGCAATATTTTGGGTGAGTCACTTTCTCGCCTGCTTGTCGCAAGTGGCGCTGAAGTTAAAAGAATCAACTACCCCTCAGATATTGGGCTGACGGTGGCCAAAGGCGTCTGGGGACTTCAGAAAACGGCTGGTAACCCAAAAGATATTAAAGCGCTTGGCGAAGCGTATCGGGCAGGCAATACTGCGTATGAAGCTGAAGGAGATGAAAAAAAAGAAATTGAGCTCATCAACAAAGCCTTGTACGAGGATTCAAATCCAGCACTGACCACTTTGCGAAAAGAGGGGATCGCGACATCTCTGTCGCATCTCGAAATGCTTTGTAAAAAATTAGGAACTAAGTTTGACACTCAATTTTTTGAAAGTCAGTCGGCTCCGCTAGGACGAGATATTGTGGTTGCAAATACGAGTCACGGTATTTTTGAAAAAAGTGATGGAGCAGTGGTATATAAAGGAGAAAAAGAAGATCTCCACACTCGAGTATTCCTCAATTCTCAAGGTTTACCGACTTACGAAGCAAAAGAGGTGGGACTTTTTAAGCTCAAAAGCGATGCGTATCCAGATTTCGATATTTCGATAACGGTTACAGGCAACGAACAACTTGATTTTTTCAAAGTAGTTTTTTCAGCCATTCAAAAAGTGTTTAAAGAAGAAACAAAAGGCAAGATTCTCCGCCATGTGCCGAATGGTTTCCTCACTCTCACGACGGGCAAGATGTCTTCACGAAAGGGGAATGTCATTACTGGTGAGTCACTCATTGAGACGGTGCAGGAACTTGTGCGAGAAAAAATCAAAGACCGTGGTTTTGATGCTCTCGAAACAGAAAAGGTGGCAGAAGCGGTGGCGATCGGTGCGATCAAGTATTCTATCCTTCGTCAGCAAATGGGAAGCAATATCATTTTCGATTTTGAAAAATCACTTTCGTTTGAGGGTGATTCGGGGCCGTATTTGCAATATTCGACTGTGAGAGGGAAGACGGTGCTCACCAAAGCCAAGGCGCTCGGCCTCGTACCATCGACCAAAGATGGTTCGAAGGATGTTGGCACCGTAGAAAGACTGATCTATCGATTCCCAGAAGTACTCGCTCGCGCGACAGCAGACTATGCACCACATCTCCTGGTTACTTTTGCAATCGAGCTCTCGGCTTCTTTTAACGCGTTCTATGCTAACCAGACTATTATTGATGAAAAAGATTCTGAGTCACCATATCGTCTTGCGGTTACCTCGGCAGTAGTGGTGGTACTCGAGCAATGTCTCCAGATACTTGCGATTCCTCTACCTGAAAAAATGTAAGAGGGCTTTTTCGCACAGCTTTAAAAGAGTGGGGCGGTGTGTTAGGATGACATGCGATAGTGCGTAATAGTACTGGAGAGATGGATGAGTGGTTTAAATCAACGGTTTACTAAACCGTCGTTCCCTAACAGGAACCGTGGGTTCGAATCCCACTCTCTCCGCCAGATGTCCAAGTTCGAACCCAAGTGAAATAAGGGTTTTTGGCCTGAATTGTATATGGATGACATTAACTCTGAAATTAAAAACCAAGGAGGAATATTGCCGATATTCGAGGCCTTCTACTTGGAGTCTATCGTATATGCGGCTGAGAGAGCGCTATCTGCATTTAATCGTTTCGACGAAGCTTATGCGCGAGGAGATCAAGATAATCTCGCGGTAGCGAATGTCCAAGAAGCGCTAACCCATACAGGCGAGTTATCGAGAATCTTTTGGCCTTCACGTGATAACGGAATATCAAGCGATCGCGGAGAAAAACTACGTCAGGCTTTTGGTTTAGGAGATGATTCACCCTTAAAAAATCGTTCCCTGCGAGATACCCTCGAGCATTTTGATGAAAGATTGGATATATACCTAAAGCAATTCCCTGTAGGTCAAATTATCCCTAGCTCAATCGTAGGAATGATCTCGGCTATACCTAAACCTATCCGTGCTTTTCGTCTACTTGATCCGCATAATTCAACATTTGTAGTCCTTGATGAAGTATATGAATTTGGATCTCTTCGTGATTCTACAAAAAACATTCTCCAAAAAGCACGAGAGAAACTTGAAAATAGAGCGCGTCTCTAAAGCCCATGACTGGAATATTTTTTGCTCATCCTCATACACTTTTAGACAAAGTAGGAGAAGTCTTACAGGATGTTGGTGCTGAGAAGTTTTTCAGTAGTTCTGACGAAAGAGTTAAGAAGGCACGGGAAGGATTTGCGGCTTATTTCTTTACCCTTGCCATGAAAAAACATACAGGGAAAGATTGGTGGTTAGCTCAGCCTGATCAGGCTGATAGATCTTATCCAGACTTTGACTTCATGTCGTTTGGTCAAACTCCAGAAAAACTAGGAGCTGAAGCCGTGGAATTAACTGGCGTCTATCCGCATTTCAAATCATTTGATGAGGTGATAAAGGTTGTTGAGCAGAAACAGAAAAAATATGGACCTGAGCCTGTTAAGTTCAGTTTATTGGTATTTGTTAATCACGAAAAAAGTGAAGAATGGACTTCTCTCCTTAGGGAACGTTTGATAACTGAACATCCATTCATAAGCATTTGGACGATCCACTTAAGATTTAAAACAGGCGGACAAGAAGTGGGAGCAGCGGTAGCCCAAAGAATTAGACCATTGCCTGGATTACGTGTGACTGCTGATATGGACGACCCAGAGACACATAAGAGACAACCTCTTCCGAGTTATATGGGAGAGAAAAATGAGAATGGCACCCACTATGTTTTCTTCAAACAAGAGTTCATGGATAGGGTTCAACTATTGTGGCGTAAAAAGTTTGATAAATAAAATTATTAGTTTTATTATTAACTTATGACTTTACTCTATATTCTCCTTGCGGTAATTGCTTATTTTCTATATCGAATCTACCGCCAAAAAGAAGATGAGAAACAAGCTGTTGCTGACGAAAAATTTGATGCTGAATGGGAACAGAAAAGAAAAGAGAAATTTAAAGATTATCCTCATTTGTTGGGGAACATTGATGATACCTGGATTGAGGTATTTTCTCGACAGAGTAACATCGATGGAAAAGACTATTTACTTAAATCAATGTTTCTTCTTATGTTAGGTGAGTCAACAAAAATTGACTACTCTGAGGGTTCTGTGAAATATGACTCTCTCTTTGATGCTACAAAAGAATTATTGGAACATCTTGAAAATTCCATGAAGGGTCTGTCGTTGAACATGAGATAGCCCTCGCTACTTATTGGCAAGAAGCTGCTACTAAAATGGGAGAGCTTGTCAAGGAAAATCCAAATACCGGGAGTCTCTCCTCAGGTGCTCATACTTCAGAGGTTGCAGGAGAGAAGGTGGAAGCAGAACCATTTACCGATATTGAGAAGATTACGTCTTGGTTTCCAAAGAAAGCAAATCATCCAGTCCATGAGATTACTTTCTTTGATAAAGATGGTTCATTCCCTCGTGAATCAAAAGGCTCTTCTCTCATTGATGAGAAAATGTCAGCTCTTGGGCTTTAAAGAGTTCATTTTTCGTCTTTGGGAGTCAAAACCCTCGCCTTTAGGTGATCCTTTGAAGATTAGTTTCGTATGAGTTTATTTGTTCATGCATTCTTGTCTTGCAACTCAGGTGCTCTGGTCATTTTTCAAACTATCTGCTTTGACACCTATGCAACCCTTTTTCTTTATCGCTAACCCTTATACGCCTCCTCCAACTTCTTCACGTCAAACTTTACCATCTTCATAAATGCTTCAGTTATGCGGGTGATTTGCTCAGGATTGCCTTCGTTCATCATTTCTCCCAAGCGGGCTGGGACGATCTGCCACGGGAAACCAAATTTATCATTGAGCCAGCCACACTGGATTTCCTTTCCGCCACGGGTCAGTTTTTCCCAATAGAAATCTATTTCTTCTTGCGTATCACAACTCACCATAAACGAAATAGCCTGTTCAAATGAAAGGGGACTTGGTCTGCCACTGTCCATGAGTCCCATGTAGCAATTTTCTATGGTAAATCCGGCGTGTTTTACCACCGCTTTTTCTTCGGTTTTTTCAGTATCCTTGGGGCCGTATTTTACCAGATAATTTATTTTTGCATTGTGAAAGACGCTGGTGTAGAAATTGACCGCTTCCTCGGCACGACCACAGACGGTGCCTGCAAACATCAGCGTCGGAACAACTTTCTGGGGAGATTTCATTTGCGAAGAAAACATGATCTGCCATGAGACACCGTATTGATCCTGTACCCAGCCAAACTTTTCTGCAAAGGGATATGCGGACAGTTCCATCAATATTTTGCCGGTGGCAGAAAGTCTTGCCCAGAGAGTTTTGACTTCATCTGCAGAATCACAGGAGATAATAAATGAGACTGTCGGCTTGAAAGGGAGGTATGGCCCAGCGGTCATGAGACTGAAATCCAATCCATAGATTTCAATGGTCGCGGTGGAGACGTGCCCCGACGGGGTATGGTCGAGTCCTCCAGAGCTTTTTATTTTTGACCCAGGAAATACCGACAGATAGAAGTCAGTAATCTTTTTCATGTCTTTTTCAAACCACAGAAACGGGGTGATTTTTTGCATAGGTATTTATTGTAGCAAGAATTGTCTCAGTACCGAAGTATTTTTTGTAAAACCCTCTCAAAAATGCTACTATAATCGCCATACTATCTATGGCAGAAGAAACAAAAAATAAACCGCCTGCGGTGTCTGGAAAAAGTCCGGTCGCTCAAAAAGAGGAGGAAATTCTGGCTTTTTGGCAGAAAAATAGCATTTTCAAAAAGACTCTTGAGAAACCTGCGCCACAGGGTGATTTTGTGTTTTATGATGGTCCACCTTTTGCGACAGGGCTACCTCACTTTGGACATCTGTTGCCAACCTCGATCAAAGATGCAATCCCGCGATACAAGACTATGCAAGGTTTCCGCGTGGCTCGTCGTTGGGGCTGGGATTGTCATGGCTTGCCGGTAGAAAATCTCATCGAGAAAGAGCTAAATTTGAAGACGAAGCAGGATATTGAAAATTTTGGGATTGGTAAGTTCAATGAAGCGGCGAAAAATAGTGTGCTTCGCTATGCCTCAGAGTGGAAACAGATTATTCCTCGTATCGGGCGTTTTGTGGATATGGAAGACGATTATCGCACCATGGATGCTTCATACACTGAGTCGGTCTGGTGGGTGTTTAAAACCTTGCATGAAAAAGGCCTGGTGCATCAAGGGTTTAAATCGATGCAACTGTGTCCGAGATGTGAGACGACGCTATCGAACTTTGAGGTCAACCAGGGGTACAAGGATATCACTGACATTTCTGTTTTTGTGACATTTCCTCTTGTGGATACTCTAGACACTTCGCTCATTGCTTGGACAACGACGCCGTGGACTCTTCCGGGTAATGTGGCGCTCGCAGTAGGTGCGGATATTGTGTATGTTCAGGTTGTGACTGAGGGTAAAAAATATATTGTCGCAAAAGAGCGAGTAGCGCAGGTGATGAAAGATAAAACATATACTGTGGAGAAAGAATTTTCCGGAAAAGAGTTGCTTGGTAAAAAATATCTCCCTATTTTTGATTATTATGCAAAGGATACGACTCTTCCAAGCAGGGAAAACGGTTGGAAAATAGTGTCGGGGGATTTTGTGACTACTACCGACGGTACCGGGATCGTACATATTGCTCCGGCTTTTGGTGAGGACGACTATGAGCTTTCAAAGAAAGAAAAAATACCTTTTATACAGCATGTTACGACAGGTGGAGTATTTAAAAAAGAGGTGAAAGATTTTGCGGGACAGATGGTGAAGCCGAAAGATGATCATCAAAGGGCGGATATTGAGATTATTAAACACCTCGCGCATAGCGGACGACTTTTTGCGAAAGAAAAAATAATTCACTCCTATCCGCACTGCTGGCGATGCGAGACCCCGCTTCTAAACTACGCGTCTTCGTCGTGGTTTGTAAATGTGCCAAAAATAAAAGATAGACTAGTTGCGGAAAATAAAAAAGTGGGCTGGACGCCGGATTTTGTGGGGGAGGGGAGATTTGGCAACTGGCTTTCTGGCGCTCGCGAATGGGCGATTTCTCGCTCTCGCTACTGGGGTGCGCCTTTGCCAGTCTGGAGTTGTGCGGAATGTAACAAAAAAGAGTTTATCGGCTCGGTAGATGAACTCAAAAAGCATATCAAGCCAAAGAATACCTACTATGTGATGCGACACGGTGAAGCCAAGGTAAATGTCGATGGCACCGTTTGTTCACTTGTGGATGGCTGTGGAGGACTGACCGATCTAGGTCGTGCCCAGGCCGGAAAAAGCGGGGAACAACTAAACTCAAAGCATTTTGATTTGATCATTTCATCACCACTTAATCGTACTCGGGAAACTGCTGAAATTGTGGCAGGAAAAATTGGTCTTGATGTAAAAGAAATTCTCACAGATGATCGTCTTCGAGAGATTGGTTTTGGTGTCTATAATAAAAAATCTTTTGAAGAGTACAGTAGCTTCTTTGCAAGCCCCGAGGAACATTTTGACAAAGCTCCAGCAGGAGGGGAAAGTCAGGCGGAAGTAAAAAAACGAGTCGCTGAATTTATTGCAGATATAGACACGCGATATGAAGACAAAACTATTCTCATTGTGACCCATGATTCACCGGCGTGGCTTTTGACTGCATCTGTCCTCGGTTTGAATACTAGAGATACTCTGAGACTGCATCCCAAAAAACGATTCTTTTTCGAAAATGCTGAGTTCGATCAACTTTCCTATGTATCTTTGCCTAGAAATCAAGCGGGTGAGCTCGATCTTCACCGACCATATATTGATGAGGTCACTTTTCCGTGCTCATGTGGTGGGGTTATGAAGCGTGTACCCGAGGTGTTTGATTGTTGGTTTGAGTCGGGAGCGATGCCGTATGCCCAGGCACGTTATCCATTTGAAAATACGGATATTTTTAATCCAAAATCATCTTTCCTTAAAAAAGCCAAAGGTTACCCAGCTGATTTTATCGCTGAAGGACTCGACCAGACTCGTGGGTGGTTTTACTCGATGCTTGTTCTCGGGGTTGCTTTGTTCGACAAAACTCCGTATAGAAATGTCATTGTAAATGGTTTGATCCTTGCTGAGGATGGCCGAAAAATGTCAAAGCGTCTACAAAATTATCCAGATCTCATGCTTACGATAGATAAGTACGGTGCAGATGCATTGCGATACTATCTGCTCGCATCCCCATCTGTACGAGCAGAAGATTTTTGTTTTTCAGAAAAAGGAGTGGATGAAGTGGTCAAAAAACACATTGGTCGACTAAACAATGTGTATACGTTTTATGCACTCTATGCCGGAGGAGAGCATGCATCGCCAGCCAGCGCAAACTCAAAAAATGTTCTCGATATCTGGATTTTGGCACGCCTTGCACAACTAGTGTCCGAAGTAGAAAATTCTCTCGAAAAGTACGAGCTTGATCGAGCCACTCGACCGATCGCGGATTTTATTGACGACCTTTCGACCTGGTACATCAGACGATCACGAGATCGATTTAAGTCTGAAGATGAGGCTGATAAAAAGCTAGCTCTTTCGACGACCCGATACGTACTCCTCGAATTTTCAAAAGTAATCGCGCCGTTTATGCCATTTCTTGCTGAGGACTTGTATCAAAAGGTGAAAGGGGCAGGAGGAAAAGAAAGTGTCCACTTAGAATCTTGGTCATCACTAAAAACTAATAACTATAAACCATCAACTGTTTTAGAAGAAATGCAGGAGGTGCGAAAAATAGTATCTCTAGGTCTGGAGGCCAGAATGCAAGCAAAAATAAATGTGAGACAACCACTTTCAAAATTAACAGTTAAAAGTGCAAAATTAAAAATTAAAGACGGGATGCTTTCTCTTATTGCCGATGAGGTAAATGTGAAGGAGGTTGTTTACGATGAAACTCTCTCGTTGGAGGTCATGCTCGATACTGCGGTTACCCCTTCACTAAAGACTGAAGGGCAAGTGCGAGAGCTCATCCGTGCGATACAAGACCTGCGAAAGAAGCAGGGACTCACGGTGGCTGATAGACCGACACTTTCTGTGGTAACTGATGATACGGGTAAAAAACTTTTGACAGAATATAAGAAAGATATAGTGAAGACGGCTCAACTAAAAGATCTCACTTTGGTGGGTTCTGGGACAGGGGAAAAGCTTGTCTTTGAGGGTATCTCTTTTGAGCTTATCTTGACGGTCTAAGAATCTGTCTCTTGTACTCATTTGACACAAGGCATGACTATATGCTATGATGTGCGGTGGTTTTCTTGCGGTCAACTCTCTGCGAAATGCAGAAAAACTCAGTGAAGAATATATGAATTCAGCAGTTTTGGCGCTGGAAACGGTAGCGGTTGGTCAGAGAAAAGGGTTCTTTAAATGTGTGGCGGTGGTCAATGTCCCGAAGCTGGGTAATGTGGCGATTTTTCGTTCGCATCTCCCAGAGGATTTTCATCCTCTCTCGGATATGCCACGGCTTTACACTACTTTTCAGGAGGGTTCTTTAGTCACCACCCACAGCAGTCTCTGTGCTGTCCTGAGGGTGCTTCCTATGGAGCTCCGGGAGACACCGCTGGTGCCCCTTGGCGACATGCGTGCGCGCCGGGTGGAGTTTGAGCATCAAGTGTTCCACGTGCTTTTCAAGGATGGCATGCGGATTAACTCGGTGGTTTGGAATGTCTGTGGTCTCACAACCACCGAATTCCTGATTGCGGTGCGTGCACAGTAGATCCTCCGACGCCGACTCGAACCTTGTGTTCCTGTCGGCTTTTTATTTGGTCGAGTCCATATTTTCTAATAATTTCAAAGGCTAAACACGGGTGTTTAGCCTTTGAAATTATGCAAATTTGACATACTAGAAAATGGCTCTATAAAGCCATTCCAACGGCTCAACAGGCCTGTTGAGCCGTTGAAAATAGCTCTACGTACACGGTTCAGTTGTCTCGCACCCAACCTCTTTTTTTGGTATTGTGTATTTACCTATAAATCATGCTCGCCCCGTGGAGCGTACTCGCGAAGTGGGGAATCTTATTTCTTACATCTACCCATGTCCCATCATATCTATCATACTGAGGGCTTTGTGCTTGGAAGTAGTCCTGCTCAGGAGGCCAATAAAATGCTCTACATTTTTACGAAAGAGCTTGGAGTTGTCCATGCATCGGCGCAGGGAGTACGTCTACTTAAATCTAAACTCCGTTACTCTCTTCAAGATTTTTCATATGCCAGGGTTTCTCTTGTTAGGGGGAAAGATATTTGGCGAGTAACCAACGCTTCACCAGTCAGCGCGCGTTTCCCACACATCTTTTCTCAGCCAGAGTATTTTGCTATTTATGTAAAAATTCTTACTCTCTTACGCCGACTTTTAAATGGGGAAGAAAAAAACGAAAGCCTTTTTACATGTATTACCCAAGCATTCGATTTTCTCGAAACTGCACAGATGAATGATTTTCAACCGCTTTCTTTTGAATGCGTGTTGGTGTTGCAAATTCTCCACAATCTCGGCTATGGCTCACCACATTCTGCTTTTGAAAAATATGCGTCTTCTCTCGTGTGGAGCGGGGAACTCGTAGCTTCTTTTGAGCCACACCGTAGTCGGGCGCTCGCGGAAATAAATACATCTCTTCGGGAAAGCCATCTATAGCCCTCATGGTTTTTTGTGAAAGTGTCTCGTGATATACTATACCGATATGAATCCAAATGGTGGTTTGAATGAGAGCAGGATAGAGCAGTTGAAGAAGAGTCTCTATTCTCGGGCGAGTGAAGCGCGTGGAGCGATCAGGCGGGCGCGTTTGTCTCGTGGCACCGAAAATGTTCAGTCGGATTGGGGCGCGCCGGATAATCTCGGTGTTAAATCCGAAGTCGTGTCGGCGGTAGAGATCCCTCAATCATCCTCTTTGGTAAAAAAGGTTTTTCTGGGGTCTTTGGCTTTTTTTGTACTCGCCCTCGGTACTGCAGTGTTTATTTTTTACGGAGGTAACAATCTCATTTCGGCAAACAATGTCGATATTTTGGTCGAAGGGCCGGTGTCTATTGCCGGAGGTGAGCCGATTTCACTCGACATCGCTGTGGTTAACCAGAATGATGTAAAGCTCGAGCTTGTCGATTTGGTAGTCGAGTATCCGCGAGGCACCGCATATCCAGAGGATACTACTAAAGAGCTCGCTCGGTTTCGAGAATTGGTAGGTGACATCGAGCCAGGGCATAATGGTCGTAAAACTATTTCCGCGGTCTTTTTTGGTGAAGAAAATGAAAAGAAAGATATAAAGATTACTGCTGAGTATCGAGTACAGGGTTCAAACGCGACCTTCTCAAAAGAAAAAGTATACCCGGTCTTCATTAGTTCCACACCTATCTCTATTACCACAGATTCTTTTACGGAAGTAAACTCTGGACAGGAATTCACTATGACCTTTACGGTTAAATCTAATTCAACAAAACTCTTGAGGGATATTTTATTCCAGGCAGAATATCCATTTGGTTTTAATTTCAAGCGATCGAGCCCTTTGGCCACATACGACAAGATGTTTTGGAAGATTGGAGACTTAGCTCCGGGCTCAAAACGTATCATTACGGTTACTGGTAGTATTGAGGGTCAAAATGACGACGAGCGAGTATTTCGGCTCAATGCCGGTGTTCAGAGCACAAAAGATGATAAGAAGATTGGCATTCCTCTCTTGAGTGTTCAACAGTCAGTAATGGTCAAAAAGCCTTTTATTACCACTTCGCTTGCTCTTGATGGTGATGTCGGTAACAAAGAATATGCTGCCGAAGCAGGCAAAAGTATTCGGGCGGATGTTTCTTTTGTAAATAATCTACCGACCGCTATCATCGATGCTGAAATCGCGGTTCGCATTTCTGGCACAGCACTCGATAAATCTTCGGTGGTGGTGGAGCGAGGTTTTTACGATTCGGTCAGCGGGGTGATTCGTTGGGATAAAAGCAATACGGCTGAGCTGTCGACGCTAAATCCAGGAAGCGGTGGAACGGTCAGTTTTAGTTTTACTCCAAACGCTCAGTCTACTTCAAAAAATCCAGGCATTTCGCTCGATGTCAGTGTCCGTGGTAAGAGAATTTCAGAAAATCAGGTACCGGAACAAATCATTGCATCTGCGGCACGAGCGGTACGAATCGCTTCCAAAATCCGTCTATTGCCCCGCATACTCTATTCAATAGGTCCATTTATAAATACAGGCCCAATGCCTCCACGGGCTGAAAAAGAAACTCGTTATACGGTAGTTTGGACGGTTACTAATACCTCAAATACGGTCTCAAACGCACAGGTCCGCTCTTCTTTGCCGTCGTATGTAAAGTGGCTTGGTGTGACCAGTGACGACGACAAAGTAGTATATAATCCTGTCGGTGGAGAGGTGCTCTGGAATATCGGAACGATTCTTCCAAATGCACAGGGTGTGTCTTCTCGCGAGGTGGCTTTTCAGGTGGCTTTTGTGCCGAGTGCCAATCAGGTGGGTAGTGTGCCGACTATCGTCAATGATGCGATACTGACCGGCGAAGATGAGTTTACTGGGTTGACCTTGCGCGATGTGCGTAGTAGTCTAAATACTCGATTGAGTACCGACCCCAATTTTGAGAACGAAGATGAGCGGGTAACGCAGTAGATGTGGGAATCCGAATTAGAAAATGCTTTCTCGATATGTATGTTTGAGGGTACGAATATTTCCTTGCTAGGAAATTTCTGAAGTCTCGGCTACCCGCCTGCGAACCCCCTCAAAAATACATATTCTCGACACATTTTCTAATTCGGAGTATAGTAAACTAAATAATTATATCGTATGAAAAAAGAAGACGCAGTTATGGAAAAAATAATCTCGCTTTGCAAACGGCGAGGCTTTATCTATCAAGGCTCTGAGATATATGGTGGTCTTGCGGGGACGTGGGACTACGGCCCACTTGGTGTGATGCTTAAAAATAATGTAAAGGCGCTGTGGTGGAAGCGTTTTGTGGATACGCGTGACGATATGTATGGGGTGGATGCAGCAATCCTCATGAATCAAAATGCATGGAAGGCATCGGGACATGTGGCGGGTTTTTCTGATCCGCTCGTCGAGTGTGAAAAATGTAAAAAGCGTTTTCGTGCTGACCATCTTGAAGACAAAAAGAAATGTCCTGAATGTGGGGGCAAGCTCGGCGCCGAAAAGCAGTTTAATATGATGTTCAAGACCAATGTGGGTGCGACTCATGATGAAAATTCTATCTCATATCTTCGTCCAGAAACCGCCCAAGGCATGTTTGTTAATTTTAAAAATATTCTCGACTCTCTCCACCCAAAACTACCGTTTGGTATGGCACAAATAGGGAAGGCGTTTCGTAATGAAATCGCTCCACGAGATTTTCTCTTTCGATCACGAGAATTTGAACAAATGGAGATAGAGTACTTTGTGCATCCGGACAACTGGAAAGAAACTTTTGAGCATTTTGTGGGTCAAGTACATGAATGGACAAAAGACATCGGTCTCGTACCAGCGCATGTTCATGAGCTCGAGATTGCCGATGGCGACCGCGCGCACTATTCAAAACGGACGATAGATTTTGAATTTGACTATCCATTTGGTAAAAAGGAGCTCTATGGTCTCGCATACCGTACGGATTTTGATCTGAAAGCACATACTGGCCTCTCAAAAGTTGATCTCTCATATTTTGATGAGGAGACCAAGGAGCGATTTATTCCACATTGTATCGAGCCGTCTTTCGGTGTTGACCGTACGGTACTCGCCATTCTTTCTGATGCGTACACTGAAGATACACTTGGGGGAGAGACTCGTTCATACCTCAAGCTTTCTCCACATGTTGCGCCGTACCGTGTGGCGGTATTTCCACTTCTCAAAAACAAGCCGGTGCTCGTGGAAAAAGCCAAAGAAGTGTATGCAGATTTGAAAAAAGTATTCGGCTCGAGGGTGTCTTTTGACGACAATGGTAATATCGGCAAAAGATATCGCAGACAAGATGAAATCGGTACGCCATATTGCGTGACGATTGACTTTGATACGGTAGAAAAAGATGCGGGAGTGACGGTACGAGATCGAGATACTGGTGAGCAAAAGAGGATGCCAATAGGGGATTTGGCGAGTTATTTAGCTAGCGTAAAGTAAGTCGTAATTCTAACGGCTCAACAGGTCTGTTGAGCCGTTAGAATGGCTCTATAGAGCCATTTACTAAAATCATGAATTACCACAAAAAAGTCCTCAAAAATGGTCTCCGGATCATCACGGTGCCTATGAAAGACAACCCGACGGTGACGGTTTTGGTCATGGTGGAGGCTGGTTCTAAATACGAGAAAAAAGAGCAGGCAGGTATCTCGCATTTTCTCGAACACATGTGTTTCAAAGGTACCGCAAAAAGACCAGAGGCGATCAAAATAAGCGAGGAGCTCGATAGTATTGGTGCCCAACACAACGCCTTTACCGGGCAGGAGTACACTGGCTACTATGCCAAGGCGCATCCAAAACATTTGGACACTATTCTCGGTGTAGTTTCTGATATTTATCAAAATCCCGTGCTTGACCCGGCAGAAATACAGAAAGAAAAAGGGGTAATTATTGAAGAAATCAATATGTATCGTGATATGCCTCAGCATCACGTGCACAGTCTCATGATGGAACTTTTGTATGGAGAACAGCCAGCGGGTCGTGATATTGCCGGGACAAAAGAGACAGTTTCCGCGACTACGCGGGAGGATTTTATACAGTATCGAGCTAAACACTATGTGGCAGAAGCAACAACAGTGATTGTGAGTGGCAATATTGATACTAAAGAAATAAATAAGTCTGTCGAGAATGCTTTTAAAGATATTCCTACTCGTAAAAAAGCCGGGAAAGAAAAAGTATTGGAAAAGCAGACAGCTCCACAAATTCTTGTGCATAACAAAAAAGGTGAGCAGACTCATCTCGTACTGGCCTGTCGTGGGTATGATGCGTACGACAAAAGATTGCCCGCGGTGAAGGTGCTCCGGACGATTTTGGGCGTGGGAATGAGTTCACGACTTTTTCATAAGCTTCGCAATGAGATGGGTGTTTGCTACTACGTTTCGGCGCACCATACTTCTTTTACTGACCATGGTTTTTTCGACATCTCTATTGGAGTAGACAATACTCGCGTACATGAAGTGATCAAGGTAGTGCTTGCGGAGTGCAAGAGGCTCACTGAAAATTTGGTAGAAAAAACGGAATTACAGAAGGCTAAAGAATATATTGCGGGAGGTCTCTATCTCGGGCTCGAGTCATCGGACTCACTTGCGGAGTATTATGGTTTTCAGGAAATTATGCGAAAGGATTTGAAAAAGCCAGAAGAAGTAATTGATGATCTGAAAAAAGTAACCGCACAAGATGTGCAAAAAGTTGCGAAGGATATTTTTCAAGATAAAAATCTTAATTTGGCGATTATCGGTGATTTTCAGTCGAAAGAAGAATTTGAGAACGTCGTTAGATTCTAAGTGTATTTTCCAATCTATTCTAGTGTGGTATTATTGTGGGTATGAATCTACCAAATAGCTTGGACAGTATCAATGTAAGCACCGGTACGATCATCCGTTTCTTTTTAGTACTCCTTTTCTTTGCGGTGCTTTATATTGTGCGTGATCTCGTGCTCGTGGTATTGACCGCTATCGTGATCGCTTCAGCTATCGAGCCGGTGGTCAAATGGTGTAGTAAGTTTCGTGTACCAAGATTACCTGCCGTCATCGGTACCTATATTGTGATAGTGCTCGTAGCGCTGGCGCTCTTTTATTACTTTTTACCGACTCTGGTTGCTGATGTGCTTATCTACCTTAAAGAGCTTCCACCAAGCGTGAATATCTCGGATCTACTTGGCCCGCTCAAAGAAAGTAATTTTCTCAGCGCTTCACAGTCGGTGGGTATTCCACAAGAGTTTTCTATACGGGAGCTTGTAGATAGTACCCAGCAAGTGCTTTCGAGCGCGTCTCAAGGTTTTGTAAAAGTGGCAGGTACTTTCTTTGGGGGTCTTATCAACTTCATTCTCATCATGGTGATCTCTTTCTATCTTGCTGCACAGGAAGACGGGGTGGTCAATTTTTTGAGGATTATTGTACCGGTCAAAAATCAGAAATATGTACTTGATCTTTGGAAGCGTTCTCAGCTCAAAATCGGCTATTGGATGCAGGGACAATTTTTCCTTGCTTTTTTCATCGGTCTTTTAGTGTGGCTATTCCTCACAATTTTTGTTGGTATCAAGTATGCATTTACTCTCGCGGTGCTCGCGGCGGTGTGTGAGCTTATTCCGATTTTTGGCCCACTCATTGCTGCTATTCCGGGAGTGCTCATTGCTGGTGGTGAAGGTGGTACTCAGATGGGTATTATCGTTGCACTTATTTACTTGCTCATCCAACAGTTCGAAAACCACCTCATCTATCCGATGGTGGTGAGGAAGATTGTCGGAGTTTCGCCTATTTTGGTCATCGTTTCGCTCGTCATCGGTCTGAAGCTTGCGGGTTTTCTCGGAGTACTCCTCTCAGTACCGCTCGCCGCCGTATTTATGGAATACGTTCATGATGTCGAGCTAGAGAAGAGGCGAGAGCATGACCGCCTTGCTCAGATCGGGTAGAGGTGGTATTACTTAAAGGTGAATAAATCGAGAAATTCTTTCTCGGCGTATCTTTTTGAGAGTACGAATATTTTTCTGGTGAAAAATTTCTGAAATCTCGGCTACCCGCCTGCGAACCCTCTCAAAAAAGATATGCCTTCGACGAATTTCTCGATTTAGCAGATCATTTTTGCATGATGAAAAAATCAAATACATTTTATATTACGACACCGATTTTCTATCCCAATGCAGAGTTGCATATGGGAAATGTGTACCCTGTTACGCTCTGTGATATCGTGGCGCGGTATCATCGTGCAAAGGGAGACACTACTTATTTTTTGACTGGCTCAGATGAACATTCGACTAAGGTGGTCAAAATGGCGGAAAAGGCCGGAAAGAGTACCGAAGATTTTTTGAACGAAACGGTGGGAAGCTTCAAAACTCTTTTTTCAGCACTCAATATTTCGTATGATCAGTTTATTCGAACCTCAGACCGAGAGGTGCACTGGCCGGGAGCGATTTTGATGTGGAATAAGCTTGTTGAAGCAGGGGATATTTATAAAAAAAGTTACCAGGGCCTCTACTGCGTCGGCTGTGAGGCGTTTGTGACTGAAAAGGATTTGGTAAACGGTAAATGTCAGTATCACGACACAGTGCCCGAGCTTCTGGAGGAAGAAAATTATTTCTTCAGACTTTCAAAATATACCGAAAAGGTAAAAGAAAAGATCGTGTCAGGAGAACTCTGTGTGATGCCAGAATCACGAAGATCAGAAATCCTCGCACTTCTCGACCGTGGACTCGAAGATGTAAGCTTTTCTCGACCGGCGAGCAAAAACTCGTGGGCGATACCAGTGCCAAACGATCTCACTCAGACTATGTATGTGTGGTGTGATGCGCTGGTAAACTATATTTCCGCTATTGGTTACGGACGAGATGAGAAAAAGTTCGAAACATACTGGCCGGCAGATTTTCATGTGATCGGCAAAGATATTTTGCGTTTTCACTCGGCTTTCTGGCCAGCGATGCTTATGTCTGCAGGCCTTCCACTCCCAAAAACGATTCTCGTGCACGGCATGATCCTCTCTGGAGGACGAAAAATGTCAAAGACACTAGGTAATGTGATCGATCCACAAGCGCTGATCGCTGAATACGGCAAGGACGCGTTTCGGTATTTTATCGCTCGACACCTTTCTACATTTGAGGACAGCGAAATCACCCCTGAGTCCTACAAAGATGTTTACAATGCCAATCTTGCCAACGGCATCGGCAATCTCGTCTCTCGAGTAATGAAGATGGTCGTCTCTTACGATATATCGTATGAAATAGTAAAAGGGGAGAATAAATTGGTGAAAGAATACTCAGCACACCTCGACCGATTTGAAATCAACAAAGCTATTGATGTTATCTTTACAAAAATAGGCGAGCTCGATGCTTTTATCCAGACCAATCAGCCGTTCAAGACGATAAAGACAGATCCTAAAAAGGCGCACGCGGATATCGCGTACCTCGCCAAAGAGCTGTACGCAGTAGGGGAGGCACTGGCGCCATTTATGCCTGAAACGTCGGCGACCATCACCTCCCTTGTGGCCTCAAAGAAGACTCCTGAGAAGCCGTTGTTTGAGAGGAAGGCCTAGACAGGATCATTTACGATACGTTCAAAAAAGCCCTTAAAATAAGGGCTTTTTATGCTATTGACAAATAAGTAAGATGGATGTATGGTTGTATTTGAAGGCACATTGAATTAACAAGGATTGGCTTCTGAAAGGAAAGCCTGGGTGTTCCAAAACAATACATCCAAATATAAGATATGCCCGCTGTTGATGCAAAGACGAAGGCTAAAATGGCCCAGTGGACAAAAGATCAAGCCAAGTGGAACGCTGAGTTTGATCGGTTGCTGGAAAAGGTCAAGCTACCCGCCGATAAGCAAAGACTCGACGACGCTTATCGTGGTTTGTATCGCCGACTCCAGCAAGCTGCGGATATTGAGTGTTGGCTGTCCAAAGTCAATGACCGCCTGAAGGACGAAGAACTCAGGGAGCTTGTCATTGATTTGGCCGACGCTGTCGGAAATGCACGGGCAATTCTTGGAGGCAAGATTCGCTAAGGACTCAATGTTTTCGGTTCCTACATAAACCGAACCCCGCACTTACGCTGCGGGGATTTGTATTTTTGTGCTACTATTTTGTGATGAATTTCAAATACCTCGATATCCACTCTCACCTCCAAATGTCAGACTATGATTCTGATCGGGAGGTGGTGCTTGTGCGGATGAAAGAGACTGGGGTGGGGACGATTGTGGTGGGGGTGGATTATGAGACTTCCAAACAGGCGGTAGAGCTTGCGGAGAAGAATGAACATATCTATGCCTGCGTCGGTCTGCATCCAAA
>Ga0172373_10004657_pt1 | contig 19184 bp, 18 predicted proteins | sample Lak10m_2_FD_114546 | JGI IMG/M metagenome (GOLD analysis project Ga0172373, IMG submission 114546) | Freshwater microbial communities from Kabuno Bay, South-Kivu, Congo - kab_092012_10m | ecosystem: Environmental > Aquatic > Freshwater > Lake | place: Democratic Republic of the Congo...
ATTCAGACCAATTCTTGACACGGTATAATGTTTTTGGGCGTGGCTGTGTACTCTTTTGTTTAGGCATAAACCAAACTTACACAGTCACTCCCTTTTTGTCAACCTTTCATGCACCAACGCCTTTCTTATTACTTATCTGCTTCTGCAACAGAGAGAAAATACTGTTCACGTGAATGTCGATCAAAAGATTCTAGAGTTGTTACTAATTGTCCACAATGTGGAAAAGAGTTTTGGTATCACAAAAGTTGGGTTCGGATATATTGCTCGCGAAAATGTTCAGCAAAAGCGAATATTCATAGACAGCTAGGTGTTGTGGAATTGGGGGAAATGAAATGTGAAATATGTGGCAAAACAATTGATGGACAAAAATGGGCTGGTAGAAGATATTGCTCTCGAAAATGCTTTTCCGAATATTTACACCGAAGTCTAAAAGGAAAGCCACGACCAGAAGTGAAAGGCGAAAAGCCTCATCTATGGACTCGGGTTTCTAAAACCTGCCCAATATGCGGAAAGGAATTCCTTGTAAAGAAATCTCATTCAGAACGAAGAAGGTTTTGTAGTAAAGACTGTCAAAATCGCTGGTATTCTGAAAGCGGTATTTATGCAGGAGAAAAGAACTTTAATTGGCGTGGTGGTTATCAGCCGTATTATGGTTCAAATTGGCTGGCACAGAGAAGAAAGGTTCGAGAAAGAGATGAATATACTTGCCAAAGGTGTGGAGAAACAGAATCTCAACTTGGGATTGAATTGGATGTACACCATGTACAGCCATTTAGATTGTTTGGCGTTGAGAATTATCAAAAAGCCAATTCTGCTTCTAATTTGATCTCTCTTTGCCATACTTGTCACTTGATTGTAGAGCATGAAAGTGGAAGAACTGGCTCCTTGTAATTATTCAATATCTTCAATCCTGATGAGTATAATTATCAAAAATCACACATGACAACCAATCGCCCACTCAAAGTTTTCCTCTGCCACTCCAGCAATGACAAACCCGCCGTCCGCGATCTGTATCAAAAACTGCGCGCCGAATCATGGATTCAGCCCTGGCTGGACGAAGAAGAACTCTACCCAGGGCAGGATTGGGAAACAGAAATTGAAAAAGCCGTTGAATCATCCGATGTTGTTTTAGTTTGTCTCTCCAACGGTTCGATTAATAAACGGGGATTTGTTCAAAAAGAATTGCGTTTCGCGCTTGATGTTGCCCTTGAAATGCCAGAAGAAACAATTTTCATTGTTCCATTACGCTTGGAAGAATGTACTCCACCACGAAGTTTACGAGATTGGCAGTATGCGGATTATTTTGAAGGTTACCGCGAACAGGCATTACAAAGACTGCTTATCAGTTTGCGACGCCGTGCAGTTTCTCTGGATTTGAAAACTGAAGCGCCTAAACCTGTACCTCTTGCTTCCCTGCCAAATAAACTCACTCTCTCCAATGGCGTGGAGTTGTTGCGTATACCTGCAGGTAAATTCTTGATGGGAAGTACAAAAGAAAACAAGGAAGCTAAAAATAATGAACGCCCTCAGCACAGTGTTTCCGTCCCCTATGACTACTGGATGGCGCTTTATCCTATAACAAACGAATTGTACAATGCATACATAAAGTCTAGTGGTGGTAAGCACCCCGTTGCTGGTTGGGAGAGGAAGAAAGATCACCCAGTCGTCAATGTTTCGTGGAATGACGCAATGGCATATTGCCAGTGGTCGAACAATCTGCTCAAAGCCGAATTGCCTGTCGGTTGGAATTTGCGTCTGCCCACAGAAGCAGAGTGGGAAAAGGCTGCACGTGGCACAGATGGATATGAGTATCCTTGGGGAGACCAGTTCAACAAAAATAAATGCAATACATATGAAGGTAGAAAAGGCAATACAACTTCTATTGGCTTGTATTCCCCTCAAGGCGATTCGCCTTACGGCTGTGCTGATATGAGTGGTAACGTATGGGAATGGACACATAGTTTGGATAAAAGCTACCCATACAAAGACAGCGATGGACGCGAAGATAAAGAGACCACTGACGTCATTGTGCCGCTTGGTAGTTCTGGTAGTTCTTTTATGGTTCGTGAGAAGAGAGACGCCCGTGTGCTCCGTGGTGGTTCTTTCCTCGGCGGTGCGGGGAGCGCTCGCTGTGCGTTCCGTCATATCCTCGACATCCCCGATGACTACGACTTTATCGGTTTCCGTGTAGTGGTATCCACTATTCTCTCCTGAAAACAATAACCCTTGCCTACTTCTACTGGGGGAAGTCACCGTCCACGAATGGGACACGAATACTCGAATTGGGAGATGCACATTCGTGAATTCGTGGTTGAAATTCGTGGACAGTTTCACTCCCATACCCATCAAACATCACCCCACACAGACCTGTCAGGTCTTTTCTTTTATAATGGACGCAACCTTCCAACTTTCAAACCTTCAACCTGAAACTTGGAACCTGACACTTGACACCGAATCACAGGAGCACTGAATGAATCTCAAAGGAATATACGCCCCCATCGTCACCCCCTTCAACGCAGACGAAAGCATCAACTACCCCGTCCTTGAACAACTGATCGAATACCTCATCGCCAACAAGATCGCAGGGCTTGTCCCTGGCGGAACTACGGGCGAAGTCTATGCCTTCACCGAAGCCGAACGGCTGGACATTTTCAAATTCGTCAAAGAAAAGGTCAACGGGCGGGTCACGCTGATTGCAGGCACCAACTCTGGCGCCACGCGTGACGTGGTCCGCTACTCGCAGATCGCCGAAGAGATGGGCTACGACGCGCTCATGGTTGCCGTCCCGCCGTATTCACGTCCCAACCAGCGCGAACTGCTCGCGCATTACGAAGCCGTCGCTAAAGCCGTCAAAATTCCCATCGTGCTCTACAACTTCCCCTGGCGCGCGGGTACCGAGGTCAGCTATGAAGTGATGGATGGTCTCGTCAAGTACGACCACGTCATCGGCATCAAAGAAGCCAGCAGCGACATGTCCCGCGTCTACGAGTTCCGCCTGCGCTACGGCGACCGCTATCAAATGATCTGCGGCTCCGACGATCAGGCACTCGACTACTTCCTGTGGGGCACCACCGCATGGATCGGCGGCGCCGCCTCCTGCGCTCCGCTCGAACATCACAACGTCCTCGAAGCCGCGCTCAACAATGACTTCGTCTCCGCCCGCAAGCACATGGACAAGCTCCTCCCGCTCCTCCGCAACATGGAAAGCGGCGGCTACACCCAAAAGGTCAAACTCGGCTGCGAACTGCGCGGCATCCCCGTCGGCAATCCGCGCCAGCCGCTGTTGCCATTGTCCGTTGAAGACCGCGCGGAATTTGAGAAGATTTTCAAGAGCATTTAGTCCGTCATTGCGAGGAGGGCGACAGCCCGACGAAGCAATCTCATGATTATGTTGGGGATTGCTTCGGGCTAGCGCCCTCGCAATGACGGGGAATGACGAACATGAAACGAATCCCTTACCTCGACTCCCACACCGGCGGCGAACCCACGCGATTAATCACCTCGCTTCCCTTCGACCTCGGAACTGGTTCCGTTGCTGACAAATTATCCACGCTGAAAACGCATTACGACGACCTGCGCCGCACCGTCCTGCTCGAACCCCGCGGATCAGATGTACTCGTCGGCGCGTACCTCGTCCCGCCCGCCGACCCGACCTGTCAATTCGGCGTCATCTACTTCAACAACGTCGGCTACCTCGGCATGTGCGGACACGGCACGATTGGTTTGATTGCATCACTGGCATATTTGGGAAAAGTCCAACCTGGCGTGATTCGGGTGGAAACTCCTGTTGGGGTGGTGGAAGCAACTCTGCATCCCTCGTCATTGCGAGGAGGGATGCAGCCCGACGAAGCAATCTCGCGCAACGTGGATGGGATTGCTCACTTGCCCTGGCGGGCGGTGCCAGGGTCGGGCAAAGAACAAGAGCGCCCTCGCACTGACGGGGAATATCCCAACAAAGTCTCTGTCCAAAACATCCCTGCCTACCGCCATTTGACTCACATCTCTGTCACAGTCGATGGAAAAACTGTCCACGGCGATGTGGCGTATGGCGGCAACTGGTTCTTCCTCTGTCACGACCACGGACTTGAAGTCAACATGCAAAACCTCGAAGCGCTGACAGATTTCTCGTGGCGCGTGCGCGAGCAATTCACCGCCAATGGAATCACTGGCGCGAACGGCGCAGAGATCGACCACGTCGAGTTATTTGCATCCACACCTGATGCCGACAGCAAGAGTTTTGTTCTATGCCCAGGAAAAGCGTACGACCGTTCTCCCTGCGGAACAGGCACCAGTGCGAAGCTGGCTTGTTTATATGGAGATGGTAAATTGCAAGTGGGGCAAACGTGGAAACAACAAAGCGTCGTTGGCAGTATCTTTGAAGGCAGTGTGCAATTAGATGGAGACAAAATTATCCCCACCATCACGGGCGAAGCATGGGTCATGTCCGAAGGCACGATTCTGGTGGATGACCGTGATCCGTTTGGGAAGGGGATTTAGGTAATAACTCGGTGGTCGAGTAGCCCTGAGCGTTCTTTGCGAAGGGCGTATCGAGACCACCTGTAAGAAAAATACTTTTTGACACATGATGGTCTCGATACGGGCGAGACAGGCACTCGCCCTACTCGACCATCGGAGTTTTTTATGACAACAAAATCAGATGTCCTCATCATCGGTGGGGGACCCGTAGGCTTAAGCTGTGCGTATTACCTTTTGAAATCTGGAAGACAAGTAATCCTGCTTGATGCCAAAGAGATCGGCAGAGGCAGTGGTTCGGGCAACGCGGGGCATATTGTGCCGAGTCATATCATCCCGTTGGCAGCGCCTGGCGTGGTGACCTCTGCCCTCAAGTGGATGCTCGACCCCTCGCACAGTCCGTTTGGGATGAAGGTCAGCCTGAACCCGAATTATCTTTCATGGCTGTTGAAGTTTGTGTTGGCGTGCAGCGAATCCAATGTGCAAAAAAATCTCAAGCCGCTAAATGACCTTGGTCAACTGAGCGCGAAGAATTTTGCGCAAATTATTGCCGAAGAAAAACTTGACTGCTCGTATCAAGAGAAAGGTTTGCTCTTTTTATATAAAACTGAAAAAGCATTCCACGATGGACAGCACGAAGGCGAGTTCATGCAGAAGCATGGGATTCCCGTCAGCGTGTATGACAGAGTGAAAGTTCATGCAGTAGAACCTGCCGCATTGGACGATGTCATCGGCGGCGTGCATTTCACAGGGGATGCACATCTTAACCCTGCGGTATTTCTCAATCTTCTAAAAGAACGTGTCCGCGTGATGGGCGCGGAATTATTGGAGAACACCTCTGTCATTGGATTTGAAACAGCAAATGGAAAGATTGCCAAAGTCAAAACCAGTGCGGGAGATTTTGAAGCGGAGCAGGTCGTGCTCGCGGCGGGAGCATTATCTCCATCCGTGGCAAAAGATCTGAAATTGAATATCCCCATCCAACCCGCTCGCGGATACAGCATGACCATGTCCGCGACGAAGACGATGCCGAGCCATGCGCTGATCCTCGGCGAGCGCAGGATCGCGGTTTCACCTGTGGATGGACTTTTGCGCTTCACAGGTCGCTTGGAAGTGGGCAATTACAGCATGGAACCCAATCCCGTTTGGATTCAGCGTATTGAAAATTCTGCGAGGGAATATTTGCACTTGGATGAAAAGCTGGATGTCAAAGAAACATGGGCGGGACTTCGTCCCACGACGCCCGATGGTGTGCCGATCATTGGCAAGTCTCCGAACCATGACAACCTCTTTCTCGCTACGGGCCATGCCATGCTCGGTCTCTCGCTTGGGTTGGGAACAGGTCAAGTTGTGGCTGAACTGCTCAATGGACAGGAACCAACTGTCAGTTTAAGTCCGATGCGGTTGGAACGGTTTTGATCTCAAGTCAAAATGATATGCACTTGTAATGGTAATCCATCTTAGCCCGCACTATAATCCTGTCGCATCATTATTCTAACTACTAGGAGAGACCACATGGATATTGAAATTATTCACCGCCCATCTTATTCGCTTGCCATTGCAAATCTCACGCCCAACGAACGCATCCGCGCGGAGGCTGGCGCGATGGTCAGTATGTCTGGCGGAATGAACATTGAAACCAAGGCAGAGGGTGGCATTTTAAAATCTTTGGGACGCGCCGTGCTTGGCGGCGAATCTTTCTTCCAGAACTTTTTCGTTGCGCCTGCCGCTGGCGGCGAGGTGACACTTGCGCCAGAACTGCCTGGCGATATCGCCGTGATCGAAATGAGCGGAAACAAGTTGATGATCCAAAGCGGTTCGTACATGGCTTCTGAATCGACCATTGAATTGAATGCAAAGGTCAGTGTGAAGGCGTTCATGTCTGCGGAAGGTATTTCGATGCTGGAAGCGACGGGGACGGGGACGTTGTTGGTTTCATCTTACGGCGCTATTTATGAAAAGACCCTTGCCGCAGGCGAGACCTACATCGTGGATTCTTCTCATCTCGTTGCATTTGATGGAACGATGGGCGTCACACCCAAGCCCGTTGGCGGACTCAAATCTACATTGTTCAGCGGCGAAGGGCTGGTGATCGAACTTTCTGGTCCTGGCAAAATTTACATCCAGACCCGTTCGCCACAGGCGCTGATCAACTGGATCATTCCGCAGTTGCCGAAGCCGCCTGCTGTTAAGAGCAGCTAATTTTTATCTCGTATAATGGTGCGGGACTTTTAAAGTCCCGCATTTTCTTTTTAAAGGTAACTTCTTTGAATCCATCCTTTTTTATCATTCTTGTTTCTGTTTTTGTCGATATGCTCGGCTATGGCATCATGCTGCCGCTGCTTCCATTTTTTGTGCAGGCGCAGGATGGAGGAGCGGCCATCGCGGGCGGGTTGATGTCGATGTACTCGACCATTCAACTCGTTTCAGGTCCCATTCTCGGCGCTCTCTCAGACCGATACGGGCGCAAACCCATTTTGTTGCTCTGTCTCTTTGGCACGTCGATTTCCTATTTATTGCTTGGGTTGGCAAATTCGCTGCTCATTATTTTTCTTGCAGTTTTCATCGATGGGTTGACAGGCTCGAACCTCACTCTTGCACATGCCTATGTGGCAGATACCACCACTGCCGAAACACGCGCGCGCGGCATCAACTACTCTCAACTTGCTTTTGGATTGGGCATCATGGCGGGACCTGTCCTCGGCGGACTTCTCAGCGGATATGGTCTCAGCGTCCCAGCGTTTATCGCCTCTTTCTTAGCCTTTGCCAATACCGTCTTCGGATTCTTTTTCCTTCCCGAATCATTATCCCCCGAACGCCGCGAGACCAAGCCGATCTCACAAGTTTTTTCCTGGGCGGGTCAATTTACCAGCATCTTCCGACAAAAGAACATCCGAAATTTTCTTATCGTGCTTTTCTTGCTCAACCTTGCTTTCGCTGGCTTGCAGACGAATTTTCCGCTTTTCTCAAATGCCCGCTTTGGTTGGACTCCCGCGCAGAATAGTTATTTCTATTTGTATGTTGGTTTATGCGGGGTGATCGTGCAGGGAATCTTGTTCGCCAAATTGCAAGTGCGTTTTGGCGAGAGCAGGCTCGTACCAGCGGGTCTCGCATTCATGGCAATTGGCTTGGCGGGCATGGCATTTGCCCCAACCGCGTGGATGATCTTTCCCGCCGTGGCTGTTGTTGCGCTTGGCACGGGAATCAGCATTCCGTCACTGACCGCGCTCGTTTCGTTGCGAGTCCCTGAAAACGAGCAAGGCCGCTTGATGGGCGGTAATCAAACCTTGCTGGCGCTTACGAATATTTTTGGTCCTACGATTGCAGGCATTTCCTTCGATGTCATTGCTATTTCTGCACCGTATTGGCTAGGGAGTTTGTTCGCAGTTTTTGCGTTGTGGATCTGGACGACAGACCACAGACGATAGACCGTGGGTGGATAAGCTGTGGTCTGTGGTCTATCGTCCGTGGTCAGAGTTTCCGCATCTGACTCACCGCAGCCTGAATCCCATTCTCTTTGTTTAATGCCACACTGACAGTTTTTGCTCGTGCCCGCATGATCTCATCTGTTAATGCTTGCGTGATGGCTTGGGATAAATTCTCGGCGTTCAATTTTCTCTGGGGAATGGGTTTCGTGCCAACTCCAATTTTATAGACCCGCTCGCCCCAAAAGAACTGGTCAATGGCTAACGGCATGGTGACCGTGGGAATTCCTGCATGCAAACTTGCGGAGGTTGTCCCTGCTCCGCCGTGATGGGCAGCAACTTTCACATGGCGATACAACCAATTATGCGGGGCGTATTCGATGGGGAAAATGTTTTTCGATTTTATTTCTCCATGCCATTTGGACGGAAGTGTTAATACGGCTTGCGCGTTTGCACGGTTCAATGCTTCTTCCAGCATGGGCAAATATCCCTGCGTGCCTGGGCTGCCAAATCCGATGGCGATGGGGTTGGGGGAATGATCGATGAATTGTTGCAGTTCTTTAGGCGGTATCCATTCTGGTGAAACCAGTTTCCAGTAACCAGTAATCAGTTGCTTCTCATTCCAATCTTTCGGGCGAGGGACGACAATTTCGCTGAAGCCGTTGAGGGTGAGAGGTTGGGCAGAATCCGCTCGTAGCGAAGGGTCAAGCAGATGGGCAGGTGTCAGCCCAAAGTCTGCGTGACGCACGTGGTTGATTTCTGAGCGCCACGAAAGCCAGGTGGCTTGAGTCACTGCCCAATGCGAGAACCAGTTTCCAATCCCTGAAAGTGAGAAGTGAAAAGGGAGAAGTGTGGAAGGAAATTCTTTGGTGGGGGCGAGGGGTTGCAACAGCGCGCGGACGGATGGAATGCCGAGCCCTTCGGCGATGTGCGCACCCCAAAGCGTGGGCAGGCCGTAGACGAGAACGTCTGAGCCGCGGCAGGCTTCAGCAGCGGTGTGGAGCATTTGCCTGTATATCGGGCGGGCTCGTTTGATAAATTGTTGCGTAGAACGAATGGAATTAATGAAGTTGCTGCCGAGTGTAAGTGGGGTTGAGTCACCTTGCTCAATGAGAAGGTCGGAGGGATTGCCGTCGAAAGGTGCGAAGGTGATGGGCGAGGAGACCTCGCCCCTGCGTGCTTGAATGAGACTCGCAAACCCGCGCGGCGCGGCAATGCGGACGTTGAAACCCGCATCTTGCAAGCCTTCCCCGAGGGCAATGTATGGAAGCACATCGCCGCGGGTGCCGCTGGTGAGGAGGGTGATGGTTTTCATTGGGAAGTGATCGTAGACCGTTGACGATGGACGGTGGTTTTCACGGTCTACGGTCTATCGTCTATCTTTTCAAACACCAACATCCGATATTCCACGACCTTCATGTGCAGACACTGCTGCAATGCCATGCTCCCCAGCATGGATGGGACGATGGCGTGTTTGATGGGAAGTTTCTCGCCGAGGAAGAGCAGCATGCGGGCGAGAAGATCGGGCAGGTTGCGCAGACGAAGGTGCGGCGTGAACTCTTCGTTCTTTTTGAGATGAAGTCCGTTTTTGCTTGCGAAAGAAATGACCTGCTCCACAGTCCGCACACCGGGGACGTACCAGCCGTCAATGTAGGCTTTGAGCCATTTGGCTTCATTTGCAGAGAACGGACGTGCCGCCTGATAATCATCCACGAGAATGAGCTTGCCGCCTCTGCGCAGCAAACGGCTGGCTTCGCGGAAATATTTTTCAGGGTCAACGGCATGGCAAACGGCTTCGACCGAATACACAGCGTCCAGTGATTCGTTTGGCAGCGGCACGGATGTGAAATCACCTTCGGCAAAGTTGATCTGGTTTTGAAGTCCGAGTTGTGCGGCAGAGTCCCCAGCAAGTTTGGCTTGCACGGGGCTGAGGGTCAGTCCCAACGCGGGGGCGGGGTTTTGCAAACGCGGATAAATGTAAAACAGACTCGCGCCAACGCCGCAGCCGAGGTCGGCAATGCGGGCATTGGTTTGGGCAACGGATTCAATCTCCGCTTTGATGAGCGCATTCGAAGTATTGAGCGCATCTTCGAGAGTTTTAGTGTCTTGCATCCACAGAGAGCGATGAATGTTTTGCGGCTTTTCGCGGAGCGTTCCGCTAAATTTCAGGAAGAGATTTGTGTTTTCATCGTAGTACGTGCGGATGGAATCGGTTGTAATAGGCATTAGGAAATTATAATGGAGGCGATGCTTTCAATGCCCATGTACCAACCTATTCATAGGAGAAATTAATGTCCCACACTTCGTTTGCCACCACCACCCGCGGATTGAATCGCGAATTGCCGCCGATGCGTTTGTATGAGAAGGCCAAGAAGCTCGGTATTTGGAATCCCACAGACATTGATCTCACAAAGGATAAGCTGGATTGGGCAGGCTTCACAGATGAGGAAAAAGATCTGTGCCTGTTGCTCCTGTCTATGTTTGTGGCGGGTGAGGAGGCGGTGACGATTGATCTGCTCCCACTCATTCAGGCGATTGCGCAGGAAGGCCGCCTTGAAGAGGAAATGTATCTCACCACGTTTCTCTTTGAAGAAGCCAAGCATACGGATTTCTTTCGTCGCTTTATGGATGAAGTCGCTGACGCAGGCATAGACTTGACACGGTTTCACGGTGATAACTATCGACAACTTTTCTATGAAGCCCTGCCTGACGCGTTGAACGCGCTTCGCTCCGACCCGTCACCTGCCAGCCAGATACGGGCATCGGTTACCTACAACATGGTCGTCGAAGGCGTGCTTGCGGAGACAGGTTATCAAGCCTTCTTCACCATGCTCGAACGCAATAACCTTTGTCCCGGCTTGCGCAAAGGGATTTCCCTGTTGAAACAGGACGAGTCTCGCCATATTGCGTATGGCGTTTATCTTTTGTCTCGCCTCATCGCGGAGCATCCGCAGGAGTGGGACAATCTCCAAATGCAGATGAATACGATCCTGCCCTCCGCCATCGGCGTGATCGGAGATGCCTTCGCGAGATATGAAGTTGTCCCGTTTGGGTTGAAGGAAGAGGATTTCATCAATTACGCGATGAGTCAATTCAGCAGGCGTTTCGAACGGTTGGAGAAAGCCAAAGGGGTAAGTTTGGATGAGATCAATAAAGTGGCGCGTGAGACGGAGGATTCGTAGCCATGTCTCTCACGCCCTGGAAGATCCTCGAATCCCGCAACCTGTTCCCAAAATTCCGCATGGATAGCTGTGAGCTTCCGAGCGGGAAACCATACAAGGCCTATGTTTTTGAGTTCGATTCGTGGGCAAATGTGGTTGCGCTGACAAAGAATAACGAAGTGGTACTCGTCAAACAGTATCGCCACGGTGTGCAGGAGGTTTTGCTGGAACTCCCCGGTGGCGTAGTGGATGCTGGCGAGAATCCGCTGGAGGGGGCGAAGCGCGAGTTAATGGAAGAGACGGGTTATTCCGCGGGGAATATCATAGAGGTGGGCAGGTTGTATCCGAACCCTGCTATTCAACAAAATACCCTGTACTGCTACCTCGCCACTGACGTGGAACTGGCAGGCGAACAGCATTTGGACGAAGCTGAAGAGATCGAAGTTCACCTCGTGCCGTTGGATGAATTGGTTGAAATGGTGAGGCAGGGAAAATTTGTCCATGCGCTGAATGTGGCGGTATTGTTCCAGGCGTTGGCATATTTGAAAAGGATCTGATCAATGGTTTGTAATTCACAGCCTGGAATACTGCTTGAGAGGATGCAAAAGATGGCGGCGGAGAATGAAGCGTGCCGAGTCTTCTTGAGTCACGAGAGGAGGTCGTTGTGCTAACGATCTACAAAAATACAGAGCAGGGTCTTGCGAAAATAAGAACGATCGCCAACGGCGCTTGGGTCAACGTGGTAGGTCCGACGCCCGATGAAATTGAGAAGCTGGTTGGCTGGGGTATGGAAATGGATTTTGTGAATTACTCGCTCGATCAGGATGAGATCGCTCGCATGGAACGCGATGAGGAATACACCTTCATCCTGCTGCGCATTCCGATCCATCAGCCTGAAAGCGACATCCCATACACGACCGTCCCGCTAGGCATTATGATCCTTGGAAACAAGATCATCACGGTTTGTCGTTATGATAATGATATTCTGAATGTGCTTGCTGCCGGGAAATATCGTTTGTTGAAGACAGGCAAGCGCTATCGCTTTGTGTTATATCTTTTTCTTGAAAACTCGGTGCGTTATCTGCATTTTCTGCGTGAGATCAGCCGTGCCACGGAACTTGTGGAAGACCGCCTGCGGAAATCTCCACGCAACCGCGAAGTGTTGGAATTGTTGAAATACCAAAAGAGCCTCACGTATTTTTCCACGGCGCTGCGCTCCAATGAAGTGATGATGGAGCGCGTGAAAAAGACGCAGCTCTTCAACTACTACGAAGAAGATCAAGGCCTGCTCGAAGATGTGCTTACTGAAAACCAGCAAGCCATTCAAATGACAGGCATCACCACCGAGATCCTTTCAGGCATGATGGAGGCGTTCGCGTCCATCATCTCTAACAACTTGAACGGCGTGATGAAGGCGTTGACCGCGCTTACCATTATTCTAAATATACCCGCCATCGTCATGTCATTGTACGGTATGAATACTGTCCTGCCTGGCAAGGTGAATCCGTTTCTGTTTATGTTGATCAGTGGTTTCTCTCTGGCCGTTGCGGCTGTGACTACTTTTATCTTTTATAAAAAGGATTGATTTTAAAATGAAAACTGAACTGCTCTTCGACGCAAAAGCAACGTTGGGTGAAGGCCCTGCATGGGATGCGAAATCCCAAACATTGTATTGGATTGATATTCTCGAAAGACGTATTTATGCAGGGACTGAACTCTTGGCTCAATTGGATTATCTGATTGGATGTCTGGCTCCATGCAAGAACGGACACCTTATCTTGGCATTGACTAGTAAGTGGGGTTTTAACCTTGTAGACTTTGATCCAATTTTAGGACAACAAACAAATATCACTTCTTTGGATTCGGAAAACCCTACTAGAAATAGATTCAATGATGGTAAATGTGATCCATCAGGGCGGTTTTTGGTAGGCACAATGGATGACGATGAGACAGATCCTACTGGGTCGTTCTATTCGTTCGATGGCAAACAGGCAAAGGTGTTGTTCCGAGGCGTCACCATCTCCAATGGCCTCGCGTGGAGCCCTGACCATAAAACGTTTTACTATATCGATACTCCCACGCGTGAAGTAAAAGCTTTTGATTACGATGTCAGCACGGGGCAAATTGCGAATCCACGTGCTGTTATTCATTTCTCTGAATCTCTTGGCTGGCCAGACGGCATGACCTCCGACATGGAAGGCAATCTCTGGGTTGCCATGTGGGGCGGGGCGCAAGTGACGAAGTGGAATCCGAATTCAGGGAAGTTGTTGGAGCAGGTTCCCGTCCCCGCGTTGCATTCTTCTGCTTGTGTATTTGGAGGGAAAGATAGGAACGAGTTATATATCACCTCTGCACGCAAAGGCATGAGCGAGGCCGACCTAAAAAAATACCCGCTCTCAGGCGGGTTGTTCAAGGTGGTTACGAACGTTGAGGGGATGCCGACGTTTGAATTTGGCTAAAGAAGAGAGAGGAAAGATTTCTTTCCTCTCTCTTCTTTCTTTGATCACCAGAGTTTTTTGGTAAGTTCAACTACCTCTTTACGTTGTTCATCGGACAATCCAGCAAACGGAGAATTCTCCAGCACGGTGTCGCGGTTTTCCACGATCAGCACGCGCGCATCCTCGCTGAAGGTGTGGGAGTGCCAAACACCCCGTTTCACGTTATACGCCTTGTATGGTTCCATATCCACCGCGTGGACTTTGGTGACACTTTCCGTCCCTTCGCCGATAAAAAGAATACAGCGCCCCGCCATCAGCACAAATACCTCATCAGTCTCTGTGTGTTTTTGCATACGGTCGATCTTCTCGGGCGTAAGATCGGTTGTGTAGTTTATGATCGCCACGCGCCAATTTTGGTAATCGATCAGCGGTGAGTAGTCAGGTCCGTTGTGTTCGCGGATTTCAATGAGAGATTCGGGGAGTGTTTTCATGCATAAATTTTATCAGGATTCAAGCTCTATCATCTTGATGAATTGCTCCACAACGTAGGGGTCAAAGTGTTTGCCTGATTGATTCTTGATATATTCGAATACTTTTTCTTTCTCCCAGGAAGGGCGGTAGGGGCGGTCTGAGGTTAGCGCATCCCACACATCGATGATCGCGAAGATACGCGCGGCGAGGGGAATTTCAGTCCCTTTTAATCCATGTGGGTAGCCGCTACCGTCCCATTTTTCGTGATGGTAGTAGGGAATATCCAGGGCGGGGCGCAGATATTCGATTGGTTGGATCATGTCATAGGCATATTGAGGGTGCTGGTGCATGATCTTCCATTCTTCATCCGTTAGTTTGTCTGGTTTCAGGAGGATGGAGTCCGGTACGCCGAGCTTTCCAATATCGTGCAGGAGCGCGCCGCGCCGCATGTAGACGAGTTCCTCCTCATTAATCCCCATGATGCGGCCAAGCTTTTCCGATAGTTCGGTCACGCGCAGGGTGTGTCCCTCGGTCTCTTTGTCACGCAAGTCCATGGCATGAGACCAGCCTTCGATGGTTGCATCGTAGGCGGATAATAATTTTTCATGGGCCACTTCAAGGTTGGCGCGTTCATTCAATAGTTTACGATAACGGTTCAGACGGGTGATGCCGAGCAGGCGTGCGCGCAATTCATAACGATCATACGGTTTGGTGATGTAATCATCTGCCCCGGATTCCAACCCGATCAGCAGGGATTTGCGGTCATCCAATGCGGTGAGCATGATGATCGGGATCTCGGCGAGCAGGGGATCGGCGCGGATTTGGCGGCAGACTTCAAAACCATCCATACCGGGCATCATCACATCCAAAAGGATCACATCCGGCAGCAAGGTGCGGGTTTTTTCCAGAGCTTCCGGACCGTTCTGGGCCATGATGATCTGATACCCCTGTCCATCCAAAATGGATTCCAGTGTATGTAAACCGGCAAGTTCGTCATCCACGATTAAGATTGTACTGGACATGATTCGCTCCTTGAGTCTGCTTAGTATATTTTTTTACAACTAAATTTGCCATACAGGGAATCCCCTATTTACATTATAGGTCTTTATCTATTAAGCCGTGTTTGATGGCAAGGCGGACCACGCCTGCAAGGTTTCGCACATGTAATTTTTCCATCAGGTTGGCTCGGTGTTTCTCCACGGTTTTCTCGCTGATGAAGAGCATTTCTGCGATCTCGATGCTGGTATGTTCCTCGACGATCAATTGCAGGATCTCTTTTTCACGCGGGGAGAGGTTGTCCAGTGGATTATTACTTTGCTGGGCGCTCGGCCGAAATGTACTATCCGTGGCAATGGACGAGATCGCTGCGCTTAGATAGGTTTCACCGCTTGCCACCGTGCGGACCGCCTGCAGCAATTCTTCGCTGACCGAAGTTTTAAGTACATACCCTTTTACCCCGCTTTGCAGCGCTTGATGGACGAGCCCCTCTTCCGAATACATGGAGAGCAGCAATACCTGCGCGGGCAGCTTCAGACTCTGAATGTGTTCCGCCGCCTGAATGCCATTCAATCGTGGCATCATAATATCCATAATAACAACATCCGGCTTGAGGATCCTGGTTTGTTCGACGGCTTCCTGCCCATTCGAAGCTTCTCCGAGTACGTTGATATCCCCGGCGCGTTCCAAAAGCGCCCGCAAACCTGCACGGACGAGGGCATGATCTTCAACAAGAAGAACACGGATCATAATATTTGCTCCTTTGCTTGCATTTCATTTGGTAATCGCGCTGAGATAATGGTCCCTTTTCCGTGCGCAGATGTGATGATCAGGTTGCCGCCGACCAGCAGCAATCGTTCCCGTAGGCCGGTCAGACCAATGCCGTTGGCAGAGGATGTGTCTTCCATCGTAAAACCTTTGCCGTTATCCTGTACTGTCAGCGTTATCTCATGTTCATCCACTGTCAACTCAACCCAAACCTGGTTGGCCTTGGAATGTTTAAGTACATTGGTCAATGTTTCCTGTAAAAAGCGATAAAGGGTTATCGAGTATATGTCTGAAAGCTCCGGGAGCTTTTCGTCAATCTCCAGGGTGACAGGCAGTCCGGAGCGGATGCTGTATTCGCGGCAATGATTTTGCAGGGTGGTCTTGAGCCCCAAAGTATCCAGCATGGTTGGACGTATATCCTGTGCAAGCTGGCGCATTTTATTAATGGTCTGGTTGGTGTCTGTGATCAGGTCTTCCAGCTCGCTTCGTGTGGATCCATTATCCTCTGGAATTTCTGCAAGCAGGTTTTGCAAGCGCAGCATATGTGCGATCAATGCCTGGCCGAGATCATCGTGCAATTCACGAGACAGCCTTTTGCGTTCCTGTTCCAGCGCGTTGACAACGTGCTCTGCCATTTTGCGAAGATTTTCGCGCTGAATGGACAGGGTGCGGTAACGGTTGAGCCGTAAAATTGTGCGGACTCGCAGGCGCATTTCCTGCCGATCCACTGGTTTAATGAGAAAGTCATCGGCGCCGGCTTCAATGCCTTGCAGGCGTGAGGAGCGGTCGTCCAGAGCGGTGAGAATGATGATCGGGACTTCAGCAAGTTTCGGCGTGGAGCGGATCCGCTTACAGACCTCGAATCCGTTCATGCCGGGCATCATCACATCCAGCAGGATCAGGTCCGGCAATAGCTGCTCCGCTTTTTCAAGGGCGCTGGCTCCGCTTGTTGCGTATTCGATCTGGTATCCATCGCCCGCAAGGATCGCATCCAGAGTGGTAAGAGCAGTCGGCTCGTCATCCACGATCAGTACTTTACTATTCAACTCTCACTCCTTGGGGTGAATATAGGTATTCAAAAGTTCGTGCAATTCTTTTAGGTTGATCGGCTTGCTTATATAATCATTCATGCCGGCTTGCAGACATTTTTCACGGTCACCCGGCATGGCAAGTGCGGTTAATGCAATAATGGGGGTATCTTTTAAAACCGCTTCTGCTCGGATTCTTTTGGTGGCTTCAAATCCATCCATGCTGGGCATTTGAATGTCCATCAGAATAACGTCTGGCAGCAGGTTCTTCGCGAAGATCAAGCCTTCATATCCGTTGCGCGCCACAGTGACGTGATAGCCCTTTGTTTCAAGATAGTCCTGGGTATAAAGAATGATGGCCTCAGTATCTTCCACCAGCAGCACTTTGGCAGAGGTGGCTTTGTCTGGCGGGTTTATTTCCAGGAGCCTCACATTTTCCAATGGTTCCGATTCTTCATTTAAGTTAGCCGCATGCCAGGGAAGGCTCACCATAAAGCGGCTGCCTTTTCCCACTTCGCTTTCCACAGTCACATTGCCGCCGTGCAGGCGGGCAAGCTGCGAGACGAGCATCAGCCCCAGCCCGGTGCCGCCTGCTTCTCTTGAGAGTCGGTTATCCAATTGCACGAAAGGCTTGAACAGGCGCGGAAGGTCTTCCTGCGAAATGCCAATGCCAGTATCCCACACACAAAAGGTGACCCGATTCTCTGCAACATTGCCTGTTACATCCAACCCCAGGCTTTGTTCATCCGGCGAGAATTTAACGGCGTTGCTTAGCAGATTCATCAACGCCTGTTTGATCCGCCTTTCATCCCCCTGAATGGTCTTTACCTTTTCATCCAGCGTGTAGGAGACTTTCAACCGTTTTTTCTGGGCAACATCGCGGATCATTCGCAAACAGGATTGACAAAGCGCCTCTGCCGAAAACTGGGTGATGTTCAGTTCCAATCGGCCTGCGCCTATCTTGGAAAGATCAAGAATGTCGTTGATCAGGTTTAGCAGGTGATGGCCGCTTTCGCTGATGATATTGAGATATTTATCCTGTTTTTCGTTGACCGGTCCCGCCACCTTTTCCATCAGGCTTTCCGAAATGCCTAAAATGGAATTGAGCGGAGTGCGCAGCTCATGGCTCATGTTCGCCAGAAATTCATCCTTTACCCGCATGGCACGTTCCAGTTCAATATTGGCAAGGCGGAGTGTTTCCTCCGCTTCCTTGTCCTGGGTAACATCCATCACCACGCCAATGACGTGTTCCGGTATGTTGTCTCTATCATTTAGCACGGTTCCGTATGCCTTGATATGACGAATGGAACCGTCTCCGCGGATGATGCGGTATTGCACATGGTAGTGTATTTCCCCATTGAGCACTGCCTGTGCCAGCATTAATAAATTAGAAGCATCTTCCGGATGAACAAGTTGTATAAAACTATCGATCGTTCCCTTGAATGTTTCTGAAGAAGTTCCGTAAATTTGATGCATTTGCTCATCAAACACCAATTGGTTGGTGACCATGTTCCAGTCCCAGATGCCCAATTCGGCGGCTTTGGTGGCTACTTCCAAACGGCGCTGGACTCTTTTTATTTCATTTGTCCGCTCCATTACGTGCTGTTCGAGCTTTTCGGTAAGTTTGCGGTAATTTTCTTCACTGTCTCGCAGTATTTTTTCTGTTTGTTTACGTTTTGAAATGTTGCGCGATACGCCCAGAATATCCACCCCGCCCTCATTGTTCCTAACGAAAGTAGAGACAACTTCTGTCCAGACTGTGCCGCCATCCTTGCAAATTTGGAGTACTTCATCAGTTCTTGTCACTGCTGATGAATCGCCCGCTAAAAAATCTGATATGCGCTTGGGAAGTTTTTTTGTGACAATTTCAAACGATTCCGGGCTCATAATTTCTGTATAAGAGCGTGACATGGTTTCTTGAACTGTGAAACCGCTCAATTTCTCAATGGAAGGACTGATGTATTTGAACTTTAGGTCTGCTACATCTACCACCCAAACCACATCTGACATGTTTTCCGCCAATAGCCGGTATCTCTCCGCTTCAATGCGCGTTTCATCTAAGTCTATTTTTGCAAGACATTCTCTCAGAAATTCATTTTTCTGATGAGCTTCTGCCAGTTCTTTCTCCAGATCTTTGATTGTTCTAATGACCATATCTAACTCCGAATAACAGCTTGCCAGCCGTATCGTGAGATGTGAATGTCACGGTGTCTTTGCCTGCGGGCAGTGAATATAAATGAAGCCGAATCAATTTCCCGTTAAGTGGGAGGCTCAACCGGTCCTTTGGATTTATGAATATGTTTTAACTTTAGTTTCCGCTAACATAAAGTAGGGGAAGGAGTTGAAGGAGGGATTTTAGCTAATCGCGCCAGGTGACCAGCGGGTAAATGTGAAGTTGCTGAATTCTTTTTTCGAAGTCGTCGA
>Ga0172373_10004659_pt1 | contig 19176 bp, 21 predicted proteins | sample Lak10m_2_FD_114546 | JGI IMG/M metagenome (GOLD analysis project Ga0172373, IMG submission 114546) | Freshwater microbial communities from Kabuno Bay, South-Kivu, Congo - kab_092012_10m | ecosystem: Environmental > Aquatic > Freshwater > Lake | place: Democratic Republic of the Congo...
CGACGGCCATCACATTGCCCGGAGAGGAGAGACAAATGCCGCCTAACCATGCGCTGCAGCGAACCCGGCCATCGCGTCCCGGTTGCAATCGTGGCGTCTCGCGGGCCGGGTCGCTGAGCTTGGGTCGTTAGGCCGCTCCACGCGCCATGAGTTCCAAGCACACAGCACTGGCCGATTACATACTCTGCCTTTCTGAGAGCGAGGCGCACACGCACCATGCAAACGACCGTCCGCTGTATCAGACATATTTGGCGCACGCCGGATTGTTGCTCGCGCTGTTCGTTCGCGGCGCGAGTCCGAGTGACATTGATGCACAGCTTGAGCATCACGAGCGGCTTTGGGGGCAGACATTTCTTGCTGGCCCAGAGCACGTCGCTGTTCGACAGTCATGGGACAGATTTCGGAGCACGTCATGACAACGCGGCCTAACCATGCGCTGCAGCGAACCCGGCCATCGCGTCGCGGTTGCAATCCACGCATCTCGTGGGCCGGGTCGCTGAACTTGGTCGTTAGGCATCGCCAGAAGCCGCCTGCCCTCACGTTGGATTTCACTGTAAGTAAATGCCAATCAAGCTATTGCGATGGACCAATCGGTCTGGACGTCCATGCCTTGCCTGATCCGCAGTCGCCCACCCCTGATTTTCAGTGGCAGACGGATGAGTTTCAGTGGTTGGCGTGCCAGCCAAGTCGAAATTGGATGGAAAGAAGTGACAATCGGATGGTTTTCAGCGGCTGACGGCTGGTTTTGAGTCATGGACGGCTGCCAGCGACGGCGGTTGACTGACTTTCAGGCATCCACCACTGGTTTTCAGGGGCCGGTGGATGCGGTTCAGGGACGGTTGCCCGCCACTTCGGGACGGGTGGGTGAAGGCCACTCGTCCTCCGGTGTTTTTCCGGGAGCCACCCCTGATGGAGGGGCGACACCGGCTCTTGCTCGTAATCTTAATCCTAATCTTGCTCCTCCCTGCCCCCGCCGAAGGGAAGGACTCGGATTAAGATTAGGATTACGAGCAGAAGTCGAATTCCCCTTGCGGCGCGCGGCCGGGCGGAAGCGGGGTTGAAAAACCCGCGCGCAATCCCCACTGTCCCGGGCCAACGTCATGCCGCCCGTCTTCATCCTCGCCAGCATCGGCGCGTATTTCTGTTTCCTGCTCGGCATCGCGTGGTGGACCAGCCGCAGCGCGACCAATGAGGCCTACTTCCTCGGGAACAAGGCGTCGCCGTGGTATGCGGTGGCGTTCGGCCTGATCGGTGACTCGCTGTCCGGGGTGACGTTCATCTCGGTGCCCGGCCAGGTGGCGGCGGCGAAGTTTTCCTACCTGCAAATCGTGCTGGGCTACGTGCTGGGCTACGTGGTCATCGCGCAGGTGCTGCTGCCGCTCTACTACCGGCTGAACCTCACCTCGATCTACAGCTACCTGCGCGGGCGCTTCGGCGCGAACTCGCAGAAGACCGGCTCCCTGTTCTTCCTGCTCTCGCGCACGCTGGGCGCGGCGGCGCGGCTCTTCCTCACGGCGAACGTGGTGCAGATGTTCGTCTTCGACGCGTGGGGCGTGCCGTTCTGGCTGTCGGTGACGGGCATCATCGTGCTCATCCTCATCTACACCTACAAGGGCGGCATCAAGACGCTGGTGTGGACGGACACGTTCCAGAGCACGTTCCTGCTGCTGGGCGTGGTGCTGTCCATCCTCGCCATCGGACGCGAGCTGGACCTCGGGCTGGGCGGGATGGTGGACGCGGTGCGCAACAGCCCGCATTCGCAGGTGTTCTTCGGGGACTGGCGCGAGAAGACGTATTTCTGGAAGCAGTTCCTCAGCGGCGCGTTCATCGCCATCGTGATGACCGGCCTCGACCAGAACATGATGCAGAAGAACCTGAGCTGCCGGTCGCTCGGCGAGGCGCAGAAGAACATCTACGCGTTCACCGGCGTGATGGTGCTCGTGAACCTCTTCTTCCTCTCGCTGGGCGCGCTGCTCTACCACTACGCGCAGGTCAAGGGCATCCCGATCCCCGCCAAGACCGACAACCTCTTTCCCCTGCTCGCGCTCCAGCAGCTCGGCACGTTCGCGGCGGTGGCGTTTGTCATCGGGCTGACGGCGGCGACCTTCTCCAGCGCCGACTCGGTGCTGACCACGCTGACCACCTCGTTCTGCATTGATGTGCTGGACCTGGACGCGCTGAAGCTGTCCGAAGCGGACAAGACGCGCCTGCGCCACCGCATCCACATCGCGTTCGCCGTGGTGCTGCTGCTGGTCATCCTCGCCTTCCGCGCGCTGAACAGCGACGCCATCATCAACGCCATCTTCAAGCTGGCGGGCTACACCTACGGGCCGCTGCTGGGGCTGTTCGCGTTCGGACTGTTCACCCGCCGCCGGGTGAACGACCGCCTTGCGCCCGCCTGCTGCATCGCCGCGCCGCTGCTCTGCTATGTGCTCGACGAAAACTCGGCGGCGTGGTTCGGCGGCTACAAGTTCGGCTTCGAGCTGCTGATGCTGAACGGGCTGCTGACGGCGACGGGCCTGATCGCCATCTCGCGCGCCGTCGGGACGGATACGGGACGGCACGCCGCTTGACGCGCCCGGCAATGTGGCGGACAGTGCCGCCGCTGACCGGGGGCGCACTGGTTTCGACTTGGGAGATGCGCCAGAGGCGGCATGCCGAGGACGGTTCGTTGGCCTCGTTAATCCTCGAACCAAAAATAGTTGCTAACAACGAGTTGGCTCTCGCGGCCTAACGGCCCCGACGTTCACCGGTGGACACCTGCTACGCCGGATGAACGCCACAGCAGGTTAGGTTGAGGGCGGAGACCGCGCGCCCGCAGCCGAAACCATCTCATGCGGACTAAGCAGCGGGTTTCGAGTTCAAGCGTCAGCCCGTAGCCGACAATCCACCTTGGACTAAGCATGTAGTCGCGGCTGGCAATTCCACCAAGGACGGGGGTTCGACTCCCCCCGCCTCCACCATTCCACCAGATTGATCGTCTTCGACGAGGAGCGACCACGGTTTTACGCAAGAGCCACGGGCTTTTTTACCGTCGAGGACAAGGTTCGAGCCAAAGACTTCGAGAGCGAGAACACGCTTCTGTGACAGTGAACCGGAAACCGCGATTTCGCCCGCGTTTTAGCGGTCAAAATCCACTTTTGGAACGGTTCGAGCCAAGCGGCTCGTCCTGCCATGAGGCAGGTGCGCTGCTCCTCCAAAGTCCTTTTTAGACTCATGACCTTGGCTTGCCGACATCCGCGACCCGGTTTCGTCCCGGTCGCGGGCCATCAGCATGAAGCCGTGGACGTAATCCAGTTGGAACTGCGCATTGGAGGGGAAGTCCTCGGGCGTGGTCGGATTCTTGATGTGGTTGCTTGGTTCCATGAAGTTGGACGAGCCTGCGTTTTGGGGCGGCTGCTGGGGTGAGTGAACCCGTCGCATGGCGGCGCATGGCGAACATTCTAAAGTGTGAAATCCGCTCGCCTCCGACTGACGCAAACCCATGTGAACACGCACAAAACCCCTGCAAAAACTGGCGAAATGGGGTGGTGCCCCGGGTAGGACTCGAACCTACGACCAATTGATTAAGAGTCAACTGCTCTACCAACTGAGCTACCGAGGCAACCAAGGGCGGGAACAATTAAGATTTCACTTCGGTTTGTCAACCCCCTGCCCCAACTCACGGAGACCGCTGTCGGGCTGCGGGGCGGTCGCTTTCCGGGCCGCCAAAATATCGTCGCCAAGCCGCGCCCGACCGGCTACGCACTGGGCCGTGCTATGCAGCAATCCCATCCGAACCGCTGCTTCAACCAGCGCGGCCGGTTCTCCGGTAGATTGAGCCAGCGGGGCCACCGGCGCTCGGGAGTTGAAGCGCATCAGTCGTGATATGAAGACATGGAATTGGTTGGTGGCGGGGCGTTGTTTCGGTGCCGCGCTTGTTTTGCTGACGGCCCGGACGGCAGCGTTTGCCGCCGAACCTCCACCGTCCGACCTGCTTGGCCCGGCGTTCAACTTGGTGGCCGAGAACGACATGGTCGTCCGCACAGACCGGCATTACACGCATGGCACGAAGTTCACCTTGCTCGGCAGCGAGGTTGCCGTGGCGCGCGAGCAGCCGGGCTTTCATTTTCCAGTCTGGCTCGCGGAGCACACGCCGGACTGGTGGGCGACGCCGCACGCCGCGCGGCTCGGCGCCAGTCTGGGCCAGAGCATTTACACCCCCACGGACATCAGCCTGGGATCCCTGCAAGTGCAGGACCGGCCCTACGCCGGCGTGCTCTACGCCTCGCTCCTGCTCCAGAAGCGCGGCGCGACCACAGGCGGCACGCCGCTGCTGGACAACTGGCGGCTCGACCTCGGCGTCCTCGGCCCGGAGTCGCAGGCTGAGGAGGCGCAGAACACGGTGCATCGCGTCCGCAACCTCGGCCTCGCCCACGGCTGGGCGCACCAGTTGAAGACCGAGCCGGCGCTCGCCCTGCGCTTCCAACGCACCTGGCGCTGGGCGCGTGGCGCGCAGGACGGCTGGGGCTGGGATTTCCTGCCCACGGCGGGCGCGAGCCTCGGGAACATCGGGACTTACGCCGCAGTCGGCGGTCAGGTGCGCGCGGGCTGGCGGCTGCCGGGCGATTTCGGCACCCAGATCATTGACTCCACTGCCGCGCCGAGCATGGGCCGCACGACGGGCGACGCCACGCGCCGGGGCATCTTCGCCTTCGCCGGAGTCGAGGGCCGCGCCATCGCCTACAACGCCTTCCTCGATGGCAACCTCTGGCAGCAGAGCCACCATGTGGACAAGTTCCCGCTCGTCGCGGACGGGAAGTTCGGCCTCGTCTATTCCGGCAGGCGCTTCGACGTGTCGCTCACGCAGGTCATCCGCAGCAAGGAGTTCGTCGGCCAGCGCGAGATTGATGCCTACGGCGCGCTGGCGTTCTCCGTGAAGTGGGATCATCCCGCCACGCGCAAATGAGTGGACATGGTTGTCCTGAAATTTCCTCACCCTCCCGTCTTATGGCCAAATCCCCCAAGCTCTACCAGTTCGTCAACCATTTCTGGAACGACGCCGAAATCGCCAAACTCAAGGGCGTGGACCGGCTCGTCTATCGCTCGAACCGGCTCGGCGCGGATCAGCGCATCACCAACACCGGCGGCGGCAACACTTCCTCGAAGCTCAAGGAAGTTGATCCGCTCACCGGCAAGCCCGTCGAGGTGCTCTGGGTCAAAGGCTCCGGCGGCGACCTCCGCACTTCGCTGCGCGAAAACTTCTCCTCCCTCTACCAGCAGAAGCTCATGGACCTTCAGAAGTCCTACGCCAAGCGCAAGGACAAGGGCCTCAAATCCGCCGCCGAGGACGACATGGTCGCGGCCTACCACCACACCACCTTCAACCTCAACCCGCGCGCCTCGTCCATCGACACGCCGCTGCACAGCTTCATCCCGGCGAAGTTCGTGGACCACATGCACCCGAACGCCATCATCTCCATCGCCGCGAGCAAGCGTTGCGTGGAGCTGACGAAAAAGATTTTCGGCGGCGAGATGGCCTACGTGCCGTGGATGCGCCCCGGCTTCGAGCTGGGTCTCGCGATGCAGGCCATCTGCAAGAAGAACCCCAAGGCCACCGCCATCATGATGGGCCAGCACGGCTTCATCTCGTGGGACAACGACGACCAGAAGTGCTACGCCCGCACGCTCGATTACATCGAGAAGGCCGCCGCCTACATCGAGGCGAAATATCAGGCCAAGGGCGGCGATGCCGCGGCCTTCGGCGGCGCGAAGTTCGAGACGCTGTCGCCGGAGAAGCGCAACGAAACCTTCGCCGCGATTCTCCCGTGGTTGCGCGGCCACGTCAGCCAGCAGAAGCGCTTCATCGGCACCGTGCAGGACGACGACAAGATTCTCCGCTTCGTGAACTCGAAGGACGCCCCGAGACTCGCCGAGCTGGGCACGAGCTGCCCGGACCACTTCCTCCGCACGAAGATCAAGCCGCTCTACGTGGACTGGAATCCGCAGACCGAGGACACCGCCGCGCTCAAGGCCAGGCTCAAGGCCGGTCTCGAAGCGTATCGCAAGGACTACGCCGCTTATTACTCGAAGTGCAAGCACGCCAACTCGCCCGCGATGCGCGACCCGAACCCGACGGTCATCCTCATTCCCGGCTGCGGCATGATCGCGTGGGGCAAGGACAAGTCCGAGTCCCGCGTCACCGCCGAGTTTTACAACTGCGCCGTCGAAGTCATGCGCGGCGCGGAGGCGATTGACCAATACATCGCGCTCCCGCAGCAGGAGGCGTTCGACATCGAGTATTGGCTGCTCGAAGAGGCGAAGCTCAAGCGCATGCCTGCCGAGAAGGAACTCGCGCGGCAGGTCGTCATCGTCGTCGGGGCCGGCAGTGGCATCGGCAAGGAAGTCGCCCACCGGCTCGTGAAGGACGGCGCGCACCTCGTGTGCGTTGACCTCAAGCTGGAAGCGGCGCAGGCCACGGCGAAGGAAATCACGGACAAGTTCGGCGCGGGCATCGGCGTGGCGGGCACGGGGATTTCCAACTGCGGCACCGCCATCGGCCTCGCATGCGACATCACCAAGCGCGAGAGCGTGCGCGCGATGCTGAACCAGGTGGCGCTGGCCTACGGCGGCTTCGATTCCATCGTCGTGACCGCCGGCATCTTCGTCGCGCCGGACACCACCGGGCGCATTCCCGATGACAAGTGGTCGCTCACCTTCGCCATCAACGTGATGGGTTCCTACATCGTTGCTGACGAGGCGAAGAAGGACTGGCTCGCCCAAGGTCTGCCCGGCAGCCTAGTGCTGACCACCAGCGTGAATGCGGTCGTCGCCAAGAAGGGTTCCGTCGCCTACGACACGTCGAAGGCCGCAGCGAATCACCTCGTCGGTGAACTGGCGGTGGAACTTGCGCCACTCATCCGCGTCAACGGCGTCGCGCCCGCGACCGTCGTGCAGGGCAGCGCGATGTTCCCGCGCGACCGCGTCATCGCCAGCCTCGCGAAATACAACATCGCCTACCAAGACAGCGAATCGAGTGACGCGCTCACGGAGCGGCTCGCGCGGTTCTACGCGGAGCGCACCCTGACGAAGAACCCCATCACGCCCGCCGACCAGGCCGAGGGCTTCTTCCTGCTGGTTTCCAACCGCCTCGCCAAGACCACCGGCCACATCATCCCCGTGGACGGCGGCCTGAGCGACGCGTTTCTGCGATAGCGACGCCGAATCGCGGTTCAACCGAACTCAGAAGCAGACGGCGACCGGAGCCGGGAGCGCGGCATTCATGCCGCAGAAGCGCGAGCAAGCCGGTGGCGTTCGGAGCACACATTATCCGCCGTAGCTTTCTGCGGCATGAATGCCGCGCTCCCAGCACTGTCCGTGCGTCGCCCGCTTTCTCGGCTGTTCAGCCGAACGTCCGCTTCAAGCGCCCGCTGTGATACGCGGTGCGCTGCGCGGCGCTCATCTGGTCGAAATCCGGCTTGCCGTTGGCGAGCTTGGGCCAGTCGGCAGCACCTGAAGTTTGGGGTTTGGAGTTTTGAGTTTCAGTCGTGCGGGCAGCCAGCGGGTTGTTCCGCACTTCGACCGTTGAGCGTTTCGTCGCGCTGCCGTCGTAGCTCATCGCCTGGTCGGTGAGCTTGAGGTCGTCGTCGAGCGCGCGGTTCGGCTTGATGCCCTTGCCTTGCAGGACGCCGTGGTAGGCGCGCACGGCTTCCTCGGGCGTCACCTTGCCGTCGGTGATGAACCGCAGCATCTCGATGAACGCGAGCTGATGCTCGGCGTTGTTGATCTTGCGCCCGAACAGCGCCACACGCGCGCCGTATTTTTGCGCGTCGTGGATGAGCCGGAAGGCGTCGTAGGTCGTGCCCGCGCTGCCGCCGAGGATGCCGACGACGAGGTTCGGGTCGTATTGCGCCAGCTCCTCCATCGCCTTCGGGCCGTGATAGACAATCTTCAGGAAGACCGGCCGGCCCGCCTCGGGCACGCCCGCGAGCGTGCGGAGGATGTTGTCGTTAATGAACTCGCCGAGCTTCTCCGGCGCGATGCCGCTGGCGACGTTGGGGTCAAAGATTTCGAGGAAGTGCCGGAACTGCTTCCGCTCGGCCTCCTCGCGGAATTCCTTATACCAGAGCAACGCCTCGCGATCCTGAACGAGTTCGTTGACGTAGGTGATGGAGTAGAGGCCGAGGTTCGCGCCGGGAAAGCTGCCGCTGCCGTCGCGGTCGCACTCGACTTCGCCGCACTGGATGTGGTCAATGCTCGCGCTGCGGAAGGGCTGGCTCGGCTCGCGCGTGTAGCAGCCGTGGCGCACGGCCCACACGTCGGTGGTGTCGTTGGCGCGGGCAGCGGGCGTGACGTGCGAGTTCTTGAACAGGCCCTCCTTGATGGCGAGCTGCTCGTTCACGTAGGCGGACATCAGCATGATGTCCACGAGGCCCTGATGCGTGACCTCGCGGATGATGTCGAGGAACTCGGGCAGGTTGCGGTAGCCGAACTCGTCGCGCGTCCAGACCTCGGGGGAAAACTTCGCCGGCTGCGAGCCGCGCTTGGCGAGGAAGCCGCGCGGCCCCGGCGCGCGCACGCCGAACGCCATGTCCGCGTCCTTCGCGTCGGCGATGATGAACGCGCGCGACGAGCGGTTCGCTTTGACTTCGGCCAGCTTGGCGTCGAGGGATTTCATGGATTAACCACGAAGACACGAAGGACACGAAGAAGACGGGGAGGGACGAGGATTCTCCTTCTTTGTGTCCTTCGTGCCTTTGTGGTTCATAACTACTCCCACGTGGTTCATAACGCGACCCGTTTGATTCCGTCCTTCAGCACGGAGACGTTGAAGTTGATGAGCAGAGCCAGTCGCCTCTGGTTGGCCTTGAGGTAGGAGATGCACTGCGCGGTGTGAATTGGCGCGAGTGCCTCGACAGCCTTCAACTCCACGATCAAACAGCCGTCCACCAGGAAATCGAGTCGCCCTTCGCCAATCACATGGCCTTTGTAGTCCAGACCGAATGCGACCTGCCTTGCAAACGGCACGCCTCGGAGCGTCAACTCCACCGCTAGCGCCTCCTCATACACGCTTTCAAGATAACCCGGTCCCAAGTGGCGATGCACTTCAATCGCCGCCCCGATCACCTTGTTTGTCGCGTCCTCAATTTGAGCATCCATAAGCTTGTTCCTCCTTCGTGTTCTTCGTGTCTTCGTGGTTCAACTCCTGACCTTCGCCAGCGTGTCCTTCAGCGCGCGGGCCGAGGCTTGCAGGCCCATCAGTTCCTTCGGCCAGAGCTTGATCTCGACGTGCTTGAGCACGCCGCCACGGCCCACGACGCTGGGCACGCTCAGGCAGGTGTCGCGGATGTCGTAAGCGCCCTGGATGAGCGAGGAAACGGGGAGCAGCGACTTCTTGTTGAGCAGCACGGCGTGGATCACGTCGCGGATCGCGATGCCGACGGCCCAACCGGCCCCGCCCTTCTTTTTGATGACCTCCGCGCCGCTGCCCTTGGTGCGCTCGAAGACGGCGTTCTGGAAACCGGGCGAGCACTCCGGCAGGCCCGCAAGCGGCAGGCCGTTCACCGTCGCGCTGGACCAGACGGGCAGCATCGAGTCGCCGTGCTCGCCGAGGATGAGCGCCTTCACCTGCGTGGGCGCGAGCTTGAGTTCGTCCGCGATGAACGAACTGAAGCGTGACGTGTCGAGCATCGTGCCGAGGCCATAGACTTGCGGCCACGGGAGGCCCAGCCTTTGCACGGCGAGCTGCGTGAGGATGTCCACCGGGTTCGACACGACGAATACCTGCGCGTCCTTGCGGAAGCCGGCGGCCTTGATGCTGTCGAGGATGCCGACGAAAAGCGCGACGTTCCGGTTGATGAGGTCGAGCCGCGATTCGTCGGGCTTGCGGCGCAGGCCGGCGGTGATGAGAAAGATGTCGCTGTCCGCGGCGCGGGCGTAGTCGCCGGCGTAAATCTTCTGATCGCCGCAGAACGCGCTGCCGTGGAGGAGGTCGAGCGCCTCGCCCTCGGCGGTGTCCTTGTTGGCGTCAATGAGCTGGAGTTCCGCGACGAGGCCGCCGCACTGGAGGGCAAACGCGGCGCAGGAGCCCACGCGCCCGCCGCCGCCGATGATGGTGACTTTCATAGTTGATTAACCACAAAGGCACGAAGGGCACAAAGGCGGAAGAAGCAGGGACTTCTTCGTGTTCTTTGTGTCTTCGTGGTTCATTTCATCTGGGAAAGAATCTGGTCCGTGATCGCCTGCACGGTCTTCTCCGCCTCTTCGTCGTAGCCGACGGTGGCCTCCGGCTTGGGCGGGATGGCGCAGCTGACTCCGGGACGCCACTCGTCGTTATCACACAGCTCGCACTCCTTCAGCCCGTGGCGCGGGTCGGGAATGCCGAGGCTCTGCTTGATCTTGAGCAAGTCCTGAAGCTGGCCCGGAGTCATCGTCTGCGCCGGCTTGCCGAGCTGCGCGGTCACCAGCACGGTGCGACAGTAGGCCTCGAGGATTTCCATCTTGAAGTAGGCGTCCTCGACGTTGTTGTGGCTCCAGCTCACCACGCCGTGGTTGGCCATGAGGATCGTGTTGTGCTTGTCCACCAGCTCGGCGACGAGCTGGCCCATCTCCGGCGTGCCGGGCGTGCGATACGGAGCGACCGCCACGGAGGCGAAGACCTCGTATTCGGGAATCATGCACGTCGGCGGCACCAGGCCGGCGACCGCGAAGCCCGTGCTGTAAGGCGGGTGGCAATGGCAGGTCGCGACGGCCTTGGGCTGCCGTTTCATGATCTGCAAGTGCATGAGGATTTCGCTCGTGCGCTTCTTCACACCGCAAAGCTGGTTGCCCTCGAAGTCCACGAGGCACATGTCCTCCGGCTTCATGAAGCCCTTGCTCACCAGCGTGGGCGTGCAGAGCGCGATGTCCTCGCCGACCTTGATGGCGATGTTGCCGCCGTTGCCATCCACGTAGGCGCGGCCCCAGAGGCGGCGGCCGATGTCGCAGAGCTGCTCCTTGAGCGCGTGGCAGTAAGGCGAGTTGAACAGCGCCTCCAGCTCGGCCTTGGGCGACTTGGAGTTGAGCGGCTTCGCGGGCGCGGTCACGGAAGCGGACTCAGCGGCGGTCGTGCGGCCGGCCTTGCGCTGGGCGTTGGCGTAGTCCCGCAGCGTGTCACGCGCGGACGGCGTGAGGACTGCGTCCTTGGCGGCGGCGTTGGGGTCGCCACCTTTGGCGATGATTTCTTCGAGATCCCGGGCAGTGAGAACATTGCTCATGAATTAAAACGGGTTGTAAAAAATGTCGTCCACCAACGCGGCGTTGATGGCGTCAATGGGCGGCGACTTCTCAAACGGCTGCGCGGCCTCGCGTCCCTCGACGTAGCCGATGGTCTGGCCCACGCCGCCGCCGAGGCTGTCATAAACGACCAGGCTCGGATCCTTGCTCAGGCCGGCGAGCGCCTCGGAGCCACGCTGGAAATGCTCACGCGTGAAGGGCGAGACGATGAGCCAGCGCGCGCCCGTGTGTTCAGGCACGGACTTGCCCAGCGTGACGCGGCCGATGACGGAGCCTAGCTTCATGCGAATGGTGAACCACGAAGACACGAAGGGCACAAAGCCAGGAAAGGAAAAAGACATCTTGCCTTTACCTTCTTCGTGTCCTTCGTGCCTTCGTGGTTGAAAATCATACCGGCACCCCCGGTTCAAGCTCATCAACGATGCCGGCCACGAGCCAGCGGGCCGGGCTTTTCTCCACCCCGACAAGCTTGCGCGCCGCCGCCCCGTCGGAGGAGATGATCACGCGCTGGTGCATGCCGGCTCCGTGCGGGTCAATGGCGATCTGAGGCGAGCCTTCGGGTTCGCCCGCGTTGTTGATCGGCTGGCAGATGACGAGCCGCCAGCCGTCGAAGCTCGGATACTTCCGGGTGGCGACCACATTGCCTTCGACTCGGGCTAGGAGCATAAACAACCACGAAGACACGAAGGGCTCGAAGAAGACTGGGGAAGAAGCGACTCAGCTCCTTCCTTCTTTGTGTCCTTCGTGCCTTTGTGGTTCATCAATAAATCTTCAAGTTGTCCACCATCACGCAGCGGCGGACGCGCGTGAACGTGCGCGGGTTGCTCACGCCCTCGCCGGTCGGCGTGGCGATGCTGAAACTCAGATAACCTTCGCCGCCCAAGCCCAGACCGGACATGCACGGGCCGTTCTTGATGAACAGCGTCGTGTCGAGCGCGCGGCCCATCTCGGTGAGCGCCTCAAGGTCGTGCGAATGGATGATGCTCGTGTGCTTGTAGCCGTGCTCGGCGTCGAGTGAGCGCTTCACGCCTTCCGCGAGGTTCTTCACGCGGATGATCGGGATGAACGGCATCATCTGCTCCTCGACGACGAACGGATGGTCGGCCCCTGTTTCGGCGAAGAGCAACTGCGTGCCGCTCGGGAGATTGATGCCCGCCGCTTTCGCGAGGACGATGGGATCCTTGCCGATGAAATCCTTGTTCACCGCCGCGTGACTACAGCCGCCGCCCTGGCCTGGGGTGATGGTGAACGCGGCCTTTGTCAGCGCGTCGAGTTGGGCGTTGGTGAGTTTCACCGCGCCGTGCTGCGACATTTGCTCCATCAACTTGTCGGCGATGCTTTCCAGCGCGAAGACTTCCTTCTCGCCGATGCAGAGCAGGTTGTTGTCGTAGCTCGCGCCCTGAATGATGGCCTTCGCCGCGCGCTTCATGCAGGCGGTGTCGTCCACATAAACCGGTGGGTTGCCGGGGCCGGCGCAGATGGCGCGCTTGCCGGTCTGCATCGCGGCCTTCACGACGCCGGGACCACCGGTGACGAGCAGGATGCGCACAGCCTCGTGCTTGCACATCGCGGCGAAGCTTTCCATCGAGGGCTTCTCGATGATGGTCGCGATGTTCTCAATGCCGGTCTCGCGGAAGATGGCCTCGTTGTAGGCACGCACCGCGACGGCGGCGCAACGCGCGGCGCTCGGGTGCGGGTTGAACACGACGGCGTTCCCCGCCGCGCAGATGTTCACGATGTTGCCGCTGAGCGTGGGAATGGAGTGCGTGCTCGGTGTGACCGCGCCCACGACGCCGAAGGGCGTGTATTCTTCGAGGGTGATGCCGTGATCGCCGCTGCGGGCGTCGGGCCGGAGCCATTCGACGCCAGGGACGAGCTTGATGATCTTGAGCTTCTCGATTTTGTGGTCGAGCCGGCCGATTTTCGTCTCGTCCAGTTCGAGCTTGCCCCACGGCTCGGCGTTCGCCTCGGCCATCGCCTTGACGATCTCGACGATCTTCACGCGCGCGGCGACGCCGGCCTTCTGCAATTGGAGGAAGGATTCGTGCGCGGCGGCACAGGCTTCGTTGGCATCGGCGAAAACGCCGAACTTGCCGCGCAACGCCGGTGCGCTGCTGGCCGCGCCCTTGCCGCCACAGCCGCAATCGGTCTTCGGTGCGGGCGCGGACTTGGCCACTGCCGGCGCGCCACCGAGGCGGGCCAGCACGTCGGCCACCACGTCGCGGATCAAGGTTTCATTCACAGTGGTGCTCATATCAGTTCAGGCGAATCTTGGGCTTGCTCTTGATTGATCCAACAATTGCCTCCGCACTTTTTTTGGTTCGCTTCCATGCGATTCCAAACGCAATCGCGAGCACTATGCCGATTACTCCCAAGACCAAGTTCAGGTTGAACGACAAGGTTGCTTTGAACTCTTGCATTCCCTTTACCTCGTTTAGTGCGTTTAGTAGGCAAGGGATACCGAGTCCTCCGCAGACCAAGCAGAAGTCCTTCCAGAGATTGTCAGTGCATCTTCGGAGTTCACTGAGCTCCGACTCCGAAATCGCATAGTCCACTCGCTCAGGATTGTAGTGGATGTATGCTGCGGATGATCCCGCACCAATCTCAAGGGGAGGCTGCGCCGCTGCTTGGTGTGTAGCAGAACCGTTCATGCGCTGCCTTCCTGTTTATCCTTAACGTCAATATCGAGAGCCTTGAGCGCGTGGAGTCGAATGTAGCCGCAGTTATTGCAGAGCATCCCCAAGGAAGGCACAAATGGAGGAGGCACGCTGTAGCCTTCGCCTTCCTGAATCGTGACCGTCACAACTCTCTCGACGAGGGTCCAATTGTTTTTACCGCAGGACGAGCAGATTGGATTGACCTGCTTTGCCGCAAGCGCCTGCATCACTCGCTGCTTAAAGTCTGGTGGCAGTTTCATCATGTGCCCTCGCTGGAAACTGGGTGAGTCACACCTTCGCGTTGTAAATCTGTTTTCCCAGCACATCCACCACGTCCACGATCCCGATGATGACGGCGTCCACAGGTGCCTCGCGCAGCCCGCCCGCGAGACGCGCGCTGCTGCCCTGGCAGAAAAGCACCAACTCGCCGATGCCCGCGCCGACGCTGTCCACGGCGACGATGGTGTTGGACCCCGCGCGGAACTTGGTCGGGTCTTTCTCGTCCACCAGTTGCGGCCGGAGCAGGAGCAGCTTGCGGCCGCTCATGTTCGCGTCCTTCTTGGTGGAAACCACCGCGCCTTCGACTTTGGCGAGGAACATTTCAGTGTTCGGTTTTCAGTGTTCAGTAATCAGTGACAGTAACAATCGCATGCACCCGCGACTGACTACTGAAAACTGAATACTGACCACTGGTTAGCGCTTCTTCGGCAGCACCGCCTCGACGTCGTTATGCGGACGCGCGATGACGTGGACGCTGACGAGTTCGCCCTTGATGGCCTTGACGGCCTGCGCGCCGGCGTCGGTCGCGGCCTTCACGGCGGCGACATCGCCGACGATGACGGAGGTGACGAGGGCGTTGCCGACCTGGGTCATTGGGCCGGCCAGCTCGACGTTCGCGGCCTTGAGCATCGCGTCGGTCGCTTCAACGAGCGCGACGAGGCCGCGCGTTTCAATCATGCCAATTGCTTGTTGTGCCATAGTTTTGCTTTGGGTTGATGGTGGAAGTCTGGGAACAGTGTTCAGTAATCAGTTTTCAGTTGTTCGCGTGTTCGAGCAGGCGCTTCGCCTCGCGGGCGACGACGAGTTCTTCGTTGGTCGGAATCACGAGCACTTTCACGCGGGAGCTGTCGGCGCTGACAATGCCTTCAGTCGCGCGGAGGGAATCGTTCTTCGCGGGGTCGAACTGGACGCCGAGCTGGTCGAGGTTTGCGCAGATGGCGGCGCGAAGTTCGGTCCGGTTCTCGCCGATGCCGGCAGTGAACACGAGGGCGTCCGCGCCGTTGAGCTGGAGGAAGTAGCCGCCAATCCAGCGGCGCGCTTCGCTGACGAAGACATCAAGCGCGAGTTGCGCCTTGGCATTGCCCGCAGAGGCAGCGGTTTGGATGTCGCGCACGTCGTTCGAGAGGCCGCCGCTGAGGCCTTTGAGTCCGCCTTCCTTCGCGAGCTGGCGCTGGGCTTCTTCGACGCTGAGACCGAGGGTCTTGACGGCGTAGGGCAACGCTTCCGCATCGAGGTCGCCGACGCGGTTGTTGTGCGGGAGGCCGGACTGCGGACTCATGCCGAGGCTGTTGCCAATGGCGACGCCGTTGAGGATGCCCGTGATGCTGGAACTGCCGCCGAGGTGACAGGAGATGACGCGGAGCGGAGCGCCGTTCACGGGCGACTTGCCGCCGTCGCTGTAGAGGTTTTGCGCGCGAGCGGCGACATCCTTGCGGCCGAGCAGTTCGGCGCTGCGCTCGGCGATGAACTTGTGGCTCGCGCCGTGGAAGCCCCAGCGGCGCACGCCAATCGCGTGCCATGCGTCAGGCACCGCGTAGCGCATCATCGCCTCGGGCGCGAACTGGTAAAACGCCGTCTCGAACAGCCCGATGAGCGGCACGCCGGGCAGGCGCTGCGCGAAGAGGCGGATGCCGGTGATGTAGGGCGGGTTGTGCGCGGGCGCGAGGCCGTTGTAGGCCTCCATCGCGCCGAGCACGCGCTCGTCGAGCCGCACGCAGCCGGTCACGTCCTTGGCGATGACGGTCTTGAAACTGACCGCCGCGAGGTCGCGCTCGGACTGGATGTGGCCGGCGTCGCGCAGTTGCGCGAGGCATTCTTCAATCGCCTTGGGATAATCCGTCACCCGCTCGAAGCCGCCCTTGTGGAGCAGCCGCTCGGCGCTGTTCGCAAAGTCGAACAAGCGCCACTTGAGCGAGGTCGAGCCGAGGTTGGCGACGAGAATTTTCACGAACGCGGAGCGCGGATTGCGGAACGCGGAATCAAACTCGGGTCGCGACTCTTTTCGCGTTCCGAGTTCCGCGCTCCGCGTTTACTGGAGCCACTTGCCGAGCTGGCTGAGTCCGTCGTGCGGCCGGGGGATGACCTGGACGCTGACGACGGAGCCGACCTGCGCGGCAGCAGCGGCACCGGCGTCGGTGGCGGCCTTCACGCTGGCGACGTCGCCGCGAAAGAACGCGGTCACGTAGCCGGAGCCAATCTTGTCCCAGCCGGTGAAGGTGACGTTCGCGGCCTTGAGCGCGGCGTCCGTCGCCTCAAACAGCGCGCAGAGACCCTTGCATTCAATCATTCCAATTGCTTGTTGAGCCATAGTGCTTGTGGTGTTTGTGAGTTGCGGTTGCGGGGTTACTTCTTCGCGGCAGCGGGGTCGCCGAGGAAGCCCTTCACGAGGTCGTCGTGCGGGCGGGCAAGGACGTGGGCGGCCACGAGTTCGCCGACCTTGCCGGCGGCCTTGGAGCCGGCGTCCACGGCAGCCTTGACGCTGGCGACATCGCCGCGGCAAATCACCGTGATGAGACCGCCGCCGATGGGGATGGTCTTCGAGATGGTGACGTTCGCGGCCTTCGCCATGGCATCGGTGGCTTCGATGCTGCCGGTGTAGCCCTTGGTTTCGATCATGCCGATTGCTTCGCTCATAGTTATTCCTGTTGTTTGAGGTTCTGGTTCAAAGTCACTTGATCAGTTCGCACGGGGTGTCGGGCTGGAGGTTGCAGGCGTTGCCCTCGTCCGTGTCAATGTGGACCTCCAGCTTAAAGCTCGGATCCACGCGGACGAGCATCTGGTTGAGGACCAAGCCGCAATCGCCGCCGATTCGAAGCTTCATCATGTCGCCCGCCTTCACGCCGTAGTAATCCGCATCCGCAGGCGTCATGTGGACGTGACGCCTCGCACGGATGATGCCCTGCGGCAACTCGAAGAAGCCCGCCGGGCCCATGAGCATCCCGCCGAGCGTGTCCTTGATGTCACCGGAGCTGCGGAGCGGCAGGTCGAACCCAAGCGCGATGCCGTCGGTGTAGGCCAGCTCGACTTGGTTCAAATTCCGGCAGGGGCCGAGGATGCGGAGATTGGAAATCACCCGACTTCGCGGGCCGACGAGCGTGACGGTTTCCTTCGCGGCGAACTGGCCGTCCATATAGAGCCACTTGTGGACTTGGAGCTTGTGCCCCTTGCCGAAAAGCGCCTCGACGGCGTCTTCTGTGAGGTGGCAGTGCCGGGCGCTGACGTTGACCACGAGCGGATTCGGGGCACTGGCCGTGCGCGGGAGGGGTTTACCAAGCCGTTGATAAACGGCCTGTCGAACCATGTGCTCGACAACAGCGCGATGCGGTGCGGCAGCCAAACCAGTCATATCTGAGCGCGATTCTGAAATGTTTTGAACTTAAGTCAAACATTATCTTGCAAATTCTATCATTAACTATCAAATAGACCGCAGATGACCTCAGAAGAGCGCCAGAAGCGTATCGAGGAGCACCTCCAAAAGGTCGAATTCGCATCGTTGGAGGAGCTTTCGGAGCTGGTGGATGCCTCGGTTTCGACCGTCCGGCGGGATGTCACGGTCATGGAGTCAACAGGGGTCGTCCGCCGAACTCACGGGGGCGCCCGCCTAGCTGACCCAAAGTCAGACGAATACGCCTTCAGCACCCGCGATACTCACCAACTGAAAGAAAAGGAAATCATTGGAAAGGCTTGCGCCGGTTTAATTTCCGCAAATCAGACGGTCATTTTAGACGCGGGAACGACCTGCTATCATGTCGCCCGGCACTTGGAGGCTAAGACCCCGCAGGTGTTCACCAATTCCCTGCCCATCGCGAACCTGTATTCCGCCTCGAACAAACTGGAGGTCGTGGTTTCCGGCGGGGTCATCTACCCGCGGCTTGGGGTGCTGGTCGGGCCGCTGGCGGTGGAGGCGTTCTCCAAGATTCGGGCGGACGTGGCCATCCTGAGCTGCGCGGGCATCACGGCGGAGGGCATCACGAACTCCCACGGCCTGCTGATTGACATTCAGCGGGCCATGATCAGGGCTGCCCGCCGGGTGATCTTCTGCATTGATTCAACCAAGTTCGGCCGCCAGTCCATCTCCAAACTGTGCGACCTGGATGTCATTGACGTCGTGGTGACGGACCCCGGCGCACCGGAAAGCTTCCTTGCCCTGCTCCGCGAGCGAAACATCCAAGTGACGCTCGCGAACGATGAGGCCGTTGCTCCGATGCCCGCGCTGCCCCCCGCGCTGGCGGCGGATTCCGACTCAAGCCCCGAGCCGCCGCAACGGAGCGGGCCTTTCGAGGAAGTGCCGCTGAATGTGTTGTAGCGGTTCTGGCACGCCGCGTCAGCGAAGAACTCCGCCCACCGATTTGTGGAGAAGGTGCGCAAACTCGCCATGGAACTCGCTCCGACCGTGCGTGTGCTCGGCTCGCTGGCGAAATACAACATCCCTGCAACGAGGACGAGGCCACCGAGTCGCTCGTGAAGAAGCTCGTTCAGCTCCGTGCCGACCGCACATTCATCGAAGCACCCATCACCCCGGACTAGGCGGAAGCCTGCTTCCTCCTCGTGAGTCAACGCCTCAGCAGGACCACCGGCTAGGCCTCACAGTGAACAGGAATTGCATGAGCTGTTCATGCGGTAGTGCCCCTTCTTCTATGGGTAGTAGCCTGAGTAGCCCACGCCCCAATAAATTGTTGTGCCAGCTCATTCACGGCGCGTTGCTTTTCCGCCACGTCAGCGAATTACTAATTGATAACAAATTAGTAATTCGTTAGTAATTGGACGTGAAGATTCCGCAGACACCGCCACCAATGCAAAAATTCCTGGCCGAGGTGGGGCGACCGGAGCAGATGTTCGCCATTTTCGGAGCCGTTTCGAGTTTGGAGGCCGGGCAAATTCTTTTCTGTAAATTGATTGAGCATCAAACTGAGGGTGGGTTTTGGTTTTCCATGCTGAGGTAGATTTTTCCGGTTTCCCAGTCGTCGCTGGTCTCGGCCAGGAGGGC
>Ga0172373_10004662_pt1 | contig 19171 bp, 18 predicted proteins | sample Lak10m_2_FD_114546 | JGI IMG/M metagenome (GOLD analysis project Ga0172373, IMG submission 114546) | Freshwater microbial communities from Kabuno Bay, South-Kivu, Congo - kab_092012_10m | ecosystem: Environmental > Aquatic > Freshwater > Lake | place: Democratic Republic of the Congo...
GTGCTCACCAACGGGCGCGAACTCTTTGTGCTGGGTCTTGATCTGGGCGAGGTCGTGATCGCAGTCCAGCCGGGCTTTGGGTATGAGGGCGACCCGATGCGCCTGCTCTTTGAAAAGGGGCTGGCCCCGACCCATGCTTTCTGTGCCTTTTACCGCTGGCTGCGCGAGCAGTTTCGTGCCGATGCGCTGGTGCACTTCGGTACCCACGGTGCGCTCGAGTTCATGCCGGGCAAGCAGGTGGGTGCGTCGGGCGCGTGCTGGCCCGATCGGCTGATCGCCGACAGTCCCAATTTCTATCTTTACGCAAGCAACAACCCGTCAGAGGGCACCATCGCCAAGCGGCGTTCTGCTGCCACGCTGGTGAGCTACATGACTCCGCCGGTTGCCGAGGCGGGCCTCTATGCGGGGCTGCGCGAACTGCGTCAGTCGATCGATCGCTGGCGTGCCACACCGATTGATCAACCGCAGTCGGTGCCTGCCTCTGATTCCGAGCAGGCGGGGCTTATCGAGCTGATTCACGAACAGGCACTGGCGGTGGAGCTCGATGCAGCGCTTTTTCAGGGCGCGGGTTCGGGGAGCCGTACAACGCTTGCCGAGTACGACCGCGGGGTACTTGCGCTGCTGCGCTCCCTGGAAGAAATGGAGCGCACGCTCATTCCCTGCGGGCTTCATGTGTTCGGCGAACCGTTCTCCCGCGACGCTCGCCGCGACATCCTGGTGGCGATGGCGCAGGCGCATCAGCCAATGAGTGGCGAACCGGTGGCGCATGAGCGGGTCCTCGCCGCGGTCGATGCGCTGATTGACGTGGCCACCGAATCGCAGGCCGAGGCGTGTGCGCGCTCTGCGCTCGGGCCGGGCGAGGCGGCACAGGCGCTTGCCGCGGTGCTCGCGCGGGCTAACGCGCAGATGCAGACCAATCATGAAATCGAGTCGCTGCTGCGCGCGCTCGACGGCCGGTTCATTCGGCCCGCTCCCGGCGGTGATGTGCTGCGCACTCCCGAAACCATGCCCACCGGCCGGAACCTGCATGGCTTTGATCCGTTTCGCATGCCCAGCCGTTTTGCGGTGATCGATGGCGCACGCCAGGTGGAGCGCCTCCTCGCCCGCCACGCGGAGGAAGGTCATGCCATGCCCGAAACGGTAGCCATGGTCCTGTGGGGCACCGACAACCTCAAGACCGAGGGCGGACCAATCGGTCAGGTGCTGGCGCTTCTTGGCGCAGCGCCGCGCTTTGATTCCTTTGGGCGCCTGGCTGGCGCCACCCTGATCCCGCTTGCTGAACTCGGTCGGCCGCGAATCGATGTGGTGGTCACGCTCTCCGGTATCTTTCGCGATCTGTTGCCGCTGCAAATCCGCATGCTGGCGGAAGCCACCTTCCTCGCAGCCTCGGCCGATGAGCCGACAGAGCTCAATTTTGTTCGCCGCCACGCGCTCACCTACATGGCCGAACACGGCTGCGATATCGAGACCGCTTCGCTTCGTGTGTTCGGTAACGCCGATGGCGCCTACGGTGCGAACGTGAATCAGATGATCGAGCAGGGCGCCTGGCAGGACGAAGACGAACTCGCCGAGGCCTACACCCGCCGCAAGGGCTTTGCCTATGGTCGTACGGGCCGACCTTTGCAGCAGCCCGAACTGCTTCAGTCGGTGCTTCAGGACGTTGGCCTCGCCTACCAGAACCTCGACTCGATCGAGGTGGGTGTCACCACGGTGGATACCTACTTCGATACCCTCGGGGGCGTCACCCGTGCAGTGCGCCGGGCGCGCGCGCAAAAGCCGCAGGAATCCTCATCACGCAACGCAGGCGCCAAGCCTGCCGAGCTTCCGGTTTACATCGGTGACCAGACCACCGGTGCCGGCCGCGTGCGCACGCTCTCCGAGCAGGTTGCGCTCGAGACCCGCACCCGGATGCTCAACCCCAAGTGGTACGAAGGCATGCTTGCGCACGGCTACGAGGGCGTGCGTCAGATCGAGGCGCATCTCACCAACACCATGGGCTGGTCGGCCACCACCGGTCAGGTTCAGCCCTGGGTCTATCAGCAACTCACTCGCACGTTCATGCTCGATCCGGCCATGCGTGACCGGCTCGCGCAACTCAACCCCGCAGCGTCGGCCAAGGTGGCCAATCGTCTGCTCGAGGCTTCCGATCGTCAGTACTGGATCCCCGATGCCGAACTTCTCGAGGCGCTGCGTCGCGCGGGCGAGGAATTCGAAGACCGGATTGAAGGCGTAGCAACAGGAGCAGCACCATGAATGTCGCAACCGTTCCCGTCACCGAAATCAGGCGCAGCCGACCCGCGCCGCCCGACGGCGAGGGAAGCCTGCAGGTGCAACTCGATCCGTCCATGAAGATTGGCAATGCCAAGGTCTTCGCGGTGTATGGCAAGGGTGGCATCGGAAAGAGCACCACCTCCTCCAACCTGTCGGTGGCATTTTCCAAGCTGGGCAAGCGTGTGCTTCAGATCGGCTGCGATCCCAAGCACGATTCGACCTTCACGCTCACCAAGCGGCTGGTGCCCACGGTGATCGATGTGCTGGAAACGGTGGATTTTCACCCCGAGGAATTGCGCGTCGAAGACTTTGTCTACGAGGGCTACAACGGCGTGATGTGCGTGGAGGCGGGCGGCCCGCCCGCTGGTACTGGCTGCGGTGGCTATGTGGTGGGTCAGACCGTGAAACTCCTGAAGGAGCACCACCTGCTCGATGAGACCGACGTGGTCATCTTCGATGTGCTGGGCGATGTGGTGTGCGGTGGTTTTGCTGCCCCGCTTCAGCATGCCGACCGCGCGCTGATCGTGGCCGCCAATGATTTCGACTCCATCTTCGCCATGAACCGGATTGTTCAGGCGATTGGTGCGAAGGCCAAGAACTATCGCGTACGGCTGGGCGGCGTCATTGCCAACCGCAGCGCGCAGACCGATCAGATCGACCGCTTCGCCGATCGGGTGGGTCTGAACCGGCTCGCGCATTTTCCCGATCTGGATTTGATCCGTCGCAGCCGGCTAAAAAAAGCGACGCTCTTCGAGATGGATTCCTCTCCCGAACTCGATGCGGTTCAGCAGGAATACCTGCGACTTGCTGCGAGCCTGTGGGCTGGCACGCCGGGAAGCGCGCCGGAATCACTCAAGGATCGCGAGATCTTTGATCTTCTGGGATTTGACTGATGGCGCAGACCAGCTATATCGAACGCCGCGGCCAGATCGAGGCGTACTTCGACCGCACAGCCGCTGAGGCCTGGGCACGGCTCACCTCAGACGCCCCGGTGAGTGGTGTGCGCGCCACGGTACGTGCCGGTCGCGAACACATGCGGCGCCTGCTGGTGGACTGGGTGTCGCGCCCTGATCCCGCTGCGGCCCCAGCGAGCTTCCCGCTTGCTGCGCGCAGCCTGCTCGATGCGGGTTGCGGCACCGGGCTGCTGGCGGTCGACTGTGCGCGTCTGGGTGCTGCGGTGACGGGGATTGATCTCTCGCCCACGCTGGTCGATCTGGCGCGTGAGCGTCTGCCGGATGATTTGTCGCCGGGGTCGGTGAAATTGCTGGCGGGTGACATGCTCGATGCAGCGCTGGGCGACTTTGATCATCTGGTGGCGATGGACTCCCTCATCCACTACGCGCCCGAGCAGGCTGTGGCCGCATTGGCGGCGGTGGCCCCGCGGGTGCGGCGGTCAATCGTATTCACCTTTGCGCCAGGCAGTCTTCCGCTTCGCATGATGATGATGGCGGGACGCCTTTTTCCACGTGGTGATCGCTCGCCGGCCATCGTGCCGGTTGCTCCCGAGCGCATGCATCGCATGCTCGCGCAGGCGCTGGGCCCGCTTGGCTGGCGGTTGGCCCGAACTGAGCGCGTGGCCCGTGGCTTCTATACCTCGCAGGCGCAGGAACTCATCCGGCAATGATGCTTCTTGATCTGCTTTCGCCCCGGCGCTGGTCGCGTATCGACCCGCGCTGGCTGCCGTTTGCCGATCTGGCCACCGCCGACCTGCCGATGTCGCGGCTGCTCAGGCTCGCGCTGTTTCAGGTGTCGGTGGGCATGGCGACCGCCCTGCTGGTGGGCACGCTCAATCGCGTGCTGATTGTCGAGTTGGGCGTGGCCGCCTGGCTCGTGTCCACCATGGTGGCCCTGCCGCTTGTATTCGCGCCGTTCCGGGCGCTGGTGGGCTTTCGTTCCGATGTTCACCGATCGGTGCTGGGCTGGCGCCGGGTGCCCTACATCTGGACTGGCACCATGCTGCAGTTCGGTGGTCTCGCCATCATGCCGTTTGCACTCATTCTGCTGTCGGGTGATACGCACTGGCCGCAGTGGATCGGGCCTCTGTCGGCTGCGCTTGCCTTCCTGATGGTGGGCGCTGGCATCCAGACGGTACAGACCGCGGGACTCGCGCTTGCCACCGATCTGGCGGCTGAGGAAAATCGCCCGCGGGTTGTGGCCATGATGTACACCATGCTGCTGGTGGGCATGGTGGTGAGCGGCTCCGTATTCAGCCTGCTGCTCGCCGAGTTCAGCAAGGTCACGCTGATCAAGGTGGTGCAGGGCGCAGCGTTTGCTGCCTTTGTGCTCAACCTGGTGGCGCTCTGGAAGCAGGAAGCACGCAACCCATCAAAGACCCATCCTGCAATCGAGCGACCCGTCTTTCGCGACAGCTGGCGTGACTTTGCGGCCCAGTCCGGTCAGCGCCGCTTCCTGGTGGCCCTCTTCATGGGGACGGGTGCATTCACCATGCAGGACATCATCCTAGAGCCCTATGGGGGCGAGGTGCTGGGCCTGTCGGTGTCGGCCACCAGCATGCTCACCGCGTTCATGTCGGGCGGGGCGCTCGTCGCATTTGCGATGGCCGCAGTGCGGTTGCGGCGCGGCATGAACCCCCACCGGCTGGCCGCCTGGGGTGCCGTCGCCGGTGTGTTCGCGTTTTCAATGGTGATTTTTGCTGAGCCGCTGGAAGCGCCCTGGCTTTTCCGCCTGGGCACTGTGCTGATCGGTTTTGGCGGCGGGCTGTTTTCGGTTGGAACGCTCACCGCGGCCATGAATCTCGAATCGAATGGCATGAATGGCCTGGCGCTTGGCGCATGGGGGGCGGTGCAGGCGAGCGCTGCCGGCCTTGCCGTGGCCGCGGGCGGGTGGCTGCGAGACCTGGTGAGCGGCGTCGCGCTCTCAGGCGGTCTTGGACCCGTACTGAATTACCCGGGAGTCGGCTACAGCGCCGTCTACCACCTTGAACTGGTGCTGCTGTTTGCAACGCTTGCGGCCATTGGACCGCTGGTACGCGATCTGCGTGCGCAGGGCGGCGATCGCCGCAATTTTGGACTGGCTGAGTTTCCAGGCTGAACGGATGTCCTTTGAGGAGATGACCATGGGAAGAGGTGCCATTACCCAATACGTCGACGTGGCGCAGATGGTGCTCTACGTGTTCTGGGTGTTTTTTGCAGGGCTGGTTTTTTATCTGCTGTATGAAAGCAAGCGCGAGGGCTTTCCGCTTGAGAGCGACCGGCGTGACGGGTCGGTCAAACGCGAGCCCGGCATTCTGCCGATGCCGAGCGTAAAGGTGTACCGCACGCGCTTTCACGGCGATTTCCCCTCGCCGCATGAGCGTGACTTTGACGAGCCGCGCGTGCAGGGTCAGCGCGCGGTGCCGGCAACCGGAATGCCTTTTGAACCCACGGGTGATCCGATGACCAGCGGCATAGGACCGGGCGCCTTCACTCGACGAAGCGACGAACCCGATCTGACCGTCGACGGCGATCTCAAGATCGTGCCGCTTGCCGCAGCGCCAGGCTTTTCGCTGGTCGAGGGCGATGCCGACCCGCGTGGCATGCCGGTGATCGGCGTTGATGACGAGACCGGCGGCTCGGTGGTCGAGATCTGGGTGGACCGCTCCGAACACATGATCCGGTATCTCGAGGTTCAGACGTCGGGCGGGCGTCGCGTCATGCTGCCCATCACGTTCTGCCGTGTCACCTCGGATCGCGTGCATGGTCGCAAGGTGATCGTGCGTGCGATTCGCGGCGAGCAGCTCGAGGGCGTACCCGGACTTCGCAGGCCTGACCGCATCACGCTGTTCGAGGAAGAAAAAGTGATGGCCTATTACGGCGCAGGCACGCTCTTCGCCACGCCCGAGCGCCGCGAGCCCATCCTGTGAGTGCGCACCGCCATAGCCTGGGGCACGAACACGAGGTCGAGCCACAGCACGGCCTGCCCGAGGCGCTGCCCGCGGGTGAGCGCCTGCTTTGGCAGGGCTCGCCCGAGAAGCGCCGTGTTGCGCTCGATGTGTTCCACCTTCGCGCCGTGGCGGTGTATTTCGTATTGCTGCTTGGGTTGCGGTTTGCGCTGGTTCAGCATGACACGGGCTCGCTCTCGCAGGCGCTGGCTTCCACCAGCTGGGCGGCGGCGTGTTTTGCAATCGGGCTGGGTCTCTTGTGGCTGCTCGCTGACCTCACGGCACGAACCACCGTCTACACCATTACCGATAGGCGGGTGGTGATGCGGGTGGGCATTGTCCTCAGCCTCACGTTTAACGTGCCCTACCGGCGGATTGCGAGTGCGCAGGTTCGGCGTCGCGCCGACGGCTCGGGCGACCTGGTGCTCGAGCTTTTGCCCGAGGACAAGATCGCCTACGCGCACTTGTGGCCGCATGCGCGGCCGTGGCGGTTGTCGCATCCACAGCCCATGCTGAGAGCGCTGGCGGCGGTTGATGCGCCGGCTGCGCTGCTGACCGATGCGTGGCTTGCGGCACAGCCCGCAGGCGAGCGCGTGCAGGTGGGCGCCGATCCGGTGACGGCAGAGCACGCAACAGTGATCGGTCATGCACAGACCGTCTGACAATCGCCAGGCTGAGGTTGCGCTCACTGCGCGCCCCCGCGTGGAGGGCTGGCCGCTGACGGTGGTCGGTCTGGCCATGCTGGGCAGCCTCGCCTACACCGCGTGGCATCAATATCAGAAGGCCAATGCGCCCGAGGCTCCACCGGTGGTAGCCGTGCTCGATTCACGTCAACTGCTGTTTCGCGATGCGCGCGACGGAAGCGTCGAGGTGATCGATGCGCGCACCCGCGAGCCGCTTGAGCCGATTGTGGGCGAGGCCGGATTCGCGCGCGGCGTGTTGCGTGGTCTGGCGCAGGCGAGGCTGCGTCAGGGGGGCACATCCAGCGATCCGTTTGAACTGCGAGCTGAATCGGCTGGCAGCCTCCGCCTGTCGGATCCGGTTACCGGCCGCACGGTGGACCTCACTGTATTCGGACCCGCCAACGCAGCGGTGTTCCAGTCCTATCTCAACATCCGATAAGTCCTTTTTTCCGGAGATTCCGTGATGAGTACCGCACAGAGGCCAGGCCGTCGCCCCGAAGACATCGGCGAGTCCACCCGCAAGGCAATGACCGAGTCCATCATTTCGCCGCGGTTCTACACCACGGACGCCGATGCCATCAATCGCATCTCGGTGGACAACATTCGCCCGCAGTGGAATGCCCTGATGGCCGAATTCGAGGGCGACAACAATATCGATCATTTTCAGCGGCCAGCCGATATGGACCGCGACTATTCCAAGCTTGATACCGAGCTCTACAAGGAATTCACCGACTTTCTGATCAGTTCGATCACCTCCGAGTTTTCGGGCTGCGTGCTCTATGCAGAACTGCGCCGCAAGGTGGACAACCCCGACATCAAGGCGCTCTTTGGCTACATGGCCCGCGACGAATCGCGGCATGCGGGCTTCATCAATCAATGGCTGAAAGACTTCGGCATTGGCGTGGATCTGGGGCTACTCACCAAGGTGAAGAAGTACACCTACTTCAAGCCCAAATTCATTTTCTATGCTACCTATCTGTCCGAGAAAATCGGCTATGCGCGCTACATCACCATCTATCGGCAGGTGGAGCGTCATCCGGAGCTGCGCTTTCACCCCATCTTTCTGTGGTTTGAAAGATGGTGCAATGACGAGTTCCGTCACGGTGAAGCGTTTGCGCTCCTCATGCGGGCCAACCCCAAGCTTCTCACCGGTGCGAACCGGCTCTGGATCCGCTTCTTTCAGCTGGCCGTGTTTGCCACCATGTATGTGCGTGACCATACTCGGCCCGCACTTCATCAGGCGCTTGGGCTCGATCCCACCGAGTACGATCAGAAGGTGTTTGCGATCACCACCGAGATCTGCAAGCAGGTGTTCCCGGTCACGCTGTGTTACGACGATCCGCGCTTTGTCGCCGGCCTCAGTCGCCTGTGCGAGATTCAGAACGCGGTGGAGGCCGAGAAGGCGCGCGGTGGGCTGATGGCCACCGTTCGCCGAGGCCTGCTGTCGGCCCAGGCGGCGCTCGTCTTTACTCGCATGTTCTTTCTTCCGGTGCGCGAGAATCGGCTGCCCGATGATGCGCGGCTCGCACCGAGCTGGTGATGCTCAGGCTATCACTCCTGTTGCAAGCCTGATTCCCCATGGCGCTGGCGCTCCCCATCCTCTTTACGCTGGGCGTATGGTGGCTGTCCACGGGGCTGGTGCTGCGCGCCATTCAGCCGTCAGCGAATCGGCAGCGCGGGGCCATGGCTGCGGCCTCGCTTCTGCTGCTTGTTGGCATGGCGGGGGTGGTGGTCACACGCGATCTGGTCACGCCGCTGGGCGCCTATGTTGCGTTCGTGTCGGCGGTGCTGGTCTGGGCATGGCAGGAAGTGGCGTTTTTGCTGGGGCTGGTAACGGGCCCCAATCGTGAGCCCTGCCCGCCGGTCTCGGGATGGCGCCGTGCCTGGTATGCCTTTACCGCCATTGCCCATCACGAGCTCGCGCTGCTGCTGCTCGGCGTGGCGGTGCTGCTGCCCAGTCTTGGCGCACCCAATCCGGTGGCCGCGCAGGTGTGGCTGGTGCTGTGGGTGATGCGCCTGAGCGCCAAGCTCAACATCTTTCTGGGCGTGAAAAATTTTTACGAGCCGTTTTTGCCGCCCTCGCTCCACTACCTTCTCAGCTACTTCTCGCGTCGGCGCTTCAACGCGCTGTTCCCGTTCAGCGTTGGCCTTGCGAGCGTGATTGCGGTGCTGGTCTGGGTGGCTGCAGTCAGAACCGACAGTGCCTATGAAGAAACAGCCCTGGGTCTGGTCGGCTCGCTGCTGGTGCTCGCCATTGTTGAGCACTGGCTGCTCATCATTCCAATGCAGCCCCAGTCGCTCTGGCGCTGGGCTCTGAAGAGTCGGGGCTAGTTGGCAGGCGGTACGGTGTCGGCAAAGCTTTGTCGCACGGCCAGCTTGTCGACCAGGGCTGCCAGGTTGGGATAGGGTCCGCGCCAGTCAAGATGCGGAAAGCGCCAGGACAGATAACCCAGCGCGCAACCCACCGCGATGTCGGCAAGCGAGTATTTTCCATCCACACAAAAGGGCTGATCGCCCAGCCGCCTGGAAAGCGCGGCGAGCGCAGCATCAACCTTGCTCTGCTGCTTGAGTACCCAGGCGTCGTTTCGCTGTGATTCGGGGCGCATGGATTCGAGTCTGATCAGTCCGGCTGCTTCGAGCATGCCATCAGCCAGCGCTTCCCAGACCTTGACCTCTGCCCGCGAACGGCCGCTTGCCGGGACCAGTCTATGCACCGGCGTGAGGTTATCGAGATAGTCAACGATGACGCGCGAATCGAACAGCACTTCATCGTCGTCAAGGACCAGATAGGGGACCTTGCCCAGCGGGTTGAACTGCAAGGTTTGAGCATGGCTCTCGGCCACGTTGATGGACTCGAACAGACACTCGATTTTCTTCTCGGCCATCACGATGCGCACTTTGCGTGCGAAGGGGCTGCCATGGGAACCGACGAGTTTCATCAGGATGTCTGCTCTGAAAGAAGGAGGGCGCGTCCCGGAGATGCCGAATGAACCGGATCGCAAAGCGCAGTTGATTGACGGCACTGAGCGAGGACAATCGAGTATATCAAGCACCCATCCTGCGAACGGCTGAGAATGTCGACGTTGCGGCGAGACATCGCAGCATTGGTCAGACACCTTGCGAATCGTGCCCAGCCGCACGGGTGCTAGCATTGCGCATCCTCAATTTTTCTGGCGCCGCACCCCTTCCCGATGAGTGAATCCTACGAGTCGTCTGCGTTTGCGCTTCAGGCGCTGAGCCCGCTGGATGGGCGTTATGCACCGAAACTGGGCGCCTTGCGTGCGCTGATGTCCGAATCGGGCTTCATGGGGTGGCGGGTCAGGGTTGAAGTTGAATGGTTGCTCGCGCTGGCCGAGGCGGGCCTGCCCGAGTTGCCCGCATTTTCCGAGGCGGCACGCGCGCGTCTGCGCGCGATCGCCAGTCAGTTTGGGCCCGCGCAGGCCGCGCGCATCAAGGCGATCGAGGCGCGCACCAACCATGACGTCAAGGCGGTCGAATATTTTCTGAAGGAGTCGGTGCAGGGCGATGCCGAACTCGAGCGTGCGGCAGAGTTCATTCACTTCGCCTGCACGTCCGAGGACATCAACAACACCTCGCACGCCCTCATGCTCGGCGCTGCGCGCGAAGAGGTGATGCTGCCGGCGCTTCGCTCGGTGATCGAACGTCTGCGCGAACTGGCCCACGGCCTGGCTGACGTGCCCATGCTGTCGCGTACACATGGTCAGCCAGCCTCGCCCACCACGCTCGGCAAGGAGCTGGCCAATTTCGTGGCGCGACTCCAGCAGGCAGCTGATCGCTTTTCTGAGGTGCGGCTGCTTGCAAAAATGAACGGCGCCGTGGGCAACTACAACGCGCATCAGATCGCCTGCCCGGAGATTGACTGGGAAGCGCATTGCAGGCGCGTGGTTGAATCCATGGGCCTGAGTTTCAACCCCTACACGATTCAGATCGAGCCGCACGACTACATGGCCGAACTGTTCGATGCGCTGGCCCGGATCAACACCATCATCATTGATCTCGATCGCGATATCTGGGGCTACATCTCGCTTGGCTATTTTCGCCAGAAGCTCAAGGCGGGAGAGGTCGGCTCATCGACCATGCCCCACAAGGTCAATCCGATTGATTTTGAAAACTCCGAGGGCAACCTCGGTGTGGCCAATGCGCTTCTGAGGCACCTGGCCGAAAAGCTGCCGGTATCGCGCTGGCAGCGTGACCTCACCGATTCGACCGTTCTGCGCAATGTGGGGGTCGCCTTCGGGCACGCGCTGCTGGGGTTCGACGCCTGTCTTCGCGGGCTGGGCAAGCTCGAAGTGGATCGCGATCGGCTTGCCCGCGACCTGGCCGCTAACCAGGAAGTGCTGGGCGAGGCCATACAGACGGTGATGCGCCGCTATGGCGTACCCAACCCCTATGAGCAGCTCAAAGAGCTCACCCGTGGCCGCTCGCTCACCGCCGAGGACTTGCTGCGTTTCGTTGATGCCCTGGATATCCCTGAGGAGGCGCGGGCGCGGCTGCGCGCGCTCACGCCAGCCGACTATGTCGGCAAGGCGGTCGAACTCGCTCGGCGAATCTGACGTCCTGCCCTGGCGGCGGGCCAACCAGCTTGCCTGAGCGTCTGAGCGGGGGCGCGGGTCAATCAATGCCCGGTTGAGTCCAGGCTGCTATCCTCAAGAGATGCCGGATTGCCGGACCGTTCCTCTTCCTGACCACTCCGATCCGAGGATGTCGCAATGAAACGAGTTGCTCTTGTAGCGGCCGCGCTCGCTGTCTCCGGTTCCTTCTACAGCGCTGCCGCGTTGGCGCAGTTTGCCAAAGCCGATGACGCGATCAAATACCGCCAGTCGGCTTTCACCCTGCTCACGACGCATATGGGTCGCCTGGGGGCGATGGCGCGTGGCGATGTGCCGTTCGATGCCGCCGCCGCGCAGGCCTCGGCCAAGGTGGTTGATGTCGTGAGCCATTTGCCCTGGGATGCCTTCCCGCCCGGGTCGAACACCGGCGCGGCCAAGATCAAGGGCGACCCCTGGAAAGATGCGGCCACCTTTACCAAACTGCAGGGTGATCTGAAGGCGCAAACCGCCAAACTGCCCGCTGCAGTGGCCACGCTCGATGGCCTGAAGGCTCAGGTCGGGGCCACGTCGCGGGTATGCCGCGAGTGCCACGAAAGCTTCCGGCAGGTTCGCTGACCGATTGCGGGATGGAGGGCGGCGCGAGCGCTGAAGGCGCTCAGCGCACCAGCCAGGCGACCGCAGCCGCCGCGGCAATGAACACGGCGAGGGCGCGCAGCCTGACGCCAAGATCGTCTTGCGCGGGTTCGGAATGCACTGGCGCCTGCGCGCTGTCGCCGGTGAGCATCGTCCTCACCAGGCGCTTTCCCCGGGCGAATCGATACCAGGCAATCGCAATCAGATGCAAAGCGATCAGCCCGATCAGCACAAACCGGTTGGCGAGATGAAGCGCGGTGATGGCATCGCTGGTGGCGCCGCTCACCCAGTTGCGAAGCGGCCCGTCCCACACAATGCCATCGTTCGAAAACAGCCCGCTCACCACCTGAAACGTGCATGAGGCGAGGAGCGCATAGACCGACAGGGCGCCTGGCGGTGAGTGCCCGGCGGTGTCGTCACCCCGGCCGCGGAGATGGGTCCACGCTGCGGCAAGCCGTGGTGGGAAGCTCGAGAAGCGCGCATAGCGCGGGCCCACGAAGCCCCAGACCAGCCGGAACAGAAGAAGCGTGAGAATCAGGTAGCCGCAGCGGAAGTGCCAATCGGTGTGGCCGGTTTTGATTGACGCGATCGAGCCCACGATGCCGGCGGCCAGGCCCCAGTGAAAAAGCCGCGTGGGCAGGTCCCAGATGCGAACTGGCGTCATAGTCATGGCGTTAGCGAAGCAGCAGCGTGCCCGCAAAAATGCCAATCATGACCGCAACGATCGCAAGCTTGGCCACCGTCCCCAGCAGCATGCCTATCCAGGTGGCCAAACCGACGTGACCCGCGCGGAGCAGGTCCTGTCGCGCGATGAACTCGCCGATTGCCGCCCCCAGCAGCGGCATGAAAATGAGCCCCCAGAGGCCGCTCAACACACCCAGGATGGCGCCCAGTGTGGCGCCGATCACGGCCCATTTGGACGCGCCCACGCGGCGTGCGCCCATGGCCCCCGCGATCCAGTCGATTGCGATGGCAGCGAGTGCGAGCACCGACACGATGGCGCAGACCCACCCGGGAATTTTCGCGAAGCGGTCTATCCAGGCGGCAAGCAGAATGCCGAGCAGAACGAGCGGCGGCCCTGGCAGGGCAGGCATGACCGTGCCAACCAGGCCGATGGCAATCAAGGCGAACGCGAGAATCCAGAGGGCGATATCCATGCTGCGGAGGGGCTCTGGGCCTGGAACGGTGGAGGGGGGCGCGTGGGTTGAGGGCGTTGGGGGGCGCCAATCAGGGGAGCTCGGGCTCGCCTTCCTGGTTTTTCTTGGGCGGCTTCACCAGGTCTTCCCGACGTACGCCCAGCCACATTGCGATGGCGGCCGCCACGAATACCGAGGAGTAGATGCCGAACAGGATACCGATGGTGAGCGCGAGCGCGAAGTAGTGCAGGGTGGGCCCGCCGAAGATCAGCATGGACAGCACCATGATCTGCGTTGAACCGTGCGTGATGATGGTGCGCGAGATGGTTGAGGTGATGGCGTTGTCGATGACCTCGGTGGTGCTTGCCTTTCGCATCTTGCGAAAGTTCTCGCGAATTCGATCGAAGATCACCACCGACTCATTGACCGAGTAGCCCAGCACGGCGAGCACGGCAGCCAGCACCGAGAGCGAGAACTCCCACTGAAAGGCCGCGAAAAACCCCAGGATGATGACCACGTCGTGCAGGTTGGCAATGATGGCGGCCACCGAGAACTTCCATTCGAACCGGAAGGCGAGATAAATCATGATCCCGACCACCACCAGGAGCAGCGCAAGCGCGCCATCGGTGAAGAGCTCCTTGCCCACTTGCGGACCCACGAACTCGACCCGGCGCAGCTCAACGCCGGCGTCGGCGGCCTTGAGAGCTGCCATCACCTGATCGCTCTGGCGGGCGGCTGCCGCACCCGATCCGTCCTTGAGTGGCAGGCGGATCATGACGTCGCGCGAGGTGCCGAAGTTCTGCACTTGCGCATCGGCGTAGCCAAGTTCGGTCACCTTGTTGCGGATGGTTTCCAGCTCGGCCGCCTTGGGGTAGGCCACTTCCATCACGGTGCCGCCGGTGAATTCGATCGAGAAGTTGAGGCCGCGTACGGCGAGGAACGCGACCGCCGCCACAAAAGTGAGGACCGAGATCACGTTGAACACCAGCGCGTGGCGCATGAACGGGATGTCGCGCCGGATCCGGAAAAATTCCATGGTGCCTTCCTGCGGTTTCGCTGGGCGGGAGTGTCAGGGGGCTGCGGTGCGCGGTCAGCCGCGCCGGGCGGGTGAAGCCGCCGCAGTATCGGGTTTCCAGATCTGTCCGATCGACAGGTTAGGCACGCGCTTCATGCGTCCGTACCAGAGGTTGACCAGACCGCGCGAGAAAAATACCGCCGAGAACATCGAGGTGAGAATGCCCAGGCAGTGCACGACCGCAAAGCCGCGCACGGCTCCGGAGCCGAATGCAAGCAGGGCCACCCCGGCAATCAGCGTCGTGATGTTTGAATCGAGGATGGTGCCCCATGCGCGTTCGTAGCCCGCCACGATTGCCGCCTGGGGTGTGGCGCCGTTTCGGAGCTCTTCCCGGATGCGCTCGTTGATCAGCACGTTGGCGTCAATGGCCATGCCGAGTGTGAGCGCAATGGCGGCAATGCCCGGTAGCGTGAGCGTGGCCTGAAGCAGCGAGAGAAGCGCCACCAGAAGGAGCACGTTCAGCGCCAGTGCGAGCGTGGAGAAGGCGCCAAACAACAGATAGTAGGCGCACATGAAGACCGCAATCGCTGCAAAGCCCCAGACCGTGGACAGGAAGCCCTTGCTGATGTTTTCGGCACCCAGGCTGGGGCCGATGGTGCGTTCCTCGATGATTTCCATGGGCGCGGCAAGCGAGCCTGCCCGCAGCAGGAGGGCGACGTCGTTTGCTTCGGTCGTGGTCATGCGGCCTGAGATCTGCACGCGCCCGCCACCGATCTCGGTTCGTATGACCGGTGCGGTGACCACTTCGCCCTTGCCCTTTTCGATCAGCAGGATCGCCATCCGCTTGCCGACGTTTTCTCGTGTGACGTCGCGAAAGATGCGCGCGCCCTTGGCGTCGAGCGTGAGGTGTACGGCTGGCTCCTGGGTTTGTGAATCGAAGCCCGCCTGCGCATCGTTGAGGTTATCGCCGGTGAGCACCACCTGCCGGCGGATCAGGATGGGGCGGCCGTCCCGCTCGCTGTAGCGCTCGCATCCAAACGGGACCGTGCCGGCAGCGAAGGCGGCCTGTTCGTCGGGTGCCTCGCACACCATGCGCACCTCCAGTGTGGCAGTGCGCCCCAGGATGTCCTTGGCCTTGGCCGTATCCTGCACGCCAGGCAGCTGTACCACGACCCGATCCAGACCCTGTTGCTGGATGATGGGCTCGGCCACGCCCAGTTCATTGATGCGGTTCGATAGTGTGGTGATGTTTTGCTTGAGCGCGGACTCCTGAACGCGGCGCGCAGCCTCGGGCTTGAAGGCTGCGGTCAGGCGAAGCTCGGTGCCCTCTCCCGACTCTGCGTAGGTGAAGTCGGGTTGGGTGTCACGCAGCAACGTGAGCGTGCGTGCGCGGGTGTCCTGATCACGGAAGCGAATGTCTATCGTATCGCCCGAGCGGGTGATGCCGGAGTGGCGCAGATTTTTCTCGCGCAGTTGCGTGCGCAGGTCGCCCACCGTGGCATCGAGCCGCTTGCTCAAGGCCTGCTTCATGTCCACCTGAAGGAGGAAGTGCACACCGCCCCGCAGGTCCAGCCCGAGATACATGGGAAGTGCGCGGAGCGATGTGAGCCACTCTGGGGAGCTCGACAAAAGATTGAGCGCAACGATGTAGGACGGATCGGTTGCGTCGGGATTCAGATCGGCGATGAGCGCGTCTTTGGCCTTGAGTTGCGTGTCGTTGTCGCGCAGGCGCACCTTGACCGAATTGCCGTCAAAGAAGAGGCCAGTGGGCTCGATGCCTGAACGCTTCAGGGCTGACTCGACCCGACCCATCATTGCGGCGTCCAGCTTGATCGTGGCCTTGCCGCTCGAGACCTGAACCGCCGGCGCTTCCCCGTAAAAATTGGGGAGCGTGTAAAGCAGGCCCAGCATCAGCGATACGAGCATCGCGATGTATTTCCAGATCGGGTAGCGGTTCATCGTGTCCTCTGGAGCGGGCCAGATCGGGGTGATGGATGGGGCTGTGCCGTGTTGTCTGGCGGCCAGGCGGCGGTGAACCGCCCGGCACGCAGTTCAGCTGCCCGCGCGCATCAGATGGCTTTGATGGTGCCGTTGGGCAGCAGCGTCTGAATGGCGTTTTTCTGGAAGGTGACTTCGACGCCCTGCGGATCCTGCCCATGGCGGGCTTCCGGCAACTGGGCGATTTCGATCGTGACGTAGGTTTCACCCACCTTGGTGATGCGGCCCACCATGCCGCCCGCGGTGACGACCTCATCACCCTTCTTGAGCGCGCCCATCATGGCGCGATGCTCCTTGTTGCGCTTCATCTGAGGACGAATCATCAGGAAATAAAGCACCACGAACATCAGGATGATCGGCAGGAATCCGACCAGCTGGCTCTCTGCGGATCCGCCCGAGGCCTGCGCGTAAGCCGTTGAAATCAGCACGAAATTCTCTCCTTTTCGGCAAACCTCTGATTATAGACTGCGGCGCTGCCGGCGGGCTCAGACCCCGCGTGCACGGTCGGATGCGAAGCGGCTCCGCCAGGTATCGAAGCGTCCCTCGGCGATCGCCTCCCGCATTTGACGCATGATCGTGAGATAAAAGTGCAGGTTGTGGAGGGTGGCGAGTCGCGCACCCAGGATCTCATTGACCTTTTGCAGATGATGGACATAGGCCCGCGAGAAATTCGTGCAGGCGTGGCAGCTGCAGGTGGGGTCGATAGGACTGGGGTCGTCTCGATAGCGGGCGTTGCGCAGCCGCAGGTCGCCGTGGCGCGTGAAGAGCCAGCCGTTGCGGGCGTTGCGGGTGGGCATCACGCAGTCGAACATGTCGATGCCGGCAGCCACGCCTGCGACCAGGTCTTCCGGTGTGCCCACCCCCATCAGGTAGCGCGGGCGGTCATCGGGGAGTCTGGGTGTGGTGTGGTCGAGGATGCGGAGCATCTCCTCCTTGGGTTCGCCCACCGAAAGTCCGCCGATCGCGTAGCCGTGAAAGCCAATCTCGGTCAGGCCGCCCAGCGATTCCTCGCGCAGGTCGGTGAACATGCCGCCCTGGACGATGCCAAAGAGCGCGTTGCGGTTGCCGACCCGGTCGAACTCGGCTCGCGATCGCCTGGCCCAGCGAAGCGACAGGCGCATCGAATCGGCTGCCTGCTCGTGGGTGGTGATCACGCCGCCCGTGTCGTAGGGCGTGCACTCATCGAACACCATTGCGATGTCGGAGTCGAGCGCGTGCTGGATCCGCATCGACTCTTCCGGGGTCAGCATCAGCCGGTCACCATTGATGGGCGAGGCGAAGCGCACGCCCTCTTCGCTGATCTTTCTGAGATCACCCAGACTCCAAACCTGAAAGCCGCCTGAGTCGGTGAGGATGGGCGCATGCCAGCCATTAAAGCCATGCAGTCCACCGAAGCGTGCGATCACCTCGGTGCCGGGTCTGAGCCAGAGGTGAAACGTATTGCCGAGAATGATTTGCGCGCCGACCTCGGTGAGTTCGCGGGGCGCCATGGCTTTGACCGCGCCGTAGGTGCCAACCGGCATGAAGATCGGTGTCTCGACGACGCCGTGATTGAGCTTAAGCTGCCCTCGGCGGGCTGCGCCGTCGCGGGCAAGGAGTTGGAATTCAAGCATGGTGGGAGAGGGTAGGGTCGTCGCGCTGAGGGCGGGTGAGAAGCATCGCATCGCCGTAGCTGAAGAAGCGGTAACGATGAGTGATCGCGTGCGCGTAGGCAGCGCGGATAAGACCGAGCCCGGCGAAGGCGCTTACCAGCATGATGAGCGTGGAGCGTGGCAGGTGAAAGTTGGTGATGAGTGCGTCAACCACTTTGAAGCGATAGCCAGGGGTGATGAAGAGTTCTGTATCGCCCGGTCCGGTGCACACCTCGCCGCCTTCACCGGCTGCGGCTGACTCAAGGGTTCTGAGCGACGTTGTGCCGACCGCGATGACGCGCCCGCCTCGCGCACGCGCCGCACGAATGGCGGTGGCGGTTTCATCGGGCACCTCGAAGTGCTCGCTGTGCATGCGATGCTCAAGCACGTTTTCCGTGCGTACCGGCTGAAAGGTGCCTGCGCCCACGTGCAGCGTGACGAAGGCGCGCTGAATGCCGCGCGAATCCAGTGCGTCAAACAGGGTGGGGTCGAAGTGGAGCCCGGCGGTGGGTGCCGCCACCGAGCCGGGATGGCGCGCGTAAACCGTCTGGTATCGCGTGTCGTCGTCCTGGCCGGGTGCGCGGTTGAGGTAGGGCGGAAGTGGCATTTCGCCTTCGTCCTCGAGTACCTCGAATACCGGGCGATCGAATTCGAGCTGCCAGAACTCGCCGCTGCGGCCCAGCACCGTGGCTTGCGCGCGTTGCCATCGGACGATGCTGCCAAGCTGTGCGGGCTTGCTCATGCGCATCTGCGCGAGCGCATGGTGTGTGCTGGTGACGCGCTCGATCAGTGCCTCGACGCTGCCACCGGTCTGTTTGTGGCCGCGCAGCCGTGCCCTGAGTACCCGCGAATCGTTGAACACCACGAGGTCGCCCGGCGCGAGAAGCTGGGGGAGGTCCGTAAATCGCCGGTCTTCGATGTGCTGCGCATCGCGCGGAACGAGCAGGCGCGATGCGCTTCGCTCGCGGGCCGGTTCGCGGGCAATCAGATCGTCGGGGAGGTCGAAGTCGAAGTCGGTGATGTGCATTGGCGCGATTGTAGGGGAGGGCTTTGCATGGACTGGGCGCTGCCCTGGGTCCCTATGCAATAATTGACGACAACTCCTGCCGGAGTGGTGGAACAGGTAGACGCGCCGGACTCAAAATCCGGTGCCCGAAAGGGCGTGCGGGTTCGAGTCCCGCCTCCGGCACCACTGCGCAAGCAGTGGGGGCGGAGAGCACAGTCCCTGCGGACTGTGCGGGCGGGGCGAGAAGGGCCGGGCATGCAAGCCCGGCCGCGGCCTGCGGCCCCCTCAATCGATTCGGATATTGCCCGCTCGAATGATCCGCCCCCAAGCTTCCTGTTCGCTTCGTA
>Ga0172373_10004663_pt1 | contig 19168 bp, 15 predicted proteins | sample Lak10m_2_FD_114546 | JGI IMG/M metagenome (GOLD analysis project Ga0172373, IMG submission 114546) | Freshwater microbial communities from Kabuno Bay, South-Kivu, Congo - kab_092012_10m | ecosystem: Environmental > Aquatic > Freshwater > Lake | place: Democratic Republic of the Congo...
CGCGCGCCGCGTCGGCAGCGGCATGTCGCCCGGCACGCCATGGGGCCGCGGCAGCTCGATCACCGGCTTCTTGGGATGGCGTCGGTAGAGCACCACTGTCCGGCCCAGCAGCTGCACCAGATCGGCCTTGGCGCCCGCGCCCAGCGCCTGCACAGCGCCGGCGCGATCGTCCACCGCCTGCGCCAGCCGCACCTTCACCAGCTCGTGGTCGTTGAGCGCCTGCGCGAGCTGACGGACGACCCCCTCCGTCACGCCCTGGTGGCCCACCTGCACGATGGCGTCACGATGGTGCGCGAGTCCGCGGAGGTAGCGCCGCTGATTGCCGGTCAGAGCCATATCGAGAGTCCGTTCTGGAGGGCCAATGAAAACCGCCGCGGGCGAACCGACGCCCGCGACGGCGAGAGACCGCGCGCCTGCGTGGCCGCGGTAGCGATGGGACAACGTCAGTGCGACGAACGCACCGCGAAAGGCCGGATGTGATCGAGGCCGTCGCCGCCCCGCTCCTCGAAAGAGACCCCCGGGAAGCTCGCCAGCGCCTCGCGCGCCGAGCCGCTCACGACGATCTCGCCCGGGCGCGCCACCTCGACGCCCAGCTTGGCGGCGAAGATCACCTCGACGCCAAAGACGTTCTCGTCGTCCACCTTGAGCACCTTGCCGAAGCCGAGCCCGACACGAATGTTGAGCTGCTGCTCCGACGGACGGCCGTCGTTGTAGCGGCCCAGCGACTGCTGCAGCTGGAGCATGCTGCGCAGGCCGTCGGCCGGACGGCGGAACATGATCAGGTAGCTGTCGGCCAGCGTCTTGATGACGTGGCCTCCGGAGGCCTCGATGATGGGGCGCGCCATGCGGCGCAGCTCGTACATGAGACACAGCCCGGGGATGACGCCGGCATCGCTGGCCTGCCGGGAGAAGCCCGCGACGTCGGTGACGACGACGCACCACTCCTCCTCGAACAGCGCGCGAATCCGCTGGTCGATCTCGGCGACGTCGGCCTTACCGGAGAGCCGCTCCTCGATGAGGCGACCCAGCAACATCTCGGACTTCGTCATGCATCGCTCCCGAGGCCCGATTCGGCAGGCCGGTGACGGCGGTGGACTGTAGCCGAGAGAGCGTCGCTGCGGGAGCCGTCGTCCGCAAGATTTTGAGGCCCGTCCAGCGGTCCCCCACCCGCCGACCCTACCGCTCGTTCCACCGCAGCTTGTCGCGCAGCACGGCGAACCATCCCGCGTGATCGCCGCGCACCAGGAGCGTCGCGGCCGCGGCCCGCTCCACCTCCAGCCGGTCGCCGCGCTCCAGCGCCATGCCCGTCTGGCCATCGATCGTCACAAACATTTCACTCTCGGAGAGCAGTTCGAAGGTGAGCGGGAGGCTGTCTGGGAGCACGATCGGCCGCTGCGTCAGCGTGTGCGGACAGATCGGCGTGAGCACCACCGCCGGGACGGCCGGGTGGACCAGCGGCCCGCCGGCGGCCAGCCCGTAGGCGGAGGAGCCGGTCGGCGTGGAGATGATCACCCCGTCGGCGCGAAAGGTCGTCAGATGCGCCCCGCCCACCGTCACGACGATCTCGGCGATGCGAGCGAGCGCGTTCTTGGAGAGCACCGCGTCGTTGAGCGCCACGCCCTCCAGGACGGCCGCGCCGCGACGGATGAGCCGCACCACCAGCCGCGGACGGCGCTCGACGCCGTACCGCCCGGCCAGCGTCGCCTCGAGCGCCACCAGCGCCTGCTCGCGCGGCACCTCCGTCATGAAACCCAGCGATCCCAGATTGACGCCGAGGATCGGCACCTCGCGCTGGCGGCAGAGCCGCGCCGCGTGCAGCAGCGTGCCGTCACCGCCCAGCACCACCACCAGCTCGGCGCGGGCCGCCAACTCGTCGCCCGACACCGTCGTCGCGCCGGCCACCGCGAACGGCTCCTCCACGAGGGCCGTATGACCGTGCTCGCCCAGCCACGCCGCCACCGCACCGGCGAGAGCCAGCGCCTCGGGCTTGGACCGCTTGGGGATGATCGCGACCGTCTGCATCGGCCCGGCAACGTAACAGGAGGCAGGCGCTGCGGCCTGTGCAAACGGAGGGCGGAGACCCGCGGGTGACACCGCTGCGTCCGTCGCTCCCCTGCTGACAAAACCACCGCCGCGGCGTAGGCAGAGGCGCATGGAGCTCTTTTCGCGCACGGCCGACATGGACCCGACGCTGCTGCCGCTGGCGGAGCGGCTGCGGCCGCGCACGCTGGACGAGGTCGTCGGTCAGGCGCATCTGCTGGGCCCCGGCACGCTGCTGCGACGGGCGATCGAGCAGGACCGGCTGCCCTCGATGGTGCTGTGGGGGCCGCCCGGCGTGGGCAAGACGACGATCGCGCGGCTGCTGGCGAGCCACACCAAGGCCGAGTTCGTGGCGCTCTCGGCGGTGCTCTCCGGGGTCAAGGAGATCCGCGAGGTGGTGGAGCGCGCCGAGGAGCGCCGGTCGCTGCATCGACGTCGCACGCTGCTGTTTGTCGACGAGATCCACCGGTTCAACCGCTCGCAGCAGGACGCGCTGCTGCCGCACGTGGAGCGGGGCCTGCTGGTGCTGGTGGGGGCGACAACGGAGAACCCGTCGTTCGAGGTGAACGCGGCGCTGCTCTCGCGGGCGCGGGTCTTCGTATTGCGCGCACTGGACGAGGAGTCGATTCGTCAGCTCCTGCAGCGCGCCTTGAGCGACCCGCGCGGGCTGGGCGACGAGTTGATCACCGCGCAGCCGGAGGCGCTGACGTTTCTGGCGCGGCGGGCCGACGGCGACGCGCGGCGGGCGCTGGTGGCGCTGGAGGTGGCGGCCAGCGCGGCCTCGTCGCGACGGGCGCAGGGGGCGTCCGAGGCGACACTGCTGCTGGCGGACGCCGAGGAGGCGATGCAGCAGCGGGCGCTGCGGTACGACAAGGGCGGAGAGGAGCATTTCAACCTGGCGAGCGCGCTGATCAAGTCGCTGCGCGGCTCCGACCCGGACGCGGCCGCCTACTACATGGTGCGGATGCTGGAGGCGGGCGAGCCACCGCGCTTCGTGCTGCGGCGGCTGGTGATCTTCGCCTCGGAGGACGTGGGCAACGCCGACCCGATGGCGCTTCGGGTGGCGCTGGACGCGCTGCAGGCGGCGGAGTTCGTCGGGCTGCCGGAGGCGGTGCTGCCGATGACCCAGGCGGTGACGTATCTGGCGATGGCGCCCAAGAGCAACAGCGCGCTCACCACCTACGCGGCGGCGCGCAAGGACGTCACGGAGCACGGCTCGCTCGACGTGCCGATGAAGCTGCGCAATGCGCCGACAGGGCTGATGGAGAAGCTCGGTTACTCGGGCGGCTACAAGTATCCGCACAACTTCTCGGGCCACTACGTCGCGGAGGAGTACCTGCCCGATGCCCTGCGCGGTCGTCGCTACTACCAGCCCTCGGAGAGCGGCGAGGAGGCGAGCCACAAGACGCGGCTGGAGGAGATCCTCGCCGCACGCGGCGGCGACAAGAGCGGCTGACCAACCCGACACATGCGTCTATCGGAAGCGCCACCGCGACCGGAATCCGCCGGGCAGCATGCGGCGCTCCGTCCCCTCGCACGCCACGCACTCCAGCGCGTCGCCCGACACCCACCAGACCGCCACCTGCCGGAACGCAGCCCCCAGCGCGATCCCTGCGGCGCGCGTGCAGCCGACCGCCCAGCCCGGCTCGGCGTGGACCGCCCCCGATGGCAGCGGTGCCCAGCCGGTCACGCGGTGCGCGGCCCATCCAGCGGCGGCGATCTGATCCGCCAGCGCCGCATCGGCTGCAGCATTGGCCTCGTCCGACCACACCTCGCCCATCGTCGCGTAGCCGGTGACGATGGCGAACGCCGACGGAAACGAGGCCGGCAGCGGCGCCAGCTCGAACAGCGTCTCGTCGAAGACCGCTGGCAGCGACATCATCCCTCAAGCACTGACGAAAGAGCATCCATCCTCAAAACATCTGTCGATGGATGTTACGTCGCGACCTTCCAGTCGGTGCCGGCGGCCGTATCGACCAGCTCCACCCCCAGCGCGCGCGCCTCATCGCGGATCGCATCGGCACGGGCGTACTCCTTGGCCCGACGCGCCTCGTCCCGGGCGGCCACCAGCAGGGCGACGCGGCCGGTGTCGATCCCCTTGCGTACGGCGCTGCGAGCCCGCCAGCGGTCGAGGAACGCGCGCGGCTCCTGCTCGCCCACCCCCAGCACCGAGGCGATGACGCCGACATCGTGACGCAGCCGCCGCAGCGTGCGGCGCACCGCCTTCTTGTCGGCGCCGGCCGGCGGCTTGTCGCACAGCTCGTTGAGCCAGTTGAGATAGGGCGAGAGCAGCCCCAACGCCTCGGCGCTGTTGAAGTCGTCGTCCATCGCCTCGCCGAAGCCCGCCAGCAGCCGCTCCAGCCGCTCCGGCTCGTACAGCGGCCCCTCGACCTCGGCGCCCCCCTGCGAGAGCCGCGCATCGGCCCGCGCCAGCGTCTCGTAGATGTACGCCACCCGCGTCTCGGCATCCTGCAGCGCCGCCTCGCTGAACCGGATGGGCGCGCGGTAATGGGTGCCCAGCAGAAACAGCCGCACCGCCTGCGGCTCGTAGGCGTCGGTGAGCGCGCGGATGTTCATCACGTTGCCCAGCGACTTGGACATCTTCTCGTCGTCGATCGTCACGAAGCCGTTGTGCATCCAGTACCGCACGTATTCACACCCGTGCGCCGCCTCGCTCTGCGCGATCTCGTTCTCGTGGTGCGGGAACTGCAGGTCCTTGCCGCCCGCGTGGATATCGAACGTCCTGCCCAGGTGCGCCTCGCTCATGGCGGAGCACTCGATATGCCAGCCCGGGCGCCCAGGCCCCCACGGAGACGCCCACGTCACCTCGCCCGGCTTGGCGGCCTTCCACAGCGCGAAGTCCATCGGGTCGCGCTTGAGCTCCCCCGGCTCGACACGGGCGCCGGCGCGCATGTCGTCCAGGTGCCGCTTGGAGAGCTTGCCGTAACCGTCGAACGACCGCACCGCGAAGTAGACATCCCCTCCGGCGGAGTAGGCGTGGCCACGCGCGATCAGCTGCTCCACCAGCGCGACGATCTGCGGCATGTGCTCGGAGACGCGCGGCTGCACGTCGGGCGGCTGGTTGCCCAGCGCGGCCATGTCGATGAGGAACTCGTCGGCGTACTGGCGGCTGAGCGCCAGCGGCTCCACGCCTCGCTCGGCCGCGCGGCGGATGATCTTGTCGTCGACGTCGGTGAAGTTGCGCACGTAGGTGACGCCCCAGCCGCGCCACTTGAGGTGACGCACCACCACGTCCCACGCGACATAGCAGCGCGCATGGCCGATGTGGCTCATGTCGTAGACGGTGGGCCCGCAGACATAGAGCCCCACGTGGCCGGGCCTGAGCGTGACCAGCTCCTCCTTGCGGTCGGAGAGGCTGTTGTAGAGACGAATGGTCATGTGCGTCGGATCCGTGATGGCGGAGGAGGCGCGACTGTAGGCGAGTCGACGACGGAAGGGGAGCGTCGAGGCGCATCGGCAGGGGGAGAACCGACGACGCCCGCGGTGCGTACGCGGGCGTCGGAGCAGCGGGGAGGCGGCGCGGCGGCCTCTCCCCGTATCAACAGTTGAAGATCCGCTTGAGGTCGTTCTCGATATCGTCCTCGGTGACGCCGCGGGCGATGGCCAGCTCGCGCACCAGCAGGCTGCGGGCGGTGTCCAGCATCTTGCGCTCGCCGAACGAGAGGTCCTTGTCGTACTTGAGCAGGTAGAGATCGCGCAGCACGGCGGCGATCTCGAAGACGGAGCCGGTCTTGATCTTCTCGAGGTACTCGCGGTAGCGGCGGTTCCAGGTGGTGGAGTCGGCGCCGGTCGCCTTGGTCTTGAGGATCGAGTAGACCTCCGCCACCTCCTCGGCGTTGATCACCTCGCGCAGCCCCACGAACCCCACCTTGTTGATGGGGATCAGGATCTTCATGTTGTTCTCGAGCACCTGCAGCACGTAGAACGCCTGCCGCTGACCGGCGATCTCCTTGTGCTCGATACCGCGGATCTCGGCTACGCCCTGTCCGGGATAGACCGCCTTGTCACCCACCTTGAACGTCTGCATGCACACCTCGGCGCGAGCCAGCGGGAGCGATCGAAGGGCTCCCAACCTTGGCGCGCGCACCCTGCCGCGGCGCCGGTGAGGCGGGCGGAGCGTCGGTACAACAGCATCTCGGGTGGGTTTGATCCCGGAGGCCGGCGTCGGCCGACCGAGCGGTTCAAATGTGCGTTTGGGGCCTGAAAACGAAGGCTTTGCCGCACTTTGTAGAATGGAGAGATAGCACGAAAAAACCGCCCCGTCAACGCACTCCCGATCGATCCGGACATCCCTCCGGACTCCATCCCGCGCCGGTGTCGCCCCGCTCCCCGCGGACGACGCAGGCGCCGGAGCCGCCCATGGCGTACCGCTCTCCCGACGCGACCCAGCCGTCCCTCGACCACGCCGCGCTGCCGCTCGAGTCACGGCCGCTTCTGCCGCCCGGTCTGCTGGCGGGGTTGCTGGTCGCGGCCGGCGCCGCGGGCGGGATGGAGTCCGAGCCCTCGCCAATGAGCCTTGCGCTGGCGGTGCTGCTGGCTGTCGGCGGCGTGTCGCTGGCCACGCGGCGATCCACCTCGCGACCCGTCGCGCGGATGGCGGGGGCGGTGGCGGCGCTGCTGGGCGCGGGGCTGCTGAGCGGGCTCTCGATCCCCCGGCCGACGACCGAGCCGCTGCTGGAGGCGGCCGACCAGAGCGGCGAGCCGGTGCGGTTCGTCGGCCGGCTGGCCCAGCCGGTGAGTCGACATCTGGCGCCCCCGCGCTGGCGGGGCGTGGCGCTGCAGCCGCGGATGTCGCTGATCATCGACTTGACGCATGTGTCGGGTCCGGACGGCTGGCGGCCGGTGCAGGCGCGCGTGCGGCTGGGGTCGGAGGAGACGCCGCTGGAGGGCGCGGTGGGCGACCTCGTGGAGGGCAGCGCCCGGCTGGTGGCGCCGCGAGCCCCGCAAAACCCCGGCGAGCCGGACAGCCGCCCCGCCCTGCGGCGGCGCGGGATCGCCTACGTGGGAGGGCTGCAGCGAGGCAGCCTGCTGCTGCTGGAGCCGGCGCCGTCGATCACCCGCTGGTCGGAGCGGTTCCGCGCGCGGTTCGCCGCCTATTGTCGCGAGCGGCTGGGGGTGACAGCCGACCGCTCGGACGCGGCCGATGTCGCGGCGCTGGTGGCGGCGCTGGCGGTGGGCGAGCGCGGCGGCGTCTCTCCGGAGCTGGGGGAGTCGTTCAACGCCTCGGGTCTGGCGCACGTGCTGTCCATCTCGGGGCTGCATCTGGCGGTGGCGGTGCTGGCGCTGGCGTGGCTGCTGACGCGGCTGCTGGCGCTCTCGCCGTGGCTGTGCCGTCGCGTCGCCCCGGCGCGGCTGGCGGCGATGATCACCCTCCCGGTGACGCTGCTGTACGTGGTGGTGACAGGCGCGCCGGCGCCGGCGGTGCGCTCCGGGCTGGGCACCGGGCTGCTGCTGCTGGGACGCGCGCTGGGGCGCGACACCGGGGGGATCAACACGCTGGGCTGGACGCTGGCGCTGATGGCGGTGCTCGACCCGGCGTGTCTCTTCGAGCCGTCGGCACAGCTGTCGTTTCTGGGTGTGCTGGGGCTGATCGCGGTGGCACCGGTGCTGCGCCGCTGGCTGCCGATCGCCGCGCCCCGCGACCTGGTGACGGAGTCGCGCTGGCGGCGACGGCTCGTGAACCTGCGCGAGGCGGTGCTGCAGGGGGCGCTCGCCACGCTGGCGGCGACGCTGGCCACCGCGCCGCTGACCGCCTGGTACTTCGAGCGGGCGTCGCTGGTGGCGGCCGTCGCCAACCTGGTGGCGTGGCCGGCCTCGACACTCATCGTCCCCTCCGGCGCGCTGGGGGCGGTGCTGTTCGCCCTCGATCGGGACTTGGGAGGCCCGCTGGTCTCCTTGGCGGGACTGTGTGGTCATGCGCTCTGCCGGTGCGCTCGGTGGTTCGAGCAGTGGCCGCTGGCCAGCATCAGCGTCGCGCCGCCGTCACCGCTGCAACTGACGGGCTACACGCTGCTGATGGTGGCGCTGTGCGGCGCCGGCCGCTGGAGCCGTCGCGCGATGCGGCGGACGGCGCTGGCGGGCGCGCTGCTGCTGCTCTGGCCGCAGGTGACAGCGTCGCTGCGCGGCGACCCGGCGGAGGGCAAGCTGGAGGTGACGTTCCTCTCGGTGGGACAAGGCGACGCGACCTTCGTGCGGTTTCCCGGCGGCAGCACGCTGCTGGTCGACGCCGGCGGAGAGGCGTCGATGCGGAGCGATCCGGGCGCACGGGTGGTGACGCCGTTCCTGCGCTGGCGCGGCGTGCACCGGCTCGACCGGGTGGTGGCGTCACATCCGCACCCGGATCACATCGGCGGCCTGCCGTCGGTGCTGCGACGGCTCGACGTGGGCGAGCTGTGGCACGACGGCGAGCATGCCGACGAGGGCCCCGCCGGCGAGCTCTACACGCTGGCCCGCACGCTCGGCATCGAGGTCCGCACCTTCGTCCAGGGGCTGCCGGCGAGCTGCCCGGGGCTGGTGCCTCTGGCGCAGGAGCTGCCGCAGGTGGCAGCACTGGCGATCGGCGACCCGCGCTGTCGACCGCCCGCGCCGGAGTGGCGGATCGACGGGGTGCGGGTGGAGCTGCTGCACCCGCGCGGCGGCCCGGACCACTCGCACTACGCCGAGCTGGGCGAGAACGACAACTCACTCGTGCTGCGGCTGACCCACGGCAACGTGCGCGTATTGCTGCCGGGCGATCTGGAGCACGAGGGCGAGTCGCTGCTGCTGGCCTCCGGGCACGACCTCTCCGCCGACCTGCTCAAGGCGCCGCACCACGGCTCGCGCACCTCCAGCACGCCGGGCTTCGTGGAGGCCGTCCGGCCCCGCCACGTCGTCTTCTGCGTCGGGCGGCACAACATGTTCGGCTTCCCCCGGCAGGAGGTGGTGGACCGCTACGCCGCCGCCGGCTGCCAGCGCCACCGGACCGACGAGGGCGCTGTCCGGTTCGTCTCGGACGGGATATCGATCAGCGCCGACCGATATGTTGACGATATGTTTTGAATCGAATCGCCGCTGGTCGATATCACGGCTCGCCCAGCACCACCGTCGCGCGCCCCTCCATCGACAGCTGATGCTCCTCGACGGTGCGAAACGCGAGGGAGCGCGCCAGGTCGGCCAGGTGGCGCCGCCACGGGTTGTACGGCATCGAGTTGTCCGAGCAGCAGGGGACGACGGCGAACGGCAGCCGGTGCTGCGCGGCGTATTCGATGATCACGCGCGTCGCGCCGTCCGGGTGCATGCCCACCACCAGCTCGGCCGCGCACGGCTCCTCGAGCGTGAAGATCCGCTCGGCGAACTTGACCGGCAGGTGCTTGTGACGGGCGTCGAACGTCGTCACGTCGCGCCCCAGCCGCGTGAGCGCCTCGTTGAGTCGCCCCTGCCCTCCGGCGATGTCGTAGATCCGCGGCGCCGCGAAGCGCTCGACGAGAAACTGGGCGAAGAGATCAAAGCAACGCTTGTCTGCCATGAGGCGCACCGGCGAGGGATCGACGACGAGGCCGCGTGACAGGCAGCGCGTCTGGGAAGAGGTCGCAGCGTCGCGCCGATCGGAGTCGAAGGCAACGGCGATCGGGTCGTGGCCGGTCGTGGCCGGTCGTGGCCGGTCGTGGCCGGTCGTGGCCGGTCGTGGCCGGTCGTGGCATATGGCCTCCACAAGGTCGCACCATCCGAGCCTGACGCACACGGTCGACATTCATGACCCGCCTCACGCGCAGGGAGACGGCTCTTTTCGGTCCTGTCGCGGTGGCCGGAAGGCCGCCGATCCGTGGAAGCTTGGCGTTGCCTCCGTGACGTCGGCGGGATCGGATGAGCAGAGCGCATGGCTTGTCCGCGCCGTGCCGACGTTGCGGGAGCCCCGGCCCGTGGCCCTCGCGGCCGACTCTGCTGCGCCGGACCTACAGCCCTGCGGTGAGATCGGCCAGATCCTGTGGCAGCGCGCCGCTCGACTCGATCGCCGCCCGCTGGGCCGTCGTCAGCACCGGAGCGATGGCCACGCGCTCCACCCGCCACGAGGCGAGCCGAGGCGTCGCCGCCAGAAAACCGGCGACGTGCCGCTCGAACCGGCCCATATCGGGCAGCAGCTTTTCGCCGTCGCGCTTGCAGGTGCCCAGCCGCACCGTCCGCGAGCTCTCGTCCAGCGCGACCAGATCGATCTCCACCTGGTCACCGGCACGCGGGCGATCCCAGAACCCCTCGATCCGGTGGGTGAGCGAAAACCCCTCCAGCCCCTTGCGGCTCCGCTCCTCGTACAGCCGCGCCACCAGCCGCTCCAGCCCGTGCCCCTCCGCCACCATGAGCCGCTGATCCGCCTCCCCCACCAGCTGGGCCATCGGACGGAACTGCCCCGCCGCTGTCGCCGTCTGCAACGCCGCCAACCAGGCCCGCAGAAAGTTGTCGGTGATGTAGTAGCGGCCATTGCGCGCCGTCGGCCGAGCGAAGATCGGTTGCAGCCGATCGACCATCCGATACCGATCGCGCAGCACCCGCAGGTATCCGCCGACCTGCCGCTCGTTGACGGCCTCGCCGGCCGCAGCCGCGGTGTCGATATCGCCCTGGGTGCATCCGGGATGCGCGGCGATGAAGCGGAGTATCAGATCGTAGCGCCCCCGCAGCTCGCGCAGGAACCAGTTGTCCGCTTCGCTGCGCAGGGGCGACGAGCTGGAAAAGAACATCGCCTCCAGCAGCGCGCGCCGAGGCTCGGCCAGCACCCCCTGCTCGAAGCAATCGCGATAAAACTTGGGCACGCCCTCGAACAGATTCCACAGAAAAAGCAGCCGATCCGGGTCGGGCGTCGCATGCGCCCGCAAAATCTCCAGCAGCGCTCCGATATCGAGATGAGAGATCTCCAGCTCGTCGGTGATGCGATTGAACAGCGGCGCGCTGCGGTCCTCCAGCAGCGCCGTCATCTCGGTGTGGATCGAGCCAAGCACCAGCAGGCCGCCAGCGACATCGCTCGCCGCCGCAGCAAGTCGGTCAACCTCGAGCTGCAGATGTGAGGTGAACTCATACAGAGACTTGCGATGGAAGTACTGGAACTCGTCCAGCGCCACCACCCACCCCTCGCGGACGAGCCGGGCGATGTCGCGCGCGAGTCCACGCAAGTCGACCGGCCTCGGGCCGGTCACATCGAACAGTCCGTAGAACTCGTGGACGGCGGCAAGAACCCCCGCCGGGTCGGCGTCCGGGATCTGGATGTAGACGACACGGCCGCGCCCGGAGCGCTGGAGCGCCTCATGGACGAGCGAGGTCTTGCCGATGCGCCGCCGCCCCGTGAGCTTGGCAAAGAACCACCGCCCTCGCCGCAGGATCGACGTGAGGCGCTCCAACTCCGGATGACGGCCGAAGAACTGCCAGCCTGGTTTCGCCACTGGGCCCATGTGGCACAAGATAAAAACTTTTACCTTGCGCCGCAACGGGTCCGATCCGCCTTGTTTGGCGCCACTTCGAGGCCGCTGCGAGCAATCGGAACGACCGCCGAAAGCGCCCGGATACGACAAAACCGCCGCCCCGACGCGGGGGTCGAGTGCGGCGGTTCGTCGATCGGAGCAGGAGCCTACGCCCGCGCGGCGGCCTTCTGCGCGAGGTACGGCACGAGCCGCTCGGCCACCAGCTTGTCGGCCAGCGCGAGGTCGACCTGCGCGATATCGCTCTTGCCCTCGGAGAGCGTGTTCAGGATGCCGGCCTGCACCGCGCCCACGTCGTAGGCGTAGCGGTACGGCACCGTGCTGAAGCTGACATACGAGTAGCGGGAGATGAACGTCTCCGGGAACCGGTGCTGCAGCACCCGCTCGATCTCCTTCTCCAGCACGAAGCGCGGGTCGGCCACCTTGTCGCGCATCTCGAAGAAGTTCTCCACGGCCATGTCCGCGATCGCGTCGGCGTTGGTCTTGCGCTCCTGGCCGTAGAGCGCGAACGTCCGCTCCCAGTCACCGCCCTCCTGCTCCAGCAGCGCGATCAGCCGCACGCAGTCCTCGAAGCCGCAGTTCATCCCCTGCCCGAAGAACGGCACGATCGCGTGGGCGGCGTCGCCCAGCAGCGCCGCGTGGCCACCCTCGTTCCAGGTGGGCGCCTTGACCGTCACCATCTGGCCGGTCGGGTTGCGGAAGAAGTCCTCCGCCAGCGTGGGGATCATCGGCACCACGTCCGGGAACTGCGTCTCGAAGAACGCCTGCACGGCCTCGCGATCGCCCAGCGTCGCGAAGCTGATCGGCCCCTCGTAGCCCAGGAACAGCGTGCAGGTGTAGCTGCCGTCGGTATTGGGCAACGCGATCAGCATGTAGGTGCCGCGCGGCCAGATATGCAGCGCGTTGAGCTCCATCCCGTACTCGCGAGCCATCTCCGGCGTGATCGTCAGCTCCTTGTAGCCGCTGGAGAGCACGTCGGCCGTGACGGTGGTGCCGGCCCGCTGGTTCATCGCGGTGCGGATGAGGCTGTTGGTGCCGTCGGTGCCCAGGAGCCGTGGCGCCGAGATCGTCCGCTCGGTGCCAGACAGCTCGTCCTTGACGGTGACGGTGCGGGCGTCCAGGTCGACGCCGGTGAGGTTGTGCTGGAAGTGGATCTTGACCCGCCCGGTCGCCTCGGCCGCCGTCATCAGCCGCTTGTTGAGCCAGCCGCGCGAGATCGAGTTGATGCACTGGGTGCCGTCCTTGCCGTACGGCTGCAAGGTCAGCGCACCCGCAACGGGGTGGATCATCCGGCCGCGCATCGGGACGGCGTTCTGCAGCGCGTCCTCCTCCAGCCCCACCTGCCGCAGCGCCGAGAGACCGCGCGCCGAGATCGCGAGGTTGATGGAGCGACCGGCCGGGATGTCGGCGCGGCGCATGTCGTGCCGCCACTCGAACACCTCCACCTCGTGGCCGCGGCGGGCGAGGAAGAGCGAGATCAGCGAGCCGACCAGGCCGGCGCCGATGATGGTGACCTTCTCGGGAGCGTTAGGCGTGGACATGGTTCTTGAGCACCTCGATGAATGCGTGGACGTCCTGGAACCGGTTGTAGAGCGGAGCCGGTGCGACACGGATGATGTCCGGCTCGCGGAAGTCACAGATGACGCCCGCGGCAGAAAGTCGCTCCACCAGCGCCTTGCCGCTCTGGACGCGCAGCGACAGCTGATTGCCGCGCTGGGCCGGGTCGCGCGGGGTGATCACCTGCACCGCCGGCGAGGCCAGCTCGTCCAGCCGCCACAACAGGTAGGCGGTGAGCACGTCGCCCTTGGCCCGCAGCGCTGCCATGGTGGCGCGGTCGAACAGCTCCAGGGAGGCGCGCAGGGCCGCCAGCTGGAAGATCGGCGGGTTGGAGAGCTGCCAGCCCTCGGCGGTGGGGATCGGCTCGAACTCCGGCTTCATCTCGAACCGGCGCGCCTTGTCATGGCCCCACCAGCCGGCGAAGCGCGGCAGCGTCCGGTCCGTCACATGGCGCTCGTGGACGAACGCACCGGCCAGCGTGCCCGGGCCGCCGTTCAGGTACTTGTAGGAGCACCAGACGGCGAAGTCGACGTTCCAGTCGTGCAGCTTGAGCAGCAGGTTGCCGGCGCCGTGGGCGAGGTCCCAGCCCACCACGCAGCCCTTGCGGTGGGCGGCGGCGGTGAGGGTCGGGATGTCGAAGTACTGCCCGGTGAGGTAGTTGACGTTGCCCAGCATCACCAGCGCGATGGTGTCACCCTCGCGCTCGATCACCTCGAGGATGTCCTCGGGCCGCAGGGTGTCCTCGCCCGCGCGCGGCCGCAGCTCCAGCACCGCCTCGCGCGGGTCGTGGCCGTGGAACCGGGCCTGCGAGGCGACGGCGTACTGATCGGAGGGGAACGCCCCGGCCTCGCACAGGATGCGATACCGCTGCGGCGTCGGCCGGTAGAACGACACCATCATCAGGTGCAGGTTGACGGTGAGGGTGTTCATCACCACCACCTCGGAGGGCAGGCCGCCCACCACCCGCGCCGCCATCTCGGTGAGGAACTCGTGGTACGGCAACCACGGGTGGCGCGCCTCCAGGTGGCCCTCCACGCCCCAGCGGGCCCAGTCGTCCAGCTCCGCCTCGATGTAGCGGCGGGCGTTGCGCGGCTGCAGCCCCAGCGAGTTGCCGCACAGGTAGGTGGCGGTGGCGCCGCTCGGCGCCGGCGGAAAGAGGAACTCCGACCGGAAGCTGGCCAGAGGGTCCTTCGCGTCCATGGCGCGGGCGAAGTCGAGCGTGTTCTCAAAGGCGGTTGCAGTCGTCATCTATCGGCTCCGTCCCAGCCACTCCAGCGCCGTGCCGGCCAGCAGGCGCTGACGGTCGGCGTCGGAGAGCCCGGTCATGCTCTCGATCAGCCCGCCCGGACGCGACTCGCCCAGCGGGAAGGGGTAATCGGACCCGACGGCGATGCGCGTGGGGCCCATGGTCTGCAGCAGAAACCGGAACGCCGCCTCGTCGTGCACCAGCGAGTCGACGTAGATCCGCTCCAGGTAAGCACGCGGGCTGTGCGGATTGTCCACCGCGCAGAGGTCCGGTCGCGCCTCGAAGCCGTGCTCGATCCGGCCGACGGTGTACGGGAACGACCCGCCGCCGTGGGCGAACGCGATCCGCAGCCGCGGCGCCGCCTCCAGCGTGCCCGAGAAGGCGAGCGAGCAGATCGCGCGCGTCGTCTCGGCCGGCATCCCCACCAGCCACGGCAGCCAGTACTTCTGGATGCTGGCCTCACCGAACATCTCCCACGGGTGGACGAAGACGCTGGCGCCCAGCTCCTGCGCCGCCAGGAAGAACTCGCGGAACTCCGGCTCGCCCAGGTTCTTCTGGTTGACGTTGGAGCCGATCTGCACGCCCGAGAGCCCCAGCTCCCGCACGCACCGCTCCAGCTCGCGGATCGCCAGGTCGGGCGCCTGCAGCGGCACCGTCCCGAGGCCGGCGAAGCGGTCGGGCCGCTCCTGCACGATGGCGGCGATGTGATCATTGAGGTGGCGGGACACCTCCAGCGCGTCGGCGGGCTTGGCCCAGTAGGAGAACATCACCGGGACGGTGGAGAGCACCTGCAGGTCCACACCGGTGGCGTCCAGATCGCGCACCCGCGCGGCCGGGTCCCAGCAGTTCTCCTCGACATCGCGAAAGAACCGCCCGTCGTCGCGCACCATGCGGGCGCAGCAGGGCTTGCAGTGGTCCAGCCCGATGAACCCGCCGTAGCCGAACCGCTCCTTCCACGCCGGGGTATCGCGCGGGAGGATATGCGTGTGGATATCGACCTTGCGGATCTCAGCGGCCATGCACCCGTCCGCAGTGCTGGCAGGTGTGATGCGCCGGCGTGCCGAAGAACCGGTCGAACACCGGCGGCAGGTCGGTCACGATGCTGGTGACGTGCAGCCGCTCCTCGTACAGCCGCCGGCCGCAGCCGTCGCACATCCACAAGAAGCCATCCAGCTCGTGCGGCCGCCGCTTGCGCTCCAGCACCAGACCGACGCTGCCGGCGGGACGCTGCGGCGAGTGCGGGACGTTGGGCGGCAGCAGGAAGATCTCACCCGCCTTGATGGGGAAGTCGACCGGCTGGTCGTCCACCAGATGGCGGAGGTTCATCTCACCCTCCAGCTGGTAGAAGAACTCCTCCCCCTCGTTGATATGGTAGTCGGTGCGCGCGTTGGGGCCGCCCACCACCGTCACCATGAATTCGCGATCCTCCCACACCGCCTGGTTGCCGACGGGCGGCTTGAGCAGGTGGCGGTGGTCGTCGATCCACTTCTGAAAGTTGATCGGCGGCGAGAGCCGGGTGCTGGTGGACATCTACGGCTCCCCGATGGTGGCGATGCACTTGAGCTCGATGGCGATGGGCGTCGGCAGGCAGTTGATCTCCACCGTGGTGCGGCAGGGCAGCGCCTCCTTGAAGTACTCCGCCCAGAGCCGGTTGTAGGTGGGAAAGTCGGCCTTCATGTTGGTGAGAAACACCTGCACGTCGACCAGGTTCTCCCACCGGCTGCCGCTGTCCTCGAGGATCGCGCGCACGTTGGCGAAGACCGACCGGCACTGCGTCTCGATGTCGTACGAGGCGATGCTGCCGTCGGCCGCCAGCTCCACGCCCGGGATCTTCTTGGTGCCGCGCTCGCGGGGCCCGACGCCCGAGAGGAACAGCAGGTTGCCGACGCGCCGCGCGTGCGGATAGAGCCCCACCGGCTCGGGCGCGCGCCCGGAGTCGATCCGTCCCGTCTCAGTGCTCATCTCTCAGGCTCCCATCGAGCGCAGACGTCAACCGTCGCTCCGCACCCATTCGATCGTGTTGGACGACGAGGCGCCGCCTCAGCCGTCGTGTGCGAACTGCACGCAGACATTGCGCGGCTCGGTGAAGAACCGCAGCGCGTCGTGGCCGCCTTCGCGCCCCACGCCCGACTCCTTCATGCCGCCGAACGGCGTACGCAAGTCGCGGACCATCCAGCAGTTGACCCAGACGATGCCGGCCTCGAGCCGGGCGCCCAGCCGGTGGGCACGGTCGAGATCGCGCGTCCAGACGGAGAAGGCGAGGCCGTAGCGGGTGCCGTTGGCGAGCCGCACCGCCTCCTCCTCGGAGTCGAACGGCATGATCGTCGCCACCGGCCCGAAGATCTCCTCCTGGTTGGTGCGACACGCCCCGCCCAGCCCCTCGATGAGCGTCGGCGCAACGAACCAGCCGCCCGCGCAGCGGCCCGGCACCGTCACCGCGTGGCCGCCGGCGAGGAACCGCCCGCCCTCCTCCTGCGCCACCCGCAGGTGGCCCATCACCTTGTCGAAATGCGCCTGCGAGACCAGCGCCCCCTGCCGCGTGCCGTCCTCCAGCGGGTCGCCCGGTACGAGCGGCTTCATGTGATCCAGCACCAGCGCCTTGAACCGGTCGTAGATCGACCGCTCCACGAGGATCCGCGAGCCGCAGAGGCAGATCTGCCCCTGATTGGAGAACGCCGCCCGCACCACCTCGCGCGCGGTGCGCTCCAGGTCGCAATCGGCAAAGACGAGCGTGGCGTTCTTGCCGCCCATCTCCAGCGAGACCTTCTTGAAGAGCGGCGCGACGTCGGCCGCGATGCGACTGCCAGTGAGCGTGCTCCCCGTGAAGGAGATCGCCTTGACGTCCGGGTGGCGCGACAGGGCGCTGCCCACCTTGCCACCCAGCCCGTGCACCAGGTTGACGACCCCGGCGGGGATGCCCGACTCCTCCAGCAGCTGCGACATGAGCCACGCGGTGGCCGGCGTCACCTCGCTCGGCTTGGCCACCACCGTGTTGCCGGCGGCGATCGCCGGGGCGATCTTCCAGCTCAGCAGGTAGAGCGGGAGGTTCCACGGCGAGATACAGCCGACCACCCCGAGCGGTTGACGCAGGGTGTAGTTGAAGGTTCCCGGCGCCGTGGCGTGGAACTCACTGGCAAACTGGGCGATCGCGTCGGCGAAGAACTCGAAGTTGCGGGCGGAGCGCGGGATGTCCACCTCCGCGGCGACGGAGGCCGGCTTGCCGTTGTCCACCGCCTCGGCGCGTGACATCGCCGGCACCTCGCGACGGATCAGCTCGGCCAGGCGACGCAGCAAGCGCGCGCGCTCCTCGGGCGGGGTCGCGGCCCACGCGGGAAAAGCCGCCTTGGCAGCGGCGACGGCATCGTCGACATCGGAGGCGTCGCTGTCGGCAACCAGCGCGTAGACGGCGCCCGTGGCAGGCTCGGTGTTCTCCAGCCAGCCGCCACCGTTGGCGGGCCGCATCCGGCCTCCGATGTGGTTCTCGATCCGGATCATCGGCGTCACCCGCGCGACGACGGCGCCCGGGGCCTCCTCGCGCAAGCGGCCTCACCGCCCGATCGCTCGGATCCTCGGACGTAGCCGGAGTCGGTCCGGACTCCAGCCCCGCGTCAGGCTCGGCTTCTAGCGCACAACGTCCGTGCGCGTCCATGCCGACCGCCGGGACCGACCGCGACGCACCCCTCGACTCACGCCTCGACTCACCCCGCGAGCGCGGCCGCCAGCAGCGCCGCGTCGCCGATCGGCGGCCGGCAGCCGCTGAGATCGCAGATCCACGCGGCGGTGCCCGACTTCCCGTGGACCACCGACGCCAGCGGTCCGGCATCCACCTCGCCTGTCCACGGCAGCACCCGCACCGCCGGGTCGACAGCCGCACGCGCCGTCCGCAGCAGCGACTCCCGCGACGGGTCGGCCGCCGGCCCGGTGACAACCACCAGCCGCAGCCCGCGCACGGCGTCGTCGTGGGCACACAGCAGCCCGCCATGACCGAAGGCGCTGCGGGCCATCGACGTCGCATGGCGCCTCAGCAGCTGCTCGGCCGCATCCTGCCACCGCCCCTCGCCCGTGGTGACGGCCAACTCCAGCAGCGCCCGCGCCAGCAGGCTCACCGCCGACGGCACCGCCTCGTCGTACCGCGCCCGCGGCCGCTCCAGCAGCGCCTCGGCCTCGTGCGCCGTGACGTATAATCCGCCCTCTCCGTCCGAGAACCGCTCCAGCAGCGTGCCTGCCAGCGCCCGCGCCCGTTCCAGATAGTGCGGCCGCCCCGTCGCCCGCAGCAGCGCCAGGTTCGCGCAGGCGAGCGCCGCGAAGTCATCCGCGAACGCCGGCACCGGCGATGGCACGCCGCGCCAGCTGCGCCGCAGTCCCACCCGTGTCACCAGCAGCCGCTCCACCGCCTCCATCGCCCGTACCGCGGCCGCCACCATCGCCGCGTCGTCCAGGGCGACCCCCGCCTCGGCCAGCCCTTCGATGGCGAGCCCGTTCCACGCCGCCAGCAGCTTGTCATCCACCGCCGGCCGCGGCCGCGCCCGCCGCACCTCGTACAGCCGCTCGCGGATCGCCCCCCACCGCCGCGCCACCTCGGCCTCGCCGAGCCCCTCGGCCGCGGCGGCATCGGCCAGCGAGAGACGCCGCGCCGGGACACTCGCGCCGCCTTCGAAGTTCCCGCGCTCCGTCACGGAGAGCAGCAGCGCCGCCAACCGGGCGTCCTCCTCCGAGAGCGCCGCCGCCAGCTCCGAGGGGTGCCAGACAAAGAACCGCCCCTCCTCCAGCTCCCCGGTGCCGTCGGCGCTGTCCGCGTCCTGCGAGGCGAAAAAGGCGCCGCTCTCGTCGGTCATCTCGCGCGACAGCCACAGGGCGATACCGC
>Ga0172373_10004665_pt1 | contig 19164 bp, 17 predicted proteins | sample Lak10m_2_FD_114546 | JGI IMG/M metagenome (GOLD analysis project Ga0172373, IMG submission 114546) | Freshwater microbial communities from Kabuno Bay, South-Kivu, Congo - kab_092012_10m | ecosystem: Environmental > Aquatic > Freshwater > Lake | place: Democratic Republic of the Congo...
GCGCCCGGATCGTGGCCGCCGTGGCCGGCGTCGATGACGATGCGCGTGAGTTCCTGGCGCAGACCATGCACGGGCAAGGTGGACAGGGCCTCCGCCGCCACCTCCGCCGCAGGCTCCGCCAGCGGGGCCGCCACATCCACCGCTCCACGGCGTCGCAGCAGCACCTGCACCTCGCCCAGGGCCTCCACCTCCTCCACATCCAGGAGCTCGGCCTCGCCGGACAGCTCAACGCGCAGCACCCAATCCTCGCCTTCGCGCAGAGCCTGCAGACTTTTCACCAGGCCCCCTGGCAGGGGCTTGAGCAAGGCCGGTGGACTCAAGGAAGACAGCTCCGGCAGTGCGGGCAGGCGCAGATCCAGGCGACCCGGCGCGGGCACGGATTCAAACACGGGAATCTCCGGCAGGCGCAGGCGCAGCAGTTCGCCGCCGGCCACGATCTCCCGCTCCAGGGATGCCGCCGCCGTGCTCAGCTCCAGCTCGCCCCTGGCCAGATCCAGACTCCCCCGCAGCAGCCCCGCGGCCAGCATGTCCTCCAGCAGGGATTCGGGCAGGAGCAGGCCTTCGGCGATGCGCTGCGGCGCGTGAACCAGGGCCAAGGACTCATCGTCCAGCCGGGCGAAACGCTGTCCCTCCACCACGCCCAGGTGATGGCCTCGCGCCCACAGACGCAGCACGGGCCCGTCCACATCCACCAGCGCCCCGTCCAGGCGCAGGAGGTCCTCCAGGCAGAAACTGCGACGGGCGGCGGAGGCACCCGCGTGATGCCAGGTGGGAAGAATGTCCTCGCGGCCATCGGGCAGCCGCACCAACAGCTCGCGATCCGGTGTCCAGACGGAGGTCGCGTCCAGGGCCCAGCCCGGCAGGGCCAGGATGAAGGCCAGGACCAGCGCCCTCAACACGGCGCAGGCCGGAGAGATCCGGCCTGCGGGAATTCCTGGATGTGCGGGATAGCCGCGCGCCATGAGGGGGCTCAGGGGGCGGGATGGGCGCCGGGGTTGCCCCGCTGCAGCCCCTTCACACGCTCGGTGCGGTAGGAGAGGTCCACCCGTGCGGGCTTCACATGGTCCAGCTTCCTCCAACCCAGGTGGGGCAGGATCTTGCTCAGGTCCTTGCCTTGGAACTCCGGCCCCGTGCAAGGAATGGGCTTGGGATCCAGCAGATCCGGCAGGCGCAGCACGAAGTTCTCGCGCCGATCGCTGCTCAGCTCCATGATCTGGGTGTCCATGTAGATGGCGTCCTTGGGGCAGGCCGCCACGCAGAAGCCGCAAAAGCAGCAGCGGTCCAGATCAATGCGGAACTCCGCCGGGGCCTTCTCCTCCACGCTGCCGGAGTGCTCCATGGGCGTGATGCTGATGCAGAAGTCGGGGCAGGATGTTTCGCACAGCATGCAGGCCGTGCACTTGGGGCGGCCGTCCTCGTGCACCTTGATGCGATGCTTGCTGCGCAGCACGCGGGGCAGGGGACGCATCACCTCGGGGTACTGCAGGGTGGTGGAACCCGGCTTCCCACTCGTGACGCCCACGGCGTGCAGCATGTGCCGCCCCATGTTGACGAAGAAGTGCCGCGCCGTGATCCACAGGCCGGTGAGCACGGCCGGGTAGTAGAGCGACGAGGCGAAACTGGCCTGGCGGTCCACATGGACAAAGCGCGCCATGGGATCTCCCTTCTAACTCAGCATGACCAAAGCGGTGACAACCACATTCAGCAGGGCCAGGGGCAGCATCTCGCGCCAGCCCAGACGCAGCAGGTGGTCGAAACGGAAGCGCGGCAGGGTCCAGCGGATGAGCAGCTGGAGCCAGCAGAAGAAGACCACCTTCAACAGGAAGCCGGAGATGCGCAGCACGGTGACCACCAGCGGCGACAGTTCCACTGTGGCTCCGTTGCCGAAAACGAAGCCGCCGTCGGCCAGCCAGGGAATCTGCCAGCCGCCGAAGAAGAGGGTGGTGATGAGAGCCGCCAGCACCACGATCTCGATGAACTCGCCCAGCAGAAAGAGGGCGAACTTGGCCCCCGAATACTCCAGGTTATAGCCAATGATTTCGCTCTCGCCTTCGGGAATGTCGAAAGGCACGCGCTTGGTTTCGGCGATGGCCGCCGGCAGGAAGAGCAGGAAGGCCAGGGGCTGGGTGAAGACACCCCATTTGGGAATCCAACCGAACCAGTGCCCGCCCTGTCCGGCCACGATGTCCGGCAGACGCACGCTGCCGTGCACCAGCACCACGCCCACCAGGGCCAGGCCCAGCACCACTTCGTAGCTGATCATCTGGCTAATGCCGCGCATGGCGCCCAGCTGGGCGTACTTGTTGTTGGAGCTCCAGCCCGCCAGCACCACGCTGTACACGCCCATGCTGCCAAAAGCCAGGATGTAGAGGAAGCCCACATTCAGGTCGGCCACCTGCAGGGCGATCTGCCGACCGCCGATGGTCAGGGGCGGCCCGAAAGGAATGACGGCGAAGGTGACCATCGCCGCGAAAAGCCCCACGAAGGGCGCGATGTTGAAGAGGAAGCGGTTGGCGAAGGGCGGCACCCAGTCTTCTTTGGTGAAGGCCTTGATGCCGTCGGCGATGATGTTGAAGAGGCCCCACACGCGCAGGCCGAGAATGTCGGCGCGGTTGGCGCCCAGACGATCCTGCATCACCGCGCTCTGTTTGCGCTCCGCCCAGGTGAGCAGGGTGGCCAGGGGCAGGATGATGACCAGCAGCAGCGCCACCACCTTGGCCAGGGAAATGAGAATCTCGATGAGCATGGAACTCCCTGTCATGCGGCCCCCCGACTAACGCGGGGCGGCCTCCTTGGACACGCGATGCTCCGGCGCGCGAGGCGCCTCCAGGCCCGCCGTTTGGGGCAGCTCGGCCTCCAGGCGCTTGCGCAGGGCTTCGTGGCTGGACTGGGCGGGACGACGCCCCATGCGCTGCCCCAGCTCCAGGAGCAGGTCAACCTCTCCCACGGCCTCGCCCATGGGCGGAAAGGCGGCGTGGAAGCGCTGGGCCTTGCCCTGGAAGTTGACGAAGGTGCCGTCCTGTTCGGCGTAAAGGGCCACGGGCAGCTGCAGGGTGGCCAGGTCGCCCCAGGCCTGGGCCTGCGGCGTGAGCACGATGAGCAGCCTGAGCTGGCCCAGCAGTTCCCGCGCCTGCTCGCCCAGCAGAGCGGGCAGATCCCAGCGGAAACACACCAGGCCCTTCACCCGGCCCTCGCGGATCTCGTCCAGCAGGGTGCCATCGGCAAAAGCACCGCGCTTGAGCTTGAGCAGCTCGCACCCCATGCGGTTGGGGTGCCGGTCCGCCGTGCGCAGGAGCCCGTCTTCCAGCCCGGCGGGATCCAGGGACAGGCCGAAGTCCACGCGGGATAGCTTCAACTGGTCCACGAAGAGGCTGCGCGCCGCCAACAGGGCCTCGCAGCTCATGTCCGGGCTCAGGAGCACGGCCAACTGCTCCGGGTGGCGCCGTGCCATGTCGTCCAGCAGACGGGCGGCCTCCGCCAGGGCATCCTCTCCATCCGTGGGCGACACCACGCCGTGGCGCAGGATGAGCGGCCGCACCAGCCGCCCGAAGTCGATGCCTTCGAAACCGTAGCGGCCTTCGTCGCACAGCCACCACTGGTTCACCTGGGCATTGAAGCGCGGCTTGATGCGCATCACGCGGCGGCCACTGCGCTCGTTTTTGTAGTCGCGTTTCTCGTCGAAGTGGATCTCGGTGTTGCAGCCACGGCTGCAGCCCGGGCAAATGCTGTCCGCCTTTTTGAGGAACCACACCCGGCGCTGGAAGCGGAAGGTGCGGTCGGTGAGGGCGCCCACCGGACAAAGGTCCACCACATTGCCGGAGTAGGCGTTGTCCAGACGCTTGCCCTCGGCCAGGTGCAGGGTGCTGTGGCTGCCCCGCTCCTCAACGCCCAGCTCGTGGGTGCCCGTCACTTCCTGGGTGAAGCGCACGCAACGGGTGCAGAGCACGCAGCGCTCGGAGTCCAGCATGACATGCGGGCCGATCTCCTGGCGCTTGGGCTTGTGCACGGGTTCCGTCTCCCGGCGACTGCCCGTGTCCACGGCGCCCCAGTCCATGTAGTAGTCCTGCAGCTTGCACTCGCCGGCGCAGTCGCAGGAGGGGCAATCGATGGGGTGGTTGAGCAGCAGGAACTCCATCACCCCCTGACGCGTGTCCCTCACCTCGGCGCCCTGGGTGCGCACCGTCATGCCGTCCACGGCGGGCTCCACGCAGGAGGCCGCCACGCGGCTGCGTCCGCCCATCTCGATTTCCACCATGCACATGCGGCAGTTGCCCGCGACGGAGAGGCCGGGGTGGTAGCAGAAGTGCGGCACCACCACGCCCGCGGCCTTGCAGGCCTCGATCAGGCGCGTGCCCGTCGGCACCTCCACCTCGCGTCCGTCGACAATCAGCTTGGGCATTCCCTCACTCCTTCCATGCCGGAAGCTATCGGTCCAGTTCGCCACCGATCATGTTGATGGACCCGAAAATGGGCACCACATCGGCGATGGTTCCGCCGATGATCATCTCCTTCAGCGCCTGCGTCATGCCGAAACAGGGCGGACGGCAGCGCACTTTCCACGGCTGTTCGCCACCCGTGGACACCAGATAGAAGCCCAGCTCGCCATTGCCGCCCTCCACCGCGTGATACACGGACCCCGCAGGCGGGGCGATCATGTGCCCCCACATGTGCTGCTTGAAGTGTTGCATGAGCGGCTCGATGCGCGTGTAGACCTTCTCCTTGGCGGGCAGGGTGACGCGTGCGTCCTCCACGCACACCGGGCCCGAGCGCGGCAGGCGCGCCAGGCACTGTTCCACGATGCGCAGGCTCTGCTCCATCTCGCGCAGGCGCACCAGGTAGCGGTCGTAGCAATCCCCGCTGCTGCACACGGGCACATCGAAATCCAGCTGCGAGTAAAACATGTAGGGGTGTTGCACGCGCACATCGTACTCGATGCCCGCCGCCCGGGCCACCGGACCGGTGAAGCCGTAGCTCAGGCAGGTGGCGCGATCCAGGGCGCCGATGCCCCGCGTCCGGTCGATGAAGATCCGGTTGTCGGTCATCAGCTTGTCGATCTCGGTGTGGATGTCCCGCAGGTCCGGCATGAGGGCGAGGATCTCCTCCGCCATGCCATCGTAGGGTTCGTAGGCCAGGCCGCCAATGCGCGTGTAGCTGGTGGTGACGCGGGCGCCGCAGATCTTCTCCAGCACTTCCCAGATGAGCTCGCGGCCCTTGATGAGGTAGAGGAAGGCCGTGAATGCGCCCAGCTCCATGCAGCTGGCGGCCAGGCAGGTCTGGTGGTCGCACACGCGCATGAGTTCGCTGGTGAGCATGCGCATCCACTGGCCACGGGCGGGAAGCTCCAGGTCCAGCAGCTTTTCCACCGCCATGTGGTAGCCCACATCGTTGATGATGGGCGAGACATAGTTCAGGCGATCCACATAGACCACGCACTGGTTCCAGGGGTGGTTCTCGCACATCTTCTCGAAGCCGCGGTGGAGGTAGCCGATCTCCACATCGCAGTCCGTGATCTCCTCGCCCTGCACCTGCACCTTCAGGCGCACGATGCCGTGGGTGGTGGGGTGGCTGGGCCCCATGCTCAAGGTCATCTCGGCGGGACGGGGTCCTGGTGCGGCTGGCACGCCGTGGAACTCAGACATGGGGCGCGTCCTCTTCCTGGCGGGCGCCGGGCCCGATGAGGGGCTGGCGGGCCTTCATCTTGTAATCTTTGCGCAGGGGATGCCCCACAAACTCGTCGTAGAGCAGCAGGCGGCGGGGATCCGGGTGGCCGGCGAAGCGGATGCCGTAGAGGTCCCAGGCTTCGCGCTCGAACCAGTCAGCGGCCTTCCACAGGCTGGCCAGGCTGGGCAGCTCCGGCTGCTCGCCGGTCAGGGGCACGCACACGCGCAGGCGTCGGTTGGCCGCCAGGCCGTAGAAGTGGTAGACCACCTCGAAGCGCTCGGCGCGCTGGCCCAAGTGATCCACGCCGCACAAGTCAAGCAGCATCTCGAAGCCGTGCTCGTCGCGCAGGCAGCGGGCCAGGGCGGGAAGGATCTCCCGACGGATGGTGATCTCGCGCTCGCCAAAGGTCTCACTCTCGCCGCGAAGGCCATCCCCGAAACGCTCCCGCAGCGCCTGAACCAGCTCCGGCCCCGCCCAGGAACCGCCGTCGCGGAAGCCCGTGCCATCCTTCGCCATCGCGCCCTCGTGGGTGCCGCTCATGTCAGACCTCGTGCTTCTGGTGCTGGATCTTGGCCTGCAGCTTGATCAGGCCGTCCATGACGATTTCCGGGTGGGGCGGACAGCCCGGGATGTAAATGTCCACGGGGATGATCTGGTCAATGCCCTGCACCACCGCGTAGTTGTTGTAGGGCCCGCCACTGATGGTGCAGGCGCCGAAGGCCACCACCCACTTGGGTTCGCACATCTGGTCGTACACCTGCTTGAGCACCGGCGCCATCTTGTGCGTGATGGTGCCCACCACCAGGAGCACATCGCTCTGGCGCGGGCTGAAACGCGGCAGGCCGGCGCCGAAGCGATCCATGTCGTAACGGCTGCAGGCGGCGCTCATGTACTCCATGCCGCAGCAGGCGGTGACGAAGAGATAGTTGAAGATGGAGTACTTCCGTCCCCAGCCCAGCACCTTGTCCAGCTTGGTGGTGACGAAAGGTTCGGCCAGGCCCATGCCCTGCTGGAGGGGACTCATTTCCATGCCACAACTCCTTTCCGCAGCACATAGAAGAGGCCAATGCCCAGGGCGCCCAGAAAGACCAGGATCTCCACCAAACCGAAGAGGCCCAGCTTGGCGTAGCTCACCGCCCAGGGATAGAGGAAAATGGTCTCGATGTCGAAGACCACGAAGAGGATGGCCACAAGATAGAAGCGCAGGCGCAGGCCGCCCTCCCGGGGGCTGCCCACGGGCGTGACGCCGCACTCGAAGGGCTGCAGCTTGGCGCGGTTGAATTTCTTGGGGCCCAGATAAGTGGCCGCCAGGTACATCACCGTGACGAGGGCCAGCGCCACGGCAAAGAGCACGGCCAAGGCCACCACATTGGGATTCAGGTCCATGGATCCGCCTGTTTGAACTGTTCCGGACCGCTTCCTTCCAGCCCGGACCGGGTCCAGCGGCGGGTGTTAAGCGATTGACGCAAGGCGGGAGAATATAGGGATTCGGGCCTTAAGGCCATCACCTGCGGCGCGGCTCCAGCCCACCAGCAGCCAGATTGTGCCCCCTCGTCGCCGCCGGATGCGGGAAGATCCAGCGCGCAATCCTCCTCGCAACGCGCAGCGGATGCGTGCGTTGGGAGAGACCGAGATCGACACGGCATCACCCTGGGAAGGGGATGTGGAATCGCGCCCCCCTGCATCCGCGAAGGTCAAAGGATTCCGTCGGCGAAGGGGATCATCCCGTGGACGGGCCGCTTAGTTGGCTTGGTCTTCCGTGTTCAGCTTGAACTTCACCGGAACCTGTACCCACGCCGCGATGGGCTTGTTGTTCTTCCTTGCCGGCGTGAAACGCCACTGGGGCAGCACGCGCTCCACTTCGGCCTGGAAGCCGGCGTCCTCCGGTTTCGCCTTCAGGATGCGATGCTCCACGACGCTTCCTTCTGCCGAAATGTAAAGCTGCACCACCACCATGCCTTCAACTCCGGCCTGTTTTGCCTCGGCCGGGTAGGCGGGCTGAGGGTAATGCCCCGCCAGTGGTACGGGAGGAGAGTCGAAAGCTGGGAAATCCGTCGGAGGCGGGACGAGAGTCCCGGGAGCTGTGGCCTCCCCTTTGATGGAAGGCGGCGCGTCAGCGGCCTGCGCCAACCCGGCCACGGCCAGGCTCATCAGCATGCCCACCACCAAATGGCGAATTGTGCATGTCATCCTGTTGCTTGTCATGATCTTCCCCCTCTCAAGTCGTGAAACTCCGGCCTCGTTCGAAGCCAGGAGAAGAAAGCAAGAAGCGGGCCGATTTCATTGTGACAAATGCGGGGGACCGCATGGAGTCCGATCGTGCAGGCGCTGGCGATGGAGACCTCAGGAATCGCCTTTGGTGAGGCGCACAATGCGCACGGGCACGGCAGCAGGGCGGTAGCCCCGGTTCATGTATTCCCGCTGGCCCGTGTTGCTCATGAGGAAGGTGAGAAAGCCCGCCGCCAGGTCCAGCTTGCTGCGGGTGGAGACATAGGAGAGTTCCAGGCGGAAAGGATAACCGCCGCCCTTCATCATGGTGGCGGCGTCCGGGTAAACGGGTGCCGAAGGCGGCCCGAAACGGAGGGGCTTCCAGGGCAGGCCCGCGATGGGCCAGGGCCACACCACCAGGGCGCCCGCATCTCCCCTTGCTGCGGCCAGAAGGGAATCCGCGGTGCCGTGGCTGGAGGCGGTCACGGCGGGCAAGCCGCCATAATAGCTGAGAAGGCTGTGCATGGCTCCGCCGCCCAAGGAGGGGATGTACACGCGCACAGGGTCCATCGATCCGCCCAGCTCGCTCCAGTTGGCCACCTCACCCGCCAGAACCCGGCGCAGGGCCAGACTGTCCAGCGTGCCCACCTTCTGCTCTGGCGGCACCAGCAGGTACACCGGGTGAAAAGCCAGGGCATAGGTGAAGAGCTTGAGCCCCGCCTTGGCGAATGCCGCGCTGTCCGCCGCCGTCAATTGACGATCCAGCAGAGCCTGCTCCGACTTGCGCTGCAAGAGGCTGTCCAACAGATCAGGGGTAGTGCCGGAGACGATGTCCACGAAGGCCGCCGGCTGCCCCGCCTGAAAGGTGGCGGACATGTGCCAGGAGATCTTGTAAGCGGATTCAGCGGCACCGATGCGCGCGTGGCCCGCCGTCATGCTCTCCTCCGGCGGCGCCTTGCTGCAGCTTGCGAACACTGCGGCAAAAGCCAGCAAGGCCACGGTGAGCGGCCGCTTCACGGCTCGTCCCAGGGCCTGCGGCGCATGCCGCCGTAGTGGCGACGGTCTTCGCCCTTGGGTGTGCGCGAAGAGACAAAGCGCTGCACGCCGAAAAGCAGCACCACCAAACCCATGGTCATGCGCAGACCGGGATTCACCGCCAGACCCGACTTCACGGCTCCAGATAAAAAAGCGATGCCGGCGGCCCAGAAGGCCACCGGCATCAGCCATTGGTTGATCCACTTCATAAGGCTCCAGGCCATCGGCCCAGCTTAGTTGCTCAGCGTGAAGTTGATGGGAATCTGCACCCAAACGCCCACCGGCGCGCCATTCTGGATGGCCGGCGTGAACTTCCAGTTGTAGATCACCTTTTCCACTTCCTGCTGGAAGCCCAGATTGTCCGGCTTGGCACTGATGATGTTGTGCCGCTTCACTTCGCCCTTCTTGTCCACATAGATCTGCACCACCACCAGACCGCGCACACCCGCCTTCTGGGCGATGGCCGGATAGGAGGGCTGCTTGTAATAGTCGGGCAGAGGCTGGGGCGCCACCTCGAAAGGCTGGAACTCGGAGGCGTCGGGGATGTCGTCGGACTCGCCCTTCTCCTCCTGGATCTGGATGATGTCGTTGGAGCCGATGACGATGTCGTCACCCGTTCCCGCCGCCGTGCTGCCGATGATTTCCGACTGGCTGGCGATGAGAGGCGTGTCCACCAGAATCTCGTCCTCTTCCACGGCGATGGGAATGGCCGCCTTGGGCAGGGCCATCTGCGTCTGGGCGATCTTTACCGCCGCGTTGCTCTCCTGCATGCTCTTCAACTTGGTGAGCTGGGAGATGTCCAACACCACCACATTGGGCGGCGGAATCTCCTCTTCGGGCACAAGCAGACGCACGAGGTAGGGCGCCACCACTACCATGAAGTGGATGAAGGCGCTCACCGCCAGACCCTTCATAAGGTTGGGCCCGACAATGCGCTTGAGTTCCATGCTGCCGTAACGGCCGCTTATCAGTTCCTCGTAGTAGGTCATCACCTTGGTCATGGCTATTCCCCCCCGCCCATGGTCTCGCCCGGCTTGGGCAGACCTTCCGGCCCGGCGGTGGCGAAGCCCGCCGCCCGCAGCAGGGAATCGTCGTGGGTGGTGTAGCGATCAATGGTGAAACGCATGGTCTGGGCCACATTGAATTCGTCCACCAGCGACACCATGGAATTGTAGGTCGCCTTGCGGTCGATCTTGGCCAGCACGATGAGCGAGTCCCCGTAGCGGGCGCGGCGTTCGAGCAGTTTGCTGCGCAGGCTGTCCCAGTGCATGGGACGCGGGGTTTCCTTGCCAATCATGTAAGCCAGGCTGTCCCGCTCGGCAAGCCGCATCACCATCACCGTGATCAGTTTCTTCTCATAGACTTTTGCCTGGGCGATGGGCTTGTTCGGATCATTCTCCGGCAAGGCCATTTCCATCGCCTGGGGCAGGCGGAATACGGTGGTCACCATGAAGAAAATCAGCAGAAGGAAGGCGATGTCCACCATCGGCGTCATGTCGATGCGGATATTCACCCGGGGGCGTTTCCAACTTGGTCCCCCGCCTGCCGGTTTTTTTGCGCCACCTACATCTACAGCGGCCATATCGTTATGCGCTTTCCGCTAGAGGTGATTAGTGGGTAGCAGGTTCACCACCAGGGGCGGCCCCGGTGTTGATCACCCGCTCCTCCTCAAGGTCCGTGACCAGGTTCACGATGTTGAGATTGTTCTTCTGCAGCGTCTCCATGACGCTCTCGATGGTCTCATACTTCGCTTCCCGGTCCGCCTTCAGCACCACGCGATCCACCAGACGCTTGATCTGCAGTCCGTGGATGACATCGGGAATCTGCTCTGTGTTGAAGGGAATGCCGTGCACGGCACGGGTGCCCGGCTTCACGGCGGCCAGGCCGTTCTCCAGGTCGAGGGCCGCGTTCTCCATGGTCATCAGGATTTGCGACTCCTTGTCGACCTTGGGGGCCGTGACGGTGATGACGATCATGCCGGTCTCAGGCAGTTTGAACAGCGAGTGGGAGGAGGGAATCTGCACCTCCACCTCTTCCGGCTTCTTGAACTGCGTGGTGGACATGAAGAAGATCAACAGCAGAAAGGCGATGTCCACCATCGGCGTCATGTCGATGGAGATGGGAATTCGTCTTTTCTTCGGTGCGGCCATGTGTCGGCCCTTGTTTTAGGATGAATGGAAGAACACCCAGGCGACGGGTTGCCCCGGCGCGGCTTAGGCGGCTTCCTTCTCCTTGAGAATCTCAAGGGTGAGGTAGGCGGCTTCGTCCACGTTGTAGTTGAACTGGTCCACCTTGTTCACGAAGAAGTTGTAGGTCACGATGCCGATGATGGCGGCGAAGAGACCCAGGGCCGTGTTCACCAGAGCTTCGGAAATGCCCTGGGCCAGCTGGGCGGCATTGGGAGCGCCCTGGGTGGCCATGGCGGCGAAGCTGCGAATCATGCCCACCGTGGTGCCCAGCAGACCGGTCATGGTGGCGATGGAGGCGATGGTGCTCAAGGCGATGAGGTTGCGCTCCAGGAAGGGCACTTCCAGCAGGCGGGCCTCGTTGATGGCGCGCTGGGTTTCAGACAGGCGCTTCTCCGTGGTCATGTGCGCATCGCCACGGCTGCGGATGTACTGCTCTGTTCCGGCACGGAGCACGGCGGCGGCGCTGCCACGCTGGGTGTCACACAGCGCCAGGGCGTCGTCGTAACGCGCCTCGCGCACGGCCTGGGTGAACTGGGAGAAGAAGACCGGAAGGGGGGCGCCGCCCTGGGCCTTGCGCAGGGTGATCACGCGCTCCACCACGAAGGTCAGCAGCATGAGCGTGATGGTGATCAGGAAGGGCACCAGCACGCCGCCGAGGCGAATCTGGTGGATGATGGGCGTCACATCCGAGCCCTTGTCCAGGCCGGGGAGAACGCCGTAATAGAAGACCATCGAGATGACCAGCGCCGCAATGAGCGTGATCGTGGTGAAGAGTCCCTGCTTCATCCCTGTGTCCTTATCTCTTCGTTTGTGTGATGGATCCGGTCGTTATTTCACCACGGCAAGCTGCTGGTACTTCTGGCCGCCCTCGCGGCTACCCAGCTGGCTGGCACGCAGATAACAATCCTTGGCTTTGAGCACCGTGGGCTTGTGCTTCTGATTGGAGAAGTAGTAGCTGTCGCCCAATTGCAGCCACAGGTCGGGGTCGCTGGGCAGAATGCCCACCGCCCGCTCCAGCACGGGGATGGCGCCACTGAAATTGTTCTTCTTCAAATCGATGTAGGCGTTCAGCTGATGGCCGTCCTTCCAGCGCGGCTTGAAAGCCAGCATGGTTTCCAGCACGCCGCGCGCCCGGGCCGTCTCGCCTTGCTCCATATAGGCATTGGACAAGGCGCCGCCGTACTTGGAGATGAATTCCGCCTGGGGACTCTTCTCACTGTCAACGGCGTTTTCGGTCCAGTTCAGGCGATCGAAGACAGGCTGCAGAGTGGCCACCAGACCGGGGTAATCCTTGCGCTTCTGCTGGGTTCCCACCAAACGCGCCAGAGCTGATGCATCCTCCGGGTAGTTGGCCAGTTCGGCCTGGCAATAGAAGATGACCGAATCGGGATTGGCCAGCTTCACCCACACCTTGGCCATGTTGAAATTCAGGCCCTTGAAGGTGGGCGACGAGGCGCGAAGCTCGTGGAAATAGGTGAGCGAGGTGTCGCAGAAGGCCTTTGTGCGTTCCTCGAGGGTGTCGCTGAGCGCCAGCTGAAGGTTCAGGCGGCCCTGAATGTCCAGCACCTGGTTCAGGGACTCCTGCACATCCAACCGGTTGGGACGCAGATCCTTGGCCAGACGCAGGCAATTCTCCGCATTCTTGTACAGGTTCTTCTTCTCCGCCTTGGAATACTCCAGCAGGGTTTTGCCCAGCAGGAATTGGGAGAGGAAGTGGTCGGGACGCTTGTCCACGGCGAACTGCAGGTTGCGCGCCGCCTCGCCCCACAGCTTGGGGTCCTTCCAGGCACTGGCGTAGTACATGCGGCCGATTTTGTAGTCCACGCTCTTGTTGTCGGCGTTCTTCTCCTGCACAACCTTGAGCACGGCCAGGGCTTCCTGGTTGTCGTTCATGTCCAGCAGCACCTGGGCGTACTCGTCCGCCAGGTCCATGTCGCCAGGGGTGAGCTCCCAGGCCTGCTTGTAGTATTGGCGGGCCTGCTCTTTCACCCCCTTGCTGTTGTATAGACGAGCCAGCAGCATGGGGTAGAGGGGGTTTTTGGTGTCTTTGGTGGCCAGGCTGACCAGTTCCTTGGTGGCGCCGGCAAAATCCCCCCGATCGGCACTGATCATGCCGCGGGCGGCGCGGATCTGGTCGATCTTGCGCTTGGGATCCTTGTTCTCCGCCGCCGCGACCATGCCCTCGGCGTCGGCCGCACGCTTTTCAACCAGATAGTATTGCGTGAGGCGGATGATGGCGTCGGGATGCTTGGGATCGTTCTTGAGAGCCTTCTCGTAGCTTTCCGCGGCGCGGCTGCTGTCGCCATTGGCCCAGTGGTAGTCACCCTGCAGGCTGTAGGCGTCGGCATTGCCCGGCTCACCGCGCAGCACATTCTGCGTCAACTGCATGGCGGTGATCCAGTCGCCCTGACGGGCGGCAGCCTTGGCCGGTTCCATCGCCTTGGATTTGGCATTGGCGGGGAAGGCGAGGCAAGCAAAGGTCAGCGTCGCCAGGAGGGTCTGGGCAAAGGCCCGGGAGATTCCCATAAGCTCCATGTGTCTTCCATTGGGACGAACAAGCCCGCGCAAATGGCCTCCAAAGCGAAGGCGATGCAATTGCACGGGCGGGAAACACGCACGAAAAAACGGTCCGCGCAGTATAAGATTCAACGCAAGGGAAAACAAGGAAGGCATCACCTGCCCGCCCTGACCCCAGTCATGTCCATTGCGCTCGCCGTTGAAGTACTTGATGGTCTTCACTTTCGCCTCACTTCTTCTTCCCTGACGCGCTGGCCAAATGTTGTATGCGCTCGGCTTCCCCAAAGAGGAGCCTGGCTTCGGCCAGCACCGGATCCATGGCCAGGTCCACCTGGGCCGCTTCATCCCGCCCAAAGACCACGCGTGCCAGTTCGCGCTTCAGATAGCCCTGGATCCACGGCAGATCCGTGCGCCACTCGGATTCGTCGAAGGGAGTCTTGTCCCCGGCGAAGGTGGCGAAGTCCTGCAGCAGGGCTTCTTCGGGCTGCCAATCCTGACGGAAGCGCGACCAACCCATGGCTTCCAGGCGCTGGCGCAGGGGGCCCGCCGTGGCTTTGTGGTTCGCGTAATCGAAGAAGGCCTGGGTGGTGCGCAGGCGGCTGGTGTACTGGGTGAGGCGCCCACTGCGGATGCGCACATCCGGCGTGATGCCACCGCCGCCATAGACCGTGCGCCCGGCGCGGGTGCGGAAAACCGGCCGCTCCGCCGTGCTGTCGGGCTGGGCGTTGGGATCGTTCTCGTCGTAGGCGTCTTCGTAGTAGGAGGCCAGACCCTTGTCATAGGGGCGCTGGATGAGGCGGTGGCTGGGCGTGAAGTAGCGGGCGATGGTCAGGCGCACGGCGCTGCTGTCGCGCATCTCCAGCTGGCGCTGCACCAGCCCCTTGCCAAAGCTGGTTTGCCCGGCGATGAGGCCACGGTCGTGGTCCTGGATGGCGCCGGCCACGATTTCGCTGGCGCTGGCGCTGCCCTGGTTGATGAGCACGATGAGGGGCAATGCGGGCAGGTCGTCGCCGTCGGTGGATTTCAGCGTTTCCCCAAACTGTTCCAGCCGGCCCTCCGTTGACACGATGGTCAGGCCGCCGGGAAGGAAGAGGTCGGCGATCTTTTGCGCCTGTTCCAGGTAGCCGCCACTGTTGTTGCGCAAGTCGAAGATGAGGCGCCGCATGCCCTGGGCCTGCAGAGCCGACACCGCCGTGCGCATCTCGTCGGCGGAAGTGGCCATGAAGCGGTTCAGGCGCAGGTAACCCACCTCGTCGTCCAGCATGAAGACGCTCTCCACGCTGTTGATGGGAATCTTCTCGCGCACGATGGTGAAGCTCAAGGGCTGTTCCAGGCCCGCCCGGCGCACCTTGATGGCCACGCTGGTGCCACCCTTGCCCTTCAGCTTGCGCTGCACTTCTTCATTGGTGATGCCCCAGGTGGCTTTGCCGTCGATTTCCGTGATGACATCGCCGGGGCTTAGACCCAGCCGGTCGCTGGGGGTGCCGGGAATGGCGGAGACCACGGTGAGCAGCTTGTCGCGGATCTGGAAATAGATGCCGATGCCCTCGAACTCGCCCTGGAACTCCTCGTTGATCTCCTTCAACTCGGCGGCAGGAATGTAGCCCGAGTGCGGATCCAACTCGTCCAGCATGCCGCGGATGGCCCCGTCCACCACCTTGCCCATGTCGGCTTCATCCACATAGAAATCGCGGATGAGTTCCAACACGGCGTTGATCTTGCCCAGGCCTTCCATTGAAGTGCGCACGGAGGCCTGGGGCTCGTCGCGGTTGAGCAGGAAGAGCAGGCCCAGCAACAAGAGGCCGGGCACGAGCCACAAGGTGGAAGCGATTTTTTTCATGGGCAAAATCTAACAGACAGCCTTCGTGAATCCTTGACACGCCGCCCCCCCGCGAGGCCCTCCCGGGAGAGTGGCCCGGCGTGCGGGAGTCCTACGCAAGAGACGGGCCAAGTGCCGAACTGCGCCGCCAGCGCTCGCCGGGCAGGGCCTGCAGCCAGCCCTCCAGCTCCCCGGTGAGCAGGCGCGCGGGCAAACCCTGGAGTGGCAGCTGCTCGGCCAACTGGTCCAGGCTGCGCGCCTCCGCCAGCAGGTGCCACAGCTCGGGATCCCGCACCTGGGCTGGCGCGCACGCGGCGGCGATTGGCGCGGACGCTGGGATCGGGGATGGCGCGCCGCCCTCGTCCCACAGAAGGGGAAGCAGGCCCAAATCCTCGCGCAGATCCTCCACGGTGCCCACCAGCCGGGCACCTTCGCGCAATAGGCGATGGCTGCCCTCGTAGAGCGGATGCCCGGCCGGGCCGGGGCACACCAGCACCTCGCGCCCTTCCTCGCAGGCGTGGTGGGCCGTGTTCAACGCCCCGGATCGGCCGGGGGCCTGGATCACCAGCACGGCACGGCACAGGCCGGCGATGACGCGGTTGCGGCGCGGAAAACGGAAGTGCTCCGGGCGCACCCAGGGCGGCCATTCGCTGATCAGGAGGCCTTCCTGGGCAATCTCCTGAAAGAGGCCCCGGTGATGGGCAGGGAAGGGATGATCGAAACCTGCGCCCACCACCGCCACCGTGCGCCCCGTCCCCGCCGCCCGGTGCGCCGCAGCGTCGATGCCGGCGGCCCCGCCGGACACCACCGTGCAAATCATGTCCCGCAGGGCCAGGGCGAAGCGCCGCGCCAGGTCAAGGCCCACCTCGTCGGGCTTCCGCGTGCCCACGATGGCCACGGCTTCCTCCCGCGCCAGCGCCGCATTTCCTTTGATGAAAAGAGGATCCGGAGGACGGGACATGCCGGCCAGCGCGGGTGGGTACTCCGGGTCACCCGGCCGCAGCAGCCGCAGGGCACCCTCCTCCAGCTGCCGGGTCAGGCTTTCCCAGCGACGGCAGCTGGGGGCATCGCCCCGCAGCAAGGCCTGCAGAGCTGGACGGAAGCGCTCCGCGCGGGGCGGCAGAAGCGCCAGCGGATCCTCGCCCCTGGCCCACAAAGCCAGCATGGCCTCCCGCAGCGGGCCATCCAGGCCTTCCTGACACAACAAGGCCAACTGCACCGGATGCATGCGGCACTCTCCCCAAAGGCTGCGCAAACGCATTCCAGGCGGGAGGGTTCCGCGCCAGCACGGCCATCCACGCCGGTGCGGCGTGGCCTGTGCGCCTGCCCTGACAGCAAGAGAAAGGGCCGCCTGGGCGACCCTCTCCTGTCACGGATGATGGACGGTGCTTACTTCACCAATAGCAAGGGCCGTGTGGCCTCTTCGCCGGCGAAACGCGCCCGGGCGAAGTAGGCGCCACTGGGCCAGGCGGAGGCGTTCAGCTCCAGGTGATAGATGCCGGCCTCCAGTTGGGTGTGCGCCAGCACGGCGCGCTCCCGACCCAGGAGATCGTAGATGCGCAGATCCAGCAGGCCCGGCTGGTTGAGCTCCACCTCCAGCCTGGTGCGCGGGTTGAAGGGGTTGGGACGGGGATCGCGCAGGCGGAAGCGGGTGGGCTGGGTGGGCATGTCCTCCCGGTGCGGAGGCGTGAAGCCGTCCACCGGCGTATAGCCCAGGGAGTCCAGAGCCAGGGGGCCGCCCGTCCAGCCGATGTCGCAGCGGCTGCCGTCGAAGGCGTCGTTCCAGGCGGCGTCCGGGTCACCGGCGTCGATGAGGCGCGAGTTGGCGAAGAGGCGGAAACCCGCCGTCTCGTCCACCCGGGCGCTGTCCAGGCCGGCGCGCAGGTCGCTGAGCAAAAGCAGGCTGTCGTTGAAGGCCCGGGTGTGGGTCATGTTCACCAGCAGCGTGTCGCCCTGGCGCATCCAGGCGTTGTGACAATCGAACCAGTTGTACTCCGCCCGCACCTGGCTGCCATCATCCAGGAAGACGCCCAGGGGAGCGCCTTCCAGGAAGTCGTCCAGCTGGCTCTGGATGAAGAAATCGCCATAAAGATCACTGCGCCACTGGAAGAGATTGTTGCGCAGGTCCAGCTCCGCTCCCAGGGCGTGCACGCGCCCAAATCCCAGGTAGGGGATCTGCGGCCAGCGCGGCAGGTGGAAGATCGGGTCGATGACCGGCACCATGAGGAAGCTGTTGTTGGCCACCAGCGCCTGGGCGTCCACCACGCTCACGCCCACTTCCGGATTGAGAAAGAGATTGTTCTGCACGCGATTGCCCGTGGAGGAGGCCAGATAGATGCCCGTGGCACCCATCTGCAGGGTGTCGGCGGGGGGCTCGAAGCGGCAGAAGCTCACATCCAGGGGCGTGCCCACCGCCAGAATGCCCGTGCGACAGCGATCGAAGGTGCAGGCCGTGACGGGCAAGGGCGTCTCGTTGCCCAGGTGCTCCAGCTGCACGGCGGTGGAGAACCCTCCAAAGGTGACATGGGACAGGCCCGTCACCTGGGCGTCGCGATGGATGAGCAATCCGGGCGGGCGCCGATCCTCGTCGCGCAGGTGAGTGGCCAGGCTTTGGATGGTGACGGGACGCTCGGCCGTGCCCTGCAGGTCCAGCGCGCCCTCCACCTCCAGCAGCCACTCGTCGCCGGGGCTGGAAGAAGACACCAAACGGCTGCCGGCCTCGATGGTGAGCTGCCTGCCGACGGGAACGCGCAAAGGCCCGCCCAGGAATACGGCGCCCGTCTGGCTGCCGATGACGCCCTCCACTTCACCGGAGAGCACGGTGTAGCGGGGCTGGATTTCCATGTAAAAGGCGCGCTCCAGCAGACCATCGCCATAGGTCACTTCCAGGGTGACGGCCGTGGTGTCCAGCACCAGATCCAGGCGCAGGGAATCCGCCGTCAGGGCCGTCAGCGACTGGCCGTTGAGGCGCGGCCGCATGACGAATTGCTGGGCCGCACCCAGGCGGGTGGAATCATCGTCCTGCACCTTCAGGCGAATGGCGGCCACGGCACCGGTGGACAGCTGGCCCACCACCACGGCGTCGGCGTTCAGGCAATCTCCGCTCTCGCAGGGTTCCACAAGCACCAGGTGGGGAGCCCGGTTGGCCTGGAAATCCACCGGGATCTGCAGGGAATCGCGCACCATCTGCCCGTCGATCTCATTTGCGCCGCGCAGGGTGACGGTCCAGGACCCGCTGCTCTGGCTGTTGGCGGGCCAATTCAAGGCCAGGCGCGTGCGCCCGACCTGGGTCAGGCTCATGCCGGGAGGCGCGCCCTCCATGGTCCAGGTGGCGGGGGGATAGGCCTGCATCTCCACCATGCCCACATAGGGGTAGCCCACCACCCAATCGGTCTGCTGGGGCGGGGCCAAAAACTGGCAGGGCAAGGGATCGCTGCTCGCGTAGTACACGCCCATGTCCGCCACGGTCAAGTCGGGATCCAGGGTGCTGGGATCGCCGGCGTCGATGACGGGCGAATCCTCCAGCGGGCGAAAGTTCTCGTCCAGAAGCGGGTCGCCCACGATGTGGGTGGAATCAGGCGTGATGTAGGTGTACACCTGGTCTCCCGTGGCGTACCAGGCCAGGTGGTTGGTCCACAGACCGTCGGCACCAGGGTAGAAACAGTTGTAGCGGACAAGGGATGCAATGTCAAAAGTGGGATTAAAGAACATCACACCATAGTTCCAATAATTTAC
>Ga0172373_10004667_pt1 | contig 19160 bp, 15 predicted proteins | sample Lak10m_2_FD_114546 | JGI IMG/M metagenome (GOLD analysis project Ga0172373, IMG submission 114546) | Freshwater microbial communities from Kabuno Bay, South-Kivu, Congo - kab_092012_10m | ecosystem: Environmental > Aquatic > Freshwater > Lake | place: Democratic Republic of the Congo...
GAAGGGGCAGGTGATTGAGCTGGAGTCGGAAGGCGGAGTGCCGAAAGGATTTGGCGTGCGGTTATCGGACGAACTTTTGGACTTGGACCGTCCGGTGGTGGTGAAGGTAAACGGCAAGAAGGTTTATTCGGGGCGGGTGGTGCGTCGGGCGACCGACATTTTGACGAGTTTGGACGAGCGATTGGATGCGGCGAGCGCTGCGGTGGCCACCATTGAGATTCGCTAAAAATACTTCAGAAGTTTGTGAAACCTTTAGGTTAAGCTGGTGTGATAGTTTGAGAATCATCGAAACGAGAACGGAACCGAAGAACTATGGCGAATCCCCCTGTGCTGACGGCTGAATTGGAGGCTCCTGGGTATTCGGTATCGGCCATTGCGCGGCTCGCCAGCCAACGAGCGGCCCTGTTGGAACAACTCTCGAGGGTGATCGTGGGGCAGCGGGAGGTGATCGACAACGTGCTCCTGACGATTTTCTGTGGGGGGCATGGGTTGGTGGTGGGGGTGCCGGGGTTGGCGAAGACCCTTTTGATTCGGACCCTGGGGAGGGCTTTGGAGTTAAGCTTTAGCCGGGTCCAATTCACACCGGACCTGATGCCTTCGGATATTACGGGGACGGAGATCATCGAGGAGGATCCGGCGACTGGGAAGAGGAGGTTGGAGTTTTTGCCGGGGCCGATCTTTGCGAACTTGGTTTTGGCGGATGAGATCAACCGAACCCCACCGAAGACGCAGGCGGCGATGCTTCAGACGATGCAGGAGTATGAGGTGAGCATTGGATCGAAGACCCATGCGTTGCCGAAGCCTTTTCATGTTTTTGCGACCCAGAACCCTATTGAGATGGAGGGAACGTATGTTTTGCCGGAGGCGCAAGCGGATCGGTTCATGTTTAGCATCCAGTGCGGTTATCCCAGCCACGAGGAGGAAGCGTTGTTGGTCCGAAACACGACTGGCACGGAAAAACCGGAAATCCAGCCCGTGTTGAACGGGCGCGATCTGTTGGAGATCCAGAAACTGGTGCGCGCGATTCCAGTTTCGGACGAGGTACTGCGGTATGCGGTGCGGTTGGTGGCATCGACTCGGCCAGAGGATCCGAGTGCACCGGGGTTTGTCCGTGAGTTCATTCGGTGGGGTGCGAGTCCGCGGGCGTCGCAGTATTTGGTCTTGGGGGCGAAGGCGCGAGCGGCGGTGGCGGGAAAGCTGTGTGCTGATTTTGAAGGCGTGCGATCGGTGGCGCATCAGGTGTTGCGGCATCGGGTGTTGACGAATTTCAACGCTCGGGCGCAGAAGGTGAGCATCGAGACGCTGCTGGACCGACTGCTGAAAGAGACCCCGACGACGGTTCGATCGTGAATCGAGAATCGGATGATTTGGAACCCTAGGGTTTACAGTTGCTGGGAGTTGAGCATTAGAAGATTTGGCCAAACATGCCTTCGACATTCACGCTTGAGTCTTCGGTGCTATCGGCGGTGGATGATTTGTCGTTGGTTGCGCGTGGGGTGGTGGAGGGGTTTTTTGATGGGCTCCATCGAAGCCCGTTTCTGGGGTATAGCACAGAGTTTTCGGCGTATCGGCCGTATGCGAAGGGCGACAATTTAAAGCATATTGACTGGAAGGTTTGGGGGCGAACGGACGAGTTGTATGTGAAGCAATTTGAGGACGACACGAACGTGCGGTGTCAGGTTTTATTAGACGTGAGTGGGTCGATGGATTTTGGGGCTGGGGACACGAACAAATTTGCGTATGGCCGACTTTTGGCGGCGGCGTTGGCGTATCTGATGGTGAGGCAGCACGATGCGCCGGGCTTAGTTTTATTTGGAGCAGGGGGGAGGCAGGTGGTGCCGCCGGTTGCGGCGCGGCATCAAGCGGAGGAGATTTTCCATGCGTTAGCCAGTGCGCGACCGGGAGGCGTGACGGCGCTGGGGCCGGAGCTGCTACAGATTGTGGACACGATCATGAGGCGAGGATTTGCCGTGGTGATCTCGGATTTTTTTAGCGCGGAGGAGTCGGTCTTTGAACTTTTGCGACGGCTACACGCACGCGGGCAGGAGATTTTGGTTTTCCATGTGCTGGCGCCGGAGGAGTTAGAACTGCCGTATGAAGGGGAATTTTTGATGGAGGACGCGGAGACGGGGGAGGAGATCGTGGTGCATGGGGAGAGTTTTCGAGAGGAGTATCGGACGCGAGTGGAGGCGTTCTGTGATCGGGTGAGAGCAGAATGTGTGCGTTATGAAGTGGAGTATCGTCGGCTCCGGACGGATGAGCGATTGGACCTGGCATTGATGACCTATCTGGAGAGTCGAGCGGCTTACGGCTGACGCGCGCATGATCCCTGCATTCACCAACGCGGCGATGCTGATGGGCCTGGCGGGTTTGGCGGTGCCAGTGCTGATCCATTTGCTGTTTCGACGGAAGAGCCAAAGGATGCGATTTAGCACGGTACGATTCTTCGTGAAGAAGGACGAACGCAGCCACCAGAAGCGGAAGTTAAAGAACCTGATTTTGCTGAGTTTGAGACTGCTTGTGATGCTGTTAGTGGTGCTGGGATTTGTGCGGCCCTACCTGCCTGGGAGCGGAGGTGAGAGCAACGTGGCGGGGCGGCGGCATGTGGTTTTGGTGGTGGACACGAGCCTATCGATGCGCGCGGAGACGTCGCGGGGCAGCCAGTGGGCGCGGGTTCGGCAGGCGGCGTTGGGCATGGTTGAAGAGATGAGGAATGAGGATCGGGTTGCGGTGGTGGTTTCGGGAGGGGTGATCACGAACCTTTCGGGGTGGGTGGAGCCGAGAGTGGCGGGGGAGGCATTGCGCACCTTGGAGGTGGGGGGTGGGCGTGGAGATTTGTTGGAGGGTGTAGGTCGTGCGGGACGGTACTTTGACGATCTGAGAGCGGTTGGCACGCGGGAGGTACGCGTCTTTAGCGATTTGCAGCGACTGGAACCGGACGCGCTGGCGCATTGTGCGATTCCCGAGGACGTGAAGGTGAGTTGCTTTGATGTGGGGGAACGATTCATCCCCAACTTTGCGGTGAGCGATGTGAGCTTGGCGGGGGAGGAGGGAAGTGGTGCGGCGGTATCGGTGCGCAGTTACTCGGATGAGCCCGAGGCGCAGTCGACCTTGCGAGTACGCGTTGATGGGCGCGAGTTGCTGAGCCGCGACGTTCGGTTGGGGGCGGGAGCGACCAGTCAGGTTGCGTTGGGCCAACTACCGTTTGAACCGGGATGGCATTCGGTGGCGGTCGAGTTAGCTATCCGCGATGGGCTCTTGGCGGACAACACGCGGTATCAGACGGTGTATAGGCCCGAGCCTGTGCGGGTGTGGGCGGTGGAAACGCGGGCCGATGCACGGGTTTTTCAAGAGGCGACGTTTTTTTTAAGGACCGCTTTGGACCCTTCCGTGGACACGACGAACCGAAACACGGCGTCGGCGTTTCGGGTGACGAAAGTACCCTTAGCGCGTTTGGTGGGGGAGCTGGAGAGAGACTTGAGCGAGGTTCGGCGGCGGCCTGAGGTTTTGTTTGTGTCATCGATGCGGGACATTCCGAACGGGTTGGGGGCTATATTGATGCGACATGTGAGTGAGGGAGGAGGGCTGGTGATGTTTTTGGGGGAGGCGGTGCGATCGAGTATTTACAATCGGGAACTGGGTGGGTTGCTGCCGGCAGGGATTGGGGAGATGGAGGTCATTGCGGCGGGGGAGATGCCGTGGAGGGTGGGTGCGTTTGACAAGCGATCGGCGATGTTCGAGGCGTTTTTGAAGCCGAACAGTGGTGATGTTCGATTGGCGGAGTTCTATGGGCGGCGCGGGTTGGTGACAAGCCAGGAGGGCCGGACTGTGGCGGAGTTTGACGACGGGGCGCCTCTGATTGTGGAGAAAAGCGTGGGGGCAGGGCGTGTGGTTTTGGTAAATACATCCGAGGACCTCAGAATGGGGGATTGGCCGCGGCACAAGAGTTATGTGCCATGGGTGCACGGGCTCGCGAGCGGGCTGGTACGGCGTACCGGGGAGGAAGCGGCGCGTGTGGCACCGGGCTACGTCTTGGGGGAGGAGATCGATTTGGACTTGGGAGGACGATATGCGGGGCAGACGCTGCGATTGGAGCGGGAAGGAAAAGATGGAGGGGTAGAGGTCCAAGTGGCTTCCTCGGGATGGCTCAAGGATTTGGCGGTGGGGGAGGCGGGTTCATATCGCATCCGCACGACGAAGGGCGAGGACGCATTTCGGTTCAGCGTGAACGTGGACCCCAACGAATCCGACTTGAGCCTGATGTCGCCTGCGGAAGTGGAGACTCGGTTGGGGCGGGTTCCGGCGCAAGTAAACACGGGATTTGGGGTGTGGGTGGAGTCCACAGGACGTGGGCAAGAGTTTTGGCGGGCACTGCTGTGGGCGGCGCTCGCATTGCTGGTGTTGGAACCGTTGGTAGCGAACCGGATGACGGCATGAGCGAAGTTGCGTGATAAAAACTGGCCTATGAGCACTGAACCAAACCAAGTGAAGGCACAATTAGAGGCGGCTGCACGAGCCAAGCTGCGAGCCGGACGTTGGCGTCTGATGTTGATCGGGATGGCTGTGATCGGGGGGGCGCTGATGGTTTCGGCTGGGTTGGATTATGTTTTGGAACTCTCCTCGGGAGCCCGGTGGTTGGGAGTGGGATTGATGGGAGGGGTGGTGATGTGGATGGTATGGGGATGGGCGCGGTCGAGCGCGGAGCGTGAGGCTGGGCTTAAAGCGCCGGCCATGGAGGCGGAGTCGCGGCATCCTGAGATCGGATGTGAACTTTCGACAGCGGCGGAGTATCTTTCGGGAGATCGACAAGCGCGGGCCGAGTATGAGCCGGAGCTGGTACGAGCCTTGGAGGGGCGTGCGGTTATCCATCTGGCGCGGACGTCATTTGATTATGGTCGACTGTGGCGGAGGCCGGCGGTCGGGGTTGGGTTGTTGATGGCTCTGATTGGGATTCTGCTGGTTAGTGTTTCGGGTTCGTTGACTGCCGTTCAGCGCGTGGTTGCCCCGTGGTCGAGTGCGGCTTACACGCGCATGGAAATGAAGTCGGGCGATTTGGAGGTTCCGGTCGGTCGGGATGTGGAGTTGGTGGGGCGAGCTGAGGGGCGTCGACCGAAGTCAGTGTGGCTGGAGCGATCGGTGGATGGAGGCGTTACCTGGGAGAGTGCTCCGATGACGCTGACACCTCAGGGGGACTACAGCACGAAGGTTTCATCGGTGAAACATTCGTTTAGTTATCGGATGAGTGGTGGAGGGGTGGTCTCGCATGGGCGACGGGTGAATGTGTATGTGCCACCGGAGGTGAGTCAGTGGAGCCTGGAGATGACACCGCCGGCTTATACGCGTCGGGGGATGACGAGGCAGGCGCAGCCGGAGCTCAATGTGTTGCGAGCGACCCAGGTGAGATTCGAGGTTCGACCGAATGTGCCGCTGTCGAAGGCGCGGTTACGATTCAAGGACCAGGGAGTTGTCGAGATGACGGCGGACGCGGGAGGGGGATGGGTTGGAACGATGACGTTCGTGAAGCCCTCTGAGTATTGGGTGGAGCTGTATGATGCGAGCGGGCGGTTGGGGGTGAACAGCACACCGTATCAGGTACAGGTTTTGGCGGATGCGGTTCCGCGGGTGGAGATCTTGGAACCTGGAGAAGACATGAGAGCGGAGGCGACGAACCGGATCCCGGTCAAAGTCACGGCTTCGGACGATTATGGCGTGAGCGATCTGAAGCTGGTTTTTCATCGGCTGGGGGACCCTGAGCAATTTATCTCGGGGTTAGCGAGTGGTACGACGAATGCGGAGATGGCGGTGGAGCTGCCGTTAGCACTGATGGGGCTGAAGGAATATGAGATCGTCGCTTACCATGCGGAGGCGAGGGACAACAACACGTTGGACGGACCTGGGTTGGGGAAGTCGCAGGTTTACTTTGTTGAAATCACGAATGAAGAGGGGTGCCTGTGCAAAAAGCCGGGCAAGCCGGCGCAGAAGGTGAATTTGTTGGTGGTGCAGAAACAGATCATTGCGGACACGGTGGCTGAGGCGGGTAAGCCTTCGGGAGAGAAGCTGAAAGAATTGGCGCAGCGACAGAAGGACGCGGCGGACTTTGGTCGGATCTATCTGGAGAGCATGGGACAGGTGGGGACGTCGGCGGCTGCGATGCGGGAGATGGAGCTGGCATTGGCGGACATGACCGAGGCTCACGCACGTTTGGATGCGGGGGACGCGGTGAAGGCGGTTGGACCTGAGGAGAAGGCGTTGGGGCGACTGTACGGCCTATTGAAACGGGTGCCGGAACTGAAGGAGTTGCCTGCGACACCGAAGGAGGCGGCGCAAGCACAACCTGAGCCCGGAGCCAAGCCCCCCGAGAGCCCGTTGCTGAAGGTGGTCTTGGAGGCCATTAAGAAGAAGCCGAAGGAACAACCGGACACGAAGGAGCTGGAGCAGGCGTTAAACGAGGCGAGGGAGCTGGAGCAGCAGGCGAGCTCGTTATTGGGGGTTCAGAACACGGGGGGAGCGGCTGGGAAGAGTGGAGAGGTGAAACTGGATCGGTCGGGTAAATCGGACTTGGCGAAGTCGAATCCGAAAGCGGGTGAGGGTCAGTCGGAGGCTAAGAAACCGAGCCCAGGAAAAGGGGAATCGAAATCGAAAGGCCAGGGAGCAGGTCAGGGGCAGGGAGAGGGACAAGCGCAAAAGCCGGGGGCGAAGGGGAGCGGGGAAGGAAAGCCGGGAGAGGACAAACCTGGGGACGAGGCTGGGTCGGCCGAGCAGGTGGCCCAGAAGCAGGAGGAGATCAGCAAGGAAGCTGCGGCGTTGGCGGAGAAGCTCAGCCAGTTGGCGGGCAAGGGTTCGCGACTCGGGCATGGGGCGTCGAAGAAGATGAGTGAAGCCTCGAAGCAGATGGCGGAGGCGGCGCGAGCGTCGCGGAGGGGGGATGCGCAAGGGGCAGGGACGAAGGGATTTGAGGGGGATGCCTCGATGAACACGGCCATCGCGATGCTGGAGCGCGCCTTAGCGAACCGCCCTGAGCGCGGGAACGTGGCTCAGGAAGAAGCGCCGCGTGAATTTGAGCCCGTGATTTCGGAGTATCTGAAGCGACTATCGTATGCGGAGTGAACCGAGGATCACGATGCGAATGAGGGCGAAGGGGTGAGTCGGAGCTATGATCCAGTATAACTATACCCTGTTATGGCTTTGGATGAGCCTGGGCGCGGCCCTGGTGGTGGGGTTACTGGTGTGGAGCCATGCCCGTGCGAAGGGTAAGCCGGGGTGGGGGATCGGGGTTGGGCTTATTCTACTCCGAGCTGCGGCGTTAGCGGTGGTGGTGTTTTGCCTGATGGATCCGCAACGCGTTGAGGTGATCCGGCACCCGCCCAAGTCGAAGATCGCGTTGGTATTGGACACCTCTCGCAGCATGGGGATTACGGACGTTCCTGGAGGGAGGTTGGAGGCGGCTAAGCGTTGGGTGCAGGAGGAGTTTCGTCCGAGGCTTCCTAAGGGCGGGACCGTGGTGAACTACACGTTTGATGGCGCGTTGGCTTCGGTGGCACGGGTTGACAACACATCGGCAACTGGGGGTGTGACGGCGCTTTCGCTGGCCTTGGAGAACGTGTTGGAGGCGTCGGGCAACGAGTTGCCCAACGGAGTGGTGCTGGTCTCGGATGGGGTGGATACGGTGACTCCAATGCCGGAGACGGTGGCTCGGCTGTATCGACGCAAGGGGGTTCCCATCCACACTGTGACGGTGGGGACGACGAACGAGATGCGGGATGTGGTCTTGGAGAATGTGCAAGTGAAGCGAGCGGTGCCGAATGAAGCTCCGACCCGCATCGTGCTCAATCTGAGGTCGGTGGGGTTCAAGGACGAGCGGGTGCGGGTGGAGATACGGTCGGGGCAGAACGTGGAAGCGGTTCGGGAGGTGCGACTCAACGGCGGGGTGCAGACGATGGAGATGGAGTTTACGCCGCGGCAGAAGGGTTTTCGGGTTTACGAGGCGCAGGTGGGTTCGGTGGCTGGGGAGTGGCTAGCGACCAACAACCGTCGGGCCTTTGGCCTCGAGGTGACGGACCCGAAGCTGAGGGTGCTTTATATGGAAGGCACGCCTCAGCAGCAGGCGAGTCCTAAACCGGAGTGGAAATACCTGAAGGACGCGTTGGAATCGGATCCGAACATTGTGGTGACGACGCTTTACCGGCAGTTGGGGGCGAACGGTCAATTTCTGAACACGGTGGATTCGGATCCGGACACGGGTGAGAAGATCTATCCGGTGGAACATCCGACGCGAGGATTTCCGAAGGATTTGAAGGGATTGCTTGAGTATGACGTGGTGATTCACAGTGACATACGGAAGGAATCGTTTAGCTCGGAGCAACTGAAGAACGTGGCGCGATTTGTGGAGAACTATGGGGGTGGTTTTTTGATGATTGGCGGGAACTCTGCATTTGGGAAAGGCGGGTATCATCGGACCGTGTTGGATCGGATCATTCCGGTGGCGATGGAGCAGGCGCAGGACAGTCAGTCGCGGGAGTTTAAGCCCCGGATTCCGGCCTCGGCGATGAGCCATCCGATCATGAATTTGGGTGCGGATCGGGCGGAGACGCAGATGATTTGGACGCGAAAACTTCCGTCGTTGTATGGGTGCAACCGGGTGGACCGGGCGAAACCGGGCGCGGTGGTTTTGGCGGAGGATCCTGGGTATCGCAACTCGCATGGGGCTGGCGTGGTTTTGGCGGTACAGGATATCGGAAAGGGTAGGAGCATGGCGTTTACGTCGGACACGACGCGCTCTTGGGGGCGAGATTTTGAGACCCTGTGGGGGGAAACGCTGAGGCCTGGTGGGTTGACGGAGGACAACTGCGACTCGCGCTATTACCGGCAGTTTTGGGTGAACGCGATACGATGGTTGGCAGGTGGGAAGGCGGGTCTGACGAACGGTGCGGTGACGTTGGAGCTTGGCAAGGGTTATGCGGCAAAGGGCGAGACGGTGATGGCTCGGGCGGTGGTGCGTGATGCGGAGATGAGAGAGATCACGACGGGGCGGGTGCGATTTGATATGGTGGCTCGAGGGTGGACGAACAGCACTCTGTTGGGGCGGTATGATGCGGCAAGTCGGGCGTATGTAGGGGCTTTGGTGCCTGGCGAGGTTGGGGACTATACAGTGACGGCGATTGCGGAGGCTGGGGGGGTGAAGCGTGGGGAGGATCGCCAACTCCTGACGGTGGAATCCACGGATCCAGAGCTGAGCGAGCCGAGGGCGCGACCGGAATTGATGGCGCGTCTTGCTGCCGACTCTGGAGGGTTGGTGTTTGGAACTGGGCCTAGGAATATGAAGGAACTTGGAACGATCTTTGCGAACGTTCCACCCGAGCGCGCGGAGCGTCGACTCCACTCGTTATGGGACAAGCCAGGTTGGCTGCTGTTGATTTTGGGGCTGCTGGCTATGGAGTGGATTTTGAGGCGAGTGAAGGGTTTGGCATAGGGATGACTGAAGTATGAACGTACGAAACAAACTGCGGAATGGGTGGGCGATGTGGGTGTTGGGATCGGTGATGGGGTGGATGCTGCCGGTTGTGGGGGAAACCCCCGGCACGGCTGGCACGAACCGAGTGGTCACGGGGTTCTCGCACCGACGTGACACGGATGCAAGTGTTCCGTGGTCGATTCAGGTGGTCCAGATGGAGCGAGGGAATGCCGATTACGAATTACTGACGACGATTGGGAACGGGACACGATTTGGGTTGATCACCTTAACCGAGCAGATTCGAGCTATACCGGCGGCGTGGGGGCGACCTTTAGCTGGGGTGAACGGGGATTTTTATCAGAACGAGGCACCTTACGAAGGCGATCCGAAGGGGCTTCAGATTATTCGAGGAGAGTTGGTGAGTGGGCCTTCGGATTGGAGTTGTTTTTGGATGGACCCTGGGGGCGTGCCGCACATGGGCCGGGTCGTTTCGCAGTTTGCGGTGAGCTGGGGAGGTGGGGAGTGGATTCCGCTGGGGTTGAACGAAGATCGTGGGGGGAAGCCAGCGGTGCTGTATACGAGGGCGATTGGGGCGAGCACGCGGACTTCCGGGGGGCGTGAGTTTGTGCTGGAGCTGGACGGAGGAGCGGAGAAGGTGCTGCATCCCAGTGAGTCCTATGCCTTGCGGGTTCGGCAGGTGGCGAACCGCGGGGATACGGCTGTTCCGACGAATGGATGGGTATTGTCGTTAGGGCCGCAGGTGGTCTCGAAGGGTAAAACCCCGGAGGTGGGGGAGACGGTGAAGCTCACCTTTGCGACCACGCCAAACTTGAGAGGCGTGCAGACGGCCATCGGCGGTGGGCCGGCATTGATTCACGAGGGTAAGATTCTACAGAACTGGCGTACACCCCATATGCGGCATCCTCGGACTGCGATGGGCTGGGACAAGCGTTGGATCTATCTGGTGCAAGTGGATGGTCGACAGATCGGTTTTTCGGCGGGAATGACCTTTGGGGAGTTGGCGGACTATATGTTGAAGCTCGGCTGTGAGGAAGCGTTGAATCTGGACGGCGGTGGGTCTTCGAGTTGCTGGGTGTTGGGGGCGGTGCGAAACAACCCGAGCGAAGGGCGGGAGAGAGGGGTTGCCAACGGGCTGATTGTGATGCAGAAGCCGAAGCGAGAAGACTAATTCGGGGGAGTTTAACGCGGAGGCGCAAAGGGCCAGAGGCGCAGAGGAATTGAATCTATCTCGATGGAGTTAGGGGCACGGTTTGGCGTGTGGAGTCGCCCCTTCAACTGATGGAGAGTAGTCTGCCCCGCCCTCGCGTCATTCGGCGTTTCCGTCTTTACCTTGAATTCCCGCTCCATAGGAAAGGACAAGCCGGACCTTCGGAGGGGCTTAACGAACCTTTCCCGCCGCTCCCCTGTGGTCTGGGGAGGGCGAAGGTTCGTAAGAGGCTGGCCCTTGCGTGTGAGCCTCAGAGCTTCAGGTGCTGCCAGATGTCGGCGGGAGAGAGTCGGAGGTTGATGTAGAAGGTGCCGAACTCGCCGAATCGGGCGCTGACTTCGTCGAAGCGCATTTCGTAGATGATTTCCTTGATGGGATCGAGCTGATGAGCGACGAGCGTGACGCCCCATTCCCAGTCATCGAGTCCTGTGGAGCCGGAGATGAGCTGGGTGACGCGACCGGCGTATTTTCGGCCGACGCGGGCATGGCCGCCCATGAGTTTTTTACGGGTATCGAAATCGAGCATGTACCAATTATCGCCGAGCAACCGACGTTTGTTCATGGGGTAGAAGCACATGATCTCCCAGTCGGGTAGTTCGGGGTAGAGCCGGTAGTGCCGGTATTCATCCATCTTGGCTTGGAGTTCGGCGAGGCGTTTGGAGTGGGCCTCGGAGCCGGGCTCGAGTTTTTCATTGGCCACCATGCGCAAATTGTCCTCCTCGGTGGGCATGTATTCGGTCAGTTCGGTGACGCTGAGGTAGGAATAGACGGTGGAGAGAATTCCTGGGGGGAAGCAGGCTTCGAGGTCGCGGTGCATTTGGCCGAGTTCACCGAGTTCTTTGGCGAGCAGGAAGAAGGCGAGGTCGGCTTTTCCGCCGACGTTGGCGTAGGTGCAGAGTCGAGGGGTGGAATCGGCGGCATTGGCTTTGCAGAGCGCCTCGAGATTGGCGAGTGCTCGGGCCGATTCGCCGACGGGCAGGGCGGCCCAACGTGCGCGGTCGATTCGGTAGAATAGGTGCATCACGTGGATGCCAGCGTTCAGTTTAACGATAGGTAGTGACATAAAATGGGGGGCGTGAAGGGATTGAGTCAGGACTCTAGAGGGTGAGGTGATGTGGATGTCACTCCACTTCGAGCACACGATCGAGCAGACGTGGGAGTTGAGAGATAATGGCGGCCTCGCTGGCGATGAGAGTGACGCCGGCGGCGGTGGCGACTTCGGCGAGGTGAGTATCGTTGGACGGCGCGTAGGCGAGGATGGGGATATGCGCGGTGGTGGGGCTTTGGCGGAGCCGAGTGATGGGTGGGCCGGGGTCGGTGGAGGTGTAGACGAGATCCATCACCACGACGATAGCTTTTTCGCGTTCGGCGACATCGCTGAGCGGGGCGGGTTCGCTGAGTACATGCACCCTATAGCCCAGGTCTTGCAGGCGGTTGACCACCTGGGATCCTGGCATCATCTGCTCGTAGACCACGAGCGCCAGCGGCTTCGTCATGGTGGAAGCATTAGCTGGGCGGGCGGCGAGCTCAAGACTTGAGTTGGAGAATTCGAGGGGGACATGGGGGGGATTAGCGGGGAGGCGTGGGGAGTGAGGAGGAGGACATGGGCGGCCGGCAGGGGCGCCGGTGGTCATAAGGCTTGGGGGCTTCCCAAGGCCGGCAAGGGTGCCGGCGCTCCCAGGGCTTGGGGGCTGCCCAAGGCTGGCAAGGGTGCCGGCGCTCCCAGGGCTTGGGGGCTCTCCGAGCGCGGCAAGGGTGCCGGTGGTCCCGGGGCTTGGGGGCTTCCTGAGGCCGGCAAGGGTGCCGGCGCTCCCGGGGTTTGGGGGCTTGGGGCCGGAGGGAGAGTTTGAAATCGGGTGGGGGACTCGCCAGTGTGTGGGTTCTTTTTAATGAGCGTGGAACTGACGGAAGCATTTTTGGCGAAGATCGCGGGTTGGGAAGCGATGAAGAGCGCACGTGGGTTGGTGGCTGCGGATCGGGTCTCAGCTGTGACCTGGGAGCCGCCGATGCTGAAGGGCGTGGTGCAGGAGGGACAGAGCTCGTATCGCGCAGGGCTGGTGATTAAAGGAGCGATCGAGATTGAGAACCTGTGCACGTGTCGACAGTCGCGGCAGTGGGGGATGATCTGTGCGCACTCGGTGGCGGTGGGGTTGGGGTATTTGACTAGGCGAGGATCGGGGTCTGGGTCTGGGGTGGGTGCGACTGCGGGGGGGAGTCAACGGTCGTCGGGGTCGAGCCTAGGCTCGACGAAAGAGGTTGGACCGGCGGGGGTGGCTGGAGCGCATCCGAAGACAGAGGTGAAGTCGTCGGCAGTTGCGACGCCATCGCTCACACGAACGGTTTATGGAGGAGAGGCAGGGGAGCGTGGGCGGTTAGCGACGCTGCATATCATTTTGCCGCCGCTGTTGGGGAACGGGGCTCCGCGCGGGGTGGTGATGGTGTATTTCGAGGCCACGACGGTGAAAGGGCGACGGCCGTTGGACACGCTGACGCGGGAGGGAGAGTGGAGTTTTGACGAGGCGGATTTGAAGGCGTTGGATGCGATTGAGGCGGTGAGCGGGGGAGGCGCGCCTGGGTTTATGCAGGTGACGGTGGCGGACTTTCAGCGATTGGCGGTGTCGTGGGTGGGGCATCCGCGCGTGACCTTGGGCAAGAGCCAGTCGGTGAAAGTGTTATCGAGCCCGTGGGCACCGCCGATGGTGGTGCGGTTGGAGTCGAACGGCGAGATGGTACTTCGTGGCAAGGCTGTGGGGGTGAAGCCGGCGATGTTTCGAGGTGGGGCTGGGGCGTGGGTGTTCACTGGGACGACCCTACAACCGATGATTGGCGGGGTGTGGATTACGGAGGCCTTGGCGGGATTTGTTCGATTGGCGCGGGTGGATGTGCCGATTTTTCTAAGCCGAGACTGGCCGGGTTTGATGGGGTTACCAGGCATGGAGTGTAACTTTCGGTTGGAGGATTTTCGGCTCAGTCCGGTGGCTCCGCGATTTGTGTTGGAGCTCGTGGGAGGATTGGCCCGGTTGCAGGCACGGCTGCAATGTTCGTATGGGGGACGGACGATGACGGTGGGAGTGGCGTCGAAGGACGAAGGCTTGTGGATACCGGATCCGAGCGATGCGAAGGCGTATTCGACGCGCGATGTGGTGGCGGAGCAGGCAGCCTTGGGTCGGTTATTGAGAAACGGGTTTCAGGGGCCCGACCCGCAAGGGAGATATCTGCTGAGCGGGGAGGAAGGCGTTTTGAGATTTCTGGCGCGGGAATATCCGAAGTTGGAGAAAGAGTGGACGGTGACTTTGGAGGAGCGTTTGGAGAGAGCGGTTGGGCAGGGCATTGAGCGGGTGGATCCGCGGTTCCAAATCGTGACCTCTGGGGAGCAATGGTTTGACCTCCATGTGAGCTATACGACGCAGGGAGGGGAGACACTGCCGACGGCGGAGATTCAGCGATTGGTGCGATCGGGGCAGGGGCACACGCGTTTGAGGAACGGTAAGCTGGCGATTTTGGACACGGGAGCGGTGGAGGAGTTGCAGGAGATCCTGGTGGACTGTGCGCCGCAGCAGCACGACGGCACGTTTCGGGTGGCTCAAGCGCAGGCGGGGTTTTTGGATGCGAGCTTGCGAGCGCATGAGGCCTGGAAGGTGAGTGCTCCGGGGGCTTGGAAGGAACGTGTGGGCAAGCAAACGGGAGAGGTGGAGTTGGTGCCTTCGGACTTGGGCGATCTCAAGGACATCTTAAGACCGTATCAGGCGGCAGGGGTGGGGTGGTTGGAGTTTTTGAGAAGGTCGGGCTTTGGCGGCATCTTGGCGGACGAGATGGGGTTAGGAAAGACGGTGCAGACGCTGGCCTTTTTGCGCGTGATCGCGTCGGAGTTAAGGGCCGGGAAAGCGCGAGGTCGGTTAGTGGCGTTGATCGTGTGTCCGACGAGTTTGGTCTACAACTGGGTTTCGGAGGCGGGACGATTTGTGCCGGAGCTGAAGGTCCTTGCGATCAACGGCCCACAACGCGCTACGGCGTTTGCGACGATAGCAGAGCACGATGTGGTGGTGACGAGCTATGCGTTGCTCCGTCGGGACGCGGAGAAGTATCGAGGGGTGGAGTTTGACACCTTGGTGTTGGACGAGGCGCAGCACATCAAGAATCGGCAGACCCAGAACGCGCAGGCGGTGAAGGCCGTGCGTGGCCAGAATCGATTTGTCCTGACTGGCACCCCGCTGGAGAACTCGGTTTTTGATATCTGGTCGATCTTTGATTTTCTGATGCCCGGGTATCTTGGGAATGCGGATCATTTTAAGGAACGCTATGAAATCCCGATCACGCGGGAGAAGGATGCTGCGGCCCAGGCTCGGTTGTCGAAGCGCCTTCGACCCTTAATGCTTCGTCGGCTCAAGCGGGATGTGGTGAAGGAACTCCCGGAGAAGATTGAGCAGGTGGTCTTCTGCGAGATGTCGGCGGAGCAGTCGGGGATTTATCGGCAGATCCTGGATGCGGGGCGGCGGGAGGTCTTGGAGGCGGCGGGTCAGCAGGGGGCGGGGAAGGGGCGGATTGCGGCTTTGAATGCCCTCCTGCGTTTGAGGCAGGCGTGCTGTGATCTTCGGCTGTTGAAGCTGCAAGGGTATGAGCCGAAGGAGTCTTCGGCGAAAGTGGATGTGTTTGAGGAACTGCTGGAGGAGATCATTGATGGCGGGCACCGAGTTTTGGTCTTTAGCCAGTTTGTGTCGATGCTCGCGATCCTCCGGGAGCGGTTGGATGCGAGTGGGACGGCGTATGCGTATCTGGATGGGTCGACTACGAACCGTGGGCAGGAGGTGGAACGGTTCCAGAAGGATACATCGGTGCCGGTGTTTCTAATTTCGCTCAAGGCGGGCGGGACGGGTTTGAACCTGACGGGGGCGGACACGGTGGTTCATTTTGATCCGTGGTGGAATCCGGCGGTGGAGGATCAGGCGACGGATCGGGCGCACCGGATCGGGCAATCCAAGCTGGTGACGAGTTATAAGCTGATTACGCGGGGATCGGTGGAGGAAAAGATTCTCAGCTTGCAGGGACGGAAGCGGGAGATGATCCAGGCGATGTTAGGGGGCGAGGAGAGTTTGGTTGAGGCTTTGACTTGGGACGAGATGCAGGAGTTGCTGTCGGGGTAGGATAGGATAGGAGCGAGGCTTGTGGTGAGCGGCGTGGAGTTGGGCTACTGCAACCATTCGTGCAGGTGGGAGGCGACGAAGACGTCGTCGGTGAGCTCAGGGTAGGCTTGGCGGGCGCGATGGATTTCGTTTTGCTGACCTGGGGAGAGTGTTTCGTGCTCGTTGAGGCACCAGACGCCGTCGAGCAGGCCTTGTTGGCGGAGCACCTCGTGGATGCCGGGGATGCAGCCATGGAACTGATTGGCGGCGTCGAAAATGGCGGCGTTGGCTTGGGTGAGGCTTGCACCGAGAGCGAGAAGGTCCTGGGGGATGGGTTGTTGGGATTGGCGGAGGTGTCGGCACAGATCGACTAATTCGACCGCGCGTTGGGTCCAGACGGCCCATTGACCGAGAAGGCCGCCGACCATGTGACACGTCACGGGAGAGCCCTCTGGGGTTTTGAAGCGGAAGGGGGTGGTGAGGTCGGAGACGATGTTGTCGTCGTTGCCGGTGTAGAGCGCGATATCCGAACGACCTGAGGCAGCGGCGGCGCGGAGGACATCGAGGGTTTGGTAGCGGTTGAAGGGAGCGATCTTGATGGCGACCACATTCGGGATGGTGAGGAATCGAGACCAGAACTCGAAGGAGAGAGGGCGGCCGCCGACGGCGGGTTGGAGGTAGAAACCGAAGAGCGGTAGGATTTGGGAGAGGATTCGGCAGTGATCGAGCGCAGCTTGTTCGGGTTGGTTTACGAAGGCGGAGAGGCTGATGAGGGCGGCATGAAATCCGAGACGTTTGGCTAGCGCGGCCTCTTGGGAAGCTTGATCCGTGTTGCCACAGACACCGGCGATCCGGACGAACGAGGGTGGGGTTTGAAGACGGTTGAGTTCCTCGGCGGCCAGCGAGAGGATGGGTTCGAGGAGGTTATGTTTGGGATGGCGAATTTCGAATTGCGTGGTGTGGACACCGACCGCGAGACCGCCGGCTTTGGCGGCGACGTAGTAGCGAAGAAGTGCGCGCTGACGACGTTCGTCGAGATGGCGAGAAGCGGTGAGCGCGAGGGGGCATGCGGGGATAGCGAGTCCGGTTTGGAGTGATTGGTTCCAAGTCGGAGTGGAGGATGAGGGAGGGAGCACGGTTGAGCTGAGGCCTGATCCGGAGACTAATAACGTCCGTCGCGGGACTCGAAGTGTGTTGGTTTGTCGAGAGTTGGTTTGGAGTTTTTGATCCACTCAGCGGTCCAATCGATGAGTGTGGCAGTGGGGATGATGGGAGAGCCGAGGGTGCGTGTGGCGCGATCGACATTGCCGAGGCAGGCGGTGGGCGCTTCGTGGCCGATGAACTGTGGGGGTTGGTTGAACACGCGACCGAACTGAAGAGCGACCTCGCGGGTGACGAGCGTTGAGGGGCCGGTGAGGTTGAACACTTTTGGGGGCACGGATGCGTGATCCATGGAGAGAAGCGATAAGGCATTGGCGTCCCCTTGCCAGATGGCGTTGAAGCAGCCCATGGAGACATCAACGGGTTGGTTTTGGAACACGCGTAGCCCAATATCAACCAGGACTCCATAGCGTGGTTCGCAGGCATAGAAGAGTCGGAGAAGCGTAGTAGGGTTTTGGTTACGCTGGGCGTGGAACTCGAACATGCGTTCGCGTCCGAGGCAGCTCATGGCGTATTCGCCGACGGGGTTGAGAGGGGAGTTCTCGGAAGCGCCGCCGGAGTGGGTAGGGACCCAGCCGTAGACGGTCCCTGTTGAGAAAGCGGTGATACGGCTGCGAGGGAACCGTTGGCACACTAAGGCAGGGAGGAGGGAGTTCATGGCCCAGGTCAGCGGTTCGTTACCGGTGGCCCCGAACTTCATACCGGCGAGAAAGAGGATGTGTGGGGCTTCAGGCAGAGCGAGGAGGTCGGGGGGAGAGAGGAGGTTGCAGGCGATGGTGCGAATCCCTTCGTGTTCGAGTTGGGATTTGACGATCGCGTTGGAGAACCGGGAGGCGGCGTAGATGGTGCGTCGGACACCGGCTTGTCGCGAGGCTCGGGCGAGCATCGTGCAGAGCGACGGTCCGATCTTTCCTGCGGCTCCGAGCACGAGGACATCGCCACTCAAGCGGCTGGCGAACTCGACGACGGGGTCGGTGGGACGACTGAGCATCTCCTCCAGGACGGCCACGGAAGGGATGGATGATGGGAAACTCATACGCGAGGAATCGAGGCTCGGCTGCGGTTCACCGGGGTGGCGTGGTGGGGGTGGTAGCGTTCACGGGCTGAAGGTCGGGCAGGGAAGGAAGTTCGAGCAGCGGTCGGCGTTCTGGATGTGGCGGGCGTGTGAATGGAGTGCCGTATTTTGTATACCCTTCGACGTAACCGCCGTGGGACAGGAAGAACCCGTCCCCTTCGAGGCCCATGAAGCGGTCGATACGATCGGCTTTGCCGGTGGGATCGTGACTGAACGTGGCGGTAGTTAACTCGGCCCAGGTTCCATCGGAGGATTTGATCCATTGGTTTCCGAAAAGCGCTTTGCGTCGGAGGTGGCCGGTGGAGCCCCAAAAATTTTCACTGAAACTGTAGAGCCCGCGCATGTAACCACCTTCTTTCGGAGCTTTCCAACTCGAGATGAGCATCCACGCGTTCCGGTCTGGGTGAAAGTAGAAGCCGGAATACACCGTGTGGGTGGCGTCGACGGGGGTTGCGGAGACGAAGAATTTCTGAGTTTGAGGCGTTTTCCAGAGATACTTCAGATGACTATGACCACCCGTGCCTTCGTTTCCGAAATCGCCCGAGAAGACGTTGTCGCCCTTGGCGATGAGGGTCACGCGGTCTTGGGTTTGGACCTTTTGGCGGTCGACTGCTTCATTACCGCTGTCCCAGACGCTGAAGATGATTCGGCGTTCGGTGGCGCTATTGACCTGCATACCGAAGTAACCTTGATGCCAACCACAAGCCATGTAATAGGTGTGGATTGGGTCCTCTTGGGCGGTGATCTCGCAGTAGAATCCAGCGACTTGTTGGTTGGTGGAGACGGGGTAGGCGAGGTGGACCGAGGCTGCGTTGCGTGGGGTTTTAAATTGAAGTGTGCTTTTTCGCTGGCGGGGCCGGAGAGGGAGAGTGCGGAGACGGAGAGACCAGATGCGGAAATCGGTCCGATGAGAGACAATTCGAAACGATGGAAGCCGGGTTGAATGATATCGAACTCGCCGAAGTCCAGAGCACTGGGGGAGGAGGCAGGCGTTGAGGTTATGGTGACGCGGCGCGGCGCGCCATTCACGCTGAGCTGCATGGAGCCGGTGAGGTTTGAGCTCCGATCGAGTTCTATGGAGCAGGAGAGTTTTCCTGTGGTGGTCAGGTTGCCATACCAAACGAA
>Ga0172373_10004670_pt1 | contig 19146 bp, 16 predicted proteins | sample Lak10m_2_FD_114546 | JGI IMG/M metagenome (GOLD analysis project Ga0172373, IMG submission 114546) | Freshwater microbial communities from Kabuno Bay, South-Kivu, Congo - kab_092012_10m | ecosystem: Environmental > Aquatic > Freshwater > Lake | place: Democratic Republic of the Congo...
ATTCATCACTCATATTTGTGGGCAACCTACCAATTATTTGAAAGACGTTAAAAATATTTTGGAACTAGAAAAACCACAACTTTTTATTTGTGGTCATTCTCATATTTTAAAAGTCATGTATCAACCAAAATACGAGGTGCTCCACATGAATCCTGGGGCGTGTGGTAAACATGGTTTTCATCAGGTTAAAACGGCCTTGCGCTTTACCATTCACTCTTCTGAAATAAAAGATTTGGCAATTATTGAACTTGGTAAACGAATTTCTTGAACTAAACCCAAAGAAAAAAGCCTCTAAAAACTAAATTTTAGAGGCTTTTTATTTAATTAAAGTCTGATTATAAACCTAATAAAACTTCTTCTGGAACTTTTCCTCCAAACAACATACGACTAGGATTTTCTAACATTTCTTTTACTTTAACTAGGAATCCAACAGATTCTCTTCCGTCAATGATTCTATGGTCGTAACTAAGTGCAATGTACATCATTGGACGAATAACTACTTGTCCGTTAACGGCCATCGGACGTTCAACTACATTATGCATACCTAAAATAGCACTTTGGGGAGGGTTAATAATCGGAGTACTCATCATACTACCAAACACGCCTCCATTGGTGATTGTAAAAGTCCCACCTTCCATGTCGGCAATAGTTAATTTACCATCACGAGCTTTAATCGCTAAATCTTTAATTCCTTTTTCGATATCTGCTAAACTCATTAATTCTGCATTACGTAATACAGGAACCATTAACCCCTTTGGGGCACTTACTGCAATGCCAATATCACAATATTTATTATACACTAATTCGTCTCCATCGATCATGCCATTTACAGCTGGATAATGAAATAAAGCTTCTGTAACAGCTTTTGTAAAGAAGCTCATAAAACCTATGTTAGTTCCATAAACTTCTTTGAATTTATCTTTGTATTTGCTACGAATAGCATAAATTTCACTCATGTCAACTTCATTAAAAGTTGTTAACATGGCTGTTTCGTTTTTTACAGATACTAAGCGTTTGGCAACAGTTTTACGTAAAGAGGTCATTTTAGATCTGTCTTTTTCTCTTCCTCCTTGCCAGCTATTACTAAGTACTTTTGAAGCTGTTGGTAATCCATTGGATAAAGCTGCTAAAACATCTTGTTTAGTGATGCGCCCATCTCTACCGGTTCCATTTAATTGACCTGCTTGTATATTGTTTTCAGCCATTATTTTAGCAGCTGCAACACTTGGTGTACCTGTTGCGTAAGACGCAGATGCGGGAGCAGAAGTAGTTTTTGTATCTTCTTTTTTTACTTCCACTTTTGCTTCTGTTTTTTTAGTTTCTTCAACAGCTTTTGACTCAGGTTTAAAGGATGTGTCAATTTTCACAACAACTTGACCAACTTTTACTGTATCACCCTCTGCTGCTAAAACTTCGATTTTACCTGATTCTTCAGCATTCAATGTTAAAGTTGCTTTATCAGAATCTACTTCTGCTAAAACATCATCTTTTTCAACGATATCACCAGTGTTTTTTACCCAACGAGCAATAACAACTTCTGTGATTGATTCGCCTGGACTTGGTACTTTTAATTCTACAATAGCCATATTCTTATTAATGATTTATGATTTATGAAATCAGCGTTATTTTTAATAAAGTAAGTACTGACTTTTTATTTTATTTTTATTTTACTAATGTTTTAGAAAAAATGCTAAACATAATTTCCTCATTTTCAGAATTATGTCTTTTGCTAAATCCTGTTGCCGGACTAGCGGCTTCATTTCTACCAAAGTATTTTAAGTTTAGTGCTCTTAAATTTTTATCTACAAAGCGCCAAGGTCCCATATTTTCTGGTTCTTCTTGAACAAATAAATAATCGGTTGCTTTGTTATATTTTTTTAGAATAGCATCTATTTGATTTTGAGGAAATGGATATAATTGTTCTAAACGAACAAAGGCAATATCTTCTACCCCTTCTTTTTCACGACGTTCGATTAAATCGTAATATATTTTACCTGAGCAGAAAGCAACACGTGTAACATGGTTGGCATCAATCGTATCGTCTAATACTTCTTTGAAGTTAGAAGTTGTAAAATCGGAAAGTTTACTAACACAAGTAGGGTAGCGTAATAATTTTTTAGGGGTAAAACAGATTAAAGGTTTGCGGAAGTCGCGTTTTAGTTGGCGACGTAAGACATGAAATTGTTGTGCAGGCGTAGTTGTATTTACTATTTGCATATTGTTTTCAGCACATGCTTGTAGGAAACGTTCCATGCGAGCACTTGAATGTTCAGGGCCTTGTCCTTCATAACCATGAGGTAACAGTACAACCAATCCATTCATTCTTCTCCATTTATATTCTGCTGACGTTAGATATTGGTCAATAATAATTTGTGCACCATTGAAAAAATCACCAAATTGAGCTTCCCAAATAGTAAGTGAATTAGGTGCAGCAAATGCATAACCATATTCAAAGCCCAATACACCGTATTCGCTTAACAGTGAGTTGTATATATGAAGGTTAGTATTTGCATTTATATTGTTTAACGGTGTATATTCTTCTTCACTATCTTCTACTTTAACTACAGCATGGCGATGAGAAAAAGTTCCACGCTCTACGTCTTGTCCGCTGAAGCGAACCGGATGACCTTCTCTCATTAATGTGGCATAAGCCATTAACTCGCCCATTGCCCAATCGTAATTATCATTAGCAATCATGGCTTTACGGTCATCAAATAATTTTTGTATTTTATTGAAAAACTTTTTGTCTTTTGGTAATTCAACAGATTTTTTCGCTATTTCTAAAAATAATTCTTCATTAACCGCCGTATCCGGAGATTTATCAAAATCATTTTGATTAGACATTCTGATTCCTTTCCAATTCCCTTCTAAGAAAGAAGTAATTTTAGCTTTTTCCGTTTTTTTAGCTTCGTCTAAGTTAACATCTAATTCAGCTTTAAATGCAGTTTCAATAGCTTTAGCTTCATTTACTAGCTCTGAATTTTCAGTCTTTAATTTTTCAACGTAAATCTCTTTTGGATTAGGGTGCGCAGCAATGGCTTTATACAACAAAGGTTGAGTGAAGCGAGGTTCATCTCCTTCGTTATGACCGTATTTTCTGTAACATAAAACATCTATAAATACATCTTTATGAAAGGTTTGGCGGAATTCCATGGCCAATTTGGATATGAAACACAACGCTTCTACATCATCTCCATTTACGTGAAATACCGGACTTAATACTACTTTAGCAACGTCGGTGCAGTAGGTTGATGAGCGAGCATCTAAAAAATTAGTGGTAAAACCAACTTGGTTGTTTATCACAAAGTGAACTGTACCTCCTGTTTTATAACCATCTAATTGACTCATTTGAACCAATTCATATACTAAGCCTTGACCCGCAATAGCTCCATCACCATGTAAAATAACAGGACACGCTTTTGAATTATCTCCATTGTGGCGACTGTCAATTTTTGAACGAACAATACCTTGTACAACAGCAGCTGAAGTTTCTAAATGCGAAGGGTTAGGGGTTAAACTAATGTGAACTTTTTTTCCATCATCACTTAATTGGTCTGATGAATAACCCATATGGTATTTCACATCTCCATCAAATAATGAATCTTCGCTAGGCCTGCCTTCAAACTCAGTAAATACATCTTTATAGGTTTTATTCATTATATTAGTTAGGACATTTAATCTACCACGATGAGCCATCCCTATTACATAATCTTCAATGCCTAAATTAGCTCCGTGTTCCATTAAGGTGTTCATTGCTGGTATTACTGCTTCTCCTCCTTCTAAAGAAAAACGTTTTTGTCCAACAAATTTTGTATGAAGATAATTTTCAAATACAACAGCTTGAGTTAGTTTTTTAAGAATGACTCTTTTCTCATTGGTAGAAAAAGCTGGAGTATTTTTGTTTTTTTCCATCCGCTCTTGTAACCATTTCAAAATTTTTGGTTCACGCATGTATAGATATTCTGCGCCTATACTTTGGCAGTAAGTACTATCTAAATGGGAAATAATATCTTTTAATTTGGCATTTCCTATTCCAATTTCATTTCCAGCCTGAAAAACAGTTTCTAAATCATTTGCTGATAATCCAAAATTTTCGAGTGCCAAAGTGGGTTCGTAAGTACGACGTTGACGAACTGGATTTGTTTTTGTAAATAAATGCCCACGCTGTCTATATCCGTTAATTAAACTAAGGACTTTAAATTCCTTTGTAACATTTTCAGGTATTACATTGCCTTCTGTTTCATAAGAAGTACGAGCAAATTCAAATCCTTTAAAAAAATCTCTCCAAGAGGCATCTACGGAATCAGGATTTTGAGTGTATTGTAAAAATAAACTTTCAATAGCGTTTACATCGCTTGTGCCAACATAAGAAAATTTGTCCATTTTAATTCTAGCTAAAATAAGCCCCAAATTTAAGGATTTTAATGGAATTTAAATGTAAATAAATCGTGTTGTAACTGTATTTGATGGATTATTTATTTTTTACATCCATTTTTTACGTTTAAAATAAATAATTAATCCTGTAATAATTCCAAGCATAACTCCCCATATTACAAAATAGCCGTTTTGAGTTTTTAGCTCGGGCATATTTTCAAAATTCATTCCATAAACGCCTGCTATGAAAGTTACCGGAATAAAAATAGAAGACATTATTGTTAAAACTTTCATTACCTCATTCATTCTGTTAGCATTTGTACTAAGATATATATCCATAATGCCTGATAATAAATCTCGGTATGTTTCTACGGTATCAATGATACGGGTTACATGATCACTTAAGTCTCTTAGGTAAATATCACTTGATGATTTAATTAAGCTGGTTTCTGAACGAACCATATTACTAATCATGTCGCGCATTGGCCAAACTTGTTTTCGTAAATAAATCATGTCACGCTTTAAGTGGTATAGTTGAAGAAGAGATTTTTTATCGGAATGACTGATTATATCCTCTTCAATCTCCTCAATTTTATCCCCAATTTTTTCTATAGCCATAAAATAACAATCAACAACCGCATCCATCAGAGCATAAGCTAAGTAATCAGCCCCCAATTTTCGGACTCTTCCTTTACCTTGTCTCAATCTATTTCGGATAATGTCAAAAGCATCTCCACCATGAGGTTCTTGAAATGATAAAACAGTGTTTTCACATAATACAATTGATAGTTGTTCAGATTTTAAATCAGTAGTGTATGTTATCATTTTCATAATAGCCACTACATAGTGCTCATAATCTTCAAATTTAGGTCGCTGATCAGTATGAACAATGTCTTCCATAGTTAGAGGATGAATTTTATAGATTTTACCGATAGCTTCAATTAACTCAGGCTTATGTAGTCCTTCTACATTGATCCATTTAACCATATTTGGTTTAACATGAGACACGCAATCCGATAAATCATAATATTCATCTTCAAAATATTCTGATTCGTTGTATTCAATCAGTGTAATTTTAATTCTACCGGTTCTTTCTTTACCGGTGTAAGTTACTGTTCCCGGAGGAGAGCCAATATGAGCAAGTTTTCTTTTCAAATTAAAACACAATAGTTATCTATACATTTTATTCTATTTCATTTATCTCATTTTTCATTACCATCTGAACGGTATATCTACTTCTTTGTTCTAGCAAAATTATTTTTTGTTTTGTTAGTTCATCAATTGTTTCTTGCGTATAATAACGAACTGTCATTAATTCTAAGCCCAAATTGTATAGTACATTGAATTGTTTTTTTAGTTCTGTAACTAAATTTTGAATTTTAAATTCATGGTTATCACAACATACCGAAAAACTGATGGCGGACAATTGCATTAAGTTAATTTTTACTCCAATTTTCGAGAATGTTTCAAAAATATCACTCAAATTATCTTCGGCAATAAATGAAAAATCTTTTGGTTGAATTGATATTAAAACTTGATCTATTTTGAAGATATATGAAGGGATATTTAATCTTTTTTCTCCCTCTTTAATTACCGTGCCATTTTCCTTTGGCTTTAAAAAAGACTTTACGTATAGTGGTATTTGTTTATTTTGAAGTGGTTTTATTGTTTTTGGATGAATAACAGTAGCTCCATAGTATGTTAATTCAATGGCGTCATGATAGGTTAGTTCATCTATTTTTTGCGTGTGTGAAAACCATTTTGGATCCGCATTCAATACTCCAGGCACATCTTTCCATATCGTGACGTTAGTTGCATTAAGACAGTAAGCTAATATGGATGCAGTATAATCAGAACCTTCGCGCCCCAAAGTAGTGGTAAAATTTTCTGAAGTTCCTCCGATAAATCCTTGAGTAATGAGAAGGTCGAATGAATTGAATAACGGAACTAAATCTTTTTTAATCAAATTTTCGGTTAATATAAAATCAACTTTACCTTCTCTGTAACTATTGTCGGTTTGAATCAATCCACGAGCATCTACCCATTTATTTTTAAGCCCTATTTCGTTTAGATAGGCAGAGATTATTTTAGTAGAAATTACTTCTCCAACACTTACAATTTGATCATATTCATAGTCAAAATTATTTGATGGCTCTCCCTCAGTAGCCCAGTATAGTTCTACAAATGTATTTTCTAGTTCGGTAAAAACAGGATGAGAGTGATTTGCAAACAGCTCTTTGCAAATATTCAGATGATAATTTTTAATTTCTTCTAAGATAACATCCGGTTTTTCTGTTTTATAAAAAAAAGCTTTTGCTAATTTTTCTAAAGCATTTGTTGTTTTACCCATAGCCGAAATAACAACACTAATTTTTTCATCCGGAAATTGTTTTACAACTTCCACCACATTTTTTACGCCATTAGCATCTTTTACGGATGCGCCACCAAATTTGAATACTTGCATAGTTAAAAAATAGCTCAAAGATACATCAGTAAGTGTTTTTGTAAGCAGTTAATTAGAATTGTTTTGTTAATTTGTTGATAAGATTGAAAAAAAGTGTATATTTGTCGTCCATTTTGGAGTAAACTATGGGTAAAAGTCAGTATAAAATTCAATTCGGCGGGTTATCAATAGGTACACATCAATTTGAGTTTGATATTAACAATAAGTTCTTTGAACAGTTTAGCCAAAGTGAGTTATCAGAAGCCGATATACATGTTTGCGCACAATTGGTAAAACAAAATACATTGATGCATATTTTGTTTGACTTTGAAGGTACAGTAAAATTGACTTGTGATCGTTGTTTAGTGGATTATAATTGTCCTGTGTCAGGTCAGGAAAAATTAATTATCAAACACGGAAATCCTGAAGAGAGTACTGACGAAATGTTGGTTTTGAAAGAAGGAGTTGAGGAGGTTAATTTTTCTCATTATCTATATGAGTATATAGAGTTGGCTGTGCCAAGTAGAAAAATACCTTGTGAAGAAGAATTAGATATTGTGGTAGAGTGCGACAAGGAAACTTTGGCCAAGTATAACGAACTAAAAATTGAACAAGAACCAAGTGAAAATCCTGAATGGGAAAAATTAAAAAGTATAAAGTTTAACAATAATTAAAATTAAATACCATGCCTAATCCAAAACGAAAATTATCTAGATCGCGTAGAGACTCTCGTCGTTCTACATACAAAGCACCAACCATGACTATCGCTAAAGATACAACAACTGGCGAAGCACATTTATTTCACCGTGCACATTGGTTCGAAGGAAAACTTTACTACAAAGGAAAAGTAGTAATGGAAAAAGCAGTAAAAGCTTAATATCTAAATATTTTGAACATTATTAAAACCTCTTCACATATGAAGAGGTTTTTTTATGAGTTTCATTTTGTTTTTCATTATTTCTTAGGTTTACATTATGTAATTTTTAATCAATTTACGGTTCATAGTTCGTAAAACAATATAGATTCATCTGATTTTTAGTTTTTTAAACTATATTTGCTTTACTAAATGCTTTCTAGAAAAAATTATCTGTAAAATGAAAAAAATATTTATTATACTCATAGTTGGTGTTTTATCTATTGGATTAACATCTTGTTCAAATGATAACAATAATCAACACAATAGCCAAGAAGGCAAAGGTGGTGTTTTTATGGGGGGAGTTATGCGTATGAATGAAGTAGAATCTTTTAAAAGTCTTAATCCAATAGCAGTTACTGAGGTAGTAGGATTTCATCTTGGAAGCCAATTATTTGAAGGATTAGTCAAATTTGATCAAAATAATTTATCAATTAAATCAGCATTAGCTAAATCTTGGGAGAATAATGAAGCTCAAACCGAATGGACATTTCACTTAAGAGGAGATGTATTATTTCATAATGATGCTTGTTTTTTGGGTGGTAAAGGTAGAAAAGTAACTGCTAGTGATGTGAAATTTTGCTTTGATAAATTATGTTTGTCAAGTCCTGATAATGCTCAATTTGATGTGACATTTAAAAATCGTGTTGTGGGAGCTGATGAATCTTTTGAAGCTTCAAAAACTGGAAAAAATATTTCAGTATCAGGGGTTAAGGTTATAAATGACACAACAATATCTATTTCGTTAAAACAACCTTTTTCAGGTTTTTTAAACATATTAGCAATGCCTGGATGTTGGATTTATCCAAAAGAAGCGTTTGATAAGTATGGTCAAGATTTGCGCATTCATCCAGTTGGTTCGGGTCCTTTTCAGTTAGAAACAGCTAAGGAAGGACAAGTTGTTATTATGAAAAAAAATCCAAATTATTACAGGTTTGATAAAGAGGGTAACCGATTGCCATATTTGGATGGTCTAAAATACACCTTTATTCGTGAAAAAAAAGCAGAAATATTAGAGTTTAAATCCGGAAACTTAGATATGGTTTACCGCTTGCCGGTTGAAATATTTCACGATATAATGGGAGATTTGGAACATGCTAATGATCATAAAAATGAATTCCAAATTTTAAGTTCACCGGCACTGAACACAAATTATTTAGGATTTAATTGTCAAAGTTCAATTTTTAAAAATAAAGATGTACGATTGGCTTTTAATTATGCGATTGATAGGCATAAAATTGCTGATTTTACCATTCAAGGTGAAGGAATTGCCGCAGATTACGGAATGGTTCCTCATTCTGACATGTTTGAAAAAGAAGGGTATCAGTTTAAAAATTTAAAAGCATATAATTTTGACGTAACTAGGGCTAAAGAATATTTGAAAAAAGCTGGATACCCCGACGGTAAAGGATTTCCTAAAATTACACTTCAAATCAATAGTGGAGGTGCTGACAGAAATATTTTAGTGGCTGAGGTTATTCAAAAAATGCTGAAAGAAAATTTAAATGTAGAAGTTGATGTGAATACAACTCCTTTTTCAGAACACATAGAACAAATGTCTTCTGGAAAATTAGACTTTTTCCGTTATTCTTGGACTGCCGATTATCCTGATCCTGAAACGTTCTTGACTTTATTTTATGGTAAACATGTTCCGAGCAATTCTTCTGAAAAATCATTTATTAATTACACTCGATTTAAAAATAATCGTTTTGATTCCCTATTTGAAGCATCATTCGCAGAAACAGATAAAATAAAACGCTACGCCCTTTTATCCAAAGCGGAACAAATTGTATTAGATGAAGCGCCATTTATGCCAATATTTTATGATGAAAATTTTAGATTGGAACAATTAAACGTTAGGAATTTTCCGGAAAATCCAATGAATTTTATGGATTTAACCCAAGTATATCTTATTCCTAAAGATAAATTAGCAATAAGTAAAAAAGAGTAGAGATAGATAGATTATTTTTCCAAAAATTAGTCTTCATGGCCTTTTGAACCTCTAATTTTTTGCAATAAATATTCATTTTCTTCTTTTAGCATAATTGACTTTAAAGAGTCGCTTATTTGTTTTTTCCCAAGATGATTCAAATTTGGTTTGCCTGAATTAATCCATGCTGTGTACCACATACATCCTATCATATAAATACTTTCACGCATTCTTCTTTCTACTTGTCCATTTATCATTAAATTATATCGATTAACGTATTCTTCCGAATAGGTTTTTATGAGGACTTGGCCTCTACTTTCGTATACATATTTTTGGTCGGAAGGAAAAATTTTGTTTAAAATCGCTTCAAATTTTAAAACACTATCTACAGCTAAATGACTATCATAGACTATTTTCCAAGCAGTTTTAATTGGTGATTCAATATAGCTTGCCTTCCCAACAAAACAATCGTAATTATCAGCTTTTAATTCAGGAATTCGACTTTCCCAAAAACCATGTATCCCTTTTTGATTAGTCAATTGTCCGTTATAGTTTTCCGTAGTATGAAGTGGCACATGAGCATCTGCAATATAATGACCTAATTCTGCACTATATCTTAAAATTTTATCTAAGTTTTCATCTTTAAATGCATTTAATAAACTATTATAATGTTTCTCTATGTGCCAAGGAAGTATACCGTAAGCTTTTAATGTGTCTTCAGAATATTTTTCTACAGCTTTTATCCAAAAAATTGGCACTTTATTGAATGCTTCAAGTCCATAATGATCTATATCTATGTAATGTCTCGCTGCTTCTTCTTCCTCACTATAACGTCTTTTGTCAGGATCTACCGCATGGATTGTGATAAATTCAATATGTTTTTTATAAAATGTTATCATTTCTGGAGGCAAAGTAAAAATTGCCATCCGATTAATTCGTTGATGTCCATAAAATCCCCAAGCATTAGTAGGTTTCTTCGGAGTAATGATAATTAATCCAAGAACTGTAAACGAAACAATGATAACTATTTTTATCATTTTATGAATTTTCTTCTTAAATGTTTCATTCATTGAAAGGAGCATTTTAATGATAATGAGATTTGTAACTCATTTTTTAAATCAAGCTCAAAGTTCAGATGCTTTCCAGATATTAGTAAGTCATAGCATATTAATGATTTGTCTTAAATGGATTTATTTTAAGAAATAATTCTGCTTTTAAATAATAATCTAAAAAATCAATTAAAAATAGCCTATTTCATACTCACAACTTTTTTATAATCAAGAGCAAGATTTTATGTTTGGTTAATGAGATAATGAATAGAAAACGTAGGTCGAGGAAAAAGACTATCTAGCAATAGATATGAATCAAAACAAGGATTGTTTTGTGTTCAAAGTAAGATTTAATTTGTTAATAGTGATGAATTGCGAAGAGTATAAATAGTTAAAACTACTGCATAAAAAAAGCTGCCCGAAAAGGGCAGCTTTTTATTAAAGTTTAAATTGGATTTCTACTACATCATTCCGCCCATTCCGCCCATTCCTGGGTTACCCATTGGCATAGCTGGAGCACCTTCTTCCTTTTTCTCAGCTAACACACAGTCAGTAGTTAACAACATAGCTGCTACTGATGCTGCATTTTCTAAGGCAATACGACTTACTTTAGTAGGATCAATAACACCAGCTTTTAGTAAGTTTTCGTATTTTTCAGTACGAGCATTGAATCCGAAATCATCTTTACCTTCTTTTACTTTTTGTACTACAATAGATCCTTCGATACCAGAGTTAGCACAAATTTGACGTAAAGGTTCTTCAATAGCACGACGTACAATTTGAATACCTGTATTTTCATCTTCATTAGCACCTTTCAATTTATCTAATGATGCAATGGCACGAATATAAGCAACACCACCACCTGGTACGATACCTTCTTCAACTGCTGCGCGAGTTGCTGCTAAAGCATCATCCACACGGTCTTTTTTCTCTTTCATTTCAACTTCAGTAGCTGCTCCAACATAAAGAACGGCAACACCACCAGCTAATTTAGCTAAACGCTCTTGTAATTTTTCTTTATCGTAATCAGAAGTTGTACTTTCGATTTGAGCTTTAATTTGATTAACACGAGCTGCGATATCCGCTTTTTTACCTGAACCTCCAACGATAGTTGTATTATCTTTGTCGATAGTAACTTTTTCAGCTTTACCTAAGAAAGTTAAGTCAGCGTTTTCTAATTTAAATCCTCTTTCTTCAGATATAAATACACCACCAGTTAAGATAGCAATATCTTCTAACATAGCTTTTCTTCTGTCTCCAAAACCTGGAGCTTTTACAGCAGCAATTTTTAAGTTAGAACGTAAACGGTTTACTACCAAAGTTTGTAAAGCTTCACCGTCAATATCTTCAGCAATGATTAAAATTGGTTTACCTGTTTGTACAGCTTTTTCTAGTACAGGTAATAATTCTTTCATTGTAGAGATTTTTTTCTCATAGATTAAAACTAATGGATTTTCTAGAACAGCCTCCATTTTATCTACATCAGTAATGAAATAAGGAGAAATATAACCTCTGTCAAATTCCATACCTTCAACTACTTCAACTGTCGTATCAGTTCCTTTAGCTTCTTCAACAGTAATAACGCCTTCTTTTTTTACTTTAGACATTGCTTCAGCAATTAACTTACCAATAGTGCTATCGTTATTTGCAGAAATAGTTGCAACTTGTTCGATTTTTTTATTGTCGTTACCAACTGCTTGCGATTGTTTTTTCAAATTTTCTACAATAGCATCAACAGCTTTGTCAATTCCACGTTTTAAGTCCATTGGATTTGCTCCAGCAGCCACGTTTTTTAATCCACCTGTAACAATAGCTTGAGCTAATACAGTTGCAGTTGTTGTGCCATCACCAGCAGCATCAGCTGTTTTAGATGCAACTTCTTTTAATAATTGTGCACCCATGTTTTCAACAGGGTTAGATAATTCGATTTCTTTTGCTACAGTTACACCGTCTTTTGTAATTGCAGGTGAACCAAATTTTTTATCGATAATAACATTTCTTCCTTTAGGTCCTAATGTTACTTTTACTGCATTTGCTAAAGCGTCAACTCCGCGTTTTAATGAGTCACGAGCTTCTAAATTAAATGTGATATCTTTTGCCATTTTTTGTTTGGTTTAAGGTTAAATATTTAAGATTCAAGGTTTTTGAATCTTGTGATTTTGAATTTTTTAATTTGAATTAAACAATTGCGTAAATATCGCTTTCGCGCATAATTAACAAATCTTTTCCGTCTACTTGGATTTCAGTTCCAGCGTATTTGCCATATAAAACTGTGTCGCCAACTTTAACAGTCATTGGCTCATCAATTTTACCATTTCCAATAGCTAAAATTTTCCCTTTCATTGGTTTTTCTTTAGCAGTATCAGGAATTATTAATCCTCCTGCTGTTTTTGTTTCTGCTTGAGCTGGTTCTACCAAAACTCTGTCAGCCAAAGGCTTTACATTTAAACTTGTTTTTGCCATAATTATTTGATTTATTATTTGTTTTTAATTTTGTTACTAGCCAGTTGTCTAAAAATGTGCCAATATGTATTTCTACTATTTAATAGACATTTTGCCATTTTTTATTTATTTATTGAAATAAAATGTCAGTTCGTGTGTCAGACTGACATTTGTGATTATAGATGTATGATAAAAAAGAAGAGGCTGTCTTCTTAGACAGCCTCCAGCGATATCAATAGTCCAGGGATTATTATAATCTTATGGCCCTTACAGCTTTAATTTCGGGAACGGCTTTCATAATTGTTTCCTCTATACCGGCTTTCATAGTCATGTGACTCATGCTACAAGTACTACAAGCGCCTTTTAATTCGAGCATGGCAGTATTTCCGTCAATTACTTCTATGAGTTCAACGTCGCCACCATCTGCTTCCAGATAGGGACGAATTGTTTTTAAAGCGTTTTCGACTTTATCAAATAATTCCTGATACATTATTATTTTTCTAATTTATTTTTTAAGTTGCTGTCTATAGCATTTAAAAAATCTTCTGTATTTAAATAATGTTCACCTAACATTACTTTATTTCCATGAACGCAAACGGCTAAATCTTTGGTCATTTTACCAGATTCAACTGTTTCAATACACACTTGTTCTAAAGCATGGCAAAAATTAATTAATTCTTGATTATTATCCAATTTTCCACGGAATTCTAAGCCACGAGTCCAAGCAAAAATACTTGCAATTGGATTTGTAGAGGTTGGTTTACCTGCTTGATGATCGCGGAAATGACGAGTAACAGTACCATGAGCCGCTTCAGCTTCCATAGTTTTACCATCTGGAGTAATTAATACAGATGTCATTAATCCTAATGAACCAAATCCTTGAGCTACTGAATCTGATTGAACGTCACCATCATAGTTTTTACATGCCCAAACAAAATTTCCATTCCATTTTAAGGCAGAAGCTACCATGTCGTCAATTAAACGGTGTTCATATACAATACCAGCCGCTTCAAATTTTGCTTTATAATCTGCTTGGTAAATTTCTTCGAAAATATCTTTGAAGAAACCATCGTATTTTTTAAGGATTGTATTTTTTGTAGATAAATACAACGGCCATTTTTTATTTAAAGCTACATTAAAGCAAGAGTGCGCAAATCCACGAATAGATTCTTCTGTGTTATACATACCCATTGCTACACCATTACCTTTGTAATTGTATATTTCATGAGTTACTGGTGCAGAACCATCTTCGGGAGTAAATGTCATTGTTAATTTACCTTTACCTTTAATAACAACGTCAGTAGCACGGTATTGATCTCCGAATGCATGACGACCAACAATGATAGGAGCTGTCCAGTTAGTAACTAAACGAGGTACATTTTTACAAACAATTGGTTCACGAAAAACAGTACCATCCAAAATATTACGGATTGTTCCATTTGGTGATTTCCACATTTGTTTCAATCCAAATTCTTTTACGCGAGCTTCATCAGGAGTAATGGTGGCACATTTAATCCCAACTCCATATTTTTTAATAGCTTCTGCAGCATCTATGGTAACCTGATCGTTTGTAGCATCACGATGTTCCATACCCAAATCGTAATATTTAATATCTAAATCCAAATAAGGTACGATTAATTTATCTTTAATAAATTTCCAAATAATGCGGGTCATTTCATCACCGTCTAATTCTACAACCGGGTTGGCTACTTTAATTTTGCTCATATTTTGGGGTTTAATTGGTTTAAAAAAAGTTGGCCAAATTTAAATATATTAAGTCGTTGAACAAATTATTGTTTAAAATAAATGGATGGTTTTGAAATTCTAAAACCATTTTAAAGTTATTTTTCGCATGGCAATTGTTCACATATTAAAGTTTATAAAGGAGACAAAATATATAACTTCTAATTAAAACAAGCCTATAACTTTACTGTGGTTCATATTTTATGTTTAACACAATAAATTACTTGTCAAATTTATAATCAACAATAATGAAAAAAATAGTTTTTCTTGTTTTAAGTTTAGTACTGATATCTACTGCGCTTCCTGCTCAAAGCAAATTTCAAAAATTGTTTTGGTCTAAACGTTATAAAAAATGTTTAGCTGAAAGAGACCAATTATTGGCAGAGAATAAAAATTTAAAAAAAGACACATGTGATTTACACGCTATTATTAAATCAAAAAATAGGAGATACGATTCTTTATTGGGAGAGTATAATAAATTGAATGCTTCTTATAAATATTTGATGAGTTCCAGTGATAAAAAAGTTTCTGAATTAAATTCATCTTTAGAAAACAAGTTATCGGAGCTTGCACAACGCGAAAAAGATTTGAAGGAAAAGGACAAACAATTAAAAGAATTACAATCATTATTAAGAAAACAAGATTCTATATTAAGTGCACTTAATAATACTGTTAAAAATGCTTTGTTAGGCTTTAAGTCTGATGAATTTATGGTTGAAATGAAAAATGGAAAAGTATATGTATCTATTTCCGATAAATTATTGTTTAAGTCAGGAAATGCAACAGTAGAAGATAAAGGCAAGGATGCTATTAAAAAATTGTCAGAAGTATTGAATAAAAATCCTGAAATTGACATTGCAATAGAGGGTCATACAGATAATATACCTATTAAAACAGCTGTTTACAAAGATAATTGGGACTTGAGCGTTGCTCGTTCAACAAATATTGTAAGGATGATTTGTGACGAGTTTAACGTGGAACCCAAGAGGGTAACTGCTTCCGGAAAGGGCGAACATTTTCCTGTGGCAAGTAACGATACGCCTGAAGGAAGAGCTAAAAATAGGAGAACAGAAATTGTACTTTCTCCAAAATTAGAAGAATTGTTTAAAATACTGAATCCAAGTAAAAAATAATAAAACTAATTAAGATATATTTTAAAATTTTATTTTGTTATTTTTTAAGATTTAATGTTTTAGATTCTTTTTGTTATTGGTCAATTAAACTTAATTTTGGTTCTTATAGATATTATTTGTGAGAACTGTTTTTGTATCGATTCTTTTTTTAACCATAGCAGTTTGTTTTTCATACTGTAAAGGTACACTTGCGTATAATAAGTACGTGAAAGAGATAGATAGTCTCAAAGTGGTATTAGAACAATCGGTTGATCAATTTAAAACCATAGATAGTACTATTTGTTTTAAGGCTTATTCCAAACAATTTTCTTATTCTGTATTTATTAATGCACGTTTAAAGGACACAGTATCTTTAGATGTTGCCGAAAACTTACAAAAGATGCATTCGATTGAAAAAGGTCTCAAAGACTATTTGCTGTACAGAAGTTATTGGATAAATAATGCTCATGTAACAATTCATCAATTACTTAGCTTATCTAACGATTTAAAAAATGAAACTTTGGATGAAGATGAAGCCTTAGACTTTATTAATCAAGAAAAAATACAAGCACAACAGATGATTAACGAATTAAAGGCAAACACAGAAAATATTCGTAATCATTTAGAAATTTTTAATCAATCTGTCCCCATGTGCGAAGCATTCGTGAAAACATTAAATGGAGGAGTTTTACCTGAATTAATTGTACCTGAGATTAAATAATTTGAAAACACTTTTTTTTATAGCTATAAGTTTTTTATGGAGTTTTGTAAGCCTAAGAGCTCAGCGAAGTATCGACGATAAGTTGGCTATTCAGTTTTATGAACAAAAACAATACGATAAGGCAATTATTTATTTTGACAAATTATTTGACAAATTGCCTGATGTTTATTTTAACCATTATTACAATTCTCTTATCGAATTAAAAGATTACAAGACAGCAGAGAAGATTACAAAAAAGCAAATTAAAAGAAATGGTTCTAATTCGCAGTTATATGTAAAACTGGGCAAAGTTTACATGTTGATGGAGAATACTGAAAAGGGAAAAGAACAATATGATAAAGCCATTAAAAACCTTGTGCCTGAACAAAACAATGTATTTGTTTTAGCTCATGCTTTTGAAGAAATGGAATTGTATGATTATGCTATAGACGTATATAAAAAAGGCCGTAAGGCAACTTTTGAAGTATACCCTTATTTTTACGAAATAGCTGATTTGTATAAAAAAAAGGGAGACCTAAAGGCAATGGTAAATGAGTATTTGGATGCGATTGAATTTAGAGAAAGCGAAATATATACAGCTCAAACTAATCTTCAGCAATCATTAGGTTATGATGATAAAGATGGAGGATTTAATAATCCTATTTTGAAACAGGAATTAATAAAACGCATTCAGCAACAACCCGACAAAACGATATTTTCAGAATTTCTAATTTTTTTACTCAATCAGCAAAAAGATTTTGAAGGTGCATTTATACAGAGCAAAGCCCTAGACAAACGTCAGAAGTCAGATGGAACAAGGCTTATGGAGCTAGCGCAGTTATGCATAGACAATGAAAATTATGAAGTAGCTGAAAAATGTTATCAATATATTTTGAGTAAAGGAAAAAATAACCCTTACCAAGATATTGCAAAAATAGAACGATTAAATGCAGGATATTTACAGCTCACTCATCTTGTAAATCCTTTATTAACCAATCTGTTGGCTTTATTAACCAATTTAGAAATAGTCATTAAAGAATTTGGTATAAGTAATTTAACTTTACCTCTTATTAAAAAATCAGCTTTGTTAAAAGCTTATTTTTTAAATAAACCTCAGGAAGCAGTTCAGTTATTGGAAGATATAACCACACAATATGCTTTTGATAAAAATGAAATAGCTGAAATAAAATTAGATTTAGCTGATATGTATTTATTAATTGGTAATATTTGGGATGCCTCTTTATTATATTCTCAGGTAGAAAAAGATTTTAAATATGAAGTTTTAGGTCAAGTAGCAAAATTTAAAAATGCAAAATTAAGTTATTATGCCTCTGATTTTAAATGGGCAAAATCGCAATGTGATGTACTTAAAGGAGCAACCAGTAAAACAATTGCTAATGATGCATTGGATTTATCTTTAGTCATTACAGATGCTATAGGCGTTGATACCAATACCGCACCTTTAAGCATGTTTGCTTCTGCTGAATTGTTAATGATGCAACATCAGTATCAGCAAGCCATAGCTCGTCTTGATAGTATTAACACATTATTTAATGAACACACATTAGGAGATGATATTTATTATAAAAAAGCAGAAATTTATAAACGTAAGAGTTTATATGAAGAAGCTGTAAAAATGTATGAAAATATTGTAGAATTTTACCCTAATGAGTTATATGGAGATGACGCTTTGTTTAAGGAAGCAGAAATATATGAACTTTATTTGAATGATAAAGAAAAGGCAAAACAATTATACACCGATTTATTGGTAAAATACCCTGGAAGTATTTACGTTGTGGAAACACGAAAACGTTTTCGTCAATTAAGAGGTGATTCTTTGAATTAAAATAAATTTTAAACAATTTAATTATGTACATATATAACGTAACCGTAAGTATAGATAAACAAATAGCTGAAGAGTGGCTGGAATGGATGAAAACCATTCATATACCTGATGTATTAAAAACAGGTTATTTTAAAGAAAATAAAATTTGTAAGGTATTAAACGTGAATGATGAAGGTGAAACTTTCTCTATACAATATACTTTTGAATCTATGGCAGACATCGAAGCATATCAAAAACATGATGGTCCTCGTTTGCAGGCGGAACATACCCAACGCTATGAAGGAAAATATGTAGCGTTCAGAACATTATTAGAAATTGTTTAAGTATAATTTATCAAAATAAAAAAACAGGCAAGTCTTTTTGATTTGCCTGTTTTTTTATAAAATATTTAGAACTAAAAAAGGTCTAAAATCAATTTTTGTTAGTGAGGTTTGTGCTCGCCTTTGTGTTCTCCTTTATGCTCACCCTTGTGCTCGCCTCCTGACTTCCGCACTTTTCGCAGAGCTACTCTGTAACCCTTGATTTTATTAGGGACGATTTTTGATTTGGGTGTTAATTTGTGGTTTTTACCTTTGTTTTGTGTTTATTAGAAAG